>Ga0208826_1000023_pt1 | contig 200437 bp, 155 predicted proteins | sample AD_UKC115_MetaG_FD_184451 | JGI IMG/M metagenome (GOLD analysis project Ga0208826, IMG submission 184451) | Active sludge microbial communities of municipal wastewater-treating anaerobic digesters from Hong Kong - AD_UKC115_MetaG (SPAdes)... | ecosystem: Engineered > Bioreactor > Anaerobic >...
AAGCAAAGCGGACCTTTAGGTAAGCAAAGCGGACCTTTAGGTAAGCAAAGCGGACCTTTAGGTAAGCAAAGCGGACCTTTAGGTAAGCAAAGCGGACCTTTAGGTAAGCAAAGCGGACCTTTAGGTAAGCAAAGCGGACCTTTAGGTAAGCAAAGCGGACCTTTAGGTAAGCAAAGCGGACCTTTAGGTAAGCAAAGCGGACCTTTAGGTAAGCAAAGCGGATCTTCGGGTAAATTATATACTTGCGAACAATTACGAGTCATTGAAGTATCAGAAACAGAAATGTTGTTGGATAAAGTATCAAAAAAAATAGTATCAAATGAATATATGATTATATTAGGTAATTTTTATGATTCATTAATTAGAAATATAAATGATAATATTATAGATTTAATACCTACATTTAAATTACAAGTTGTAAAGTTATCTAATGGTGAAGAACAAATAGATAAAATATATACAATATATACGTTAGATCATGATACTAAACAATTAATAAATAATAAAATGATAAATATAAAATCTAATATGAAACATTTTGAAAATACAATTAAAAAAAAATTTACGGATGTAAAAGCAATAACTTATTTGGAAAAAAATATATTAATACCTTTATGGGCCGATATAAACAATATTTATATTAATAAATTTGCCCAAATAAGTATAAGTTATTCTACAACCACTAATAAAAGTCAATCATCAACTTATTGTAATGTATTTGTAGATATTGATAATATGTTATCAAATAAAAATATATTGGATGCTAAAAAATGTATTTATACAGCAATATCTAGAGCTTCACATCGAGTTCATTTGTTAATTTGAATTATGTGTTTATATTAATTTTTAATATAATTATATAATTATATATATGTCTCAAAATAAATATTTTTCTTATAAAACTAGTTTACATAAATATATTACTAAAAGAAGTTGCTTAAATATGTTCTTACAAAATGAACAATATGAATATGTTATGGATATAATTAATAAAGATGATTTAATAATACCAATACTGTTTTTGACCGTTACCAGTAGCCAAAATAAAAAATATAACATAACTAGTCAAAATTATTATACTGCTTCAGCTATAACTTTTTATGTTGTTATTAGTAATATTATGAACAATAAACAAAAAATAATTAAAGATCATGATTTAGAATATTATTATAAATTATTGTTTGAATTAAATAATGCGGCATCACAATCGATTGGTCAAAATATGAAAATAATTAAATTGCCAGATAATCAAGACAAAACAAATATATACATAAATTTAATGCACATTCATAATACAACAATCAATATTGAAAATTTTACTTTTGAACAAAAAATTAATTATGTTAATAATGATAGAAAAAAAATAAATAATGAATTAGAAAAATTATCAATAAATTTCGAATTTAAAGAAACAATAGAAAAAGAATATATGTTTGATTATATAAATAATATTTATGGTTCATTATTTAAAATATCTTTAACTATGGGATGGATACAAGGTTATGGCAAAGTAACTGAAGTTATGAATTTTAATGGAATCAAAAAATGTAAAAATAAAAAAATAAACAATGAAATTAAAATTATAGAAAATAAAAATAATAATAAACATAAAAGTGAAGCAATAATTATAGAAAATAAAACAAAAGATAATAAAATTAATAATGATGTTAGAATTATAGAAAAAAAAATAAAAGATAATCAAAATAACAAAAACCAAAAAAATAATCAAGATAATATAAAACAAAAAAATAATCAAGATAATATAAAACAAAAAAATAATCAAGACAATATAAAACAAAAAGATAATCAAGATAATAAAAATCAAAAAGATAATCAAGATAATAAAAAACAAAAAGATAACCAAGATAATCAAGTAGATATTAACATATTCATAAATGACAATGACATTCCTAAAAAAATTACTAAAATAGAATTTATAAAATTGGTATCAAAACATTTCGCGATAATGTATAAAATATATATTGATTTTAAAACGATATATAATAATAACAAAATGAATTATGTATTAAATTATGGTATTCAAGATTCTCACGACATATATACACATCATAAAAGAGAATTTATTGAAAAAATTATTTTGTTAGATATGTATACTGATACAATTACAGAAATAATTGAATATATGGAAGAAAAAATATATGAAGTAATTGATACTATTAATTTAGAAATTAAATCTAGTACCGCAAGCAAAATTTAATTATTCATATTAATATAATTTAATTTTTTATAAAAAATAAAAATAATATTTTATTATGTTGTTCATAATCTTGTTCTATTACTTTTTATATTTATCTATTTTATGTTCTGATTACTTTTTTATTAAACAAAAATTTGTAATTTTAATATATCTGAAAAAAATAAAAAAGAAAAAATATTATATATATGGCAATTAATCAACACATATGGGTCTTTTTATTATTTATAACTTATTTTTTTAACGATACCATATGTATTAATTCTGTTCCATTATTATAAACATAACAATTTCTTTCTAATTGTAAATATGTATCTAATTTTACAATATTAGATATATAATATACCGTATTTATTAAATAATTCTCATTAAATAAACCATCATTATTTAATATATTTCTGTATTCTTTAATATTAATTGTAGAAACTTGTAATGGATCTAACCAATTAATAGTAATAATTTTTTTATTAATTTCTTCATTATTTATTAATTTAACGTATATATGTTTTTTATCATTTACATTATTACCACAATATGATACGATACCTATATCTTTTAATCTAACATATTTTTTTGGATCAGGGACCAATCTTAAATAATTATCATCATATTTTTCACAATAATCATCGCCATCTATGTATATTTGTTTTTGTGTATCAATAATAGTTACTAAAATAGGATTACGTATAGCAATAATTTTTGTTGCGATATTAAATAAATTTTTTCTAATATAATTTTCAAAAGCTATAAAATTGGTTTTTGTTGTAGGAACTTTACCTATATTTATTCCTAAACTAGCTATAAAATTTAATATCATATCTTTTGTAATACCTTTATTTTTAAGACCTTGAATTGTTGCTAAAGAACAATTATCCCAACTGGTAATTTTATTTTCTTTTATTAGATTATTTATAATACGTTTGCTTAATATTGAACCATCTATTTTTAATTTAGAATATTCGATTTGTTGAGGTAATTTTGAATTTGGAAATAGTTTTTCAAGGATCCACACATATAATTCATTTTTATCTCGGAATTCTATTGAACAAAGTGAATGTGTTATATTTTCTAAATAATCAACTATGCAATGTGAATAATCATAAGTTGGATATATATTGTATTTATTTTTAGTTCGAGGATGTTCTATATCTTTAATTATTCTATATATTACTGGATCTCGCATATTTGCATTTTTAGAATCCATTATGCATTTAAGTCTTAACGTAACATTATTTATATTTCCTGTTATCATTAAATTAAACAATTCTAAATTTTGGTCAATTGTTCTATCTCTAAAACAAGATTTTATTTTATTATTTCGTTGTTCTTTAATTTCTTCTTGTGTCAATTCGCATACATATGCTAAATTTTGTTTTATCAATATTTTGGCAAATTCTATTAAATCATCAAAATAATCAGAAGTATATGTAATTTTATATGGTTCATATCCTAACCATTGTATATCTTTTATAATATTTTCTATATATTCGGTTTTTTCTGTTTTTGGATTAGTATCATCAAAACGAAGATAACAATGACCACCACTAATTTTAGCTAATTCAAAATTAATATAAATCGCTTTAACATGACCTAAATGTAAATATCCTGATGGTTCAGGAGGAAATCTAGTTATTAGTTTGGCATTATTATTACTAGTTAATTTGTTATATAAATTTATTAATTGGTTTGACATGATATTTATAACTTGATATACTAAATATTATATATACCTATTTAATTTCAATTTTTTTAATTTCTGTATTCAGACTTAATTTAGTTTTTATAAAAAAATGAAAATAACATTTTATAATTACTGCATATAATAGTTTCTAGAATACCAAGATGGATAAAACACATATTTATGTTATAAAGACCAAAGATAATAAATACTATGTTGGTAAAACTAGTAATATTATAAGGAGATTATCCGAACATTACCAAAACAAAGGAGCATTATTTGTAAAAAATCATGGGATTGATGATTTAGTTGAGATAAGATTAAATGCATCTATATTTGATGAAGATAATGTTGTAATCGAGTATATGAAAAAATATGGCATAGATAATGTAAGAGGAGGTATTTATTGTTCTGATTATTTAACAAATAATGAAGAAATAGAAATAAACAAAAGAATTGCATCAATATATGATCATTGTTATAAATGTATGTCCAAAGATCATTTTGCTAAAGATTGTAAACAAAATAACAATTTTATAGAAATAAAATGTCATCAATGTAACAGTAATGAACATTTAGTTAAAGATTGTCCTTTAAGATCTGAACATTTAGTAAAAGATTATAAAGGAAATAATAATTTTGTAGATAATAATTTTATAGAAAAAAATAATAATTCAATGGAAAAAAATAATAATTCAATGGAAATAAAATGTCATCAATGCAATAGTAATGAACATTTAGTAAAAGATTGTCCTTTGAGATCTTGTCATCTATGCAATAGTAATGAACATTTAGTAAAAGATTGTCCTTTAAGATCTTGTCATCTATGCAATAGTAATGAACATTTAGTTAAAGATTGTCCTTTAAAAAATTTGTCTTGCCATTATTGTAATAAAACAGGTCATATTGTTAAATTTTGCCCAATTAAAAAATCTTTAAGATGTTAATTATTTGTTTTATTAAATTATTTTATTTGTTTTGATAAAAAAATCTGAAATATATAATATATGGATAATAAAATATTAAATAATAGTTATGTTGATTATAGTCTTTACTTTATAATTCCGATTTTATACAATGTGTTTGTTCATGTAATAGCTAGTGTAGTTAATCAAAATTTACCTTATAAAGATAAACATAGTAATTCATTATTAATTATGTATATATTTGGTATATTAGGTATAATTGTTTATAAAATGAAATATGGTAAAATGGATGAATTAATGAATATATGTTTATATGGTATTGGTATAGGAGGATTGTTATTGATTATTACGGCAATATTAATTGATTGGCATAATTTAAATGATATTACTCAAGTTATTTTAATTAGTGTTATTTTTATTGCTATATTTTATTATTATTACGATTATAATAATTATAATGATTAGTTATAATAATTATCAGTTATCATTATTTTAATTTTTTGCATAGGTTCTTTTTAAGTTAATATTTTTTTTGTCTGATTGTGATCTAATTTGTTTTATTTCGTCTATTATTTGATTAGCTAATGCTTCATCGTTGGTTTTATTTAATATACTTTGTTTAATTATATCTTCTTTTAATGGTTGTATTTTTTTGCTAACATTTTTAATTAATTTACCATCTGATACATCTATTGCTGGTACATGTTGTGTATTTAAAAAATTTAATATAAATTCTTTATGAGGATTTGCTTTATTTTTTAATTCTCGCAATTCTTTTTTTTTGTCTCTTATTAAATCATAATAATTTGTATAACTTATCACATTTTCTGCTAATTCGTCAGTAACTTGAGAATTTTGTTCCTGATCTTCTTCATAATTACTATTTAAAAAATCTTTTTCTTCATCTGAATAAATATTTTCATCAATTTGGTTTAATGGAGGATAATCAGAACGTTTTGATCCTATTGATGCTTTTGATGATGCTCTTGATTTATTATTCATTATATTATTAATAATAATATTAATTTTATATATTATTTATACAAAAATCAAATTATTAAAAAAATTGAATTTATAAAAGTAAAATAAACTATATAAATAACAAAATTATTAATAACATCATGAATAAAGAAAATAATTTAGAATACTTGAAAAATAATTTGGAATACTCGGAAAAAAATTATTTAGAAACACAAAATTTGAAAAAAGAAACAAAAGAATTAGAAAAAGAATTAGGAACTGAATTTAAAGAAGGCTTAATAAAATTAGAAAAAGAATTAGAATTAGAATTAGAAGAAGAATTAGAAGAAGAATCAGACGAAGAATTAGAAGAAGAATTAGAAGAAGAATTAGAAGAAGAATTAGAAGAATTAGTAAAAGAACAAGAAGCTTTAGAAACAGTAGAAACAATAGAAAAAGTAGATTTAGTGAATGCTTTTATGAAATTTTATAAAAGACATTACGGTCATCCATATAATACAAATATGTTTGAGAATATAGATTATCAAGATCATACTTCAACAAATCATTGTATGGAAATGATGCAAAAATATATAGATGAATATTATAAAAATTATAAAAATGAAGATTTAATTACAATTTTTGCACCTGAGTTGATGCCTAAATATGATAATATAATATACGTTTTGACAAAAAATAATAACGATAAATTATTATGTATGAGTTTATTACCTCTTTTAGAATTTGCTAGAACATTACAAGATTGGCGTATAGATATTGTTAAAAATTAATTAAGAGGTCTATAATCATCATTAGGTTCAATAGTTGATTGATTCCAAGGACTAACAACATATCTAGGATTATTAATTCCACCCCTAATATCGTAAGATGAATATTTCTTACTAGTTAAAATTTGATTTATTCCCATTGTTCTAGATACATTTACCAATGCTCTATCTTTTACGGGTATTGGTTCTGCATCTACTTCGAAAAAACTTGGTATTTTTTGTTGAGGCAAATAATTATCTATATTATAAAGATCATTTGGATCACAATTTTGGTTATCATTTGATGAACATGAAGTATTTGTAGGCATAAATACGTTAAATTTACCTTGTGTTTCGTCTAAACCTGTTACTTGAACATTTTGATCGGTAAAAGGACTTGCTATTATATTATTATTTTGATCGAAAAAACTATCTATTTCTGTATTATTAAATTGATTACCTCTTTTACCTGTTGCGTAATTACTGTTGATATAACCATTTTCGGGAATTGCATAACCATAATTTTTTATATATCCATCAGCTACACGTTCGCCTGAAGCTTCTATTTGATCTTCATCTACAATTTCCATATTATCATAATTATTTACGATTTGACCTTGCATAGTTACAGAACCATCATTTTCTATAATTTTTTTTTTATTCATGTACATAAATAAATACGCAATACCAAGTATTACTAAAATTACTATTAATACTTTTTCAGTTGTCATTTATTATATTAATATATAATATATAAATAAATTTAATTTATTTTATTTTATATTAAATTTATTTTAATAAAAACTATAAAATATTATATTATTATTTATTATAAATTTTTTATATCATTATGGAATTTGTTATTTTAATTTCATCACTATTAATATGTTTATATTCTGAGTATATATTATCAGTTATAGTATCATTTGTCAAAAATTGATAATCTTCAGATGATTCTGAACTTGTCATGTTTTCAGAATATTCTGATAGTATATTATCTAAACATTCCGATAATATTTTTTCTGATGTTATATTTTCTGATATATATTTTTCTGATTTATGTTTATCTGATTTATGTTTTTCTGATTTTTGTTTATCTGATATTTGTTTATCTAATGTTTGTTTATCTGATGTTTGTTTATCTGATGTTTGTTGATCTGATGTTTGTTTATCTGATGTTTGTTGATCTGATGTTTGTTTATCTGATTCTATTATTAATGTATTAATAATATTATTAATCTTATCTTGTTCATTATTCTCTTGTTTGATACTAGTAATTTTTAAATTACATTTGAAATGGTCTTTAAATAATAATATTTCTTTGAACTGAACATTAACATTAAATAAATTATCATTATCAAAATTAATGTTTTTATTTTTAATTTCGACAAATGGCAAATTATTTAAAGTTTTTGGTATATTAATTATACTTTTATACATATTTTTCAAATTATATAACGATAATTGATAACCTATTAATTTTTCGGAATTTTTATATATAAGGTCAATAATATAGTTTTCTAAACTAATTATCAAATTATACACATATTCATTATAATCATTATTAATAAATTCCAAATTGATCATATCATTATTTTTACTTAATTTAAATGTTCCTAAATTAAAATTAAAATCATCATTATTATATTTAATAGGTAATGTATATAATACGTTATTAATTCCATTAAATATTTTATTTTTCTGAACCAAATTATCTAACGATATAAAATTAATATTAATCATAATATTATTAATAATTAATATAAAACATGTAATATTACGCACATTATAATTTTTTTTGAAATTATATTTTTTTATATAATATTATATATATATAATATAGTAAATGAATTTTGAAACAAATAATTTATCTTCAACTAGTCATGAATATATACAAAATGGTGGTTTCTTTTTTGGATTATTAGGAAAGAAAAAATTAGAAGATCAACTTTTAGAAGCCGCATCCAAAAAAGATATTAAAACTGTTAGCAAACTTATACAAAATAATCCAAACAAAATAGATTTTTCTCACGTTGATAAAAATAATAGAAATATTATGCATTATTTAGTAGAAATGTATGGCGTAGTTCCAAAAAATCAAGAAGGTGGTGTTAATAAAACATATAATTTGGATGAAATAATTAATATTGTATTACAAGATCCTAATATAAAAAGAATATTAGACCAAAAAGATAATTTAAAAGGTGATACTCCTTTACATTTAGCTGTAAAAAATCAACCATGTTCTATATTACCTCAATTATTTATAAATCATGGCGCTTGTCAAAAAATAGAAAATAATGATGGTCAATATATTATGACTGATGCTTCTAGTGATAATTATTCAGAATCACTTAAAAGTGTATCAGTTGATACTCCTCCTTTATTTGCAAAAAAGGATAATAATAAATCATGGTTATTATCATTTTTCGTCCCAAGTGAAAAAAATATATCTCCTTCTGAATCTTCTGATATAACAGAAGATATACGACAAATCATGAAAAATCAGGAAAGATCAGAACAAATGACAAGTGAATTAATTGATATGATAATTAGAAATAATAAAAATAATATGTCACCTGAAAATACAACTGAAAATATAAATAGTATGTTAAAAAATTATAATTTATCTAATAATACGACTAATAATACAACTGAAAATACAACTGATTTAATAAGGGATGTAGATCATTATCTTAATTCAAAAAATAAGAATAGCTCAAAGGCATCTGAATTATTGAATAATTTTATGAAAAAAAATTGTTCTTCAAGTCAAACAATAAATACGTCTGAATTACTCGAACAAATAGAAAGAGTTTATTTTCAAAATAAAACAAACGAAACCCCTAATAATGATGCAAATACTATGCGTGGAAATAGTTCATCAGTAGATACAACTTCCTTAATTGAGAGATTATTTGAAAAATCTAATAAAAATACAAATAATATTAATACAAATAATATTGATACTAGCGAATTTGTAGAAAACTTAATAAAAAAACATAATATGCAAGGAGGCTCAAAAAAAAAAATATCTGGATACCGTGAAAGATATCAATATCGAATGAAAGAAGAATCAGATAATGAATTATCTGGTGGTTCTGAAGATATTTATACTGAAAATTCTATGAAACGTGTTATGAATAATGCTGCTAAACAAGCTGAAGAACGTATATTAACAAATATTAAAAAAATTATGAATATAAATGATGATGAAGTAGCACGTGATTATCGTTCTGGAGCATGGTATTTATTTAAAGATAAAATAGGAGAAAAAGTAAATGAAATGAAAAAATTAGAAAGAACACTTGAATTTGAAAAATTTATTAGTGAAAGTGTTTTGAAAAAAGTAGATATAAAAAATGCTAGAAAAATAAGATTAGAAAACAAACAAAAATCAGAAGAAAGAAAAAAAAATTCTAGCTCTAATACATCTTCTTCAACCAAATCAACAAGTAGCAAACCTAGTAAATCATCTAGCAAATCAAGCAAATCAAGCAAATCAAGCAAATCAAGTAGCAAAGAAGGATCTGTTCGTATAGCTGAATATAATTTATCAGATAATTCATCATCATTAACTTTTTCAGAATCGTCATCTTATAATTTTTCAAATAAAAATTTTGTTCCTTCCTCTACTAGTAATTCATCTAGTAAAATAACTAGTTCGACTAGTGACTCATTAAATTCTTTTTCAGTTTCGTCCAGTAGTAATTTTTAAAAAAAAGTTAATAAATTTATTATCATTAATTTTTTTATAATTAAATTATATATAAATGTCTCTAGTTGGTAAATGTACACAAAATATGATTGACACTATTTGTATCGAATTAAAAAAAAAAGAAACACAACAAAAGTTAGACAAAGAAATATTAACACCATTAATTGAAATAATTAATAATAAAATAAAATATTATTATATAATATTTATTATTTTACAAATAATTATTATTATTTTATTAGTTATTATATTAAAAAAATCATAGTTTATTTATCATTAATTTTAATTTATTACTAATATCATTAATATACACAACATTATTAAATTTATGATTAATATAAATATTTGAATACATATTATATTTTTCTATTTCGACATCATTTTTTGGTTTTTGTTTAATTATAAAATTACATCTTATATAAAAATTTTCAGTAGTTTCATTATTATTTTTTTTTATGAAAATAACTTTTTCATTGCATATGTATGGTAATAACATTATATAATATTAATACTTTATCGTTAATATAATATCAGTGTTTAAATATCAATTTTTTTTTATCAAAAATTATATATGAAAGGTATAATTTTAATAATGTGTGTAATTTTAGTATTAATATTTCTTGTTTTCATATTCAAAGAAGTTATTAGTATAAAAACTGAAATTAATGATATTAATCAGGATATAGAAATGGTTGAAAAACATTGCACTAGTCAAATAAACAAAAATTATGATTGTTGTATAAAACATATTGATAAAATTACAAATGATAATATACAACAATTACAAACCATAAATTATTTATCACAATATCCTATGACAAAACGTATATTATGTAATACAGATGAATATAATACATATTCAGATAAAAATTTAAATAATAGCCATCTTAGTAGTTATTATTGTAGTTCGAATAATATGCCTAATGAATTTTTTGATAAAATACCAAATTATGAAACAAGTATTTGTAATACCAAAAATTTTAGTATAAATGAAATAGATAGTAAATCCATAATTACACAAAATGGATTAAATAATGTAGCAAGTAAAGAAAATAATTCAGAGAAAATAACAAATAATCAAAGTAATAAACATTCTAGTCAAAATTCACTAAAATCAAAACATATTCAAGAATTCGTTTTAATTGACAATGATTCTTTAAATAGTAAGAATAATTTATCTAATAGTAATTTATCTGATGTTGGTAAAGATAATTTATCTAAGCCTTTAGGTAATAAGGATAATTTATCTGATAATAATTTATCTGATGTCAGTAATAATAATTTATCCAAGCAAAGCGGTCCTTTAGGTAATAATAATAATTCGTCCAAGCAAAGCGGACCCCTAGGCAATAATAATAATTTAAGTAACAAACAAATTTTAATAAATAATAAACAAACGGATAGTAAAATATCACTTAAGGATGTAAAAAAGAATAGTTTAACAAGTAATTTAACAAAAAAAAGTAATCTTACTAAAAAAGATATAAAAATAAATATAATGAATAAGGATGATTTAAAACCAATAGACTCGTGTACAATGGAATATTTAAAAAATATGGCAATGAATTATAATATACCAATTTTTCATAAGGTTAATGGTATTAGAAAAAATTATTTAAAGAAAGAATTATATGATGTAATAAAAAATTACATGGATAAAAAATAAAATTAATAAAACAAAATTTTAAATATAATTAAAATTATTTTGTGTATGAATATATATAATATGGATAATTTTTTTACAGGATGTCCTGCTCGAATGTCAGACCAGGGTAGAAGTTTAAGTAATTTTAAAGTAAGTAATCGTTATAATGAAGAAATAAGAATTTTAAATGGAATATATAGAGATGATGAATATAGACAATTTTTACAAAGAAATGGTGAAGCTATTATGAAATCTGATACACAATATTATAAATCGATCAATAGCGATAATTGTCAAAATAAATTAAAAGTTCATGTATATCCTATTAGTCCAACAACAGTAGATTTTATTAATGAACGTAAAAATTATGATTTTATAATGAATCCACAAAATACTTTAGATTCTAAATTGGCACGAATTACTTCATCGTGTCAAGGTAATGATTTTGTATTGTATTAAATGTTTAAAAGACTCGTAGATATTTTTCTTTTTTTATTAAATAAATTATATATAGTTATTATATATTAAATCTATTATGATTAATCGAGGTTTACCTGATAGAAAAACATATACTCAACAAGCTTCTAGAATTTCAAGAAATACAATACCTAGTAAAATTTATAATCCGGAAAAAAAAACAGATGAAGAAATTAACATAAAAATATTACAAGCAGTAACCAGCGGTGATGATTTAAAATTAGAAGAAATTTTTATTAATTATGCAAATTATAATATTAATTATGTCGACGATAAAGAAAATAATTTTTTACATGTAATTTTATCAAAAACATTAATTGATAATGATATTAAACTTAAAATTAGTAAAATATTAATTAACAAAGGAATTAATTATAATAAAACAAATATTTATAATGAAACGCCATTACATTATGCGTGTCAATATTGTAATTTTGATATTGTCAAGTATTTATTATCTTTAAATATTAATATAAATAATGTTAACAACGAAAAAATGAACGCATTACATTATGCTACACTTAAAAATAACATATTATGTCCTGTTACAGTAAAAAAATATGAAGAATTTACTAAAAATAACAATAATATCAATAAAATTATACATTTCGTTTCTACAATATTAAAAACAAAATCGTATTCCAGATATTTTAAAGGCATTATTAATACAATTAGTAATGTAATTGACAAAACCCCATTAGAAGATGAATTTAAATCTATAAATAACAAAATAAGTGAATTAATTAAAAATTATAATGATAAACAAACATTAAAAATAAAATTAGATGAATATATTAATTTTTCAATTAATTCATTATATAATAGATTTAAAAAAAAGATATTCACTGACAATATGATTATTTATGATAGATCAAAAAATAATTTTGACGATCTGTTTACACAATTTAATAATGACAATGATATTGTAACTACGAAAATCAAAAAAAATTTGGCTGATAATTTAAATTTATTAAATGATTTGAATACTAAAATCAAAAATCATAATAAATATTTATTTAATATATTAGATGCTGTAAAAAAACTCCATAAAATTAAAGACGATAATAGATTATTCTATTCTCCCTATCAAGAAAAATATAATAATGATATTAATAATATAAACTATTATTATGACAAGTCTTTTGATAATATGACTTTATTAGATATCCAATATACATATCAAGATCAAGAACAAATACAAGATACCGTTGTAATATTAATAGATAGTTTTATTTCTATAATTAATAATTGTATAAATAATATTGATACAGACAAAAATTATATGATTAAAAATTTTACTTTTATATTAGATATTTTATCATGTTCATTTAATATATTATTAATTTTAAAATATTTACAAACTCATGCAATAAAATATGATATCATGTTTAAAAATAATTTAATAGAATTTAAAAATAATGTAATATGGGATTTTATAATTTTAAGGGTTCCTAAAGAAAAAAAAACTATTAAAAAGTTAAAAACCACTATAGAAGATAATGTAAATAAGATAAATATTAAATTTTACGAACAAATTTATAAAAATTTTTTCGCAAATGTTAAAAAGATACATTCTTCTTGTAATAAAATTATTCAAACTTTAAATAATCATTATGTTATAAAATATATAAACTATATTAAAAATACAAATTTTGGAGATAATACATTTAATTTTGATCATGTTATTAAATATCCTATTCCATCTTTAAATGAAATTAATGATAATATATTTGATGATTTTACCGTAGATAGCATTAATCAAATAAGATGTAATATTTATGAAAATTATTTCCCTAAACAAATTGATCAATTATATACTTTTTATACTACAGATAATACAATTAATTTTACCACTATTGGTCAATATTATCCACAAAACTTTGTAGACATAAATATTACGAACGAAGATGATTATATATTTGATGATGAAGCTAATGATGGTTATTTAGTTTATGATAAAAATTATTTAAATACAACTTCAGGGTCTAGTGAAGCTTTTGAACAATTAGAAAAATGTGATACAACAGTAATGTATGGTAAAATCCATTATGTAAATGATGAATTAATACAAGGAAAACAACAAGTCATAAATTATATTAATGAAGATAATATAGACACGTATATAAAATTTATTAAAATATTTTTATTAGAATATTTAAAAGAAATATGCGATTTATGTGATGATGATGACAGAGAAAGTATCCAAACACTTTTAAATACAACGGATACAATTACACAAGATATTATTGAAAAATATAAAAAAATTAAAAATGAAGTCGATAAAAATATAAGAGGTAAAAAAATAATAGAAAACGAAGAAATTCATAATATTATTTATATTATGTCCGTCAAAATAGCTGAAGAATTATTTACTAATTATATATCCGAAAAAGTAATTTCTAATATTTACAAAAAATTATTTGAAAAATATTCAACAAATACTTATTTTCAAGAAATATATGAACAATTTAATAGATTATTAATTGACCAATTTTATACATCTTTCGATAATAGTCGAAAAAATGCAAATTTGATGTATAATAATTATATTATTAATGATACATCTATTACTATTATAAAGTATAAAGATACTATTTATAAAGAAAATGACCAAAAACAAGAACCAATAATAAATAAATATTTTCCAAAAATATACACGCTACAAATATTACATAATCAATGTAACGATAAAAGTATAAATGAAATAACAGACATTTTAATAAAAAATAATTGTAATATAAACCAATTAAATAATAAAAATATCTCACCTATCCATTTACATATTGATAGACTAAATCATGAATTTTTTACAAATATTTTTACGAATTTGAATGTATTGGATAAAACAAAATATATAAAATATTTAAATGAATCAATAATAAAACATGAAATATTTGAAATAAACAATTTTAATATAAAATTAAAATTACCAGATAGTTATTATAATAATTTTTCTAAAAAATTAAATGATAAAAAGTATCCTGAACCTTTATTTTTAAAAAATATATTTAATCAATTAATATATATGTTAAATCATTTGATGTATTATAATTTATTAAATGATAATGTATTAAAATATGCCAATTTTATGGAGTTAATGAATGATATTAAAAGAAAATCATTATTAAGATTACTTAATTTTAAAAAATTAAGAAATAATTCTATGTTAGAAACCAATTTTAATGACTGTGTAAAATTTGTTGCAAGTAGTGAATTATTTTTTATACAAGATTTGATTAAAAAAAATCAAGAAATCATAGACAATGACCTAAATAATTTATCTAATCTCATGACAACAATATCATTTGTTAAAAAAGAAAAAAATAAATTAAATATGATAGCTGATGGTAATTATTATTTTAATCTAGATTATTTGTATAATTCAAAAAAAATAAATAATAACTTAGAACAACGAGAATTCGTTACCATTAATAATTTTAATGAAGAGGTAATTAAATTAGAAAAAACACATCGACAAAATGGTGAAAATGAGTTATTAAATGTTAATAATTATGTTCAAACAAATTTATCGCTAATAAAAAATATTAATAAATTTTATGATGATATTTATAATGTTTTTGATAGTTTTTATTTTTATAATTCATTATGGTCTTATTATATTAATAATATGAATCCCAATTTAAATAAAAATAATTCAAATCGTATTGCAAATATTCATTTATTATTATCATCGTACATAAAAATAAATGCATTTAATAATTCGACAATTAATAATAATATTTTTAAAACTATTTTGAAAATATATAAAGAAAAATTTATTGTAAATATACAAAATTATTTTTATGATAATTCAGTTTATGATTTTGAAAATAAAAAAAATTATTTTAATAATGTTATTGATATTATTGTACACATCATAAAAACCAATATATTAAATAATATGTATTTACATATCATTAACGTCATATCTGAAAATATAATGGCAACTTATACAAAAGATAATTATATAGATGCATTTACTAGTGTTATCACATATTTAGAAAAATTAAAAAAATATATTATACAAGTAATACCATTAAATATATGTTATAAAATATTAAACTTTAATATAACTAATAGTCCCAAAGAAATGAAAGATATTGATGCATTATTTAATATTATATCTGAATATATTACTATATTGCCCGTAAGAAATATTAATATTATTACGGATCATATTAAAGCCGAAGTTTTTCCATATTATAAAGATTTATTACAAACATTATTACCTGATATGAAGCAGTTAATAGATAATTATTTTGCATTTATTGTGAATGAATACAAGTATTTATTAATTTATCAATCCATTAATTATTAACGTCAATTATTAATAATAATTAATATCAATTATTATAATATTTTTTTTTTAAGTTTTTTTTCAAGTTTCATGGTATTTTTTAAACATTAGTAAAATGATAAAAAAATGATTAGCAAATGATAAAAAAAAATTGATATTTTTACATTATCACATATAGAACCATATAAATATATATACAAATATATTAAATATTATGAGTAAAACCTCAAAAACTGTAGAAGAAACTTATACCAAGAAACAATTATATAATTCTATTATTGATGAACCTGGTATGTATTTAGGGACTATTACCCCTGATAATGTAGAAATGGAAGTTTATGATTTTAATAATGATGCAATTGTTAAAAGAAATATTGAATATATACAAGGTCTTTATAAAATATTTGATGAAATTATAGTAAATGCGCGTGATCATGCAATTAAAGATATTACGTGTAAAAATATTATTATCACCATTGATAAAAAAACAGGTTTAATAACTTGTTTTACTGATGGTAATGAAGATGCTATTCCGGTAGTTATTCATAAAGGAGAAAATATGTATGTTCCTCAGATGTTATTTTCTGAATTATTAACATCTGGTAATTATAATAAAAAAGGCAAAATTACAGGAGGAAAACATGGTTATGGAGCAAAATTAGCAAATATATTTTCTAGCAAATTTATTATTGAAGTTGGTGATACTATTAATAAAAAAAAATATTTGCAAGTATTTGAAAATAAAATGTCAATTATTAATCCGCCAACTATTACAAAATATGCCGGTAAAAGTTATTTAAAAATATCATTTGTTCCTGATTATAAAACTTTCCATACTAAAGGTTTATCTGATGATATGTATGCTTTATTTACTAAACGTGTTTATGATATTGTAGCTAATTTGTCTAAAGAAGGAAGAAAAATCACGATAGAATTAAACGAAAAAGTAATAAATATACAATCATTTGAAAAATTTGTCGATATGTTTTATAAAGTAGATACTTTAGATAATGAAATGGATAATGAAGGTGATGAAGAAGAAGATGAAGAAGAAACAGAAGAAAACATAAAGAAAAAACAACCAATAAAAATAAAAAAAATATGCACTACTACTACAGATAAAAGATGGCAAGTATGTGTAGTTTATGATTCAAAATCAAATTACAGACAAGTATCGTATGTTAATGGTTTATGTACTATTAATGGAGGAACACATGTAAATTATGTTGTAGATATGATAGTGAATGATTTGGAGAAACGCATATCTAATAAATATAAAGATATACAAATAAGAAAACCATATATTAAAAATAATTTATCATTTTTCATCGATGCGACAATAGAAGATCCTGATTTTGACAGTCAAACTAAAGATACCTTAAAAAGTATTATTAAAAATTTTGGTTCTACTTTTTATTATAATGAAAAGTTTATTAATGATATTATGAATACAGGATTAGTAAATGAAGTTGTTGAATTTTCTAGAAAGAAAGAATTATTAAGTTTGAAAGGACAAAAAGTTAAAAATTCATTGTCCATTAAAGGTATTAAAGGTTATGAAGAAGCTATTTGGGTTTCTAAAAAAGATAAAAGAGTATCCGAAACAAGATTAATATTAACTGAAGGAGGTTCAGCAAAAACATTTGCAGTTTCAGGTTTATCGTCTATAGGTTATGATAAATATGGGATATTTCCTTTAAAAGGAAAAGTATTAAATGTTAGAACAGCACAAAATAGACAATTAATAAGTAATGCAGAAATAAAAAATATTATTAAAATTATAGGCCTTGACGCTAGTGAAACATATGATAATTTAAAAAAATTAAGATACGGAGGAATAATTATATTAACGGATCAAGATACTGATGGAGCTCATATTAAAGGATTGTTAATTAATTTCATACACTTTTTTTGGCCAGAATTAATATATTATTTCGACGGTTTTATACAAACAATGACTACGCCTATTATGAAAGCTTTTTTAAGATCCGATACTAAAAAAAAGAATGGTATTAGTTTCGGAACTATTGCAGAATATTTGAAATGGTCTAAAACTACTAAAAATGCAAATAATTATGTTATTAAATATTACAAAGGTCTAGGAACTCATACAGCACCTGAAGCTAAGGAATGTTTTGAAGACTTTTCAAACAAGTTGATTTCTTATACATGGGATAAATATATTCCTAGTAGTAAATCTATTAAACAAGGAAATTTATGCGAACCTGAAAAAATGGTTAAAAAAAATAAAGTAAATGATACTAGTAGCCAAAATTCTAATACTAGTAATAAAACGGAAAATTTAGATGAGATCATGTTAAATGATTTTAATAATCCTACTAATTATGCAATTAATTTAGCATTCAATAAAAAAATGGCAGATAAAAGAAGAGAATGGTTAGCTAGTTATGACAAAAATGATGTAATTGACAATGAGGCTAGGACAGTGACAATATGTCAATTTGTCCATAAAGATTTAAAACATTTTAGTTCAGAAGATAATATAAGATCTATACCAGCATTAATTGACGGATTAAAACCATCAACTAGAAAAATTTTATATACAGCCTTTAAAGAAAAATTATTTAAAAAGGAAGCAAAAGTTGTTGAATTAGGAGGAGCAACCATGAAAGAAACGGCATATCATCATGGTGATGCCAGTCTATATGGAGCAATTATAGGTATGGCTAGGCGTTTCGTAGGATCTAATAATATAAGTATATTATATCCATCAGGTCAATTTGGTTCAAGATTACAAGGAGGCAAAGATGCAGCTAGTCCAAGATATATATATACTAGATTAGACGATTTAACAAGATTAATATTTCGTGAAGATGATGAAATTATATTACAATATGAAATCGACGACGGTAAAAAAATTGAACCAACAATATATATTCCAATTATACCAATGTTATTAGTAAATGGCAGTGAAGGCATTGGAACAGGTCATAGCACATATATTCCACCTTATAATCCTATTGATATTATAAATAATATTATAAATATGCTAAATAATAAAAAAATTGTACCAATGAAACCATGGTTTAGAGGATTCAAAGGAGCCATTGAACATAAAGATAAAGGAAGTTATATTACCAAAGGCATATATAATATAGTCGATGAAAATACTATACAAATTACTGAATTACCCATAGGCAAATGGACAGAAAAATATAAAAGTGATCTATATAAAATTACAATTGGAGGAGAACAAGTAGAAAAAGATAACAAAAAAGAAAAAGGGAAAAATAAAAAAACCGTAACGCCAATTTTAAAAAATTTTATCCTCGTTCCATTAGAAAGTTCGGTAAATATTACACTTTATTTTGTAGAAGGAGTTTTACAAAACCTAATTAAACAAGGAACATTAGAAAAAAAATTAGGTCTCACATCTTCTATTAATATAGATAATATGAAAGCTCATAGTACAGAAAATCATATTAAAAATTATAAAACACCTGAAGATATTATGATCGAATATTTTGATTATAGATTTAAACAATATGAATTTAGGAAACAACGTTTATCATTGATTTTAGAAAATGAATTGAATATTTCTAAATATAAAATCAAATTCTTAGAAGACTATACAAAAGGTAAAATTGTATTACATAATAAAAATGAAAAAGAAGTATTTGCAAAATTAGAAAGTTTGAATTATCCAAAATTATCAAATAAAATAAATTTTGATGACGAAAATGAAAAATTAATCATTAAAGATGATAATCAAGATGATCAAGATAATCAAGATAATAAAAAAATTAATGAATATATTAAAACTTATAAATATATTACAGACATGAAATTATGGTCCCTTACAGTCGAAAAATTAAATAAATTAAAAGAAGAATTAGATATTAAAAAAGCTAGATACCAAAAATATGTTGAAACACCTGTTAAAGATATTTGGATGCAAGAATTATTAGAATTAAAACAAGCATATTTAGTTTGGTTCGCAGAAGTAGAAGCAGAAAATGATGATGGGAAACCAAAAACAGTCAGAAAAAAACAAGTTAGAAAACCAGTAGCCAAAAAACAATAAGTGATATTATTAATTGCTATTTTATTATTAAATTTTTTATTTAAAAATTGAAAAAAAAATTATTTAATATATATTTATATTTATATCAGTTAATTAATATAATGGATTATACTGAACAAATAAAACCACGAAAGAATAGAAGATCAAGAAATCGAAATGCAGAAAATAAACCAAAAAGACAAAATATAAAGGACGAAAATACACCAAGAAAAACAAAAAAACAAAATGAAGACAAACCAAAAAGAAAATATACTAAAAAAAATATTAACAATCTTGATTCTTTTAAAATAGAAAATGAAATTGATAATATTAATAACGATATTGCCGAAATTAATGAAATCGATGAATTTAATGAAATTAATGAAATTGATGAAATTGATGAAATTAATGAAATTGATGAATTTGATATTTATAATGATCAAAACACAGAACAAGACAATCACAATCAAAATAACAATCAAAATAACAATCAAAACAACAATCAAAATAACAATCAAAATGATAATCAAAATAACAATCAAAATAACAATCAAAATGATAATCAAAATGATAATCAAAATGATAATCAAAATGATAATCAAAATAATAATCAAAATGATAATTATATCGACGAAGATTATATCATGGCCTATTTGTTATCTATGGAAGAAAATTACATGGATGATATTATAATAAATAACGATAATAATTTCAATGAGAATAACCAAGAACATAAAGAAAATAATGACGTAGATGATCAAGAAGAAGAGGAAGAAGAGGAAGAGGAAGAGGAAGAGGAAGAGGAAGAGAAAGAAGAGGAGGGAGAGGATCAAAAAGCAGAAAATCAGGAAGAAGAATATAATGACATTGAGGAAGAAGAATTAAAAAAAATGTTAAAAGATGATATATATTTATTAAATTTTTTGCTAGAAAAAGGTCCCTCGATATTTATAAATTTATTTGAGAAAATTGATTCTGTTAATGATAATTTGATAAATATATTAAATTTATACATATCTGATGATTTGTTAATAGAAAACGGCAAGGATAAATTTTTCAAAATGATTCATAAAAATTTTCTGAAGTATGATGATGTATTAACAAATATATTTAATGCATTGACGGACGAAAATATAATAATGATTATTAATTATTATATTTATAATAATGGGAACAAATTTTTAAAATATTGGGGAGCAGCATCATTTATTTTAAAAATTTGTTGCCAAGATAATATTTCTAAACAAATCGTTTTAAAAAATGGTAAAGTTTCTAAAAATATTATATTTCGTTATGAATTCGTAAATTATTTACTAGCTGGTTGTCAATTAAATCATTATGTATTTAAAAATTTTACTAAATTATTTAGGAAACAAAATTTAATAAATGATTTTATTGAATATTTTGTTTCTTATTTTAACAATTATAATACTTATAATAACACAAATAATTATATTATAGACACAGGAAAAATACAACTTGCAAATGCAATATATAAAATTTGTATTTATACTGCAAACAAAATGTTAAAAAATTATGATGTTAAAAATATTAATTTTGAATATATTACAGATCCAAAATGTAATATTAAATGGTTTCAAAAAATTAATACTAAAAAAAATACAAAATACAATACAGAAACAAAATTATTTTTTTTGGTATCAAATATTTTGCGAACATATATAAATTATTTACATAGCAATTATGAAGTGTATGCATCAGGAATGATTAGTATGTTAAGTATGGTATCATTAATGCCTTCAAATCTATTTTCTAATTCCAATATTAATTCTTTGAACAAGGATTATACAATAATTTATAATATAATACAAAAACTCGTCAATCAAGATAGAGAAATATTAAAATTTATGAAAATATTATGTATGGTTATTCAAACAAACAAACAAGAAAATGAACTAATATCACTAGTTCAACAAACTACTGATTATATAATTAATTTAGAAGCATTCGTTAAAAATAAAGATGATATAATATTACGATGTGGAACATATTTTATAGAAAATACGAGAATTGAGTATGATAAATTAGATTATACAATGGGCAAAAAATATGTTCCTAATTGTATTTTAAAAATGTTTAATGATATAATTAATAAAAATATTAAAACATCAATCGATATATATATATGTTCTATTATTAACGTAATTACTATATTAAAAATTGCAAGTCATAAAACTGAAAAAATAGATATTGTAAAAACTATTACATCGTCGATAGAAATATTAACGATAAAAAATGATGAAGAATATATTAAAAATTTAAAATCAGAATTAGCTTTGATATTCATGTTTAAATATAGTGAAGATGATTTTAAAAATATATATGATCTATTAAAAAATCATTTTAATGAAAAAAGTGAAGATTATGTAATTACTTATTTGCATACTATTTTTAATATTATTTTAAATAATCTTAAAAATATTAATGGCGTGTGTAGTATAATATCATATTTGAAAATTATAACTAAAATAATGAAAAATATGATTTTAAAAGATGTTATTTTTGATAAATTTTGTTGCATTATTAATAACACTATTGCATTTATAAATACCAAAAGTCATGATGAAATTAATAACATGACAATATTTAATAATATATTATATATACTTTACAAGTTTAACTTTAAAAATAAAAATCCTTATGATTATAATTTTAATGACATAAATAATATTTCTTATAACAAACATTATATTATTGAATTATTATTAGGTATAGAATCAGGTATTGTTTTTGATAACGATAAGGAATCAAATAGATTAAAAAGTTTGTTAAAGTTTTATGGTTCATTAGAAAATAAAAAAGATGTTCAAATAGAATATCCCGATGAATTTTTAGATCCCTTGATGTGTATCCCTATTAAAGAACCTATTATGTTACCAAATATGGATACTGAAGAAGAATTATTTTTCGAAAAGTCTATCATTATCAAATGTTTGTTAGAAAAAGAAGAAAATCCATACACTAGAAAACCATTGACAATTAAAGAATTAGAAGATTATAATATGAAAAATGAAATAATCGAAAAAAATAATAATTTTATACAAAAATTTAATGAATGGAAAAATTATAACAAACTATAATTTAGTTATTTATTTTACTAATTTTAATATATATTATGATTATTTTATCCTTTTATTCTTTAATTATTTTATTAACTTTAATTATTTTTTATATTTATTTATTGATTATTTTGCTAATTATTTTTTATATTTATTTATTGATTATTTTGCTAATTATTTTTTATATTTATTTATTGATTATTTTGTTGATGTTGTTAATGATTAATTAATTATTTTACGAGTTTTGGTAATTCTATCGTGTATTTATTATAAGTTTCTATGACAATAGGAATATTATAATGTTTGCATAATTTATATACAGTTTTTAACCCAATAATACCAATATAACCTTTACCTAAAATTTCATGTCTATCTACTCTTTGTCCTAATGGAACTTTGCTATCATTAAGATGTATTAAATAAATATTTTTGATACCTATTAATTCATCAAATTTTTTGAAATATTTTTTTACGAGTCTTGAAGTTCTTAAATCATAGCCAGCAGAAAATATATGACAAGTATCAACACATATTTTTATTCTGTTAGATAAATCTGAAATTTTTGATATTTTTTTATAAAAATCGGCAAACTTTTCCAAATTATAACACATTTCTGATCCTTGACCAGCAGGAGTTTCTAATAAAATAGGAACATTATGTTTATTATTTTTTGTTTTGTTATGAGCTAATAACAACGTGGATAACATATTATTTAATGCATTACTTTCTGTTAAATTTTTACTTTTGCCTAAATGTATTACCAATCCTGATGCTTTCACTTTATTTGCAAAATTTATTTCTTCTATTAATCGTGTTCCAGAATAATTATTTATCCAATCTTCAGCAATATTAATAGTATATGAACCGTGAATATATAATTTTATTTTATTTATTTTCATGTATTTTTTAAAAATATCGAAATTTTTAATTTGTTTATTTGGTATTTTAAATATTTGAAATAATTCATTATTTATTATTTCATGTATTTTGATTAAATATTTAAAATCGCCATTGAAATCAACATGAGGACCTAACATATATAATAAAAATTGAAAATATATAATTTTAAATATAAATTATTATGAAATAAATATTATTATGTTAGTCAATAAATATATTCCCAACAGTCTAACTGATTGTAACATTAATAAAGATATTGCAAATATTCTTTTAAACATGTGTCAAAATAGTACAATTCCTCATTTACTATTTTATGGTCCCGTTGGATCAGGTAAAAAAACTTTAATAAAATTATTAATAAAAGAATTGTATGGAGATTATGCAAAAAAAACATTTTCAAAAATATATAATATTCCATGTAGCGGAAATAAAATAGTGGAAGTAGAAATAGAACAAAGTATATGTCATATAATAATTGAACCAAACGGTAATAATTTTGACAAGTATTTATTACAGGATGTTATTAAAGATTTTTTAAATATTCCTATTAGTTTTGAATTTGGTAAAAGATCCAAATTATTAAAAACTATCTTGATATATAATGCAAATATATTGTCCCATTATGCTCAAGCATCTTTACGTAGTACTATTGAAACATATTCTACTAGATGCAGATTTATAATGTGTAGTGAATCTTTATCACAAATATTAAGTCCGTTAATTAGTAGATGTTTTTGTATTAGTGTTCCAAAATTAAGCGATGAAATTATAGTGAGACATGCATTTGATATTTGTGCAAAGGAACGCTTAATGATACCTTTAAATACCATAACATATATAATTAATAAAGCAGATGGAAATCTTGAAAAATTATTATGGTTTTTGGAATGTTATAAATATGATATAGATTTGTCTGATAAATATGATGTTTATATAATGTTTGTAATTCAGATAATTATGACTTGCGAACTCAAATACATAAAATTTCTTAATTCATTGACATATAATATTACTACAATTACTATGACTTGTGTGACTATTATTATTGATATTACCAATTATTTGCTATCATTAAATATTTCAAATGATAGCAAAGATAAAATTATTAAAATTGCTTCAGAAGCAGATTATTATTTAGTAGGCAAAAGAAGAGAAATTATGCCTTTTGGTTATTTTGTAAGTCACATTATGTATATTTTATATAAAGACAAAACATTTACAAGAAATATTATGGATGAAACGGATATTTTAAATTTTATGAATAAAATAAAAAAAAATAATCCAAATGTTGATGCTTCTACTATCGATAAATCTATTAATAATGAAGATTTAGATGATATAGAATTAGAACAAACAGACGATATTTAAATCAAAGACCAAAAATAAATACAATTATTATTAAATACATATTCATCATTTTTTATAGTGATGTCTATTATTAACTTTGTATTAATTTCTAAAACATAACTATTTAATATAATGTCTTTTACTATTAAATTAGTTTCTATTTCTATGCATATATCATTATCATTTACTATAAATTTTATGTTCCTGTTGTTATTAGAATTACATAATAATAAATTGTGTTTATTATTGCAAAATGTATAAAACAAATCTTCGTATTGGTAACCATAAGAAGATTGACAACATAGCATTAATATTATTAACATTAAATTATATTTTTTATCATTTGAAGAATAAGAATGCTTGTTTAAAAAATTTAGTTTCGTAAATAATTCATATTGTGTTTGTATTTTTTTATTATTCAGTGATACATTTATTCTAGGAAAATCTATATCTATTTGATTTAATATATTTTTCGTTTTATATTTATAAGATTTTAAAATATCATCGATATATTGTTTAGTGTCCATCATTTTAATGTTTTCATTATTTATTACAATATTATTGTTGTTAATTTCAAAAGAATATAACAAAGGCTCATTCATAATATAATTAAATATAATAATATAAATATAAATATAAAAATAAATTTTCATTTTTAAATTTATATTTTTAAATTCTTTAACAATTTTTCATTTGATAATATTTTTATATATTTAATTTAATATAATACTAATTATAAATGAATATATTCGTAATTATTGTAATACTAATAATATTTTCATTATTCTTATTTTATATTAAAAACAAGAATGATGTCATAGAAAATTTTGATAATATAGACAAAATTAAAAAAGGTTTCCTTAATATAAATAATCAAAGAGTCAATAAAAAACCTCATATAGATTATGGACCAGTAATTTTTAAACAAGAATTACCCTATTTTAATAAAGTTAAATTTCATATAGATTATAAAGATACAATGACGGCAATAAATGATTTAATACCTAGTCAAAAACAATATTTTAATATTGCTAACATACCATTAACTAATTATGCTCATGTTCCTAGTAGCGAAGTAGTAGATATGGTAAATGATTTTGTTAATCTTTTTAATTATGTTACAGTTAAAAATGATGATGAATTTAAAAAATATGAAAATTCCGGTTATATTGTTGGAGGATGGCAAGATAAATTAACAAGAAATAATACTAAAGATGGATGGGAAGATGCGCAAAAAAAATTAGGTCTAAAACCATCATTATATAATCCTAGCGCAAAAAATGCCCCTTTAGAAATTATTTCTATTAGAGATGTTCAAAAATTTGAAACTGATGATGAAATTAAATATGTTATTTTATTAACATTACATAAAATTAATGTTCAAGATCAAATTATCATTAGATTAAGTTTAGTATTAAATAAAAAAACTATTAGAAATGAAGACGAATTTTGGAAAACTAAAGTAAAATATGAAAATGATTATACTTTTGTTCCTAATTATGATATTCAAATGATAATAGAAAATATAGATATTGTAGGATATCTAACTATCAAACAAACTAGTGAAACTGAAAATGATGGCGATAATAATTTATATTGCAAATATGATGAATTAGAATATGGTAATGTAACTGATGCAAAATATATACAAAAAGAATTATTAAAAAAATATGCTCAACGTAACGACGAAATTAATAAAAGAAATGCAACCTTAGATGAAGAAGGACAAGAATTTCATCGTTCTATGATTGGAACATATGATTATCCAAATATAAAAAATACTCAAACTATTTTTGATGATATGAATGAACCAAGAATTTTTAACTAATTATTCATTAAATTCATCATCAAAATTCAAAAAATCATCTTCATCTAAGCTACTACTATCGCTACTGCCATCTTCACCACTATAATTACTATCATATTCACCATTATTATATTCACCACTATAATTACTATCATATTCATCATCATCTTCATCTTCATTATTATATTCACCATTATCTCGATTACCATTATAATCGCTATCATTATAATTACTACCATTATAATCACTATCATCACTACCATCTTCACTATCATCTTCACTATCATTATTTTCCAAGTGAGAATTAATAATACTATGAGCTTGTTGTCTACAAGAAGGACATTTAGGTATAGAGGTTTTATCTTTATTAACATATTCATTTTGGATCATACACAATATGCAATAATAATGTTCATTATTACAATAACTATAAAATTGAGTATCTATTTTTTCTAAACAAATATTACACATATCTTTATCTTTTTTTTTGATAACTTCTAAAGTTGGCATTTGTAAAATATCTAAATTATTTTTATTATAATATACTGATTCAAGTATATGTAAAAATGTTCTTCTTGGAAAATCATCTATTTTATGTGTATAAACTAAATTATCATAATATACTAAAGAATTACTATAATTTTTTATTTTATCCAAATAAATTATAATATCACTCAAATCTATGTCTAATTTAAGTTTTTTATTTGTTATGGAGCAAATAAATTTTGTTTTTTCATAAATTGTACAAGTTGGTTTTATTGTATAGTTTATGTTATTTAATTTAAATTTTAAATATATATCACCATTTTGATATGTTAAATTATGATCAATAATTTGTATTTTGTAATTATTCAATATATTTACGAATTCATTAATATTTTTATATCGCGATACGTATATTGTTATTTGCTTATTATTTAATATAAAATCATAATCGATACCTATGTCATTAGTATATAACTGACACAATTCATACAAAAGTTTATGATTATCACGATACTTATTATCATTATATAAATATCCCAAGTCATAATTTTTAATATATAAACCTTGAAACATAAATTTATTAAAATCAACTTTAATTTTTTTATTAGATTTTTTCAAGTTAAAAATGTAATATATATTCAAATTAATTTTAATATTATTATTTTCTTTATATTTCAACAACACTGAAATATAAAAACTATTTTCTTTTTTAAATAACATATTAGATTCGTTATTATTAAAATTACTTATTTTTTTTATTTCACTTGTTATAATATCAAAATAACTAAAAATAATATCTGTATAGACTAATTTATTTATAATATTATAAATTGCTAATTTTGATACTTTTATATCTTTTGTAATTATTATTTTGTTTTGCATTATTGTTAATGTATTCAAATCTTCTATTTTTAATAATCCATTATTAACATATTTTAATTTTCTTTTTGGATCTAAAAACAAGTATTTATTTTTAATTAAAATATCATCCTCAAACCAGGATGAACATCTAAATAACCAACGTGTTAATTGGAATAATTCTTCCATTTTTGAGGTTATAAATAAATATGTAATAAATGCATTGTAAATATATTTTTTCAATTTTTTAAGTCAATAAAAATTGAAAAATATATTTTATTATGACTTTATTAAATAAAATAACAAAAAATGGATAATATTAAAAATCATGTATTAATTTTATTAAACAGTAGTTTAATACAATATTATCATGAAGGTAATTATTTACCTATTTTAGGCAAAATAATATGTGATTTTGATAAACAAAAAGTTTCTGAATATTTAAACGATAATATTGACAATGTTGATATATTATTTTTAGTAAATGATGTAAATTTTATTAAATTTTTATCAGACAAAAAAATAATTATATGTAATGGATATAGATATGATGTTAAAACATCATATTACCAATACTATTTAGTATTATCAATAACTAGTTTAATATTTAACATAACAATAAAATTATTAATATTTCCTTTAGAATACGAAAATAATAAATTCAAAAATTTTATATATGTTAAAAGTAAAGGTTCAGATAGTCGACACAATGTTTCTAGTTTAATTACGGATTATCAAAATTGTTTTAAATGTTTAAGAACTAATTCTTTAGATAATTTTACAATAATTGAAAATAATAAAGATCGTATATATAATGTGGCTAAAATCATTCTCGATTATCCTAAATCTGATATATGTGGTGGTTTTGTTCGCGACATTATAAATAATGTTAAACCGATTGACATTGATTGTTATAATATTGATGAAAAAAAAATTAAAATAGGTTTAAACAGTAAAAAAATACAATATTCCAAAGTTAAAAAAATTAATAATTATTCATTATGTGTATTACAAATAGATGATTTTAATATAGATATTAATAAAAAAAGTTCTCCAAAATATGATTTTGATGTAAATACTTTATGTTTATTCAAATATAAAAACAGTTATAATATCAAAAGCAAATTAAATTTAAATACTTTAACCATAATTGAACATATTTTAAATAAACAAGCTCATATCGTATTTGAACCTAAAAATAATTCATATGGTTCTTGTATTTCATTTTTATGTCGTTTTGTAAAAATGCTAACAAAAGGTTTTACCATTTATTTTTGTACTATTCCATGTTCGTTAACAGATTATGCAAAAGAAATTTTAAATATTGAATGTTATTATAACAATGATAATTATTACCTCGCATGTAAAACAGACAATTCTTTATATGAATTATTAAATTATAGAGACCATAAATGTACTAATTGTGAAGAATATTATAGACATAAATATGCAATTTAATTTTTTATTATATTATTTTTATAAAATACTAATATATGGATATTAATATAAAAAATATTATAAAATATACATCATGTAAATATAATTACGAGACTGAAAATTTAACTTTTTATTTTTTAGAAACATTTTTAAAAAATAAAAATTATATCAAAAATTTTTTAAATTCTTTGACATTTTTAAATTCTTTAAAAAATAATAAATACATATGTTCAGGAACAAATAACATAACATTAATAACTTACCAAAAATCGAGAACTGATAAAATTAATATCAGGCAAGAATCTAATACAAAATCATATTTTTGTCCATTAAATAAACAATTAATTAAAAAAATTATTGACAATACACCTTATAATGACTTGTATGATGATTTTTATTTATCTTTGATGTTTGATAGTAATTATTATGAAAAATTATATTACAAATTTTTATATTATGAAGATGATGAAATTATTATTTTTCCAGTTTTAACATTATTTTTTATTAATAGTTATATTTTAACACAATTAGAAAATCATTATAATAATAAAAATAATAATCAAAACAATGATCAAGTATTAACTTATTTAAATAATATAACATTTCAAATAATAATAAAACCTGATGATTATGCAAATTTAAAAATTATGTATAATAATAACGAAAATAAAGAATATTTAATAAAAGAATTATTAAAACAACCATATGTATCTGTATATGATGAACGTAATTATATGTTATTGGAAAAATATGAAAATATAAAACAAAAAATAATAAATTATTATAAAGAAAAATTTAATGTATTAAATCAAGATAATATCAAAATATATATTCAAAATTTTTATCCCCATAATTGTTGGATAAAAATAAATATGACATATAAATACAATAAAAATATAAATGATCAGAATTATATGAGATTAACTGAATATCATGGAACTATACCTTATGATGTATTTTTATTATATTTAAAAAATAAAATTAACTTTGATAATTTTTATTATTCATCATTCAAAGAAAATTTCATAAAAAATTATGATTTAATTATATCAAAAAATAATAATACATTTGATTGTTTCGATTCTACTTTTACAATAAAGGAAGAAATATTTGATAAAAATCTAAATGATAAGTTTATTAAAAAATACGAAACAAAAAACTTAATCAATGACAAACTTGTAAAAAATAATAAATTAACAAATTTCGAAATTATAAATATTTATAATACGCCATTGACAAATCAAAATAAATTATGTTCATTATCTTTACATGCAATAATAAATAACGGAATATACGTGATAAATATAATACCAAATACAGGAGAATATTTATACAAAAAATTTAAATCTAATAACATTATAAATTATTTTAATAAAAATATGATAATCAAGGAACAATTAATAGCGGCAAAAAAAACAAATGAAACAAATTTTTATTATTGTTTAAAAAAAGATCTAAAATATACGATAGAAATTATACCCACTCCTTGTTTTACGTATTTAAATAATAAATTATTTTTATTAGATAATTGTAACTATAATAACTTTGAAAAAAATAATAAACATATTTTTAATAGTCCCGTGATTTTAAATTTAAAAACTAATAATGAAATTAGGATAATTTTTAATAATTATGTTAAAAATAATTTTATAATACCATTGTCTTTAATAATATTTAATATTATATTAATATTTCATACTTTTCATAAAAATCATATTAATTATATGAAAACTCAATTAAATAATTTTATAAATATTATGAAAAACAAAAATATTATTGATAAAAATGATAATTATTTTAATAATTGTATTAATAATGATAATTTGTATTTTTACATAGAAAATTATCCATTTATAGCTGTTCCATCATCTTTTACTAGTATTGATTTTAAATATATAGTATGGTATATGCATATTAGATATTTTGATTATGATAAATTGAATATAATATTAGACAATTTATTAGATTGCTTGGTAAATTTAGAAAAAAAATATAAAAGTGAAGATATTAACATCAATAAAGAATTATATCAAATAATATTTGATGTAAATTTAGAAAATTATTTATTTAATATTTCGAATTTGTTTAATAATAATGAATTTATTGACGTGAAATATTTACTTGATTATTTTTTAAAAATATTTAAAGAAAAATATCAAAATAAATATTTAAATACATATTTTCATTATCCTACACGTATTAATTTAGAAACATTACACATTCATATATCTGATAGATATTATAGGCAAAACACTGAATTAACATCATTTGTAAAAAGATTCAACGAACAACAATTTATTTTAAATGATTTGTATTTTACAAATTTTAATTATGTTTGGTTATCAGAATCATGGTTAGAAAGTAATAATTATAAAATATTACTAACTATGGAAGAAATAAAAAATATACAAAGAAAAGAAACAATACAAGATAAAATAAATGAAATTTTTAAAAAATATAATAATGTGGGTAATAATTATATTGAAAAATTATACCAAATTAATAAAAATATGATTGATAATTTTTTGATAAAATTATCATGATTTAACGTTATGATTTATTTTAAAAGGAAGTTCATTTTTAAAAGTGAGTTCTGTTTTAATATTATGATATTGCTTATAAGTTTTTAATTGTTTTTTTATCATTTTATAATCATTTTTATTATTTTCTTTAATATTTTTTAATGTTATTACTAATTTACACATTTGGTTATATCTTTCAAATATATTAAACAATAGTTCGGTATAAATAGGTTTTAATTCTTCGTTAAGTATATTTTTAGACTTTATAAATTTTTCTGTATCTAAATAATGTTTATCATCATAATTTTTATTTTTTTTACTTAATATTAAATAAAATAATATGGTAGCTAATTCATATTTTGGTGCAACAATATAAACATTTTCAAAATACAAGTTAAATAATTCGATAATTTGCATTATTATTAATGTTTTTATTCCTACAAAAAATTTAATTATGTATGTCCTTTCGTTAATTTCACTTTGTATAATTATATTATAAATATAAATTAATAATTCTAATCTTTCATGATAATTATGATATGATAATATATTCATATCATTAATAAAACATGAATTATTTTTTATTATGTTAGTAGCATCTTTATAATTATCCTTTTTGATTACAAAATAATTTTTATTAGGATAATAATATTGTAAATTTAATATCCTACTATCTTCACATTTTTTATCATCACAAAATATTATTATGTTATCAGGTAATAAAAATTTTTTATTGAAATAAATAAAAGTATTAACTAGAGAATATTTTTTATCATATATCATTAATTTCCTAATATCTTCTTTTAATAATGATAAATATTTATTCCTATACATAATAGTTTCTGTATAATTATTTATCAAACTAATTTTTTCATTGTCATAATAATTTAATTTGCATAAATTCAAATTACTACAATTTGGATCAAATATATAGTTAATATTTGCGTCGTTTTTTTCAGTTATTTTAACACTGATATTTTTACTTATTATAATTGATAAATATAAATCATTATACCATATAATATCTTTATCTAATTTTATAGTCTGATGCATAATTTTAAAATCATTAATTATTTTATCATATTTAATCATTAATTTATATATTTACATGATATTTTTATTAAAATATTTAAATGATATTTTTATTAAAATATTTAAATGATATTTTTATTAAAATATTTACGTGATATTTTTAAAATACAAAAATAAAAATGAAAAAAAAAACATAACTATAATAATTATTAATATTATAATTATAATTATAATTATATTAATAATGTTCAAATCAAATCTACAATTAAATAACATGATGAAAATATATAATTCAATTAAAGGAATAACATTAATTAATGATTTTATAGATCAAACAAAAGAACAGGAATTATTAGATTATATAAATAATCAACAATGGTCCAATATTATAAATAGAAGAACACAACATTATGGTTACGAGTATAATTATAATAAAAAAAATACAATAACAAAAGCTCAAGATTTGCCAGATATTTTCAAAGATCTTTTTAATAATAATTTTATAATAAATGACAAAACACAAATTATTATTAATGAGTATTTACCAGGTCAAGGAATAGCAGATCATATTGATTCTTTAATTTTTGATAATAAAATTATGTCATTATCATTAAATTCAGATTCAAGTATGGTATTTACAAATATAATTACAAAAGAACAAGTTTCAGTATATTTACCAAGAAGATCATTGTTAATTATAGAAGATGAAGCAAGATATAAATGGTATCATGGAATAAATAAAAAAAAAAGTGATAAAGATATATTAGATTGTAATAATAAAAAATTATTAGATATAAATAGAAATACTAGAATTTCAATAACAATAAGAAGCTTAAAATAAGTTTAATAATCAACCTCATAATCAATTTTACCATCCATATCAATAGATTCAGACATTTCAATATCATATTCAGATTCGCGGCGACTTTCTTTTGATACTTCTTGGTCGGGATCATAATATTCATCATAAATTCCGGTTGTTTCGCCTGATATTTCTTTATTATTAGATAAATCATTAAGATATACTTTACTATTTGCGAAGGCTAATAATTTTTTAATATTATAATCTTTAAATTCGATTTCTTTATTTGTTATATTATACATGATATTTAACATTTCAACAATAAATTGAGCAATTTCAGCTTTAATAAATTTTTCTTGATTAATATTTATTAAATTCATAAATTCCGTTATAATATAAAATAATATTATATTACCGGATTTATCATATGGTATAATATTATTAACATATATTTTTGATAAATCAATTTTAATATTATCGGTATTAGTTTCTTGATAAATAACTTCACTTGATATAACATTCCATTTTTTGAAAAAATTATATTCTGAATTATTGAATTTGACATTTTTTAATTTGATCATATATAATTTTATAAATTCATCTTCGGTAAATATTTTTTCTTGTTTAACTTCTGTTTTATTTGTATTTTCATAATTATATTTAATCTTTGATATGTATCTAGAAATACTTGATAATATTTTTTTTAATGTTATTATCCTATTTCTAGAAATATTATTTACAGCATTTTTTACATTATCTTCATCAACATTTGTAATATCATTATGTTTTATACCGTTATCATTATTTATACTATTGTTATTTTTAATATCGTAAATATAATAATCATAACCAAGATATCTTAATTTATGTTTAATAGAAAATATTATTTTCAAGCTTACTTGTTTATTGATAGTAATAAAATCCTTGGATTTTTCCCTATAGCCTAATAATAATAAAGTTGCATCATCATAAAATATTTCTACTTGTAATTTGTTATTAATATAATATATTACATTTTTCTTAAAATAAGGATGATTTTTTTTGGATAATATTTTGTCATTAGAATCTTCAATAATTATTGGTTTTGTTAATTTATTACCTAAATGATCATGATCGATTATATAAACATTTTCTCGTAAATTTATTGCTTGTTTATTTATTATTATTTCTTTACCAATTAAACCTTCTAATAATGTTAAAAAATCGTCAATAAATACTAAATCAGAATTTTTTTTATTAGCATCATATTTTTTTATTAGTTCGTCAATTACATTTTGTTTGTTCTTGTCTTTTTTATAATTTTTATTTATTATAGTTTTTACATTTTGATCTTCTTTATTTTTTATACTGTCTTTTATCATTTTTAGTTCCTTAAATTTAGTTTCTAAAACTTTTTTATTACTTTTGTTTCCTTTAATATGATTACAAACAGAACATACATCAGTATTTTTTTCTTTATCAAAATAATATAAATGTTTGCTAATATTTTTTAAATTATTTTCATTAATAATACAATATTTATCTAAAACTTGAATAATTATATTTATTGTATAATTATCTAAAATACGTTTAGTTATAGTATTATCAATTTTTAAATCTTTAATGAATACTTTACATATTGAACATTTAATATTTTTATTTTCAGTTATCCAATTATGAAAACTTGCTTGTTCATTATCACAATTAGTTAAATTACTTATATTATTAATAGTGTTTATTTTGAAAGGTTTATTAGGTATGAACCATTTATATGATTTTGGCAATTTCCAATCATTTATACCTGCATGATGTAGTTGTAAAAATTTATCTGGAACTGAAAATGATTCAATTGTCTGCGATGATTGTATTATTTGCATTTTTTTAGGACCATATAAATTATCTAATTTTTTGAATAAGTTTATATTTTGATACAATGATGTTAATTTTAACATGAAATTTGTTGCGATATTATTATAACTACGATTCATTAAAATACGTCTTTTTTTGACTATTGTTTTGTCTATTTTCGTTTCTAAAGCTAATAATTCTTTATTATATTCATTACCTTCATTACTATAATTAATTTCTAAAATACTATTTAATAAATCAACATATGTAGTTATAATTTGTTTAATAAAAACAAAATATTTATTAGCTTTATTTTTTTTAGTATCTTCTTGTATATCAGTACTCAACCACATATTAAATTTATATGAAATACATGCCAACATGAAAATAATGTAACATAATACTGGATAATCTGAAATTGGTCTAATTGTTTTATTATTGTCAGATATAATTTTCAAATTATCGAAAAATTTATAACCTCCTTTAACATATGTATTAAAATTACATATTTTATCGCTATTCGATATTTCTAATATTTGATGTTCTGATAATTCGATAGTTGTTAATAATAATAAATAAACTAATATATTATTACGTTTTACTGTCTTGAACTTATCGGAATCAGAACTAGAAGTAACAAAAATATTATTTTCTAAATCAAAATGCCATAATGTTGTGTAATTATCATCAATACCATATTTATTTAAAATTAATTTTTTTCTTTCTTTGTAAATATTACGCAAATTTTTACCATGAGTAATTACCATATCAATACAATCTTTAATTATTCTCATTTTTACTGGTGTTCTAGTTCTAGATTTTAAGGCTAATGCATTAATATCAAGTATAGAACCTATTTTTTCTAATGTTTTTTCTATTACAAATATACTTCTACTATACTTTTCATATTCTTCTAATTCTTCTAATGGAGTCTGTAAAATAGGGGCGAAAGATGATACAGGTTTATTATCTTGAGTAAATGAAACATCCATAATATAATGTTTAATGTCTATCATAATACCACAACTTTTACATACATATTCATTATTATGATTTATTATTACATATTTGTATAAAAAGTTATATAAAATATCATCGAATTTAATCGATTTAATATTTCTTAATTTTACTAATTCTTCCCATGTTATAATGTGTTGGCAAATAGCGTTATACATTGAATTTTTTTTATTATTATCATCTATTTGTTTTTCATAATTTTCTGTAGAAATTTTTAAAATTTTAATTTTTTCATTTTGTTTATCCGATAATCTTATTAATTTAATTGATTTATCAGATATACCATGTATTTCATCACTTTTTTTATCATAAACAATAGGTGTTTTGATTATTTTTTTCATTGCATAATTATCTAATTTAGTAAAATCTTTGGTTTTATCTGTAATTTCAAAAATTTTGTCATTTACATTCTGTAATAATTTTTTGTATTCATATAAATCTAATTCTTTTCTTAAAGTTATTGCATTTTTTAGTTTTTTTAAAATAATGGTTACAAGTTTATCATATATATTACTAGTAATAATACGCATTTTCTCGCTACTATCATTTTTTTCAGTTTGAATATATGAATCTAATTTAATATCATCTTTTTCAGCATCAAAAAACCAAAATACTGATGGCGTTTTTTTTATATAATCCTCATTTTTATTATTTTTACCTAATATATTATTTAAAAAATGGATTACGGCATCAAAACCATTTTTATATTTATGTTTTGTATTATTTTTAGTAAAATTAACATCTCTAATATCAATAAAATTTTTAACTTGTGTACAATGTAAAATAACATTATTAACTGGTATGGCAAATCCAACGATATTTAAATTATTTTTTTTTAAACTTACTCTACTTTGAACAATATTACTATTATCAGTATATTTGCCATATGTAAATGATATATCACGTAAAACATTTTTTGTTTGTGTAGTTTCTAAAGTAAAACCAAGTTTTCCCATTGTTTTGAAATTAATATATGGATACGCCCTATAAGTATTTAAATCATTTAATAATTCTTGATTTTCTTCAACAATACGCCCATGTTCTTCTATTTTTTTAATTATATTTTGTTCTTCAAATTCATTTATTAAAATAGCCCTTTTGTCTTCTAATGGAACATAAAAATTCTCTTCTATTTCTTTTTTTAATTGTTCATTATTTTGTGTTAATTTGGAATAATATTCTGAAACATTATCTATTTTATTAACAATATATTTTAATTTAGTGTTTTTATCTTTCTTAGTAATTGCCAATTTTTCATATTTTTCGGTATCTTTGTGATATAATAGAAAATCTTCTGAAATAGGAACTAAAATATTATTATTTATTAGACCTAATATTTTATCATTGACAGATATATCTTTTTCTATTTCACTATTTAATAATTGTTGAATCATTTCATATATAGTATCGGCTAGACCATTTTTAATTTGGTCGGGAGTTAATACTGACTCAATCATACTATAATCCAAACTATCACCTTTGGATATTACGATATTAATGTATTGATATTTGCTAGAAAGTTTATTTTGTTCTTCGATGATATTAAATACTACAGTTTTTTCATTTTTTACAAAAATATTTAAAATTATTAATAATTTAATTAAATTATGAGCTTGTTGAAATTCGTCCATATCTAATTTTTCTAATTTACATGTTTCCATTAAAAAATCCAAACCTATTTGGTTAATAAAATTAACTGTAGCCTTATTTTCCGGATTTTTTAATATGATATCTTGTGTAGCTTTATCAGCTTTTAATACTGACACTAGAACATTCATCATATTCACCATTTTAATTATATTATTAGAACTTTCACTATTAAAAAAATTCTTGACTTTTAAAGGATATGTAGGTTGATTTTTCGTAAATTCTATTATATTATTAAAAAATAATTCCTTTCTTGATAAATTAAAATAACCGATGTTTAAAAATACATAATAACATATGTACCTATATATTATATTTTCTACTACTTCTATATTTTCATAATTGCCTACAATATCACCATATGATGATTTATCTAAATCTTTTATGAAATTTATTATTAATTTATTTATATCTTTTTGGTATTTTATCATATTATGATCTTTTATTATCTTATTTTTAAAATGTTCATCCGAACTAATAACATTGAATAAGTCATTTAACGTATTATCGATAGTTAATTCAATCTTGTTAATATAATTTGTCATTTATCTTGAATTTAAATATATTATAGTATTAGATATTTTTATATTTAAATTTAATAACTTTTTGATATTTTATATATATAATAAAAAATGCGTAAAATATTATTAAGATTGTCTATTAATAAAAAAACTAAGGATTAATAACTTTTAAAGGATGATTTAATAAATATTATGTATTAATTTATATTATTAACTATTTCTAATTCGTTAATATCATTTACTCCTAATATATATTTAGAATATTTATTTTCCAAAATATGAACTTTATTCGGTTTAATAAATTTAATTAGATCAGTTAAATAATATTCATTTTGAGCATTATTATTATCTATTTTAATGATATTATTAATTAATGTTTGTATATCAACACAATATATTCCTACATTAATTAAATTATTAGTTATTTCATTTTCATTACAATCTTTATATTCTATAATTTTAACGTTATTATCTTCAATAAAAATACGACCATTTTTACCGGGATCATTTAATGTTATTCCAGTTATTAACATGAAAATGTTATTAATATTTAAAACATAATCATTAATAATATTTTGTATTATTTCATATTTTATTAAAGGCATATCACCATTAATAATTAAATTAATACCATTTTTATTTTTTAATGTTTCAATACTACATTTAACAGCATCACCAGTTCCTAATTGTTTTTTTTGTATTATATATTTTATATTAATTGTTTTATTTGTTTTATTTATTGTTTCATTTATTGTATCTTTTATTTGGTTAATGTTATTATTATTAACTATTATTAATATTTTTTTAGGATTTAACAATATTATTTCATTTATTATTCTTGTAACCATTTCTTGACCTTTTACTTTATGTAAAACTTTAGGTATATCAGAATTCATTCTAGAACCTTTACCACCACATAGAATTGTAACATAAATATCCATAATATATAATTATATAATATAATTTTATTAATATATCGGATTTCTTTTCATTGATAAATCATCATATTGCTTACATACACCTGTATATTCCTTACATGTTACAGGAGTTGCATGAATCCATTTCATAGCTTCGCCTTGGCCACTTGGTATATTATAATTTTGTTGTGTTTGAAATGTTCTTTCCATATTTTTTTTTTCAAAGTTTTCATCCATAGTATTAAACATATCCTCTCTTAATTTGTTTATATTATTAAGGTTAATGTTATTATTTAATGAATCAGTATCAGCATTAAAACTATGAACATTATCAGAAATTAAATTACTATAACCATCTGTAACAGTCATAATTGATGAAAAATCGCTACCTAAAGAACTTATATCATTATCCATTTTATCATTAATAACAGTGTTGTTATTATTATAATGTTCCTGATTCGCAAAATTTTCTTTTGATATATCTTGAATATTTACATATTGTAAAGTATAATATATTACGATTATTACTAATAGAATTATTAACATTATTAAAAGAATAGATAAATCATTAAAGTAAAAAGTTAATATAATAAAAATTATTATAATAATTCTTGTTAAAGTATTAAATACTTGATTTATAGACATATTTTTACTTATTTTGAAACTGTAATTTTTATAAATTACAGATAAATCATTTAACCAAAATTTCTCGTTCATATATTATTATTATATATAATATGTGTGTATAATTAACATTATAAAATTATTTATAAATTGTATATGACAAATAATATATTTAAAATTAAAGATCAATATCAATTGGATAAAATAATAAAAAAACATAATGATACTTTAATAATTGTAGTTTATTGTTCTCGTGATTGCAAATTATCGCGAAATATTATTGACCCTTTTATAAACTTGTCTAAAAAATATACAAAATATTATTTCATTTTTGCTAATGTATATGTATGTGATACAGAAACTGAATATTTTACAATAGAAAGCACACCACATTTTATATTGTATTATAACGAATTACCTATATCACAAATTATAGGTAGTTATGTTAATTTAGTAGAAAAAAATATTAATTTATTAGAAAAATTTATTAATAAATCAACAAGACCTTTAGGTAAGCTTAGCGGACATATAAATAACGATGCTACTAAAATAAAATATCTTAAATTATTATTTGATTTGACTAAAACAGGAGTAATATTATCAAATAATTATAATTTAGAATCCGATTTAGACGATATGATATGGGAATATAATATTCATACACAACCTAATATAACTGTTAATTCTCAATATCAACCAATAAATAACCAAGATATTACTAAACAAACTAAACAAACTAAACAAAATAATAAAAAATCATTAGTTCCAGATGATAAATTTATGGATACTTTAAAATCATTAATTATTGATGAAGAAAAATATAAAATCATTGAATCCAAAATTAAACAAAAAAAAATAAATAATACCAATAATAATTATAATTATAATAATAATAATAGCGATAGTAATAATAGTAATGATAATAGTAATGATAGCGATGACAATAATTGTAATAATAGTAATAATAGTAATAATAATAATTGTAATAATAGTGATAATAATAGTAATGATAGTGATAGCAATAATAATAGTAATAATGATAGTAATGATAATAATAATTATAATAATAAAAATATAATATTAAATTCTGAATATGATGATTAAATTATTATTTAAGCATTTCTTTGGAAAACATATATAAAAAAAATGAATAGAACATAATAATATTAAAATTGTGATAGAAATTAAATGTCAGATTATTTAATTGTGTCCAAAATATTTTCATGAGTTTTATAAAAATGTTTTGAATATAATTAAAAATACCGGATTATTTAATTATATCCAAAATATTTTCATGAGTTTTATGAAAATGAGGAGATATATTTGTTAATATCGTATTTATAAATGTAGCTTTATTAAAACAATTTATTATATGTGATATTAATACTTTTTCATTATTTATTTGTAAATTTTTTTTTATATATTGATCATAAATATGTATACAGTGTTCAATACATATATCCAATATATCACTTATATCTTTCATTAATGCACTATCCTTATAATTTTTGAATATATTCAAATATTCTAAATATATCTTTCTTTGTTCCTCATATTCATTTAATTTACTTTCCTTAGTTGGTTTATATTTTTCTAATTCTTTTAATTGGTCCTCAAAATAAGTATATGCATTTAAAGACAATATAACCTTATTATTTAATATATTCTTTGTTAATTCATTATCGAAATCGCTTAATAATGATATTATATAATTTATAAATGGTTCTATTACTATACTAGTAAATTTTAGTCCCTTTTTATCATTTATCCATTCATTTTCAATACCATTTTTTATTTTTAAAAAATATGTATTCCTGCTAGTATCAGTATTTATAATTGGTAATAATTTTGCATTGTCAGTTTCTTTATAATAATTCACTATGGCATTAGTAATATAATCAGAGCACAAATTTGAATTGTTTGTTTGGTTCCATAAACTCATCATTTTTTTTGGTATGATATGTTTACTCGGACAAATGTATTTTTTATTACAATTACCATCACAATTTTTTAAAGCACATATTTTTTTAGGTAATTTATCCAGATTTATTTTATTAGTATTAATAATATATTTTTCTAAAATGTCATTAAAATCAATATTATCTAAAGGATTAACTTCATTACTCGCGCAATTTAATATCGTTACATTGATTTGTTTATATTTACCATTATTTTTTAATTGCATTGCTTGATTTACTAAAGAATTATATGTATCATCTTTATTTTGTAATTTTTCATCTTTGTTTTGTATCATTCCTTCTAAAAATTTCATTTTATCTTCTAATATTTTATTTTTTTCCTCTGATATTTTATTTAATTTCACTTGTAGAATTTTATTTTTTTTTTTCGCATTTCGTAATTTTTCTTCTGTTAATTTTAATTTTTCTTCTAATTCCAAATATTTTTTATTATTATTTGTTCTTGATAATACTTTGATTTTTTTATTATTTGTATTATCTTTTTTTTGTTCTGCATTATTTATATTTTGTAAATGTTTTAATGTTTTATTATGTCTTTGGAATTTAGATAAAGTTGGAGCATAAAAATTACAATAATTACAATGGTATTTATCCATTTAATTATATATATATATATACCATTTATATTTTTATTTATATTTATATTAATTTTATAGTCACTTAATTAAAGTAATTTAACATTAATATTCAGTATTTTATTTACTGATTAAAGCTAAATAAGATAAGTAATATATCATTATTAATTTTAATAAAAAATACTAAACATTAATATTTTAATAAATAAAACTTCTTTTTATTCAATTATTAACAAACACTAATCAGTTTTTATTTTTTTACCTTTAAATTATACATAAAAGGTTGTCATTATCATAATGTTCTAATTAATTTTTTATAAATATTTGGATCTCCGAATAATTTTATTTAAAAAATAACATATAATGCTTAAAAATATATAAATTTTTAACCCAACCTTTTTGACCCAACCTTTTTTACAAAAAGGTCGAAAAAAGGTTCAAAAAAAGGTTAGTGTATTCTTAACTACTTTTTTGAACCTTTTTGAACCTTTTTTTAAGCAAAAATTATTTTAAAAAGTAATATAGAATGCAAAAATATCCCGACCTTTTTTAATATATAACATTTTAAAAAATTATGTATATTCTGTTATACTTTTTTATAATTATCCCAACCTTTTTTTAAATAATTTTAACTTTTTATGTTAAAAATATTTTTTATATTTATCATTCTATTATACTTTTTATCACTTATTTTTTTACAAAAATGAAAAAATTTTAAAAAATTTTGAAAAATTTTGTAAATTTCAAAAAAAATAAAATCATATAAAAATTATACATTTCGTATTCTATATTACTTTTTATACGTCACTTGTAAAAATTTACAAAATTTATTATTTGGTAAAATTTTATTTTTTTTTTTGTATTTTTTATAATAATCCGAAAAATATTTTTTTTTAATTGTTCATACATATATCCTTTTAGATTTTTTAAAAAATAAAAAATGATGAAAAAATACAAAAAAAAAACATTTTTAGATATGAAAAATTTCCCAACACACAACTTAACTTGTGTGTTAATAAAAAATTCCGGCCGTACTTTTTTTATTTTGATAATAATGAATGGATTTATTTTTAAAAATATTATTAACTATATTAGATTAAATATGATAATATTATCACCAACAATAATGAATTAACTAAATTACATTAATATTTGATAGATTTTTATTAACAATTAGAATTAATTGGAGTAAATTATATTAATATTTTTATTTTTTTATGATATTATATATATTTTCATTTTTTTTATTATACAATCCAGAAATAAATGAGCCATTTTATATGTAAATTATATACATACATAATGAAAAAAGAACAATTACATGAATGAATTATATTTATCAAACAAATCTTTTTCTTATTTCACTTTGAAAATTGTCATCAGTTTTAGCATTCATATCTATTATTTACATATCTAAGACATTTTATGATATATTTTATTTAAAAAATTAATAAAATTTTTTCAGCCTTTTTTTGTAACTTGTGTATTATAGTAAAAAAGGCCGGCCATGTTTAGTCTGTATTACATTTTTCAGCCTTTTTCTAGCCTTTTCAGCCTTTTTCTAGCCTTTTTGGCCGTAATTTTAATTTTAAAAGTATCATAGAATACTAAAAATATACATATTTTTACAAATATTCACATTTTAATTTGCGGCTAGTGTATTCTGTTATACTTTTTAAAATATTTTCCGGTCCAAATATAATTTTTTATAAATTTTGTAAAATTCAAAAAAAAATAAAATTGTATAGAAAATATATATTTCGTATTCTATATTACTTTTTACATATTTTCCTGTAAAAAATAATAAAATTTTTTATTTAGTAAAATTGCATTTTTTTTTTGTATTTTTTATAATAATGGACAAAAATATTTAGATATTTTTATTATTTTTGTTTATACATATATCTTTTTTAGATTCTTTAAAAAATTAAAATTTGACGAAAAAACAAAAAAAAAAACATTTTTATATATGAAAAATTTCCCAACACACAACTTAACTTGTGTGTTGAAAAAAAAAAACGGTGCACTTTTTTTATTTTGATAATGATGAATAAATTTATTTTTAAAAATATTATTAACTAGATAGAATAAGATTAAATTATATTAATATTTTTCTCATGAATTATTTTAAAACGTAATGGATAGAATGAGATACATTATATTAATATTTTTATGATAATTGTCAGTATTAGATAAAATTCAACAAGATTTAAAAAGATTTAATAAGATTTAATAAGATTTAATAAGATTTAACAAGATTTTATAAGATTTAACAAGATTTAAAAAGATTTAATAAGATTATAAATTTAATTAATGTTTTCGTAATTAATAGCATTAAAAATTAATGCTTTTCAAAAAAAAAATGATATTTACAATTTATAACATATTTATAACATACTTATAACATACTTATAACATATATTTAGTTAAATGGAACAGATAAATATAAATAAAATATTTGATCAAAATCGTGTTTTAAATCGTGATTTAAATCAAAATACAAACAAAAATACAAACCAATATGCGAACAAAGAAACAGAACAAGAACAAGAACAAGAACCAGAACAAGAACCAGAAAATAAAATAAATCCTTTTGATCCAATTTTATGTAATAAATCAGGTTTTGATTATAATGATATTGTTGATAAATTTGGTGTTCGAGTTATAAGTCAAGAATTATTAACACGTTTTGAACTAGTCACGAAACAAAAAGTTCATCCATGGTTAGAGCGAGGTTTATTTTTTGCTCATCGTGATTTGGAATTAATTTTGAATGATTTTGAACAAGGTAAAGAAATATTTTTATTTACGGGCCGTGGACCTACAACACATTCATTACATTTAGGTCATATGATACCTTTCATGTTTACTAAATGGTTACAAGATGTATTTAATGCGATAGTAGTTATACAAATGGCAGATGACGAAAAATATTATTTTAAAGATCTTAGTTTTGAACAAATATATGAATTACAATTTGAAAATGCAAAAGATATTATAGCATGTGGATTTAATAAAGAAAGAACATTTATATTTTCTAATTATGATTATTGTACAACTCAAGCGCCAAAAAAAATTAATACGTGAAATGAATAAAAAAATAAATATTAATGTGATTAAAGCAATTTTTGGACTACAAGATGATGTTTGTTTAGGTCGTTATATTTGGACAATACATCAAATGGCAGCTTCTTTGAGCAGATATTATGAACCTATTTTTGGTTTAGAACCTAAAAGATGTTTAATAACTTATGCAATAGATCAAGATCCATATTTTAGAGGTATTAGAGATAAGGCAGAACAATTAAATAGTTATAAACCATGCGCAATTATATCTCAATTCTTGCCAGCTTTAGAAGGTAATGCCAAAATGAGTTCCACACAGATATGTCAAAATAAAACCATTTATATGACAGATGATCCAAATACTATTTTTAACACAATTAAAAAATATGCTTTCTCAGGTTGCAAACAAACATTAGCAGAACACAAAATTCATGGAGCAAATTTGAGTACTGATATTTCGTATCAATACTTGAGATATTTTATGTTCGATGATGATTTATTATTAAAAATTGCTCAAGAATATAGCACAGGTAAAATGAATTCTATTGAAGTTAAAAAAATATTATCAGATATTTTGAAAGATTTTTTAACTAATCATCAAGAAAAAAGAAAAAATATAAACAAACAAGACATAGAATATTTTTATGATATTACTAAATTTGAGAAAAAGCACTACATATAGAACATAATAAACATAATATTTGTATCAAACCATAACCAGTAAAAATCCAAATAATAGCTTTTCCAGGTTCAGTTGCACATAATAATATCATTAAACTAACTGATAATAATACCGATATACTATTACTTGTAAAACTTGATACTTTACATGCCATATTTGATGTATTATCAGTTTTTTTATTATCAGCTTCAGTAGTAGCGTTAGTAGTAGCGTTAGTAGTAGCGTTAGTAGTAGCGTTAGTAGTAGCGTTAGTAGTAGCAGATTCATTAGTTTTTTTATTGGGTTTTTCAGGAATAAATTCACTTATAATTGAAAAACAACAACATAATATTATTTGTATAATAAATATTATTATACAAAAATATAAAGGCACGCAATGATATTTTGACATATATTATAATACAATAAAAAAATGATAGTAATTTGATAAAAAAATTATAAAATTTTATATAAATTTGGTATTAAAATTATTATTACTTCGCAACCAATTAATTATTTTTTTTTATTCATATTCTTCATGTTTTTCATCATTTTATTAACTTCATTAGGATTAACACCAAGTTGAGAAAACATATTATTCATATATGATTTATTATTTATTTTATTAGGATTCTGTGTTAATCCAGCCATTAAATTATTTAGAACACCAATTTGTTTTTTATCAATGCCGCTATTTTTATCCTTTCCTATTTCTTCCATTAATTTATTAGTATCAAACAAATTATTAAAATTTAATTGAGGTTGATTAGGATTTTTAGACATTTTTTCAAACATATTTTTTGCTAAATTTGTATATAATGATTCCATTTTTTTAAAAGTATCACCTTCATTAAAATCAGTTTCACTTAATAATGTTTTTGTCTCATCTAATAATTGTTTAATAAATTCTTGAGCTTTTGGATCACAATCTTTATTTATTAAACTATTAATAGTTTGTGTAGCACTTTCTATATCTTCATTTGATAAATTCTTTAATGAATCAAATATTTTGTTAATATCAACTATGCCACCAGTCATTTTAATAAAAGAACCTAGACTTGGTTTTTCTATTTTACTATTGTCTAAAGTATCTGTTCCTTTCAATAATTTTTCAATATCATAATTATTATTATCTTCACCAACACCTAATATAGGATCTACTATAAATTCTTCTTTTTCTAAATTTTCTAAATTTTTTTGTTTTTCTTGTTTTTCTAATTCAGGGTCAATTTGTTCAATGATATTTTCTTTTTCTTCTAATAATATTTTTATTTTTAAATATATAATTCTTATATTTAGCCAGGTTTTTGTTTTTTGGTTTTCATTTAAATTTGACCATATATTTTTTATATTTAATTCGGGTAATAACATAATGTCATTATTTAACATAATTGAATCATTATAATTTTCTTTTATTTCTTTTTCATATTTTTGAAAAATTTTTACAAATCTTGCCAACATTATATTTATATCTAATTCCTTAAATTTATCAATATAATTTTGACAAACCTCATTGGGATAATATCTGTTCAAATTATACAATAATTCAAAATATTGCATGTATAATTTATTGATATCGTTATCTATATTGTTCATATCTAAATTGTTCATATTTATATATTTGAACTTTAAATTTATGTATTATTTTTATACGCAATATTTTATTAACCATAAATATATAATGTCAAATAACGTGTTATTTTTTAGCAATAAATCTGAAATATCTAATAGTATTACTTTAATGTTACAAAACGAAAATTTATTAAGATATTTTAAATGTGTATGTTTAGATGATCCGATTATGAGACAAAAAGCAGGGAAAATTATATCTGAGGTTCCGGCTATTATTTTAATTGATAGACCAGATATTTTGTATGTTCAAGAAATCATAAAATGGATTAATTACCAAAAATATCTAAATAATGACAAAAATAACAACAAAAATAACAATAAAAATAATAATAACAATAATAATAATAACAATAATAATAATAACGATAATAACGATAATAAAACCAAAATGTATACTTGTACAAATGAATTGATAGCAAAAAGTAATAATTATACATTTATAGAAGACAAAGACACTGATAATAATTATTTTAATGTTAAAAAATACGACAATGATAAATTTAAAATTCATACTAATAAAGACAAAGAAAAAAAACTAGATGAGCAGGAACAAAAAAAATTAGTGAATAAAATTCAAAGTGAAAGAAAAACACGTGACATAGAATATAAAGCATATAATAAGAAAAAAGATAAAATTGATTTTTCCAAAGAAAAAGTTGATGATACATTATTAAAACATAGTGGTTATTATTCTGAAATTACTAATAAAAATATAACAAATTAATTATAATTACCATATGCTAAAATTGCATTATTATATACTGATCTAATATAAAATATAAAAGGATTATTTATATTTAAATTAGTTACATCATTTGTATAATGATTCTGTAAACTATTCATTTTATCACTATTAGGATTAAAAATTATTTTGATATATTGATTAAAAATATCTATTTTTGTATTATTATTATTAATCCTAAAGTTATTTAAAAGATTTTTTAAACCGATTTTACTAATTATACTTTTAATCGATATAACTACTTGTTGTTTGATATATGGTATAGTTATTTTAGCAAAATGAATTAATTTTAATTTTTTTATATATTCTTCCAAAACATTGTATTTTACATTTTTATTATTTAACAAGAAACCAAATACCAAATTATTATCACAAGGTATTTCTAATAATTGGTCTTGTTCATTATAAAATAAAAAAGCATCTTCATATTCTAATGATCTTATGATTCTTTTATTTTTTCCTAAAAATTGTGTTTTAATTATGTTAATTTTATTATAATTATGTCTAAATATTAATTCAAAGTTAATAGTATTGTATATCATAATATTGTTTGGATTATTATATTTGTAAAATTGTTCCTTGTCAATAACATAAAAATTATTTAGATTATTGAATTCATTAATAGATTCAATAGAATTTGATACAGAACTTAAATTTTGATAAGGGGAATTTATTAAATCAGGATTTTTTGTAATTATAATATTATTAATTTTAACATCTAATTGTGATTCTATTTTATTAATACCGGTTAATACTGTTTCTATATTTTTATTTTGAAAAAATGTTTTTAACTCGCGATCATTAGAAACTGAATATAAAACTGACAATGAACATAATAATAAATAAGAACTATAAAATATAATATTATTTGTATATAAAGATCTTATATATTGATATAAATCAAGAGACAAACAATTTATTATTTGTGTCATATAATACTCGGGTCCATTTTTAATCGGATTTACCAAAGGGGCGCATATTTCATCACATAAAGTATAATTATCTTTAGTATATGCATCAAAATCATTTAATTCCTTTTTTTTATTAAACATTGTCATATCTATATTATGTTGTTTATCTTCATCATGATATTCCCCTTTCAATCTGAAATTTTGTGGCATACGGGGTCCAGCAGCCATATAAGAGGGATTTTTATTATAATTGTTAATTTTTAAATTTATATTATCTTTCGCATCTACATATGTAATATTACTAGTTCTAGTATGTTGAGTTGCTAATTTATCGAAGTAATCCATTTATATAAAATAAATATAAATACTTTTTAAATATTTTATGCGCATATTATAAACTTTTATTTTATTATTATAATTATTATTATAATGTTAATTAGAAAATTAGAAAAAAATGATTATCATAATAATTTTTTACAATTATTAAGTCAATTAACAATAATTGATTTTAATAATATTACATTTGAACAATTTTCAAAACATTTTGATAAAATTAATTCAGATATTTATGTTATTATATTAGATAACAAAGTAATAGGTTGTGGAACTTTATTAATAGAACAAAAATTTATACATAATTTATCTAGTGTTGGTCATATTGAAGATATTGTAATTGATAATAATTATAGAAATAAAGGTTATGGTAAAATAATAATTGAATATCTAGTTTTAAAAGCAAAAAATGAAGGTTGTTATAAGGTTATATTGGATTGTGATGAAAAAAATGTCGAATTTTATAAAAAATGTAATTTTATAGAAAAAGGTAAGGAAATGGCATTATATTTTTAATAAAAAAAAAATGATATTTAATTAATATCGCGTTTTAATAATACATAAATATATACATTACTAATAATATATATAATATGAACCCTATTTTATCCAATCTTACTTTATCTTATCCTATTAATTTAAATGATTTTACTAATATTAAACATCCTTTAGAAATAATTTATCCTTTTATAGAAAAACCTGTAGAAGAAATAACATTTGATGATATTTATGAAGAATTAAGTAATCCTTATTATTGTTCTACGGTTAAAATATCTGATGATAATGAATTATTTTTGATATTTTATGACGAATTGAAATATGAAGCGTTAAAAAAGGATAATGTTCATATACCTGAACATGCATATAAATTTCATCATTTATGTAAAAGTTGTGTATATGAGTATAAAACATTAAAATATGTATGTGGTCAATATAATAAACTTATTTATAATGATGATGCTATTAAATTATTAAATTCAGAATTAGACAATGTAGTAATTCAAAAATGTTATGAAGGGACTAGTATTCTAGTTTATAATCATAATGATATATGGAATATTAGTACTAGAAAATGCCTTGATTCCAATAAATCATTTTGGGTAAAAAATACATCATTTAGATCTTTATTTGAAGAAGCAATGAAAGACAAATTTACATTTGATGATTTAGATAAAAATTTGTGTTATTTGTTTGTTCTAGTTCATTATAAAAATAAAAATATAGTAAATCATAATATAAATTATAGAAATTCTCAAAATAAATATAAAAATTTGGTATTATTATGTGCTACTGAAAAATATACATACATTCAAAAACATGTAAATGTTCCTAATGTAGAATATCCGGAACAATATTATTTTAAGAATATCAAAGAATTATTAAATAAATTAGTAGAATTTAATGATCGTGATGTAGCTAAGAAATTAATTACATGGGAAGGATATATATTAAAAATTTATGAAGGTGATATAAATAACAGTAGATTTCATTTAGCTAAATTACAAACAAAAATATATCAATATATTATGCAATACAAACCTAATATTTCAAATATTTATAAAGTTTATTTGGAATTATATAAAATAGACAAATTAAATGAATTATTACCATACTTTTATAAAGGTCCAAATGAAATAATCAAACAAATTAATACTTCTATGAAATTATTAACAAAAGAAATATTAGATTTATACTATTTAACTAGAAAACATAACAATAAAAATATGTATAATACATTGCCAAAAACATATAAAAAAGTATTATATGATTTACACGGGATATATATTACAAAAAAAACAAATACATATAAAAATGCAAGTGATCAAGAAGAAATAAAAATAGAACCAATTAAATTACATACAGTATATGTATATTTGAAATCATTACAATTAGATTATTTGGTAAATATATTCATAGAACGCCAAGAATTATTAAAAACTGATTTAGCCAAATATTTAAATAAAGATGAAATAGCAATTAAAGCATATACAGCATTATTATTACAATAAATAATTATTAATTATTAATTATTAACAATTATTAGAATAAATATAATAAAATAAATATAATTTAATTTTTTTTATAATAACATACACATAATATTTGAATATATAGTTTATATGTATTATTATTCATAAATTTAATATTTATAATAATGTATTTCTACTATAAAAAAAATTGAAATAATGATTTCCTAACAAGTCTTTTTATAAATATTACATATTATAATATAACTTTTTTACAAAAATGTTTCCCGTTACTAATTTTCGAATTGAATGTTATGGTAACAACTATTATTTGGTAGCTTGTTGGCCAAATGGATATGAAGAACGGGTATTTCTGTGCGAAGTTTCTCCTTATGTTTCATTTGGTGGTATTTTTCTTGGGAATGAAGGTGTACGTGTCAGTTTACCTCCTCGTGAGAGGATCATCCGTGATATGTATGGAAGACCAATAATGAATGAATCACAAGCCAACGGATTATTTGTTAGGTACGACGAATTTCCATCGTTACGACATCGAAACAATTGTCCTCCAAACAACTGGCACCAAAATAATTGGTATTAAAATAATTATTATTAAGAATATCACATAAATATTTTTTATTATTATTATGACTCGATATTCACACTAATATTTTTTGTTAAAAAAAATTGAATTATAATTTTTCAAACGTGTCCATTATAAAAATACATTTATAAAACAACACACATACACACAATGGTCATCATCTACACTTCAATCCCTACAGGTAATCAAGGCAATTATAATAATCAAGGCTATGGTAATCAAAGTTATGGTAATCAAGGTTATCCTGGTAATCAAGGTTATTCTGGTAATCAAGGTTATCCTAATAATCAAGGTTATCCTAATAATCAAGGTTATCCTAATAATCAAGGTTATTCTGGTATTCAAGGTTATTCTGGTAATCAAGGTTATCCTAATAATCAAGGTTATTCTGGTAATCAAGGTTATCCCGGTAATCAAGGTTATCCCGGTAATCAAGGTTATTCTGGTAATCAAGGTTATCCCGGTAATCAAGGTTATTCTGGTAATCAAGGTTATCCCGGTAATCAAGGTTATCCCGGTAATCAAGGTTATTCTGGTAATCAAGGTTATTCTGGTAATCAAGGTTATTCTGGTAATCACGGTTATTCTGGTAATCAAGGTTATCCTGGTAATCAAGGTTATCCTGGTAATCAAGGTTATCCTGGTAATCAAGGTAATCAAGGTAATTCTGGTAATCAAACTAGGTGCCGTAATTGTGGATCAAATATACCGCCGGGAAACCCGTCAGCTAAATCTAGATATTGCAAGTGTGGAGCCAAAACTATTATATAATTTTTTTTATTATTATGACTTTTGATATTTACTAATATGTAATATTTGCAATAACAGCAAAAAAAATTGAATTATTATTTTCTAAACGGGACCATTATAACGATACGTATATAAAACACAACGACAGTTACACAAACACTATGTATAACAACAATTCAAATACGAGAGGTAATTCCAACAACTGCCAAGGACGCGTAATTGATTTAAGCGGTATCCCTAACGAGAACGCGGCATTTTGTAAAAAATTAGGTATTGAACCATGTAGAAGAATACTTCCTGGTAATCAAAGTTATGGTAATCAAAGTTATGATAATCAAGGTTATGGTAATCAAGGTTATGGTAATCAAGGTTATGGTAATCAAGGTTATGGTAATCAAGGTTATGGTAATCAAGGTTATGGTAATCAAGGTTATGGTAATCAAGGTTATGGTAATCAAGATTATGGTAATCAAGGTTATGGTAATCAAGGTTATGGTAATCAAGGTTACGGTAATCAAGGTCATGGTAATCAAGGTTACGGTAATCAAGGTTATCCTGGTAATCAAGGTTATTATTATTAATTGTTTATTTTATTTCTCATACAAATTATTATATAATAATTTATATTTACAAATATTAAAAAATAAAAAATGAAATACAAGCTTCCAAATAATCCGATTAAATTTATATAATAAACAACAACAACAAATGGAAGTAACAGAAATTGGAACAAATTGGTGCACAGTTAAATATGAAGGTCGTGAAACATATTTTGCGATTCATGTCAAGGAAATAAATGATAGAATTATACGTTTCTATTTATTTGAGGACGGATTTGAAATATTTTTTTACCGTGTTGGAACGCTTCAGCCTCATGACAAAATAACAATTGAACGACTTTTTGCGCGAGGTAAAGATCTTGATAATCTTATTTTCGAAATTACATTCAAAGTGAAAAATGAGTTTAGAGAATTTGTCAAAACTAAAGAAATAGGAATATCTTTTTTCACTGAATTTGAGATTAATAATCCTCATATCAAATATCCAAACTTTCTTTATTAATTTTTTTATTTGACTATAAAAAAGAATAATAATAAATAATCATTATTATAATTTATCATTTTCCTATAATTTTTTTATTTAACTATAAAAAAGAATAATAATGCTTTGTTATAATAATAATGCCTTATTATAATAATAACTTATAATAATAAATAATCATTATTATAATTTATCATTTTCCTATAATTTTTTTATTTAACTATAAAAAAGAATAATAATGCTTTGTTATAATAATAATGCCTTATTATAATAATAACTTATAATAATAAATAATCATTATTATAATTTATCATTTTCCTATATTTTTTTTATTTGACTATAAAAAAGAATAATAATGCTTTATTATAATAATATTTTATAATAATAAATAATCATTACACATATCACATAATAAACGTAAATATGCGAATACTGATTTTCTATCATTTTGTTTTAATTTTTTCCATATAGGGATAAGTTCCAAAATATTTATACCGCTATCTACAACTGATTGATCATTTTTTATTTCGTCTTTTAATAATTCTTCAAAAAAGAAACTTTCATCTTCACTTTCTATTTGATCTTGATATTTTAATACTTTTAATATAAAATTATCTATAAATTTATATTTTGTTTTTGAATCTAATTTTTTGAAAACAGATTCGATATCTTTAATATTTTTACCAACAGGGGTATTAGGTGCCATAGATGCAATATCCTTTAACAATTCTAAAAATGTTTCATTAAATTCATTAGCTATATTATCTTTAGTCATATAAGATATATTTATATGATAAAAATATTATATAAACGCGCATTTAAAAAATGAAAATAAATTATTTAATTAAAAAATAACATATAATAATTATAAGTATATTATATAATATGTCTAAATTAGATATTCAAATTAAACAAAAAGAAAAAGTAGAATTAATAGATTTAGAAACGAGTATGCTACATTTACAAATATCTGGTAAGGATGTAAATTGTACCATAGTAAATACAATGAGAAGAATTGCATATGATTATATACCTACATATGCTTTTTGTAAAGAATCAATAAAAATAGAAAAGAATACATCCAAAATAACGAATGATCAATTACGATTAAAAATATCTCAAATAGGTTATCCTGGTTTCATATTCAAACATTTAAATTTTTCGAATGATATATTAATTTTACCTGAAAAATATTGGAAAAATGTTGATTTTACAAACAAAAACAGACCTAAATATGAAAAAGACAAAAAAAAAATAGAAATGTATATAAATGTTAAAAATAATAGCCATGAACAACAGGATATTACTAGTAATAATGTAGTATTTTATGAAAATGGTGAAAAAATTACTTACCCTTATAAACCGTCACCATATTTAATTCTTAAATTAAATCCAAATGAACAATGTAGTTTGCATGCTATAGCTGAATTAGGTATTGGTAAAAATAATGCGATTTGGTCTGCTGCTTCAAATGTATATTATAAACAATTAGCTGAAGATGAAACATCATATGATTTTTATGTTGAATCTGCCGGTCAATATGATGAATATGTAATATTAATAAAATCATGTCAAATCATTATTGAAAAATTAAATCAAATTAAAGATATAATTAGTAAAAATTATAATACTTCAGAAATTTCAGAAAAAGATTCAATAAAATTAATATTAACAGGTGAAGAACACACATTAGGTCAATTAATCAATAGAGCATTACAAGATCATGATGAAGTTATTTTTTCTGGTGTTTCAATCATGGACTTGTTTATCGACGAAGTTACTATAAAATTAAGAACAAAAAATAATAATCCAATGATAGTGATTTTTGATAGAATAGATTATTTGGTAAAATTATACGAACATATTATGAACATTTTGATTAAATTATCAAAATAATCGCTCATTACAAATAAATAATTATAATATCATATTTTAATTATTAATTTATTACAAATAAATAATTATAATATCATGTTTTAATTATTTATTTATTACAATTATTTATTTATTACAAATAAATAATTATAATATCATGTTTTAATTATTTTTATTTTTTTTTATATTATTAATATAATGTCATATGTTAATCATAAATTTAGCCAATATATAGATCAAGAATTTAGCTATAATAATAGTGTAAATAAACCGGTAAAAAAATTAGAAACGCAAATATTTTTGGATGGTAATGTTAGTTTGGAACCTAGATTATTTGAATATATTAAGAAAAAAAAATATTATCGTGATAATAACATTGAAGAATTAGTACCATTAGAAAAACAATTTTTAATTACTGAAATAGATAAGAGTATAATACGAGATTTTTTAAAAGGTAAAAAAAATATGTATAGTAACAAAAAATATTTACCAAAATATCAAGAAATGGGGCAAAAATTTGAATTTTTATCCGAAAAATTAAAAAATGACAAAAGAATACCAAAAATAGATAATATGAAAAATCCATATAGAACAAAAGCCCCCGAACAAATTGATAATATACCAATGAACCAAGTTCCGAATATAATGGGGGCAAGGGATTTTATAATAAAAAAATAATTAATAATATAATAAAATAAAATAAATAATTTTATATGTCATTAATATATAATAATGTCATTAAGAAATTTTGGAGGTTCAACTCAATTAATATATGATGAATGCGATTACCGAAGAAGATTGTGTCAAAGCGTAACCCCTGGTAATTACAGATTATATTTTGGTTTCGCTGAGAATAATAACAGATGTGTTCAAGATAAAGTTTATTACAAACAAAATCCAATGTTGGTAGAAACTGAATCAGAATTAAAAAATATCAGAAGACCATTATCACACTGCAACAAAAATAAATATTATCCAACTTGTCCAAGATCTAATCATTGTGTAAGCACTTTTGATAAAAAAGTTCCTGTTGTTTTAGATCAAAGTTTATGTCCTATTGTTCATAATAATATAAGAAAACCAACAAATAATGGTTTGTCTTTGAGTCCTAGTAATGGATGTCAATTTAATCGTGTATAAAAATTATATAACATTTATTATTAATAAATTTTATTATTAATTAACATATTATTAAATAATATTAATATTTTTATTTAGTATTTTTTTTTATAGTTATGTATATATAGCAATGAATAATAAAAAAAATACTTGCAATAACAATAGCGTATTTTATGGTAATAGTACTAAATTAATTTATGATGAAGACTATTATAATGATAAAATAAGACAATCCACGGCTGTAGGTAATTATAATTTAGATACTAATTATGTTAATAATTGTCAACGTTGTTTATCTACTTTAGGTCCTAGAACCAAACAAGGACCTTTATCTGCTGGTGTTTCTGATGTAAAACCATATTCAGTTCCTAATTTTGGTAATAATGTTGATATTGAATCTATTTTAACTAATAGAAATATGCCTGCTTCCAAAAGTAGCAATGGAAAATTAAATCCTATTAATGTTACAAATTTTAGAACTTATAATTTACCTACTTGCGGCCATTTTTTGGATCCAGTATCTACACACTTGACAAATCCCCCTTTAAATTATAAAGGTATTTCAACTAATCGTTTTTATGATTTAAATCGTAATCCTCAAGCAAATATATTTTGGGATTTTTCAGTAAATACACAATTAGAAATAAAAGATAATTTCTATGAAAAAATGCCTGTTCCATTAGATGAACAAATGGTTTTTAAAACAACCACACAACGAGTTCCCTTACCTAATGTTATTGGTAATATGAATTGTCAATAAAAAAATATAATATTTATTATTTGATTTATTATTTTAGTTTTTAGTTTTTTTTTAATATAATCTATAAACTTTTTGCAATTAGTTGCTTTTTATTAATTATCTAAAATTTCATAAAAATTTTTTTTAAAGTCTTTAAACATACACCATTCTATTCTAAAAGAAGACCACAAACACGCATTACTAATTTTTTTAAACGTATTAGAAGTTAAAAAATTTGATATTTTATTTCCTTCTTCAATATCATTAATAATAATAGCCATTGCACCTTGAGACATTCCATATTTGCCGTCAATATCTATTATGGGATTATATATACCTGATTCGCCAAAAATAATTTTTTTAATACCATAAAACCCTTTATCATTTCTACTAGACCAAACAAATCTTGGACCATTTTTTGGTGTTGAATGGACTACAGGATATTTATATATTTTGCTTTCTTCTTTAGATATCCATTTTTTTCTTGGCTCATATGCACTCATAGATTGTAATATTTGGCATTTTTCTTCGTTTTCATTTGCTAATATTTTTTCTATTATACCTAATTCACAATTTGCTAGCCAACTATATTTTTTCAAATTAATTTCGTGCAAAATATTACACTGATCTAATATTATGGTTATATGATCATTATTTTTCTTTTTTTGTAAAATATACCAATCATATCTTGTCCCACAATTAAAATTTTTTGAACCATCTTTTGCATCATGAATTTCCAAATATAATATTGTGTTATCACTAGTTAATTTTTTAAATAGTCCGGAAAATTTTCCTTTGTCTGTATTTGGTTTTCGCCATCCATTAGGATGAACAAAACACATATAACCGCCATTTTTTAATAATTCTATACTCATATCGACAAATAATTGCCAAATAGTATTTCCAGACGCTTTACTACCAGCTGCATTATATGGAGGATTTCCCACAACTATATCAAAATGTTTTATTTTAAATATTTTATTATAATTCACATTTAAACTATCACCACAATATATATTTAATTTATAATCATTATTTATATCAAATATTTGCCTACAAATGAATATGTTTTTCTTGTTTAATTCACTCATATATAACATATTTTCTAATATATGTTTTTTTCTATGCATATCATCTTTTATTTGATCTTTTAATCCTTCCATTAATCTTAAATATATGGCAACCGGAAAATTACCCATTCCACAACAAGGATCTAACCATTTTAAATTTTTGTTTTTCCAAACTTCTAAAGGTAATTTGTCCAGCATTTCATTAATTAATTTAATTGGAGTAAATACTTCACCATATTCTTTTTTTTCTACTTCTTTTGGTTTTAGACAATCATTTATTAATTCTAATAATTCTTTTGGATTATCTATTAAACTTTGTAAGGACATTTTAAATTGGATGGTAATATTATATGCAATCGTTTCTTTATTAAAATATTTACTAACTATTTCTTTTATTAAATCTATTAAACATTTATTATTCCACCATATCAAACACTGATCGTTAAATATATCTAATAGTGAGGGATTATTTTTTATATCTATCAACATATTTAAAAAATCAGTATTAGAATTAGTTACTGTTAATATACATGCTAAAGGTATTATATAAGGTAAAACATCTTTTGTAAATGATATTTGTATTTCTTCCTTTTCTTCTTTTCCTTCTTTTATAATTTTATTGTCTATTAAATCAGTATCAGCTCCATTATCTTGTATTTTTTCTCTTCCAGTTGGTAATAATTGCAAATCTTCAATATTATCTTTCATTATAATATTTGCTTTTATTTTGTCCTTTAAATTTTTTGTAAATGTTTTGTTTATAATTTTTTGTGTTTCATTATTAAAATTATCATAATCATCATCTAATTTATTTAAAAGTATTTTAAAACTATTTATTGGATCTTCTTTCCATATGTCCATCATTTTTTTAATTATGAAATCTGAATTTATTTTTTTATTATCCATCATATCAACATCAATATTTATCAAATGATTATTAATCAAATATTTGATTTTATTTTCAATATTATTTTCTTTTTTATGAACAGCATAATTTATACATGTATTTAATACTCGACTAATATTTAAATCAATTACAAAACCAATTTTTTTATTATTACCTTCAGTCATACATCTATACATTTGTTGCAAAACTTTATCTGAAGACAAGGTGTTATTCATTAATATAACTACATCACATAAATCTAAAGTAATTCCTAATGTTAACATATTTCCGGCCAAAATAATTAGTCCCAATTTTCCTTTTGATTTCGCTTCACATTCTCTTTTATTTATTTCGTCTTTTATATCTTTTGCTATTTCTTTATTTTTTCTATTTATGCATAACACATCATAATTTTTAAGAATAATATCTTCACTCATTAATTTTTTTAAACATATTGAAATTTTATTAACATTTTCAGAAGGTATAAACCATATTTGAGTAAAAGGTATTCTTGTATCTTTCTCTGAACATATATAATTTATTCTTGGAAATATTGTTTTTTCACCATCTTCTTCTTTTTGTGATCCTGAAATATATCTTAAAATAATTTTAACTTCATTTTCAAAGCAAAATTTTGTTTTTAACTTGTTTAATCCAAAAAGTGTATCAAAACAAAATCCCATTTTGTTTTGACTATTTAATTTTTCTTTAATAATATCATATCTATGACTATCAAACATATTTGTAATTAGATATAAATCAGGCATTTTTATATAACAACTAAATATATCATCATATGATAATCCGATGTTAAAATAATTATTTATAGTTTCTGACACATTAACAATGCCATGTTTTTCTTTTAATTTATCTATATTTTTGTGATCAGATACAATGGATTTACAAATTTGTTCATCCTCAATGTCCCAATACATTTGACATTCAGGTAATATGTTCCATTCTTTTAATGGTTTATTATAAGTTGCTGTTAAATATATTTTAACTGTGTCATTATTTGAATATGAATTTATTATATCTTTTGCTAAATCCGTTGTTCCCGAAAAATGATTTTCATCAAATCCAATAATATCTAAATTTAAATTTTTTATTAAACTTATAGTTTTTTCATAAATATATTTTTGTAAAAGTTGTTTTGATATTATAAAAATATTATTTTTTTTTGGAACAATATCACATATTATATTTGAACCTTCTATATGATGGATTTTAAACTCGTTAAAATTTTTAAATTTTCTAAATAAACCATCCGTAAATTGTTCTATAGTTTCTGTTGGTGAAGGTGTGATTATTAAAACGTTTAATTTTTTTTTGATGTCAAGTTGTTTTATAATAATACCTCCTATCATATAAGTCTTTCCACTACGACATTTGCACCCCCATAAAAATGTTTTATGACCTAATTTTATTAAATCACTCGTTTTTTGTGTAATTAATTCTTGATGGAAACGCAAATTTAAATTTTCTTTGTCAGTTAAATAAAAAGTTTGCCAATTTTTTTTTTTATTTTTAATTATATCTTGCTTAAATTTTAAAAAATATTTATTTAGATCATTTTTATCCAAAATTTTACTTTCTGTCATATGTTCAGTTATATAAATACTTGTTTTTTTTGTTTTATTTACTTTGTTCAACAACATTATTTTATTTGGCACTAAAATATAAATTATATAGTTTTTATAAATATGTTCATTTTTTCTAGCATTTGCTATAATATTTTGAATATCGTAATAATTAACTGATTTTTGTTTTTTTATATTTTCATTTATTTTTGGATATTTGCAACTTATAAATATAAAAGTATCATCTTCCTTATTTTGTAATGAAATATCAGAACATCCACTAGAATTACCACTTATTACTTTTTCATTTAAATACTTTTCTAAATTTTTTAAAATTTTAAGTTTAGCATCGTTAAAATTTCCTGTTAAATGATTAAATTTTGAATTTGGAAAAACATCGCAAAAACCAAATTTAATCACAATATCAAATAATCTTTCAAAAATAAATCCTTTTTCTGATTGTGTATTACAAGAATTTAAAATATCGTCGACATTGTCAATAGTTATAATGTATTCAATAAATTTTTTAATACTCATGTTAGTATAATCCATTATTTATATTTTAATATTATATATATTATATGTGTTTTATTATGTTTCAATTTAAAAAATCATTTTTTTAATACAATGAATCGGTTTGTACATTCTGTATTATAATTGTCTAACATTTTACCTATTAACTCATTGAAAAAAAAATTCTAACGAAACATCAAATTCAAAATTTCCTCGTAATTTATTTATCGTTTCTTTTAATTGTTTTTTATATTCTTTGTAGTATATATAGATATCATTATTATCATTATCGATATCTATTATTTTTAATTTTTTAGAACTTGTAAAATCTAAAATTGTTGGAAATAATGGATAAGTATTTAATGCATCAAAATAAAATACCTCTGATAGTTCTGTTGTTAATATATTATCATATATTCTTGAAGACATTTTATATTTGCTTTTAATAATATCGTATATAATATTCATTATATATGTGTATAAAAATAAAATATCAGGTTAAAAATAAAAAAAAATGTAATCGGTTTGACTTTTTTATATTTATGTTATTTATTTAATTAACGCGTGTCATTTGAGGATAAACATTGGCTTGTCTAGTTGTAATAATTGGAGTTCTTTCAGTATAACTGTCAGACATATCTGGATATAATTCGCGATCAATGTTAATAGGATCAACTACTTTTACATGTGTATAGTCCATATTTGGTCCTTTATTAACATTACTATTAGTAGGTCTTCCGCCATCTCTTAATATATTTGTCATATCTTTAACAACACTAAAACGAGCATTTTTAACATCTTCTCTTAATCTTTCTTTATCTATTGGTGTTTTAGTAGGATTTAAATGTATTGTATTTTGTGTCGTTTGTCTTTTAGTATTTTGAGCAACAGTATTTTTTTGATTATTAATATATGCCGCATCTTGAACATGTTTAACAGGATTAATATAAGTTTTATTTTGTGTTGTTTGTCTTTTAGTATTTTGTGCATGTGTTCCTTGTTTTGTAATATTTGAAGCTGACATATTACCTGCTTTAATATTTCCTTGATATTCATTATTTTGTGTAGTTTGTCTTTTAGTATTATCTACATGCATATTTTGTTTTGTAATATTTGATGCTGACATATTACCTGCTTGAATATTACCTTGATATTCATTATTTTGTAAGGTCTGCCTTTTAGTATTATCTATATGCATATTTTGTTTGGTAATATTTGATGCTGATAAATTGCCTGCTGTAATTTGTCCTTGATATTCATTATTTTGTACGGTTTGTCTTTTAGTATTATCTACATACATATTTTGTTTGGTAATATTTGATGCTGATAAATTGCCTGCTGTAATTTGTCCTTGATATTCGTTATTTTGTACGGTTTGTCTTTTAGTGTTATCAACATGCATATTTTGTTTGGTAATATTAGATGCCGATAAATTACCTGCATTAATATTTCCTTGATATTCTGTATTTTGCAAGGTCTGCCTTTTGGTATTATCTACGTGCATATTTTGTTTAGTAATATTTGATGCTGACAAATTACCTGCTTTAATTAAACCTTGATATTCATTATTTTGTAAGGTCTGTCTTTTAGTATTATCTACATGCATATTTTGTTTAGTAATATTTGATGCTGATATATTACCTGCTTTAATTTGACCTTGGTATTCATTATTTTGTGTGGTCTGTCTTTTAGTATTATCTACATGCATATTTTGTTTGGTAATATTTGAACTAGATAAATTACCTGCTTTAATTAAACCTTGATATTCATTATTTTGTGTAGTCTGTCTTTTAGTATTATCTACATGCATGTTTTGTTTTGTAATATTTGAACCGGATAAATTACCTGCTTTGATTTGACCTTGGTATTCAGTATTTTGTGTAGTCTGTCTTTTAGTATTATCTACATACATATTTTGTTTGGTAATATTTGATGACGATAAATTACCTGCTTTAATATTTCCTTGATATTCTGTATTTTGTAAGGTCTGCCTTTTAGTATTATCTATATGCATATTTTGTTTTGTAATATTCGAACCGGATAAATTACCTGCTTTGATTAAACCTTGATATTCATTATTTTGCAATGTCTGCCTTTTGGTATTATCTACATACATATTTTGTTTCGTAATATTTGATGCTGATAAATTACCCGCTTTGATTGAGCCTTGATATTCATTATTTTGTGTAGTTTGTCTATTGGTATTATCTATATGCATATTTTGTTTAGTAATATTAGATGCTGAAATATTTCCTGCTTTAATATTGCCTTGATATTCATTATTTTGTGTAGTTTGTCTATTAGTATTATCAAGATGCATGTTTTGTTTAGTAATATTAGATGCTGAAATATTTCCTGCTTTAATTAAACCTTGATATTCTGTATTTTGTGTCATTTGTCTATTAGTGTTATCTATATGCATGTTTTGTTTAGTAATATTTGAGCCACTTAAATTACCTGCTTTAATTAAACCTTGGTATTCATTATTTTGCAAGGCCTGCCTTTTGGTATTTTCTGCAATTGTATTATTTTTTGTTATATTTGATGCTGATATATTGCCTGCTTTTAATGGTCCTAAATATTCATTATTTTGATCTATTTGTCTATTGGTATTATCCACATGCATATTTTGTTTAGTAATATCATAAGCGCCATCTTTACTAATATTAACATTACTAATATAAGTATTATTTTGAGGAGCTTTTTTGATAATTTTATTTTTATTAACTTTATTAGTTTCATTTTTGACTTGTTCGGTTGTGTTTTGTGGCTGTGTTAATGGTCCTGTCCATGTTTGATTTTCGGTATAATTTCTGTTAGTATTACTTACTATATAATCACTTTGAATTCTTGGACCCTCAAAATAACTTTTTCTTTTAGGTAAATTTTTAATATCCTGTTCCCACCAAGTTGGCGCTTTTTTTAATACTACATTTGGTAAAGGAGCTCGTTTTTGTCCTTTTAGACCTGATTCAACTTTATCGGCATTATAAGATATTTTTTGATTAGGTATCGTTCTTAATTCATCTACAGTTCTAGGCAATGTTCTACCTTCTAAACCTGTATTATAACCTACTTTAGCTACTTCATTATATCCTAAATTTATACCTGGAGTTACTCTTTCCGGTTCCATTAAAAATTCGTTTCTACGTTCTTTTGATGGTATATATCTATCTTGAAGATCAGAAGTTATAACAGGCGTTCCATAAATCCAAGTTTGACCTTTTTCAGGATTAAATAAAGGTAATCTTTCAGTTTTAGGACGATAATCTGGATTATTTACTGAACCTGTAAATAATTCTGCTTTTCTTTGATATGTTTCATCTAATTTAGTTTGCATTTTACCACTTCCTACACCATTTTTAAAATAAGGAACCATATTATTATGAACAAAATTTTTTTTTGGAACAACTGAGTATGTCATATTATTACTTACTTTTGAATATTTATCATTTGTATCCGTTAACAATTCAATATTATGAGATACTGGTTTATCTGAGCCAATTCTTAAATTATCAAATTGTGATACATATTTATTATTTGAACAATTTTGTTCTTCATCAGAAAATATAGAATCATCACTATACATAAGTATATATATCTTATTTTGAAATAAAAAAAAATATTTGATGTCTTGAAAATAATAATCTAAAAATCATTATCTAAAGATCATTATCTAAAGATCATTATCTAAAGATCATTATCTAAAGATCATTACCTAAAGATCATTATCTAAAGATCATTATCTAAAAATCATTATCTAAAGTTCATTATCTAAAGATCTAATAATGTTTGTATATTGAATCTAGTTATATCAATTAACACAATATCATCATAATTTTCATATAATATTTTGATAATAAATTTATAACATTCTATAATTTCTTCATTTATTCTAGATCCTGTAATATTAATTTTACCACTTTCGTAAACAAAAATAGAAATTTCCCTAGTGTCACTATAATTATATTTAATATTTACACATGCATGATCAGTAAAATTAAAAACAGTATTATATTTTTGTTTTTGTAATATATCATCTAATATTTCTAATTTAATTTTAAAATATACATAAAATGTACATACAATCATACATATTTTAAAATTATTTTTATTATCAAATACTTCTTTAACGTTATTAACATTATTAAAAAAATATTTTCTTTTTAAAATACCATTTTTTAATACATATTTTTCTTTTAACAATTCTTTTATTAATTTATCATAAGATTCCATAAAATCATTATAAGATTTTATACCTGTAATATGTAATGTTCCATTTTCGAATATTTTAATATTTATAAATTTTTTATCAATATTAGATAATATTTTAATTGTACATTGTTCTACAAATGTATCTGGTTTTTTTTTTGGTATTACTGTTTTTTTTTTAAATTTATCTGTTATTAAATACGTTGATCTTAATATATAATTAGTCATATTTTTTTTCCCAAATTTTGCATATATTAAACCATCTTTCAAATCTATGTATTTAGCTATTTTTTTAACATTAAATTTTATATCTAATTCAAATGTCATTGTTATTGTTGATATTTTTAATTCTGGAGGTAATTTATCTAAATCTTTAAGACTTTGAGTATTATTTACTTCTTGTCTTTTATTTATAAAATTATCATATACATTATAATCACTCATTTTTGATATAATGTATAATATTTTAATAAATAATAGATAATTTATTATTCATTTTTTATTATTATATATTATATATGAGAAAACAAGATTTTAGCGAAATAGATGAAAATAATTTATTACTTCAGTATTTAATCAATAATAGTGAAACCAGTGATCATAGTAAAAAAATTATTTCCACAAAAAATATCCAACAACAATTACAAAATATTAAAACAATCCTAACTGAAACAGAAGATAATAAAAAACATAATGTTCATTTTTCAGGAGGAGCAAAAAAAACTGAAACCGATAAAAATATTAATAAATTAACGAAAAATAATAGCTCAATAACAAATATTATAAAATCAGATAAAAACTCGAGTAATAAAAACATTATTAAATCAGACAAAAAATCAAAATGTATTATTTGTCATCAACCAAATGATAGTTGCCATAAACCAAATAATAGTTGCCATAAACCAAATAATAGTTGCCATAAACCAAATAATAGTTGCCATAAACCAAATAATAGTTGCCATAAACCAAATAATAGTTGCCATAAACCAAATAATAGTTGCCATAAACCAAATAGACATAAATGCTCAAGTTCTTATACTGAATCAAGTTCTTCAAGTTTTTCGAGTTCTAGTCCTTCGCCAAGTCCTTCACCAAGTCCTTCACCTAGTCCCTCAGTTTGTAGTTCAAATTCGTCTATTAGTACATGTTCTAATAATTCAAGTATGTCAATGTGTGATACTTGTAGTTATGGTCATAATTCTATGTCAAGTTCTTTATCTTGTTGTGATACTTGTAGTTATGGTCATAATTCATGTTCTACAGAAAATTCTTATTCTTCTAATTCTTCTAATTGTTCTAATTCTTTTAATTATTCTAAATCTTCTAATTGTTCTAATTGTTCTAATTCTTCTAATTGTTCTAATTCTACTAAATCTTCAAGTTATTCTAATTCAACATCATCATCAATATCATCATCATCATCATCAACATCATATTGTAGTACTTGTAAAAATAATAGGAAATGCAAACGAAATTAAAAAAATATGTGTATAAATTGTAATTAAATAATATAATATATTATTATTATGTATAAAATATGTTCTTGGGATATTGGTATTAAAACATTATCATATTGTGTTTTTGAAATTGATAAAGAAAATAAGACTTGGAAAATAATAGATTGGAATATTATTAATTTATTACAAGCTAATAAACATCAATGTATTGGCAAACTTAAAAACAATAATCCTTGTAAAAGTAACGCAATATTATATGGAAAAAATTATTTAAATCAAGAATATTTTTTATGTAAATCACATAAAAAGTTGTACAATAAAGAATTTAATGAGGATACTATAACTGAAATTATTGATAATGCCAAGTGTGAATACCAAGCCAAAAATATTTGTAATAAAAAAGCAAATATCAAAATAAATAACATGATATTATGTAATCAACATAAAAAAGTAATGTTATCTAGAATACAAAATGAACTAGAATTAAAACCTATAAAAAAAATAAAATGTACATCTCTAGATCCTCAAAATATATGTAAAAAATTATATCAAGAATTGCGAAATAAAAATATTATGAACGATATTAACGAAGTATTAATAGAAAACCAACCTTCATTAATAAATCCAATAATGAAATCAATATCTTCATTTGTTTTTAGTTATTATGTATTTACTGATAATATGGATAATAGAAATATCAAATTTATTGCTCCTTCAAATAAATTGAATTTAGATATTAATACAATACATAATATATGTATAAATATTAATCAAAACGATAAATTATATTTAAAAATACAAAGTTTATTAAATGTTAATTTAGAAGACTATCAAGAACATAAAATAAATATATTAAAAATTGTGATATTATGTGTTCTAGATAAAAAAATTATAAATTACATGTATAATAATAAAATTAAAATTGAAGAACCAATAATAAATATTATAGAACCAATAAAAAAATATTTAGGAAATGATAAACCATTTTTAAAAAATATATCTCAATTATATAAAAAAATAGAAACAAATACTAAAAAAAAAACTAGTAATGATATTAATAATGTCATTAATGTTGATAAAAATAATGATGTTAATAATGATGATATAAATAATAATGAATTAGATAAAGCTGAAGGAAGTGGAACAAAAGTACGCTATGATATTATTAAATTATTAGCAATAAAATATACTTGCTTATTATTAATAAATGATAATAAATGGTGTAATTATATAGAAAATTTTCAGAAAAAAGATGATGTATGTGACGCTTTTCTACATGGTTATAATTATCTTGTAAAAAAAATTTTAATATAAAAAAATTATTTTAATTAGTTATTATTAGTTTTTTATTTTTTTGGTATATATTTTTCTTGAACATGTGATAATAAAATAGTCATCGGTGGATCAACAATTTTATAATCTTTTAAATTCATTTTAAAATTAGCTCTAAAAGTATCAATATCAATAGGTCCTCCAAATTTTGTTAAAACGTCACGAGGTGGCGCTGCTTTAACATCATCAACACCATATTTATATGAACATATACTTAAAATTAATTTATGTCTTAACCATACATCATTATCATTTAAACTAAAATTATAAGCAATTGCACAATTCCAACTACAAAAACATTTTGTTACGTAATAAGTATCTTTAACTTTAGCAACTGGTAAAAAACAAGGGGGACCATCAAATTCACAAGTATCATGAAAACAACATACATCAGTTTTTGTCATTATTTCTCCCGTATCATTATTAATAAATTGTAAATTACATAAAGTTTCCTTACTACCCATAAAATCTATTTTTGTTGCTGATTTTAACATTTTTTCTAATTGTAAATTTGCATGTTTTAATTTATTTATTTCACTGTCTTTTTCTAATATTTTTTGTTGATAAACCGAACACGTTGAACAATTAGTTATTTCCTCTGAATCTGAACTATAAGCACATATTTTCATGTCTGATACCGTTTTCTTTTTATAATCTTCTGTAGTAGAAACTTGATTTGAATTATCATTGTCTATTTTATCTACATCTACCATTAATCTTAAAATTATAGGATTCTCTTCCGAATTTTGTGTTTTCTTAATAATACATGGAATTTTTATGTCATTTTTTGGTTTTCTTCCTCTTTTTTTTTTAGTTTGAACTATTTCCATATTATTTTTTTTAGGTCTTCCTCTCTTTTTTTTTGATACTACTAATTCTATATCATCATTCTCATCTTCTTGATCTAGGCCTTGTTTATCTAATATTTGTTCTTGTTTTTTATTATTTTTAAGGATTTTATTATCACTATCATTAGATTCTAAATCTAATTCATTTTCATAATACTTTATATTAGCTATTAAATTATCAGTATCATTTATTGTCATAAACTCTTATAGATGTATATATTATTTATTATTTATATATAAAAAAATATAATATAAGTATATAATTTCATTTTTAATTAAGGTTTGGTTATTACACTAATGACATTTTTACCTCTCCTGGTAAATTGTTTTACTCTATTCGAAGTTGTTCCCGAATTCAAAGAACTTATATTTGATAACATATTTTCACTGCTACCATTACTAAAATTAGGCGAACTAGACATACTGTTTTCATTTATTATTGGCGTGTTTTTTCTGATTGGTGTAGATTTATTACTAGAAACTTTATTAATAGGTGTAGATTTATTGCTACTTAATTTACTTGATGAATTAGTAGATGATGTTAATAAATCATTATTATTATAGTCTATATTTATTTTAGTAGGTTCTTGATTTGTATTATCTAGTATATTTTGTAATGTTGATCTAAATATTTGATTTGGTTGTTGTTGTATAGATTCTTCTTGTTGTTGTTTGGGTTGTTGTTGTTTGGGTTGTTGTTGATAGGGTTGTTGTTTGGGTTGTTGTTGTGATTGTTGATTATTTTTTTGTTCATAATTAATTCTATTTAACCTTGGAACATTTTCTGCTACGTTAAAAGTTTTATTATTGTAATTAGTATTTTTATGTATTTCTATTCTTGAATTATTATTAATATCATCATCATATTTTAAATTTTTATTTATTGGGGTTTTGTTTATAAATCTTGTATCAATAGGTCTGCTTGATGTTGATTTTAATAATTTTAATTCTTCTTCTGCTTTTTCTATTTCTAATAATTCGTGATTATATTTTCTGATTTTTTCTAAATTTCTAATTTTTCTACTTCGTAATTCTTGAGATTGAGCACTTTTATAACTTTTATTATCCATTTCTTGTTCTCTTTCTTTTCTTCTTTGGTTTATAAAATCTAAATCTCTTACTCGTGTTTTTGCTTTTTCTAAACTTTCATTTTCTTTTTTTTGCATTTGCTCCCTTTGTTCTTTTCTTAACATTGCTTTTTGTCTTAAAGTTTCTCTAACTTGTTCATTATCTTTGTCATCTAAATTTGGTAAATTACTAAGATGAGAATTTACATAATGGAATTTTGCTGCACTAGAACATAATAAGAAACCTAATTTTAATTCTGGGGGTATTGAAACACCCGTACCAACATATTTTTCATATAATTCTCCAAAAGTATCATAATTTTCCCCTATGTCGTCATGTAATTGATCAGTCCAACCGTCTAATTTAAAACCAAAAGGATCAAATCTACCATTTAAATATTCTAAACCTTTAACACCGTGTAAAAAAGCATCACATATCCATCGTGTTCCTTCATGTTTATCTTTAATATATTTGTGTAAATTACGTTCCCTTAATAATTCATCATATGAAGAATCAATTGTATATTTTTTTGTTAAGATTACACCCCGATATTTTACCATTTCAGCTAATTGTCTTAACAAATCATATTTTGCTAACATTTCTTCTTCTTCAGTATTAAATAATTTATTTGTTGGTTTGCTTTTTTTAGGTTCATATTCCTGATAATTTTCTTGTGTATTATTTTCTTGTGTTTGGTTTTTATCTGGCGTTTGATTTTTTTCTGATTCTGAAGACCTTGAATTTTCAGAATTATTAACCGTACTAGTTGGGACTTGTGTTTCACTTTGCATATTTTCGAAATCTTCTTTATTATATTCTACAATATTTCCTTTTAATTTTTGTTTATTTGCAAATGCATTGATTTCATAATCAGTATTTGCATATTTAAAAGTTTTAAGATTTCTCATTAAAGTATCCTCAAAACCTGGACTAGAAGTTGCACTAGTATCATCATCATTTATAAGATTTGATTTAACTGCACTTGACATATAATATACTTTTTAAATGAAACATTTTTTTATATAATAACGCATATTTAAAATAATTATTTAAAATAATAATTTAAAATAATAATTTATTATATTAAAATATAAAAACAAAATATCCAAATTAGATAATTATATATTTAATTATTTATAAATACTTTTTCTAATAAATGTAACTAGTTATTCGCAACTTAGAAAATTCTTTTTTAATAATAAATATATTGCCATTTATTTTATTATTTTCATCATCATTTTGAGTATGATAATAAATATAACATGAAAACAATTTATAACTAGTATTATAAATTTATAACTAGTATTAAGAATAATATAAATATATTATTTTATTTATTAAATAAAAATAAATTTATAAAAATAATAACAACTTAAATATATAAAATACAATGGAATAATTTTAATTCTTGATAATAAATATTAGTTGATATAAAAAAAGATAAATAATAATTTTTTTATTAAATAATAATATTTTAAGCGTTGTTTAATGTATATGTTTCTAATAAATTATCTTCATTAAACGATAACTTGTTAATAAATTCTTGGTTAATTTTTTCATAAGGCGAATAATGATATAAATTAGTTAAAGGTATAATATTACTTGCATAATTTTTAACATTATTAACAATATTACAATATAAAATTTCACATGTAGTATCTGAAACATAATTTTTAAACAATACGAAATCATATGTATCAGTGTTAAATTCTCTTACAATTATTTGACCATCTCTAAATTTATCAGTATTCATTTTTTGAATATGTATTACTTCATCATATTTTAATAAAGTTCCTATACGATTATTTAAGTAAGGTCTCATAAATTCATATAATAATTCACATAAACGATAATTTTGATTAGTATTACTTGTTAATTTGTTATGAATATCACCTAATAATTTAATAATATCTTCAGGAGGTTTAGTTCCACCTTCGGATATAAAATTACCAGAAAATATGTTTGGATCCAATATTTTTTTAGCATTTTGCAAAGTTTTAGCTTGTATATAACTTGGATCGGCATAATTATTTGTTTCAATATCATCATATATGGTAGATGTAATTTTATGAACTTGAGCCGTTGGTTTCATAGAAAATTCACTCTTGATATCTTTAAAATTACTATCAAACATTACTAAATATCCATAATTTGGAATATAATATTCTATTCCGTTAATTATATATTTCCAATAATCAGTATTATTAGTATTAGTTTTAGTATCTTGGATATAAAAATTATTATTCATTGATAAATTATTAAATACAATATTATGACTTTGTAAAGTCGTCAATACCATAATAATTTGGAAAATTATTGATCGCCATGTTTTAGAATCATGAATTCCAGTATTAATCATGGCGCTAGATTTCCCGTCATTCATTTTTAAATATTTCTTAGATGCCCACATAAAAATACTTTGTGTTGGAGCTTCTGATAATGTAACTAGAACATTGCCAGAATAATTTTTTAAAAATTCATTCGCCCTAACTATGGGAGATACTAATTTGAAATATGCATTTTTATCCGGACTATTTTTTAAATAAGGTAATACAGGTATTAAATTGTTTGATGGATTTGTATTAAAATACCTCGTAATATCATCTAGCCATTTTAAGTCATTAGGTATATCACCATTAAAACCAAAAGGTAAGCGTTGCAATTGACTATTATAATCAATTCGAGATCCAGTTATAATTTTTCTATTTTTATACATATTTAATTTAACAAAGTCAATATTACAATTATGACATACAAAATAACCAAATAAAACAGTAAAATTAGGACATATATTTGCTTTCAATATTTTTTCTCTGACATATTCATAATAAGCTATTTCACGCCAATTATCATATAAATAATATGCATTACCTGTTAAATTTCTTGTATTATATTCAGCGACACTTAAGCCATATATTCTTACATACATACCAATAGAATCTTTTGCACATTGTGTACTATATTTTTCTCTATCGTATCTAATTGGATAACAGGATTTATAAAAGATAGTATTATCAGGTAATCCTAAGTATGGATTTAATGATACTTGATTTGTATTATTTGGATTTAATTCTAATGGTTTTACATAATTTAATAAACTTGTTTGTGATTCACCTGTAATATCTATTTCTTGACCATCACCTTGTGTAATAAATACTGATCTTACAAACTGATGAATAATTAATCTTTCACTAATAGTATTAGGAGTTGCTTTAATATCTTTTGTTGGTAAAATATCTTCTATTACTGATGCTAAATGAACATGATCACCTACAGGACCACCAGCACTAATATTATAATTTTTTACAACAGGGATATAATAATTTGGATAATTTGTGAATTGAGCAGGATAAGTTAAATTTGTATTAGTAATTGGCATGAATAAACTTGGTATTTCTTGTTTAGGTTTTGGTTGTTCTTGAGGATATAATTTAAAATCTAATATTGGTTCTTTTTTCATTAAATTTGGATTGTTTAATTTTGGATTATTATTTTTTTTATCAACAAATGATCTAGAATAATCATTTTTAACATAATCATTAATCAAATTAGTATTATTGTTTTCATTATTATAATTAATCGTCGCAATTTTTTCTTCGTTTGTTTTAAATGGACTATTTTTAGGTTCGGTATATAATGGTATTAATTTTTGATTACCGCCTTTTAAATTGTTAATCCCATTCAAAAAAAAAAATTGTCGGGATTTTCTTGATTTTTTGAATATAATTTATATTTTTTATATTTACCCCCTGTCATATTATTTAATGATTGTTGATAAAAACTAGGAGGATTTTGTTGAACAGGTATCATATTTTGTGGCAACTCGTTACCCATATTTTGTTGTGTTCCATATTCATTAAATTGCATTACGGGTTGTTGTGGCATATTAGGCATTGACATATTAGGTATTGACATATTAGGCATTGGCATATTAGGCATTGACATATTAGGTATTGACATATTAGGTATTGACATATTAGGCATTGACATATTAGGCATTGGCATATTTGGTATATTAGCCATATTAGGTATATTATTAGCAAACCCCAAATCGGGTATTGACATGTTATTACCTAAATTAGTATTCGGCATATTACCAAATGTCATATCAGGACCAATATTTGACATATTATTACCTAAACCCATATCAGGAGCAATATTTGGTATATTATTAAACCCCATATTAGATATTGGCATATTGTTACCAATATTAGCTAAACTTGAATTTGTAATTCCAGAATTTAAATTAAAATCGGGTTTACCTAAATTGCTCATAGGATTCATCATATTACTCATAGGATTCATACTCATAGGATTCATACTCATAGGAAAATCATCATTACTTTTACCATTATCATTAAATAATTGATTCATTCTAGTTTTTATTGGAGCATTTTTATTTATTGGTTGGCCTTCTGATGATGAAGAATATGATGAAGAATATGTTGAAGAAGTATTTTGTGAAGATGATCTATGAATTTTAGACTTGTGTTTTCTATTTTTATGTGTTTTTTTAGATTGCTTGGACTTTCTTTTGTGTGTTGTTGATGATCGTGATAATTTTTTAGATGATGATTTAGTTAATGATGATGGTTTAGATGATGATTTAGATGATGGTTTAGATGATGATTTAGATGATGATTTAGATGATATTTTAGATGATGGTTTAGATGATTTAGATAATTTTTTTGATGATTTAGATGATGGTTTAGATGATGGTTTAGATGATGATTTAGATGTTGTTGTTGATAATTTGTATTTTTTGGATTTTTCACTATCTTTATTACTGGCTCTAGATAATGACATAGGGGCATCACTAGTAATTCGTTCGTTTGCTGCTGGTTCAAAATAACTATGATTACCACCATGTGAAGTCATTTTTGAACTTGAGGAGCTAGAACTTGTAAAATAATTAATAGAATCATGTGAATCATGATATTTATTTAAATCTTCTTTTTCATTTGAATAATCGGAACTATATTTTATACTCGTCTCTGAACTTGACATTATTTTTGTGTTATTAATAAAATTTATAAAGAAATTATTTTTTGAAATAATTAATTCAGGAGTTATTAAATTTATATTTAATTCATTTATTATATCATCATTAAATATTTTATTGTTTTTTATACTATTTACAAAATCTTTATTGATAATATTTTTAATTATGTTTTCTATATCAACATTGATTTCTAAATCATTTACACAATAATATAATGAGTGTAAAAACATAATAACATCATAATAAGGTAAATCAGTTTTTAATTTATTATCTATATTATTTTCTGCTATACCATTTATATAACTACTTGAAAAATTGGTAAATCTTATATCTATACCTTCATCTTCAATGCTATATATATTATTTTTAATATTGAATTTTATATTATCTGGTTTTTTATTATAATATAAATATATGTTATCACATGTTAATTTATTATGTCTGAAAGTTGGATATTTGTTTTGAATAAATGATAAAATAGAAAATACTCGAAATATGATATTTTTAATTTTTTTATCATCAATATTATTTTTAAATGCTGTTAAATATTGTTTTAATGTCATTAATTTAAAATAATGTTCAAATATTTGAAAACATATAACATCATCATTATTTATTTTTGAATTTTTTTTTATTATATTTGCTAAATCTTTATTCAAATTTTCTATTTTTTCTAAATTCGTATCAAAATTTAGAATAGGATATAATATTAAATTATATTTATTTGACATTGATAAATCTGATAATAAATAATTAATTTTCATATCAATTAAATTATTCGATGTCATTGTATTTGTATTTAACTTGTTATTATAAGTTGATATTTTTATTAGTGTTGGATATGTCTCAGAATACCTTTTTAAAATAATATATTGTTCATTATTGTATTCAAATTTAAATTTTATATTTTGAATTATTGTGTCATAATTAAAATTTGAAGGTTTTTTTAATGTTGATAATGTAATATTTGTTATTGGTTTATATTGTAAATTATTAACACCTTCAATATTATAAATATAGTTGAATAATAAATTTAAACAATAATTTATGTCATCATATTTTGCCATTAATTATATATTAATATAAATATATAATATTTTAGATTAATTTTATAAAATATTTTAATATCGCGAAATTATATAAAAATCATAATATAATAAAATAATATTAATGCCAAAAAATAGTTCATCAAGTAAAAGTAATAATTCCATATCATCATTAAGTAAATTAAAAGACAGTGAATATGATACTATAAAATATCGTGTTGAATTTGCCAAGACCTTGATCGAAAATACAACACTTAATAATATTGTTGATTATGATGTAGCGGAAACTGAAAATTTTACAGGACCTGCAAATAAATCGTATCGTGAAGAACATGGTAATAGTAAAAAACATCATACAAGATATTTATTGGATAAAAAATATAAAGATTTGGGAGATTTTATGGAAGAAATGGGAGGTAATTTATATTATGTTAAAAGTGGTTCTACAGGTCATACGTTTAAAGGTCATGTTGTAGATCCTGAAACAGGTAATAAATATTATTATGCTTTAAAAATTGCTGCGTATACTAATAATAATAAAGAAAATAGAATATTTTATGGAGATTATAGAAATATCAAAAGACCAGAGAATGCTGAAATTAGAATGATCAAATTATTAAGTTATTTTGTAATAAAAGAACAAACACCTCATATTGTTCTACCTATAGTAACATTTAATACATCTATTAAACCTTTTGTTGAATTATTTAAAGATAAACAAGTATCAGATAATAAAAAAAAGAAAATTAAAAAATATTTGGAATTCGTAAAAAAATATCAACAAGGTAGATTTTATGATAAAGTATCGGTATTATTAAGTGAGTGGGCTAATAGAGGCGATTTTTTGGATTATTTAAGGAACGAATACAAAAATATAACTTTAACAATGTGGAAAGTGTTTTTTTTCCAAATAATATCAGTATTAGCTGTAATTCAAACTAAATATCCTTCTTTTAGACATAATGATATGAAAGCAAATAATATACTTATACATGAAATAGGACAAAGGTCTAAAAAATCATATTTTAATTATCAAATTGGTAAATGTGTTTTTAATATACCTAATATAGGATTTAGGTTAAAATTATGGGATTTTGATTTTGCATGTATTCCAGGAGTTGTTGATAACAATAAAGTTACTGCCAAATGGACTGACGATATAAATGTAACTATTGAACAAAATAGATATTATGATATGCATTATTTTTTTAATACATTAATTAGAGATGGTTTTGTTCCTCAAATAATGACCGATAGTATTGTCCCTCAAGAAGTTAAAAATTTTATTAGAAGAATTGTCCCTACTGAATATAGATTATTTGTAACTGATAATGATGAATATTTTGAATATGGTAAATATTTACCAAAAACTTGTTATAAATTATTAGTCAATGATGAAACTATAAAAAAATGTAATGCCCTAGAAAAATATAAAGCATATATTGGTAATGTTCATGAAAGAGGACGTTTATTAGTCAATGATGAATATTTATTACCTATAAATGTACTAACTAATGATCCATTTTTTGCTGAATTTAAAAAATATTAATATTATTATCTTGTTATTATCTTGTTATTATCTTGTTATTATCTTGTTATTAAACTATATTGTTTATTGTTATTAACTATATTGTTTCTTGTTTTATTAATTATTTATAATTAATTCTTGTCTAGTATTTCTTATTTTATCTTTTTGTTGAATTTTAATTTTTTTTGTAACATTTAAAATTCTTTCAGGATCTACGATGGGTAAATTAGGAACACATAAATATCTATATTCTTTATTCATTGTATCTAATGATATTTCAATAGGAAATAAATCAATTATATCTGATTCTTGTGTCATTAACCAGTTAAATTCTTTAGGCAATAAATTGGCCTGTTGGGGTGGTAATATTGATAATAATTGTTGAAATGGTTCTAATATAATACTTTCCATTATTTGTATATCATTTATGTTAATATTATTTTTGGTAATATATTTGTAAATATCAGATACCATGGGACAGTGATTAAATTCATATTGTTCTAACCAATTATCACATCTTCTAAAATAATATATACTTGTCCATTTTAATATTTTCAAATATGATTTTGTTGTTATTTCTATTAATTCATTATTTTTTTGCTTAAAATATTTTTCGTAATATTTGTATTTATACTGATTGTTAAATTTTATAATATTTGTATCATTTTTTAGTATATTCGCTTCTTTGTCCGATACATTATTATAATTAAATATTTCTATTAAATAATCATCAGTAGAAATACATTTTTTTCTACTTAACCTATTTAAATATGTTGGTAATGTTATCTCAAAATATTTTTTTTCTATTTCTGATAATTTTTTAAATATTTGAACTAAGAATTTATTATTTATAAAAACTTGATCGTCATTTTTTAATATAATAAATTCTTTATAATTATTAAAAATATTCGCATATATTTTTAATAAAGTATATAATCCATCAGTACTTATATTTAATGACGGTAAATGTGGCATAAAATCATTTCCTAACAAAAAACATATGAATACAAAATCATTTATAAAATTTTCCAAATTCTTTATATCAGTTTTAATATTTTCGTCATTTATTTTGGTTTTGTATTGTTTGTAATTATTATTGATAAAATTATTCATGATTGTATTTATTTTAATTTTTAAAATATCAATATTTACATACAAAAAATTATTTTCTGATTCCTTAATTTCTATTTTTTCTATTTTTTCTATTTTTTCTATTTTTTCTATTTTTTCTTCAATTAACAAATTTTGTTTTGAATTATTTATTATTGGTAAATTTTGGTTTTGTGGTTTTGAATTATTTTCTTTGTTTTGTTTTATTTGATTTCTTTCTCGAAGTAAATAAATTTTATTTTTTTCTGAGACCATTGCTAAAAATATTAAATCGGCATCTAAACCATAAATTATACTAATTTCATCTTTATCATTTTGTTTAATATATTGTAATATTTTGTGTTCTCCTTCTCCAGGTTGATGATAAGAGGAATACAATATTTTAATTTTTTTATTGTTAATGTAATTTATTATTTCAATATGTAATTTTTCCATAAATTCAGTTCCAGGACTAATACAAGTATTCGACCATATAGAATTTATAGGTTTATTATATTTATTATTAATTTTATCCATATTTTTTTTATCACATATGCTCATATATCTTCTTTTACGTTGTTGATTTATTTTCGCAAATGGACATACGCCATCAACAGATATATATACAAAAGTTGCTTTTGTAAAAGTTATTAAAAAATCAATATACTTGATAATATTTTTGAACATTTTTTTTTCTAATATATCAACGTGTGTTATTTTGTTATATTTTTCTAATGTTTCAAAACAGATAGGATGAAACAAACAATTTGCATCTATATATAACGATATATTCCCCTCATTAATAATAGTATTAATTAATACATCATTTTCATCAATATCCAAAATCCATTTAAAAAATTTAGGGACGCCCATAATTTATATATAATATAGCATTAATTTTTAATATATAATTTATTTTAATATCAATTTTTTTATATTTATTAAATTTTTATAATATAATATATATATATAATATGAGCAACGAAGATACTGAAACACAATACGCAGAATTAAGTCCTGTTAGACCAATTTCTTACAAAGCATCAGGTGGTAAACGAAAAGCTAGAAAAGCTTCAAAAAAAGCATCGAAAAAAACCTCCAAAAAAGTAACCAGAAAAGTCAGTAAAAAAACAAGTAGCAAAAAAGGTAGAAAAATGGCTAGATCTAGTAAAAAAGTTTCTAGAAAAGGCTCAAAAAAAGTTTCTAGAAAAGGATCTAAAAAGGCATCTAAAAAAGGATCGAGAAAAGGATCTAAAAAGGGATCTAGAAGATCTATGAAACGAAATAATCCTTTGAATTCTCCAGGGGTTGTAGCATGGAAAGCATTATTGGATAAGGTTACCAAAAAAGTAGGTTTTGGGGGACCAATTGCTATGGGCATTGCTAAACATTATAAAGAAAAGGCTGCTAGTCAATTAGGTGATTCAGATACAATTAAAGCATGTAAAAAAGCTCAAGAATTATTTGATAAAGAATCTAACGAAGATATTAAGAAAGTAACTGAAAAAGTTAAGGTTGAAAGCGCTAAAAAACGAGCTGTTAAAAAAGCTGCAAAAAAAGAAAAAATGGCAAAAAGAGCAACTAATTATTCAGAAACTAGTAACTAAATAATTATTCAGAAACTAGTATCTAAATAATTAATGCAATATATTAATTTGTTCTCCATCATTTAATATTTCTAAAACTTGTATAATACTGTTTTTATTTCTAAATTTATTAAATGCTTTAGAAGCTCCTATATCTATTTTATATAATGTTGGTTTTTTTTCATTTAAACATGTTCCCATTATTCCGTTCATTTGAGGTGTATGACCTACTACCATGTGGCCAATTTTTAAAGTATCTAATACTTTGTTTAATGGATTACATGCTTGGTCATTATTATTAATATTATTAGGTATAAAACCTAATATTCTAGACCAAAAAGGGGAATTATTATTAGATACCATATTTTTTGTATAATTTTCTTCCGATTTACCTTTAGGACCGCCTTGTTTACCTAATAACCATTTTCTGATTTTTGCATTAAATTCAATAAGATCATATTTATTTTTTATTTTAAATTCGTCTAAAAATTCCGGAACTATACCTGCATGAACGAATAAAAAACTTCCTATTATAATGCATCCCGCATTAGCACAACCTAAAAATGTTGCATATTTATTACCAGGTTGAAAAGCATATTTTCTAGCAACAATTCCCCTATCTATCGGCGATAATTTAGCAAATTTATCCTTAAATATTATTTTATCATCTTCATATTCTGCAAATTCTAATAACGATTTTTTTGACACATATCTAAAATCTCCTAATACATTCATTATTTCATGATTACCTAATAATGAATATACAGCACCTCCATGTTTTTCTGCTTTCAAATTCAAATTATAAAATAAATTCAGCAATTTAATATCTTCATCTGCCGTTCCATTATTATTATTATCATTATGATTAATAGGCCTATAACCATCAACTTTATCGCCTGTTTGGACAATTACCGTATCTTTACCTATCCAATTTAAATTATTATCTATTACTTTTGATAATAATAAAATTTTTATTGTTAAATCATAATCACCATGTAAATCACCTATTGCTATTATTCTTCGCTTTTTTTCTACAATTGTCGGTATATATGAATAATTTGGGCAATCATTCTTAAATTCATTTTCTTCCATTTTATTTTATATTATAATATTATAATATAAAATAATATATGATCACTATAGATTTATTAGACATTTTTATAATAATTATAGCACATGTCGTTATTGTTGTAGCTTTAATTATATTTTTAATACATTATATTAACAAAAAAATAACAAATATCAAAATTAATTTACCTACAATAAAAATTGCTCAACCACAAATTTTATTAAACAATAATAAAAAAATAATAAATGATAAAGATATTAATAATGAAGATGTAATATATTACGATGTTAAATATATTTAAAACCTTATTCACAATCATTAGTTTCTACATAATTATTTTTCATACTTTTATCTTCTGAAATAGGTTCATTTATGAAAGATGGATAAAAATTATCATATGGATTAACATTATCATAATTATGATAATTATTCATATTATTATTGTTCATGTTATCGTTATTTATATCGTTCATATTAGCATTATTTTGTATATTGGTTTTAGTTTTTTTATTATTTTTTTTATGTGTTTTTGATTCATTTTTTGGTATATTGCGATCAATATAATATTCATCAGTAATATCTTCGTTCATTTCTATCATATATTCGTTATAGCAAAAACATTGAATACTTGATATTACAGCCAATAAACAAATAATACCTAAACAAGGATTATAAAAACTTGTCATACCTACAATCACAAATAATAATAATTTCATAATTGGTATATTCAAAAAGGATACTATATTTACTGGTAATATAACTGATGCAAAAGCACTATATATTATTAATAATGATGCTATAATTACACAAATATTATTGGTTTTTAATTCTTTATACATTTATATATTCTATATAAAACAAAATATTATTCCAAGTTTTTTAAATAAAATTAAATAATATTTTAATTAATAAAAATGAAAAACCAATCAAATATATATACATGATAACAAAATATTATATTATTATATGTCGAGTAACAATAACACAAAAAAAATAACAAAAACTATAAAAAATCAAAATGCAATTAACCTTAAATTAGAATCAAAACAAAAATTATCAAAACAAGATATGAAACAAAAAATAGAACAAGAAGCAAAACAAAAATTAGAACAAGAAACAAAACAAAAATTAGAACAAGAAACAAAACAAAAATTAGAACAAGAAACAAAACAAAAATTAGAACAAGATATAAAACAAAAATTATCAAAACAAGAAACAAAACAAAAATTAGAACAAGGAACAAAACAAAAATTAGAACAAGATACAAAACAAAAATTAGAACAAGATACAAAACAAAAATTAGAACAAGGTACAAAACAAAAATTAGAACAAGGTACAAAACAAAAATTAGAACAAGATACAAAACAAAAATTAGAACAAGATACAAAACAAGAACTAAATACAAAACAAAATTTACCAAAACAAAAAAAAACGAGGGTAAGAAAAATATCAGAACCAAAACTTCAAGATAATGATAAAAAACAAAAGAGGAATAGAACAAAAAAAATAGGACAAAAAGAAGCAATTATTGGTCCTAATAATAACAATGAAAATAATAATGAAAATAATGATAATAATGAAAATAATATAATTTTATCTCATAAATATTTAACTAGAAGAGGTTATGTTTTGGATAAAAAAATATTAAAAAAGGAAGAATATGAAGACATTAAAAAAGAATTAACGGTAAAACCTAAAGCTCATCCTGATTTTGACCAAGGTATAGTATCTTATGAAATATTTGAAGAAGATGAAAATTATTTATATGTTCCTCGATATTATGGTATTAAAAATTTTGGTAATCCATTAAGAACAACAATAATGCATAAAAATATTAATATTGATTTTAAAGGTAAATTAACTGAGGAACAGGAAATAATAGTAAATACTTGTATTGGCAAAATTAAATCTGATGGTGGAGGTGTTATATCTTTACCTTGTGGGGATGGTAAAACAGTAGTAGCTTTAAATATAATATGTAAATTAGGTGTAAAAGCTTTATTTATAGTTCCAAAATCAGTATTATTATATCAAATGATAGAAAGAATTAAACAATTTACTAGCGCTAGAATTGGTATAATTTGGCAAAATAAAATAGATGTAGAAAATAAGGATATTGTAGTATCAATGATTCATAGTATTGCATTAAAAGAATATGATCAGTCAATTTTTAATGATTTTGGTATCGTAATTTATGATGAATGTCATAGAAGTCCTTCAAAAATATTATCACGATCTTTTAAAAAAGTAAATTCAACTTTTACAGTAGGTTTATCAGCTACCCCTAGAAGAAAAGATGGATTAATTAGAGTTATGTTTTGGAATTTAGGAGATATTATATTTAGAAAAAATAAAAAAAAAGATAATCGGGTATTCGTTCATGTTTTCAATTATGATTCTAATGATAAAAATTATTGTGAGAAGAAACAATATATTAAAAGACAATTAAAACCATCTAAAGTAAAAACGATGACAAATTTAATAGATATCAAAAATAGAAATATTTTTATAGTCGATATTATTAAAGCAATATTATTAGAAAATATAGAACCAAATGTTAAAAATAATTCTTTTAGAAAAATACTAGTATTGTCAGAAAGAATACAACATTTAAAAGATTTAAAAAGTATGGTTGATGAACAAGTAAAAATTATGTTCCAAAATAACATAATAAAAAAAAAAGAAGATATGTTTACTACCGGTTTATATATTGGTGAATTAAAAAAATATGAATTAGAAATATCAGCACAGGCAGATATTATTTTTGGTTCTTATGCTTTAGCTAAAGAGGGTTTAGATATTCCTGATTTAAATGTTTTAGTAATGGCTAGTCCGGAATCTGATATTGAACAGTCTATAGGTAGAATTATAAGAAAACAAATAACAGAAGCAGATTTGTTCCCGCTAATTATCGATATCGTTGATATATTAGGAATTTTTAATAGATGGTATCCAAAAAGGGAAAAAGTTTATTTGGAACAAGATTATTATATTAAAAAATATGATGTAGAAGAAACTAAATTATTATCTATGCGAGATAAATTATCTAATATTATTGATAAAGATAAAATTTATACCAACGAACAAATTAGAGAATTATATATTAAAGATACTTATGGCGATTATTTATATGAATCATCATTAGAAGATAATTTTGCTAATTTTCCAATAGAAATTACTTTTGAAAAGAAATTGGAAACCATTTTTAATATCAATTATGAAGAATTCTTTCCTAAAACTGAAGTTAATGATGACGATATAAATGACGAAATTGATGAAAATGATATTAATGATAATAATGATACTGATGATATGGATATTACTAGTATTATAGAAACGAATGATATTATAGAAAAAAATGATATTATAGAAACAAATGATATTATAGAAACAAATGATATTATAGAACTGAGTAATGACGACATATTTATTAGAGCGATGAATTATAAAAAAAACAAAAATAATCAGAAACAAAATAAATAAAATAATTTAAATAATTAAAATTAATAAAAAATAAAATAACAAATAATAAATAATAAATAATTTTAATCTGGTATTTCAGATTAATTATTATATGATTTATACAAATCATCATTAATAATAATAAATCTAAAATAACAAATAATAAATAATAAATAATTTTAATCTGGTATTTCAGATTTATTATTATATGATTTATACAAATCATCATTAATAATAATATATCTATTATATTTTTTTGTAAAAACTGATGGCAATTTTTTTATTAATCTAAATTTTTTAAACCAACTAGAATTTATTACTTGTTCTATTGTGTATCTTTTATTTATATCATGTTGTAACATGTTTTTTAATAATTTTTTTAATTTTTTGTTTTCATTATTTTTCCAAAATGAAATTTCTTCATATATTATACTATTTACTAACATTTCCATACTGTGACAGCTATAACTAAATGGATGACATCTAAAAACTAATTCGTAAAGCATTATTCCTAAACTCCATATATCTACAGGCTTGCATTTATATTCACTTTCTTCAATGTCGTCAGTATGCAAATTTTTATTAATGATTTTGGCTAATTCTGGGGATAAATAAATAGGCGTTCCAAATACTTTTCTTACTGAAACATTATTGTCAACAAATTTATTAGCAAATTCAAAATCAATTAATTTTACAGATAACTCATTATCTATTACACAATTTTCTAATTTAATATCTCCATGGGTAATATTATTAGAATGACAATAATAAACAGCATTGGCAACTTGACTAAAAATATTAAATATTTCCATTTCAGTTAAATAATTTTTTTCTAAATACACATGTAAATTAGGTCCCTTAATGTATTCTAACTTTATAACACTTTGTTCTTCATTATAATCTAAACATTTTACAATATTTGGATGATTTAATGACATTAATATATCATATTCTTTTTTGGGTGAAATTTTACTATATGGTTTATATTTTTCAATTATATTGTTTTTTCTAATAATATAAGTTTGATTAGTATTTTTAATAATAAAAGTATCCATTTTATAATATTAAGCTTAGAAAGATATTTTAATATTTTATTATCAATTTTAAAATTGAAATAAATATTATTTTATATATATGTATCTATCATTATAATTAATATTATGAAAAATATACAAGACATGGTAATAGATAGTAATTCATCATCCATCTCGATATCCAAATTTGATGATATAGATGATAATATAAATAATGATGATATGGATGATGATAATATAAGTAATGATGATATAAGTAATGATGATATAAGTAATAATGATGATATAAGTAATAATGACGATATAGATAATGATATATATGATGATATAGATAGTGATAATTTAGATGATAATCTAGATGATAATGACAATATGAATAATTATTTGGATAATGTAGATAATAATAAAAAAACAAATGATACAAAAAAAAATATTATTTCAAGTGATAAAAATAATATAAAACATAAAAAAACTATCTATAATTATGATAAAATAATTAGTCAGATAGATAAAAATATAAAAAATTTAAAAAATAATAATATTAAAAATATTGATATGAATTTAAATATACCATGGACAGAAAAATATAGGCCAAAAGTATTAAATGATTTAGTTCTTTGTCCTATGGTAAAATCAAAAATACAAAAAATATTAGACGAAAAAGATATGCCAAATATAATTATTGTTGGTTCTCCTGGTGTTGGAAAAACTAGTGCAGTATCTTGTATAGCTAGAAATTTTTTAGGTAAACATTTCAAAGAAGGATTTTTAGAATTAAATGCTTCAGATGAAAGAGGAATAAAATACCAAAATTTTATGATTAATTTTTGTAAAATCAAGTTAAATACTAAAGCTAACGAAGAAAAACCTCATAAAATAATATTGTTAGATGAAGCAGATAATATGACAGTAAAAGCTCAACAATCTATTAATAATATTATGGAACAATTTAAAAATAATACTAGGTTTATATTTACATGTAATGACATTACCGCATTAATAGAATCAATACAAAGTAGGTGTGTTATTTTTAAATTTGGGAAACCTGACCCTGTCAGTATTCAAAAAAAATTAGTCGATATTTGTAAAAAAGAATCAGTAAAATATACAAGCGAAGCTTTAAATATAGCTTCAGTATATTCTCAAGGTGATTTAAGATGTGCAATTAATATTATTCATAATACTTTTAATACATTTAATGAAATTACAAAAAATAATATACATAAACTGTCCGACAAACCAAAACCTACAGTTATAAAAAATTTACTTGTTTCTTGTTTTAATAATAAAATTAAAGAAATGTTGATAATATATAATAATTTATATGATAAAGGTTATTCTAGTATGGATATTACAAATAGTATTCAAAATGTTATTATATATAAATTAGAAGATATTAGTTGCATACCTGAAAATGTTCAACATTATATTTTGCGTGTTTCTAGTGATACATTAGTTTCATTATGTCAAGGTATTGATAGCAAGATACAAATTGTTGCCATGTTATTAAAAATATCAAATTGTATATTATATAACGATTTTTAACATTTATTATTATATTATTTATTATTATTAATGAAATATAGTATTGGTATAGATTTTGGAACTTGTAATTCAATTATTTCTATTTTTCAAAATGATAATTATATATCTGTTCAAGATCAAGGTAATCATATAATACCAACATGTGTATATATTAATGATAATGTTAATTTATGTGGTATTGCCGCAATTCCTTATAATCATTCAACTGATTATATACAACAATTTAAAAGGTTAATTGGCAAAAATAAAACTGAAATTAATAATATACAAAAACAATTAGGATATAAAATAAATGTCAATGATTCTATTATAACAATAGAAACTAAAAACAAAATTGAATATAATCTAGAAGATATTATTACATTATATATAAATCATTTAAAAACATTAATTATCAAACATTTAACCATTACAGATAAATACCCCGAAAATTTAAATGATAATCCATTAATTATAACAGTTCCAGCATATTTTAATGAAGTTCAAAGATCATTAATAATAAAATCATTCACAAATGTGGGCTTTAATTTTGTTTATTTATTAAATGAACCTACTTCAGCGGCTTATTATTATATTAATAATTATAATGATATTTTAAATTCTATCGTTCTTGTTTTTGATATTGGTGGGGGAACTACTGATTTAACATTATTATATATAGATACTGAAAATAATGTAATGCAAGTCATAGGAACTTTTGGTGATTGTAATTTTGGTGGTCAAGATTTTAGCAAACAATTATTAATATACGTATTAAAATATTTGAAAAATAATAATATTAACATTTCTAATATCGTTAATAACAACAAATTAATAGAAAATATTTTAGAAGCATGTGATAATGCTAAAAAAATATTATCAAACACAGATGAAAATGTTTATATTAATTTTTACATATTAGAAAAAGAATTCAACATTTTAATTAATAATACTATTTACAACGAGTTATGTCAAGATTTATTCAAAAAATGCGAAAACATGTTCGATAAAATAATAAATGATTCAAATATTAATAAAAATGATATAAAACATATACTATTAATAGGCGGACCAGTAAAAATGCCTGAATTAAAAAACACGATAAAAAATTATTTTAATACATCTAAAATTTATGATAATTTTGATCCTAAATTAATCGTCAGCCAAGGCGCGGCATTATATAATTATAATAATCATATTAAACCAAAAACTATTCATAGCCAATCCAATAACGATATCGTATTAGTTGATGTTACGCCATTGTCTTTAGGAATAAAAACAGTATCAGGTAATGAATTATTAATAGAAAAAAATACTAATATACCTTGTTCTAAATTTAAAACATTTAGCACGTATTATGATAACCAAAGGATTATAAATATTGATATTGTACAAGGTTATGATAATGAATTGACTAATTATCGTATTATAGGTAATATACAATTAACTAATATACCCGCTATGCCTAAAAAAGAACCCCGTATTGTTGTAAAATTCTATATTGATAAATCAGGTTTATTAACTGTTTCTGTTATAGAAGAAAATAGCAATATTAAAAACTGTTTGGTATTACATGTATAAAAAAACAAAAACGAAAAACAATATAAAAACATTTAATTTATGATTTTAATAATTATTATTACAATTATACTTGTTAATATAATAACACAAGTGTTGAAATTTCAAGTTGATATGTCGTTAATTTGTTCTGTTTCGTAATTTTTTATTATAGATTCAAAATCAAAATCAAAATCAATCAAATCTAAACCCAATATTTGAAAATATTGTATTTCATCATGTGTCAATACGTCATTTAACGAAATTATATTGGTTTTTATATTAACGTTCATTACGAACGAATTAATAAATTTTAATTTTTCTGTGTAAAGATTCAATACAATCAAAGTCACGGGATCATCGTCTGGTTCTCTTTTTTTATTTAATTTGAAACTATGCACTATTATTCCATAATTATTGGTGTAATAACTAGTTCCTGATTGTATATATCTAGAACCTGTAATTTTGTCAAGAACACTTTTAAATACTGTATCACTGAAATAAAATTTATTATTTGGTATTTCTAGATCATTTTTGCCAATTTCTCTGAAATTAATATTTTTCGATATTTTAAAATTTTTAATACACTCATAAATTGCATACCTATGACAAGGTGGGATATCGCCAAACAATGTTGGATTATTAGGATCCGCTACTATTTTTCTTGGCATTATATATATATCCTTTTTTAATGAACTTGTTATGTGTTATAATTTTCAATTTTCAATTTTTTATATAAATGAAAAAAAAAAAATGAAAAAAAAATCTGAAATAGACGTTATATTTTATACTATTAATATCATAACATACATAATAATGCAAATATTTGTTAAAACATTGACTGGAAAAACTATTACTTTGGAAGTTGAAGGATCTGATTCTATTCAACAAGTTAAACAAAAAATCCAAGATAAAGAAGGGATCCCTCCTGACCAACAACGATTGATTTTTGCTGGAAAGCAATTAGAAGATGGTAGAACTTTGGCCGATTATAATATCCAAAAGGAATCTACCCTACATTTAGTTTTAAGATTAAGAGGTGGTATGCAAATATTTGTCAAGACTTTGACGGGTAAAACTATTACTTTAGAAGTTGAAGGTTCTGATTCTATTCAACAAGTTAAAACTAAAATTCAAGATAAAGAAGGAATTCCCCCTGATCAACAACGCTTAATTTTTGCTGGAAAACAATTAGAAGATGGCAGAACCTTGGCTGATTATAATATCCAAAAAGAATCAACTTTACATTTGGTTTTAAGATTAAGAGGCGGTATGCAAATATTCGTCAAGACTTTGACAGGTAAAACTATTACCTTGGAAGTTGAAGGATCTGATTCCATTCAACAAGTTAAACAAAAAATCCAAGACAAGGAAGGTATTCCTCCCGATCAACAACGATTGATTTTTGCTGGAAAACAATTGGAAGATGGTAGAACTTTGGCCGATTACAACATCCAAAAAGAATCTACTCTACATTTGGTTTTGAGATTATAAATCGTTTCCTAAAGGTTTTGCTTATTATACTAGAATTTTTTATTAATTAGACAATTTGATTATATAATTACTATCACATTATTACTACGTTACTATTATATTACTATCACATTACTATTACATTACTAATATCAAAAAAAAAAAATGAAAAAAAAATCTGAAATATACCTTATTAATATATAAAGTAATAATAATTAAATATAAATATATAAAATGCAAATATTCGTTAAAACATTAACTGGAAAAACTATTACCTTGGAAGTAGAAGGATCTGATTCTATTCAACAAGTTAAAACCAAAATTCAAGATAAAGAAGGAATCCCTCCCGATCAACAACGGTTGATTTTTGCTGGAAAGCAATTGGAAGACGGCAGAACTTTGGCTGATTATAATATCCAAAAGGAATCTACCCTTCATTTAGTCTTGAGATTAAGAGGTGGTATGCAAATCTTTGTCAAAACTTTGACTGGAAAAACTATTACCTTGGAAGTTGAAGGATCTGATTCCATTCAACAAGTTAAACAAAAAATCCAAGACAAGGAAGGTATTCCTCCTGATCAACAAAGATTAATTTTTGCTGGAAAGCAATTAGAAGATGGAAGAACTTTGGCTGATTATAATATCCAAAAGGAATCAACTTTACATTTGGTTTTGAGATTATAATTTTAATACTAGAATTTTATTTTTTTGAATGATTTTTTATTAAGATTTTATTAAATAATTACTAATTATTTATTATAATTCATTATAATTAATTATAATTTATTATAATAATAAAAAAAAAAAATGAAAAAAAAATCTGAAATATACCTTATTAATATATAAAGCAATAATAATTAAATATAAATATATAAAATGCAAATCTTTGTCAAGACTTTAACTGGGAAAACCATTACCTTGGAAGTAGAAGGTTCTGATTCAATTCAACAAGTTAAAACTAAAATTCAAGATAAAGAAGGAATCCCTCCCGATCAACAACGATTGATTTTTGCTGGAAAGCAATTGGAAGACGGCAGAACTTTGGCCGATTATAATATCCAAAAGGAATCAACTTTGCATTTAGTTTTAAGATTAAGAGGTGGTATGCAAATTTTTGTCAAGACTTTGACTGGAAAAACTATTACCTTGGAAGTTGAAGGATCTGATTCTATTCAACAAGTTAAACAAAAAATTCAAGACAAGGAAGGCATTCCTCCTGATCAACAACGATTGATTTTTGCTGGAAAACAGTTAGAAGATGGAAGAACTTTGGCTGATTATAACATCCAAAAGGAATCAACTTTGCATTTGGTTTTGAGATTATTTTAAATTAACAATAATCAAATAATTTTTAATATTTTTTAATGATTTTTTATTTTTGAATATCTAGAAATATATATTTAGAATTATATATTTAATTACAATAAAAAAATAATATTATTTTTAATAATTTGTAATTTTTTAACAACTACAATAAGAACTTGTTACATTATCATTATTTAATATAATAATAGGTTCTTCAATGGCTATATAATTATTTTTACAATAATTATATAATTTATCCAAAATAATATCTCGACCTTCCAAATTTTTACATGATATTTTAACGTGATCTAATATTTTATCTTGTAAATCACAATTTTTAATAATATCATTAACTTTATTATCTATATTAACAATATTATTATCATCTATTAGATCTTTTTTGTTTCCGATTAAAAGTATTTTATAATTATCAGTATTAATTTTAATTTCTTCCAAATAATATTTTAATCCTGATTCAAAATTATTAGCCAAATCATATACTAACATAATGACAACAGAATTACGATAATATAATTTTGTAATATTTTGATATCTTTCTTGACCCGACGTATCCCATAAATTTAATTGTATGTCTTTATATTTTAATGGCATAAAATGCATTCCAATAGTGCTATCTAGCTCAGGAATAAATACATTTTTTTTTAAATATGCAACTAATGTAGATTTACCGACGGTAATTTCTCCTAATAAAGATATTTTATAACTATCCATATATATATATTATTAATATTATAATGTGTATATTATACTTGAATAAAATATTCATTTTTTTTATTAGTTAAAATATGTAAAATAAAAAAATATAAATAATAAATTAAAATCTTTTTATCTGGTCATATGACTTGGTATATATTTCCATCCTAAATCATAACATATTGATTTCCAAGTAATATCCAAACTTCTTAATTTTTCGGGACTTTTTAATAATTGTAAAATACTTGTTATTTGCGTATAACCTAATAATTCACATATTTTATAAATTATAAATGAATAACTTGAATAATTAATTCTACCTTTTGTTTTATATTTAGCATAAGGTTCTTGTGTCATTTTAAAAAATTCCCTTATATTATCTTCTTCTTCTCTAGTTAACGAAGGGGCTGTATTACCTGTTATTAATACCCAAATTAATATATGGTGTTCCTTAAATTTCGTTTTACCTATTTTTTTTAATATTTCGACAATTCTTTGAGGTTTTATTTTAATTAAGTCATATTCTCTATTTTTTTTTAATTCTAATTTAATTTGATCTAACATTTCATTTGGTATTTCAGTTGTTTGTTTTGCTTGTATTTGATTTAACCATTCATTCAAGTGATTCATTTTTTTGTATGGATAAACTACTTTATCAACTACTTTGTCTTTAGAATTTATTTTTTCTGGTTCAATCATTAAATTATCAACTTTACCACATTTAGGACAAACTAAAGTTCCTTCAGTTTGATTTATTTTTTTATCAACGTTACATTCTGGACATCTTTCATAAAATTTATTCGGATTTTTGAAATTTTTATTCTTTTCCATTATATAATTCGGATCAACGATATATCTAAATTCATTAAATAGATCACATTTTTTTTTTTTATTGTTACTTTGTATTAGTAAATCATTTTCGTTGTATGTTTTTTTTTCGTTAGTAATTGAATCTGAATTTTCGGGGGAACTTTGTTTTAATTTGTAATAAGATAAAATATTATTTTTATTCACTGGTTCTGGTTTTCTATGTTTAGTTTCTTTATACACTTTCTGCTTTTTTTTCTGAGTCTCGCAAAATAATTTTAATTTACCCATATCATTATCTATCATTCCTAATGTATTATTTGTTATTTTGTCATCATTTGTTAAATTTGTAAATATATTATTTTCGTCATTGATATTTTGATTATAATAACTCAAAATTATATCACCCGCCTCACTATAATAATCTATTTCATCATGATAATTCACCATATCATTTATTTTATCACTTAATTTTTCAATAGTATCTTTGTATTGAGATCTCATTATTATTTCCTCATTACTTAATTGATTAGGAACTTTATTGTTAATTTCATTTAACAACAAAGTATAATTATTTATCTTATTTTTATAATTTTCTACCATATTTATATTCTTTTTGAACATTTCACATTTTTGATTATGGATTTGATCTAATGTGCTACTATTGTTTCTGTTTCTTACTTTGTCAGGTTTTAAATTAAGAGATACCATAAATTATTTATAGTATATTATTAATATATATATTTATATATTAAATATACATGTTAATAATAATTTTTAATAATAATATTTTAATAATAATTTTTAATAATAATAATTTTTAATAATAATAATATTTTTGTCATGATGATATTTTTGTTGTGATAATATTTTTTGCCATGATGTTATTATTATGATATTGTTATTATGATGATGTTTTTGTCATGATGTTGTTATTATGATGTTGTTATTATGATATTGTTATTATGATGATGTTTGTTAATATAATTTAATATAATTTAATATAATTTTTGTTAATATAATTTAATATATTTTTTGGCTATTTTTAACAAATCATTTTTTTCGGAACTAGTTTTATCATTCCAATGTTTAACTTGTTGTGCCGTTCCATAATTTTTTTTTAATATTTCTTTATGTTTATTAATAAATGCATAATATAATGAATTCCAAACTTCATACCATTCATAATTCATAATTTTAGGATAAAAATTATTTTTTATTTTATAATTACTCATTTTACTAATATATGTTGCTGATGAAAAATAAGGTTTTGTCATCATGACTGGTCCTCCTGAAAATAAAGACATACCATATACATTTGGATACATAAATACTGCGTAACTATCTAGAAACATTGATTGAAACCAATTAAAAACATCTTGAGGTAAAATATTATTTAATTGTAAATAATTGCTAATATACATTAATCTTTCTATATGATGTAAATAACCATAATTCCATGTTTTTTGTATAAGTTTGTCGATTAAAACAAAACCAGTATAAGTATCATGATAATTATACCATTTTTTAGATAATTTTTTTTTATTATTAAAATAATTACCATTTAATTCTTTTAATCTAAACATGTAAATCAGACGACAATATTCACGCCAACCTATTAATTGTCTAATATATGCTTCTATAGATATTATAGTATTATTATTTAATTTATTTAATACTTTTTCGAGTATCATTTCTGGATTTAATAATCCTACATTTATTAAAGGCGATAAAACACTATGATATCCTGCAAAAATGTTATCATTAACTGCATCTTGGTAAGGACCAAAATTTTTTAGCTTATTTTTTATAAAATCATCTAATTTATTTTCACTAGCTTTATGATCAATTGGCAACCAATTAAATTCTTTACCAGGATTTTTTATGAAATATTTATTAACATATTTTATTGCCTCTATTGTATATTTATTTTTTATTTCTTTAGGAAACGATTCATTATTATATTTTTTATCGAATGGTTTTCTATTTTCAGTATCAAAAGTCCATTTATTATTTAAAGGTAAATTATTTTTATCTACCATAATATTTAATCGTTTCCTTTGAAATATATAAAAATGATATTGTATTAATTTTTTGTGTGTATTATTATATTCTTCTAATATTCTTAATGGTGTAATAAAAGTTTGAGTATCTAAAATATTTAAGGTTAAATTATTTTTTTTACATTTTTTAGTAATATCTTTAGTAACATCATGATCAACAGGATCGAACATGAATATATTTATTGCTGTTAAATTCTCAAAAAAATTTTCATAGTCAAAAACATTAATATACTGAACATTTATTTTGTATTTTTTTTTGATATAATCGTAATAATATTTCATCGTTGCTCTATGGAATATTAATTTTTGTTTATGATAGTTATATTTTGTAAAATATACAGGATGTTCTATAATATAAATTTTTGTATAATTATTTATTGTTAATTGTTTGTATAAATTTACTGGCAAGATAAATAAAACATTAGGCATTTGAAAACAAGTATTTATAATAAATAAGTAGATTTTATTAATAAAATAAGTGTTTTATATAAAAAAATAAATTAGCCTTATTATATATAATATTTTAATGCAAGGTTTTTTATTACATTTTTTAAGTGGTAATGATCAGGATGCATATATATTTAGTAATGATGATATTACTTTTTTTAGGTGTGTATATGTTAGACATACTAATTTTGCTATAGAAACTTTCCAACAAAATATTGGTAATTTGGATTTTGGGAATTCGATTTCTGTAATTGTTAATAAATCGGGTGATTTGATATCTAAAATGTTTTTATGTCTAGAAATACCTCAAGTTATACCTGAAAATGCATATTTTGCATGGGTAAAAAGATTAGGTCATGCGATTATTAAAAATATGACAATCAATATAGGCGGAACTGAATACGATAAACAATATGGAACATGGTTAGATATATGGTGGGAATTGTCTGGTAATAGAAATATTTATCAAGCATATGATGCTATGATAGGAAATATACCTGAATTAACAAGTTATAATTCTTCTATTAAAAAATCATATACGTTAATGATACCATTGCAATTTTGGTTTAACCGTTTTTATACACATGCTTTTCCTATAAATAATTTATTTTATAATAATTTTGTATTAACAATATCTTTAGAAAAAATCAATAAATTAATAGTTTCAAGTAAAAATTTTTGTAATAACTTGCATATAACTAATTCTTATTTATTAACACAATATGTATTTTTGGATACATTTGAAAAAAATAAAATATTAACAACTTTAAATGAATATTTAATAGAACAAATACAGAGTGAAAATATAAAATATTTAATGCCAAATATGTATAATTTATCAGATATTAAATTACCCGTAAAAGAATTATTTTGGGCCATCAAAAATTATAATTATACAAGTGGCCAACAATTTGTATATTATTCTGATACTTTAATTGTAGATAATTATAATAATCGTTCAGAAGAATATTTAAACAAAATTAAAGAAATTAATTTAATAGAAGCATCTAAATTAATTGTATTGAAAAGTATAAGTGTTAATATTAAACCTGAAAATGGTATATGGGTAAAAGTATATGCAAATAGTAGTAAATTAGTTGATACTTTCTATATTATAAATAATAATGATAATAAAGTGTATGTTAATACTAGTTCTTTAAAAATTGGTGAATTAAATATTACTGGCAAAATTAATGTAATTGTTACAATTAATAAAGAAGGTAATATTATAATTAACGAATTAACTACAAGCATAACAATTATGGACATATCAATACCGACTACACAAATGATTGATACACGTGTTAACGATAGTTTAGATTCAATAGTGTATCAATTTAATAATTACGGTTTATATATTGATGGTTCAGGATCTCAAATAAAAAGCGCTAGAATATTATTTAATGGTTTAGAGAGAATAACAAAACTATCTTATTTGTATTATAATTATTTACAACCTTTAGAACATCATACTAATATACCTTGTAATGGTATAATGTCATACTCGTTTGCTTTAGAACCTGAAAAAATACAACCATCTGGATTTGCTAATTTTTCTAGAATAGAAAAAATTGAATTAGAATTATTTTATGATAATATTGAATACAATAATTATAAATTTTTAAATCATGATCTGGAAAATAATTTATATATTTATGCTACGAATTACAATATATTAAGAATTGATAATGGTTTCAGTGGTCTCGTATCTAATTAAATATTATTTGTTATTTTAATTATTATTTTATAAAAATAATAATTTTTACGCACTTAATAATTTTGTCAAAAATTGTTTTTTTATTATTTATTGTAATATTATTTATTATTTATTGTTTAAATTTATTATTTCTTGTTTAGATTTATTATTTCTTATTTAAAGTTGTTATTTATTTTTGTTATAGTTATTCATTTTTGTTATTTGTTTTAATTAATAATTTGTTTTGTTGTTTATTAATTGGTTTTGATCATTTGATTATAAAAAAAAGAATAAAGAATGATAAATAATTTACAAAATAAATAAAAATAATATTGTAATAAAATAAATAACATATAAAAAATATAAAACATTGGTTTAAATATTATGAAATAACATATAAAAAATATAAAAATAATGTATAAAAAAATATTTTAAATATAGAAAAATAATTTATTAATTTTTTTTTAAATAATTTTTATCTGAACATAGTATATAATAAATAATGTCAGGAGGATTAATGCAATTAGTAGCTTATGGAGCCCAAGATGTATATCTTACAGGTTCCCCCCAAATTACTTTCTTCAAAATTGTCTACAGACGACACACTAATTTTTCAATTGAACCAATTCCTATTACTTTCCAATCTCAACCTGGTTATGGTAAAAGATCAACTGTTTTGGTTAGTAGAAATGGTGATTTAGTCACTCAAATGTATTTAAGAGTATTTTTGAATGAATATGTTCCTTCTAGTCCCGATAGTAAATTTGCTTACGTAAGACGTCTTGGTTACGCTATGATTGATTACGTAGAAGTTGAAGTTGGAGGTTCAAGAATTGATAGACAATATGGTATTTGGTTAAATATTTGGTATGAATTAGCTCGTCATGCTGGTGATGGAGAACGTGGATTTTTGAAAATGATTGGTGACGTTCCTGAATTAACTACTTATGATAACTTGCCTAAACCTGCTTATGTTATGTTCGTTCCATTGAAATTTTGGTTCAACAGACATTGTGGTTTAGCTTTACCTTTAATTGCTTTACAATATCATGAAGTCAAATTAAACTTTGTCTTCAGACCATTGGAACAATTGATCGTATCTAATGCTTGTTTCAGAGCTAATGATATTAACAAAATCAAAGATATTAATGCTGAAATGTTGATCAATTATGTATATTGTGATTCTGATGAAAGACGAAAATTCGCTCAAGTTGGTCATGAATATTTGATTGAACAAGTTCAATTTACTAATGTTGAAAATGTTGATACTCAATCAAAGAAAATCAAATTGGATTTCAATCATCCAAGTAAAGAATTAGTCTGGGCTATTATTAACGGTAATTATAACAGTGGTGAAAACTTTGTTTATTACTATGGAGGTGATGACTGGAATAATGTTTTAGATGATGCTGCAACCAAAATAATTTTGGACAGTATTACCTTGATTGATTGTGATCATAGTTCAAGCTCATCTAGTTCATCTAGTTCATCTAGCTCATCTTGTTCATCCGATTCATACCCTACTTGTGGTGAATGGGAATTGTTCAAACCTAATGAAGCTGGTTTGACTAAGAACGGTAAAATCTTTGTAGATAACAAATGCAAAGATAAATCACTTTTAATTAATACTAACTCATTGGTCGTCAAAGGAACTAAATATAGTTTAACCGATAAGATTTTCTGTGAAATTTATGTAGATGAAAACTGCAATGTTCAATGCTCAAACGTTAAAACTAGTTTGACCGTTAGAGATTTGTCATTCCCCTTATCTTGCTTAAATGACACTAGATTTAATAAAGATGATGATGCTATGGTTTACCAATGGCATAATTATGGTGTATTGATTGACGGAACTGGAAACCCCGTATTGGCTGCAAAGATCCAATTGAATGGTCATGATAGATTTTATGAACGAGAAGGTTCATACTTCAATTATGTTGTTCCTGATGAATGTCATACCAATACCCCTGCTGATGGAATTAACGTCTATTCATTTGCTTTGATGCCTGAACAACATCAACCATCTGGAACTTGCAACTTTTCAAGAATTGATAACACTCAATTAATTTTGGCTGTTGGAGATCCTACTCAAATCGGAAATTATCCTTCCCTCAATTACGTTAAAGGATGCAATGGAAACGCTTCATCTAATAACCAATTGTACGTATATGACTTTAACTACAACGTATTCAGAGTAATGTCTGGTATGGGTGGTTTGGCTTATGCTTCTTAAATTTATTTGCTTTTTACTATTTTACTTTTTATTTATTTATACTTTTTTATTATTACTAATTATTAATTATTAATTATTAATTACCTTTTTATTATTACTAATTACCTTGTTATTATTTATTCATACTTTTTTATTATTACTAATTACCTTATTATTATTTATTATTGTTATTCATTTTGTTATTATCTTAGATAAATAAATATTTGTAAAAACTTTTTTAATATTTTTTATTAAGATATCTTTAAAATGATATTTTTTAGAATTACCATAATATTAATCGCAATTAGTTAATTATCTATTATTCGAACGAACATAAAAATTAAAATACCGTATTTAATGCTTTTTATTAGCAGGTAAAATATTACAAAAAACTATTTTTTGTTGTTATTTTATTTATATTATAATTATTGAAACAAACATATAAAAAAAATGAAAAAAAAATATTAACATATAAATGTAATAATAATATTCATATTATAATGACAACAAGAAAACAACGAGGTTTAACCCAAAATTTATATTTGATTAATTTTGATGCTCAAAACAATAATAATCAGGAAAAAAAATTTAGTGTGTTAGGATCTACAGGTAATATTTATACAGTTAATATAAAATCAACGCCAACCTGTACATGTCCTGATTATACAACTAGACATAATAGATGTAAGCATATATATTTTATATTATTACGTGTAATGTTAATAAATCCCAATAATGTAGAAAATAAAAAATATACTGATAATGAATTAACAAAAATGTTTTCAGATATGCAACAAATAGCTAATTTTTTGTATGTTCCTGAAGCATTACAAAAAGAGTATAATATCAATGGTATATTAAATGCTTCACAAAATATTACTGTTCCTATGAGAATGGACGAAGAATTATGTCCTATTTGCTTAGATGAAATAAATAATGGCGAAGAATTAGATTACTGTAAATATGCTTGTGGAAACCCTGTTCATAAGCAATGTTTTAATATGTGGATAAAAAATAATAAAAATCCTACTTGCGTTTTATGTAGGTCTAAATGGTAATTTTATAAAAAAAAAATTATTTTTTATTTTGTTCAAAAGATCTAATTTTCAAATTAAAATCTTCAATCCATTTTTCTGAATATAATGTATATTCAATATAATATTCTTCCATTTCCTCAGTTTGTTTATTTTTTCTATAATTTTTTTTTGCTACAATAGTTTCATTTCTTGTGTATTTTGACAAAAAAGTATTAAATAAATCACGTAATTGCGCTTGTTCATCACTAAAATAGCCATTAATGCCTAATTCTGATAAAACATATCCCCAAAATCGTAATTTCAAAAATAAAATTTCGAATAACTTGACGACGTTTAATTGAACTAGTTGAACTTTATCATTCTTATAAGGAAAATATTCGTTATAAATATCTTTATCTACCTTAAAACCTAAAGCATAATCATTTTCAAATATTTTTCTTATAAAATTAACATAATCCATACTAAATGATATTTTTAATGTTTCTTGATATAATGTATTAATATCATCTAATAATTGATAACATTCATTAAACATCATATCGTCGTTAATTTTATGAAATTTTTTATATTTGTCAATCGCATTCCTAGCAACAAATGCAATCGAACCAATAGTCGCTTGTTTTGGATGGATAAAAATTTTGTATTTGATGTTTAACAAGTTAAATTCTGCCATTATATATAAAATTTATGTATTATAATGCTTTATAAGGGTTAAAGTCGTTGTAAATTTTTTTTTTCATTTTTTTTTTTGAATTTTACTGCAAAATAAATATTAGTAATATATAATGGACAATATAATATTCAAAAGAAAAAGATATGGTATATTAAAAGTCAAATATAAAGGTATAATTTATCCTGTAGTAATGGACTATTTAGACTATTTATTTATTAACAAACTTAAAAAAAAATTTAAGGTCGATAGAACTGGTAATGTATATTGTATTCATGTTTTAGATAATGTTAAAAAAAAAATATTATTACATCATATTTTAATGGCCAAAAAATGTAAAAATTTTTTTAATAATAAAAAAGTTATTATATCACATTTTAACGGCATTAATTTAGATAATCGTTATAATAATTTAGTTTATGGCGAAATAAAAAAACATAAAAAAAGAACAATAATCATACCAAATATTAAATCTGATCTTATACCTATACATGTTAATTATATGAAACAAGATAAAACACATGGCGAAAGATTTTGTATAAAATTAAATAAATTTATTTGGAAAAGTTCTAGTTCCAAAGAATTAAGTATTCATTATAAATTCGAAGAAACCAAAAAATTTATCAGATTATTAAAAATAAATTGCATCCGAATATTTAACAAATATTTTATAGAATATACAAATCGTTTTATTAATTCTATTAAAACCTATAATACAATAATTCATAAGGCAAAATATAATAATATAAATTTCAATTACAAATTTAATAATTTAATACAACCAAATATTATTAATTTAACAGATAACGAAAAATTATTACTAAAAAAATTCAAATTTAATAACAATTTAATAAGTAAAATAAATAAATTAGCTTAATAACCAATACCAACTAAACCGTGACTTATTAATAACCTATTTATTATCCTAGCTATTATTATAACTTCATATTCATCATTTTTAACACGACTATCGCTACTACTACCACAACTACTATCGCTACTACTATCGCTACTACTATCGCTACTACTATCGCTACTACTATCGCTACTACTATCGCTACTACTGTTAACACAACTACCACAAAACTTGCTATTATAACAATTATCCAAATATAAATACAAATACTTTTTTAAAAAATCGCTCATATTCAATTCACCTGTTGGTATAATTGCTAAAGGATCGACCGAAAAACTATAAATATTTATATGATTATTAAAGTAATTATTATAATATAAATAAGGTTGAATAATATTAAAAAACGTATTATTATTTTTAAAATAATTATACCCATTAATATATAATTTTGATTTTTTTATTACATTAATTGTTCCATCGATATATTTACCAAAATTAGTAAATTGATTAACATATACGTCATTATTTTGAAATCTATTATCAATATAATATTTAACTGGAATACTAATATCTTTTATTTTTATACTAGTTTTTAAATTATTAATTTTAATATTATAATTAACATTTATAATAATTTCACAAGATATTTTTTTTAATAAATTATTGTTTTCGTAAATTAACGAATTGATATTAATATTGTAATATTTATCTGAATTATTAATTATACTTATTTTATTATTATTGACATATTTAGTTTGTTGAGGTAAAACAACTTCTAAACCATCTTCTAAAGATTTTAATAAACTATCCGATAAAAATGAACTATCTTGAATTAAACCATATGAAAATTCTATAATTTGTTTTGACCAATTTTTAGAATTTGTATAACATAAAAATTTTTCACACGAATAATAATTTATATTTCTACTGAACCATATTAAATCTTTTACATTTAATGACAAATTTAAATTTATAATGTTTTCTCCTTTATATAAATTATCTTTTATGTATTGATGTTGTTCAATAGTATTATAAATATCTGAGGTTGCTATTTGTTTCCTTTCAGGTAAATTTAAATTTATATAATCTAAATATACATCTAAATTTTGTATTTTTGGTTGAATTTCATTTATTATATAATTAATGTCATTTGTAATTATTAATTTGTTTAATTTTTCAAGTTTTATTTTTAATTTTATATCTTGATACATTACCGAAACAAGGGGCAAACATGTTTCATAATTATTAAACCAAAAAGGTATAGGAATTAATAAATCATATTCAGGTTTAGTGTTATTATCATAATTTGTTAATAATGATACATTACCTATAATAGTATTGAGATCACGATATTTATCGCTTTTAGTAGAAATTAATGACCATATATATAACCATTCGCCTATTATATTATCTATTAATTGGCCTCCTATTTCTATCTTGATATATTTAATAATTGCATAACCAATATATTTTATCCAAGCAAAATTTATAGTTTGTGTCGTTGTTATTTCTGGTAAAGTTATTTTTAAAACAAGTGTATTTATTAAATCTCCTGAATTAGGTATAAATATTTCTGACAAATTACCAAATCCAAAATTATCTAATGGTAATATTTTTGTTTCTTTTGAAAATATTGTATTATTACGTATTACAGATTTAAAAAATGTAACGGTTGGCTTAATATAATATTCACTGGTATAAATTAATTGCAATATACCTCCGCTCATATATAATTCATAATTATATAAATTTATAATTTTAACACAAATAATTTCTTATTATTAATATAAAATGGCACATTCAAGAGGTTCATCATCTTCTAGATCAGGATCTTCTAGGTCTAGTTCTGGTAGATCTAGTTTCGGTAGATCTAGTTCAGGTAGATCTAGTTTCGGTAGATCTGGTTCTAGACCTAGTTCTGGATCTAGACCTAGTTCTGGTTCTAGACCTGGTTCTAGACCTGGTTCTAGACCTGGTTCTAGACCTGGTTCTAGACCTGGTTCTAGACCTGGTTCTAGACCTGGTTCTAATAATAAATTAACGAGGTATAATAAAAAATGGAATAATTATTATAAAGGAAAAAATTATAATAATTATAATAGGTATTTGGGCTCAGGATATTATGATTCTGGTTATTATGGTTCTGGATATTATGGTTATTATCCTGATTTATACTATTATCCATTTTTTAATTATAAACCATTAAGATGGTATTATATGTATCCTTATTATTACTATTATTTTGATTATCCATTTAATACCTGGTATAATTATTATTATCCTGTTTCAAGTAACAACGTAGATTTTATTATACCTGATGATAATTTAAATATTGTTGCTGATGATTCAATATTACCTAATGATACATATCAAGTTCCTGTTTATGATTTATATGAATATATGGACAATGTATCAAATAATAAAATAGTGAATAATAATTATTATATTATTATGTATTTGGTTTGTATTTTTGTATTAGTATTACTATGTATTTTAATTTAAAATGCTAAAGTATATTATTATAATAAATTATATTTTTTTTATATATAAATGTCGTGTGGAAATTTACTTCTAACATTAACAGGCGAACAGGATTGTTATTTAACTTTTGAACCTCAAATTACATTATTTTTATATGTTTATAAAAGACATACTAATTTTGCATTAGACACTTTAAAAATTTTTCCTATTTCTCAAAATAATAATACATTTGGTTCAAAATATTCTTTTATTATTCCTAAAGCTGGCGATTTATTAAGTAAAACATATATCAGAATAAAAATTCCCGAAATTATTCTTAATAATAATAATAATAATATGAATAATGATATTAATAAATATTTACAAATTTACAAAGATTTATATATATTAATAAATAATTTTTGCAAAGCCGAGAATAATAATAATGTTAAAAAAATTCAAGAAAAAATACAAAAATATTTTTGCAATAATGAATTAATATTAGAATTTAAAGAATTTTTAGAAAATAATAATTTTTTTAATTATATTTTCAAATGGCATGACTTTGATCCATATTTATTAACTTTAATAAATACTAAAGAATTATTGAAAGAAAATATTAATCATTTGATTTATCGTATTAAATTATTAATCCAAAAAATTAATAATAATAATGATAATAATAATATAATTTCTGGCGCGTGGGTAAAAAGATTAGGCCATGCAATAATAAAAACAATTAGTGTATATATTGGTGGTAATAAAATTGATGAACATGATGGTAATTGGTTAAATGTATGGTATTCTTTAACAAAAAAAATAGACATGAAACATGTTTATAATAAAATGATTGGTAATGTAAAAATATTAAATAAATATAATAAAAAAAATAAACCGAAATATACTTTATTTATTCCATTAAGATTTTGGTTTTGTCAATATTATGAAAATTCTTTGCCTTTATTATGTTTACAATACAATGATGTTAGAATAGATTTGGAATTAAATAAATTTTGTAAAATATTTAATACTAATTCAGATATTATTTATAATAAATATAAAAATCATTATTTAGATGTTTCTTTATATGCAAATTATATTTATTTAGATGAACTGGAACGAGAAAAATTTGCTAGAGGCAGTGTCGATTATATTATTAATCAATTACAAATTTATCAAATTTATACAAACGAACAAGATATTTTAGCCAATTTAGATATTTTTGCTCATCCTTCTAGAGAAATTATTTGGACTATACAATCTTCTAAATTAATAAATTATAATAATTATTATGAAATGGATAATGCTACTATTATTTTTGGTAGTGATAATCTGACTGATAGATATAATAAGGAATATTACAATTATATACAATCTTATTTATATCATACTAGTTCTCAAAAAGGTATATATATATATTCTTTTTCATTAATACCCGAAAATTTACAAAATAGCGGATCAGCTAATTTGTCAGTCATAAAAGGACCTAAATTACAAATACAATTAAATAAAGATAGAATAGATATTAAAGAAAACAAATTAATAACTATTTATTCAAGAAATATAAATATTTTAAGATTTTATAGTGGTTTTGGTAATTTAGGTTTTACCTATGGATAATATAACATAAATAATTTTATTATTTATAAATATATATGGCATTTATCCAATTAGTAGCAAATCAAGTAAATTATATTGATAATTATTCTGAAAATTCGTTATTTAAACAAAATTCTAGTAAATATGAGCCTTTTTATGTTGAATTTAAAGAATTACAATTTACAAATAAATTTTCGTTCAATTCAGTTTCGACAGTTAAAATAGATACATATTTAGATGGTTTTACTAAAATATTTTTAAAAATAAAAAGACCTGAATTAAATTTAAAATATGACACTTTAACAAGAAATAAAATTTTAGAACACTTTAAAAATAAAAATATTAACATAACTAATTATAATGATAATATTGATGTAATTGATTTTTTAGATAGGGAATTAAATATTTATAATGATATTAATAACATATTATTATTAATCGATAATATTAAATCCAAAAATAAATTTATAATAAACATAACTACTAATAATATTTTAAAAAATAAAATAGAAACATTTTATAATATGTTGAATATAAATAATGATTTAATAGTTATCAACAAAAATCAAATTTTTTATGTTATTATAAAATTTATCAAAAATTTAATACTTGATAATCACGATATTAATAAAGATGATAATAATGATACTAATGATGATGATAATATCAATAATACTGATAACGATGATACAGATGATGATACTGTCGATGATACTGACGATGATACTGGCGATGATACTGACGATAATAATGATTATATTTACAATAATACTAACAATACTAATAATTACAATGATAATTGTTTGATCAATGATATAAAAATATATTTTGATATTATTTTAAATGACAATGATAATATAATTAATGATATATTAACTAAAATCAAAAAAAAACCTTACAAATATAAATTAATCAACGTAATTAAAAAATATCAGCCAAATAATACTTTATCTGATTTTATTTATTCTCAATATATTTTAAAATTAGAACAATACAATATTTTAAATAATTTATTACATAAAACCAATATTTTATATAACGATTCAAATAATTGGTTAATTGATTTAAATTTAACAAAAAAACATTATAAATATATAAATCATCATATTAATTTTATTAATGATATTATAAAATTATATAATGAAGAATATTTAAAAACAAAACTAGACAAATATTTATGTAATGAAGCAAAATTATATAAAATTGATATTACTATAAAAACTTTTTGCATAAATTATTTACCATATTTAATTATCGAAGAAATAATGAATAATTTTGATAATAAAATATTTGAACAAATTTATATCAAAATTAATTCTTTAAACATATTAAAAATATTACTAAGACAACAAAATATTGATAATAAATTATGTTATATATTGGATAATAAAATTATGACTAAAATATACAAAATTATAGAAAATATTAACGATATCATGTTAAAAAATAATTTAACAAATCCAAAAATCAATAACATTTTAGATTCTTTCAAAAAATTAATGACTAATAATTATTTTAATTATAATAACATTCCAAGTTTAATAAAAAAAATTAATTATATTAAAGACAATTCAGAAAAAATTAGAAACTTGGCAAATATTAAAAACATCATTTATAATACAAAAAATAATACAAATGATATATGTAATAATAATACATGTGATAATGATAAATGTAGTAATAATACATGTAGAACTTGTAATAATAATAATAATGATAATGATAATGATTATTATAATAAAATTAAGCCTTATTTGAATAATATAATAAATAATAAAAAAAGTGAAGAACTAATTAACGAAATAAAAAAAAATTATTACATAATAGAAAACGATAAATATAACAAAATATCTTTTTATGAATATTCAAAAACAGAATTAGAATATTATTTAATAAAATTATATGGTTCTTTAACTTTGGAAGAAAATATAGATATTAATTATATTAAACAAAATATTAATTTAATAATTGTAAACAAAAAAAAATATTATGATGAATTACTAATTCAAAAAAAATTATTTTTAAGAATAAAAAATAACAAATTGCCAAAATTCAAATTTGCAAAAAATATTTCTTATATTATTGAAAATGCAGAATTATATATTGATAATATACTTTACGATAAAACTGATGGTAAATACATTACCATGTATAATATTTTGACAAAAACAAAGAATAATTATAAAAATTTTAAAAGAATGGTTAATTTTAATAAAAATAACAAAGTATATATTCCCTTAATGTTATTTGATAATAAAATATTTACTTATCCAACATGTGATACTAATATTTACATAAATATTAAAACAAATTCTTTAAAAAAATTATTAATTATTGATGATTTTGTATCATTACCTTATAACTATGAGATAGAAGCATCAATACTTTGCAATTATATTAAAAGCAATGAATTAAATAATGAATCATTACTTAATTCCTTATTTCGTAAATATATTAAAAGTAAGGATTTAAGCAGTAAAATAAGTAGTGAAGTATATAATGAATTAAGTAAAGAATTAAAAACGTTATATATTAGTCCGACTAACACTATTTATAAAACTTCATATATAAAATATTTCTTGGATGGGAATATTGCTAATATAATAATTTATATTAAATATAATAATTATAATCCTATAAAAAGTTTGACAATATATTTGAATGATGTTAAAAGAGAACATGATAAAATTTTAGGGTTTTATAAATATACACAACCATATAATAATTTTACGTCAATAAACATTGAACCTAATGTAGATATAATAACTTATAGTTTTTGTTTATATAACACAAACATAAATACCGGTTGTTTAATAACTGATAAAATAAATAACTTGGCAATAGAATATTTTATAGATGATTTAAATACTGATCCTATTGAAATAACATTATATGCAAATAAAATATAAAATTAATGTTTATAATATATATAATGGCCGGTATAATACAATTAATAGCAAAAGGTGTCGAAGATAAATATTTAACTAATAAACCTGAAATTACTAATTTTAAATATGCTTATAAAAGAATATCAAATTTTGCGAAAGATATACAAAGAAATACATTTACAACTGAACCTAATTTTAATGGTAGATATACGTGTACAATATCAAAAAATGGTGATATGTTAAATAAAATGACATTAACATTTACTGTTCCAAGTATTGAATTACCTGATAATATGAAATTCGCATGGGTAAAAAAAGTAGCATTTGCGATAATTAAAAGTATTGAATTAGAAATAGGTTCAGTATTGATAGATAAACATTATGGTGATTGGTTAAATATTTGGTATGAAATAGTTTTACCAATAAGTAAAAGGTTTGATAGATATATTGGTTTAAGTGAAGAAATCAATAATTATAGTAACTATAAAAAAGACTTTATATTTTTTATACCATTAACCTTTTGGTTCAATACTTTTCCAAAATTAGCATTGCCATTAATAGGATTACAAAACCAAGATATAAAAATAAACGTTGATTTTAATAGTATTGAGAATTGTATAAAAATCCTACCTTATATTAATATTGAAGATTTAATAGTTTTATTTAAAAATAATACGAAAATATATCAAATTAAAAATAATAAAAAAATAAGCAAGGGTATATTTTATTATCATGATATTAATACTGGTAAAATGTATTACGAATGTATAAAAGGTGAATTTTTAAAAGAAAATGGTTATATATATGATAAAAATAAAAATTATGTAAGTATAAATGATCATACTATTTGTGATAATATTGATTTATCCAAATATAAATTAAAGAATACTTTTATATTTTGTGAATATATTGCATTAGACAAAGATGAAAAAAAAATAATATTAGATAAATGCGAAGGCGATCATTTAATTAGTCAAATATTATATGGCGATGAGAAAATACTATATGAAAGATCGAATGACATACCTGTAAGATATTTAGGTTTATGTAAAGAAATATTTTGGGTAATACAAAAAGAAGATGCAAAAAAAAATAAAAATTATTTTGATTACGGATTAAATATCAAAGAAGAACAAATATTAATAAATTCAATAAAAAGGCAATTAATAATGGATTCACAATATTATACTTTAATCCAACCATATCAATATCATACACATACTGATAATAAAATGGATATTCACAATTATTCATTTGCTCTGTATCCAGAAAATTTAAATCCATCAGGTATAATTAATTTGCAAAAAATATCAAATTTTAATTTTAAAATTAAACTCAACAAAAAAAAAAGATCAAATATAGTATATTTTAGATCATATATACGAGTATATAATATCTTTAGGGTAAAAGATGGTATAGGGTCAGTATTATTTAATAATAATATTATTTAAATAATTTATTCAAATGCAGCATCAATACTTTCATATCTTTGTTTAGAAGTTAATTTATTTAATTCTCTTGCAAAGGCAGAACTATTTAAGATTTTGTACATTGAATTTCTAATTTTTTCTTGTTGAGCATATGTTTTATCCAATCGTTCATCTAATTTTGTAATATAAGCATTAATATCAATCATTTGTGTTTTATCATTTCTATTGTTATTTTCGATAACAATTTTTGCGAATTTAGTTAAAATTTGATGTAATTTTTGTTGATAGATTCTAAGATTTTTCAATTGAGCTTCAATATAATTATGATCTTTGGTAGTAATTTTCATATTTCTTCGTTCAGCTTGAGCAAGTAATCTTTTAAACATATCACTATAAAATTTATGACAATTTTCATTGTTAAATTCACGGCTTATATCTACATAAGGTAATTTTATGCCAATAATAGGATTACCACCATACATTGCTTGATTATATTGAGGTAATATTTGAGTTAAATATCTTATGATATTATCTCTCATTTCACGTATATTAGTATAAGTATTTCTACCATAATTTAAGCCAGCAGTTCTTACCAAACTTTCCAATGATTTATCATCTGTTGCGTTTCTGTATTCTAATCGGGCTTCAATACCCATTTCTCTGATCCATTGAGGAATCTCATCATCAGTATTATATTGATGGTAAACATCATTAGTCACAGTATAATTTTGATCTAACAACCCGGGATTATTATTTATATAATGGACAAGATAAGTTAAAAATTTGTTCAATTTTTCATTACTTCTAACTGTTTTAAGGAATTTATCTTTTTCAGCAATGGACATGGCAGCATCTAAAAATTTTTTAGCTACAATTTTTTCTAACCAATGTGTTACACTACATATTCTTGGTTCTCCTTCTACTTTCTTAAATCCAAATCTTTTCAAAATTTCAATAGCTATATGAGGATGTAAAGTAGATTGTTCAATTGATTTTTTAATATCTTGCCAAAAATCTTTGTCTTCCAACAAAGTTTTCAATTGATTCTTGATATAATCAGGATCACGAGAAGCCAAAATACTCATTATTTTATTACAGTCGTCTCTTCTCAATTCTAAACCTCCACATGTTTTACCCTCAGGAACATAATCATTATTTTCAATCGATTTATCGGTTCCAGAAGCATCTTGAGTAATATAAAAATATCTATAATTACCACCTACATTTTTTCTATACCATTTGTTAAATTCAATATTAAGACCTATAATTGCATCTTCTTCATCGCCAGTTTCATCGGAATGACCAGGGACTTTTGCCATATCACGCAATTTGTTGGTCCAATAGGTATTTGGTTTATGTTTAGTAAAAATTGGAATATTTTTAGGCATAACATATCGTTTATAAAACTTTTCGGCTTCATTTTGGTTATTGAGATTAACACCTCCTCGCATCATATAGCCTCCATAATATTCATCATCATCATCATCGTCATCAAAAGAGTTTTCATTGATTTGTTCATGCACTTTCTTCATTTCTTTTCCTAAATGATCGATCACTGACTTGTATCTGTCTCTAGCACTTAAAACTAATCCAGAATTATCTATGTTTTTAGTATCTGATTCAAAATCATCACCTACGATATTTACCATATTCGCAATATATAGTAGAATTTCGTCTACATTTATAGAAACACTTGGGGCACGAGTATCAATTTTATACATTTTATCATATATTCTTTTAATTAAAGGATTGTTTAACGATTTATATTTGTTAAGAAATTTTTTTTGATAACTGTTATTAAAAGTAATTAAATGCCCATAATATGCGTAATTTGTAAATGCGTCAACTAATTCATTTTGCATTTTATCGGAACTAAATATCACGCCAAAGTCACTAAATTCACCTTCACTATTGCGGATTTGTCTAACAATCCCTTTAACGTCCCTACTATTAAATAAAGGTAATAATATATATTTTAATATAACAGCCCAACGATCATCGTTTAACTCTTGTGTAAAACAAAAACGGGCATCCTCGTATTGTCGTAAAAAATTGCTCATTCTATATATATAATAAAATAAAAAAATTAAAATTAAATTTATAAACAAAAATAATAATCATTTATAATAATAATCATTTTATTATTATAAATAATAATTATTATATTTAACAAAAATAATTATTATTTATAATAATACTCATTTTATTATCATAAATAATAATTATTATATTTAATAAAAATAAAAATAATTATTGTTATATTAATTATTATTTTTATACTTATTATATAAATTTGTTGCTAAATTTATTATTTTTTCCTTATATTCTAAATTTTTAAAATTATTTTTAGGAATGCTCTCTATACCATATAATATTCCATACCATGCACCAGCTATACAACCTGTTGTATCAGTATCACCAGTATGTAACATTGCGTAAAAAATTAATTTTTCCCAATTTTCTTTAGCATCTAATAAACAATCATATGCTATTATTACTGAATCATCACCCCCAGCACCAATTAATTGCATATGGCGATCATAATTATTAGATTTAATTAAATAACTTAGTTTATCGCGATAGTATTTACATCTAAAATATAAATTTATCGTAGATTTTCTTTTGATGACTTGTTTATTATCATCAAATTTATCTTTTATATATGTTATCCATTTATCATAAAATATGTGACTATCGTTTTCATATTGTTTTACATCTCGTTTTGTTAATTTTATATATTCTAATATCGAATCACGATATTCTAATAATAAAAAAGGCCATTTTTCTATAGGTAATCCTTCGATCGCGAAAGCAGAAAATAACGCAGTAGTATAACCACCTAAAAAACCTACGGCACTATTATGTGTAATCCTACTAGTTTCTATAGCTACTTGCATTAATAAACTACGATTATTTAGACCATGATATAACAATCCTATACAAGCAGTTCTCATCGACGCACCTGAGCCACCATAACTAGTATTATATATTTGTTCGTTCCATTTTATACCATCCTTTAAATTTTTAATCATTGCCATAGTAATATTTCCGGGGGCTCTTTTTGCTAATCCTTCTTCTAAAAAATCATCCCTAGCTATTATTAAATTATTACTAAAATTTTCACATAAAGTGTTTATACTTTTATAATCAGTTAATAAACTTTCAGCTAATTTCATATGCAAAACAGTATCATCAGATACTAACCAATTTTCTAACGAAATATTATTTACACCACCTAAATCTATAAATTCATATACTTTATCCAACGTCCCCATAAATTCCCATTCACCATTTTTATAACCAATTGTATCGCCTAATGCATGACACAACATGCAATTTATAAATTTTTCAACCATTTATATACGTTTATATATAAAAAAAAATATAATATAGTAAAATATACAAATGGAAATTCTAGATTATTATAAAATATTAGGTATTGAAAGAAATGCTTCTATAGATGATATTAATAAAGCTTATCGTTTGTTATGTAAAATTCATCATCCTGATAAAGGAGGAGATGCTAAAATATTTGAAGAAATAAATGAAGCATATTTAGTTTTAAAAAATAAAAATAATAAAATAAAATATGATAACTCGTTAAATTTACAACAATCTGATAAATCATTAAAAGACGAATTTAAAGCATATATTATAACACAAAAAACTGATAATTCTTTTAATTATGAAATGAATTTTAAAAATGAATTAGATGAAGTAATTAAAGAAGATGAAACAGAAAATTTATTAGATGATTTAAGATTGTTACGAGAACAAGATGATATGGAAAATATATTAGCGGATACTTTAGTAAAAACATGTAAAGCGATTGATAAAGTAGGTTCTAAATTAGATACTCATCAAAAATATTTAGGAGCATCAATATATGATCCTAATATTTTGGATAAAGAAGAAAACATAAAATTTGTTAATCAATTTGAAATAGAAGATATTAATTGTAATAGTAATAAATATAGTTCAAATACATTGGAAAATTTATTAAAGGAAAGGGAAATGGAACTTGAAAATAATAAAGTATTTAATCAAGTTATAGAAGATAGTATTTTTAATTTTTAATCCAATTTAAAACAGATTGAAGACCTATTTTACATAATTCTTTTTTTTTGTCGATACTTAAATTATAATTAATAATATTAATATCTCTCAAATCTACAAAAATAGTATAATTTTCATAACTTTTTGTAGAATTAAAACTCATACCTTTCATAAAACATTTTATAACTTGAGAACTAAATGTTTCAAAATTATTAATAGTTTCAATATCAGTATATGAATCTAATAAATAAATTCCTATTACATTTTGTATTTCATTTTTAAACAAGTGAATAGGATAATTATCAATACAACCACCATCAACATATAATTTACCATTTATTTCAACAGGAGTATAATACCAAGGAATAGATATAGACATTCTTATAGCTTTGATTAAAGACAAATCGGGATAATTTTTATATGAAATGTATTCAACTTGAGTAGTGTTTAAACATACACTAGAAAATATTAACTCTTTTTTAGTTTTTTCGTATAATTCTAAAAGTGTAATATTTTTATCATATTTTTTGTTAATTATTAATTTTTCTATCATTAATTCTATTTTTTTTCCATTATCAATGCCAAAACACGAAAATATATTCATAACATCTATATTTTGTGTTGTTTCAAAATTAAAATCTTTTATAAATTTGTATAACTCGTTTGCACAATAACCAAGATTATATAAAGCAATAATCAAAGATCCTACTGATGCACCAGCAAAAATTTTTATATTATTAATTATTTCCAATTTTTCTAAAATTCTTAAACAACCAATTAATGCTATACCCTTAATGCCACCACCACTAAATACCAAAATATTTTTATTTATAAAATTTTTATCCTGATTATTAATTAGCATATCATTATTTTGCCTATTATGATCTTGATCATTATTAACTTGATTATTATTATCTTGATCTTGATTACTATTATTCTGCTTATTATTATCTTGATCATTATTATCTTGATCATTATTATCTCGATCATTATTAATTTGATCATTATTACCTTGGTTAACTTGATCATTATTACCTTGATCATTATTAACTTTGTCATTAACTTTGTCATTATCATCTTGATTATTATTAACTCGATTAACTTGGTTATTATTAACTTGATTATTATTAACTTGATTAACTTGATTATTATTAACTTGATTAACTTGATTATTATTAACTTGTTTGTTTATATTATCCATAGTTTTATAATATAACAAATAAAATAATAAGTATAATTTGAACATTACAATAATTGTTTAAATTCTTACGATAAGAATTGTTATATTATTTTCAATAATATAATATATGAGTAAAATAACGATTGATACTATATTGCCAGAATTAAAAAATTATAAGATAAGAAAAATCGATGTGAATACGATATGTGAAAGTTTGGAAAATAAAAAAACTGAAAAAATAAATATTAAATTAATAGAAGATAAAAAAAAAGAGAAAATTGCTGAAACAAAAAATTATTACAATAGTATTTATAATTTGTGTGTAAAAAAAATAAATGAAACATGTAAATACAATAAAACTGATTTATTTTTTCGGGTTCCTAATAATGCGGTTAATATTAATTATTATTCTAAAAAAGGATGCATAGATTATATAATAGATAAATTATATAAAAATGATATTCATGTATTAATTATTGACGATTGCACTTTATTTATTAGTTGGAAGTATTCTCAGAATGATATCGATAAAAAGTAAAAATAATATTACGACTATAATGATAATAAAAATATATTGGTTTGTCATGTTTTCTTGATAATTGTTTAAATATTTATCTTTTTTATCTTTTTTATCTTTTTTGTCTTTTTTGTTTTTTTTCATCATTTCTGTAAGTAATCTTTTTTTCATAATTATATTTATTTTTATTCTACAATATTTACAATTTGATATATGCTTATATATTTCAGGATCATGAGTACTTGCTAAAGATAAAATATCACTATCAGATAAACTATTTATAAATTTTTTTATATAATAAGGATGATTTTTTTTTGGATATTCAAATTCTTTTAAATAATCATCATTATTATAATTATCATCATTATTATCGTAATTATGATAATTATCATGACTATTATTAACATTATTATTATTAACATAATTATTATTATGTTTATAATTATTATTAAATAATTGTTTATCAGGTTCAGGACTATCATTTACGTTATTATAAACCTCATATATATTACTATACATATTAAATATACATATATATAATATAATAAAATTCGTTGAAATTAATTAAAATACTGTTATATTATATGATATTTTTTTTAGCAATATATATTATAATGAATTATCAACCATATGCAGATTTTGATAACATACCGTTACAATATAAAAAGCGTTCTCCTTATGATATAGGTCAAGGAATTAATCAATTAGGGGTGAAAACTATGACAATATCAGATTTAAGTAGAAATGCATTATTTTTAAAAAAAGATAATCCTGTTAATAACGATTTAATAATAAAAACGGCATTAACAAATTTACAAGTAGATAGTCCATTGAGTAAAATATTTTATTCTGATAAGAATATTAAAAGACTACAAAATATGATAAAAAATGAGATATATATAAGAAGTAAAGGTAAATACAAAATGGTAGTTGATCAAGACCAACGTCAATTATTAATAGTAATGAGTGGGATATATAAAGAAAATGCAGTTTATATGCCAGGTAAAATAGTTCATCAAGTTAAAAAACTAAATAATTTGGTAATAGATGAAGTTATACCAGGAATGTTATTAAGAATTAATTTTGATCAAAAATACTTGAAAGATATATCTGAACCTATTAATCCTATAGCCTTACCTGTTAATGTTAGTAATGCAGGTAGAAATGCATTGCCGTCTATTACAACTGTTTGGAGATAAAAAAATTAAAATATATTTATTAATCTAAAGTTATTTTTTTTTTTTTTTTTTTCATAATCTATTAGGGGTAACATTTTTATAAATAAAGATGGTTCCTCTTGTCTTGGCAAGTTCTTCTAAACTTGGTGTATAAATAATATCACCATTTCTTGCTTGAGGAATATTGATAGCATATTTATTAATAAATACGATGGGTTTATCAGCAAAAATGGAACCATTATAATCTTTAATGACTGAGGCATTAATAGGATCATATAAGACACAAGTATCATTCATTCTTCCTCTATTGACATCAGCAGGAATAACAACAGCAGCTACACAACCAATTATGACTTTGGTTTTAGGATCAGTTGATACACATACTACAGATGCTAATTTATAATGATTTTGTTGAATATTAATATCATGTTCAAAATCTACAGGATGATCATTTACAGTTTCTAATCCTGAAACTGATAATGGTAATGTTGCGAAATTACATTTAATACCTGAATTATCCAAATTGAATGATTGGTATCGTCTTACAACGTAAAAGATTAATACGTTATTTGTATGGATCATTGATTGAGTTTTTGGTACAATTTCACGATTTCCGCCAATATTTAAGAACCATTGCATTTGAGTAAAAGTATCTTGTAAATGAATTGGTTGTCTTGCACTATTAGGATTCATTATTGCTAAGGGTAATCTGAGGGTTAACATTGGGATTGATGTCAAATTAGTCAAATTTGGTCCAGCAGTATTTAAAATAGTATCACGACCATAAATATTACTTGAAAAAGGCATATTTGATGAAACCATTGTAGTTGCTACAATTGTTGGTCTTAAGCCAAAGGCACCTAACAATTTTTTCATAATAGTTCCCTCGTCTTGAATTAAACTTAAATCAGGGAAATCATAAATTCTATTTTCACAATTTTCCAAAGCAGCACTAAAACCTAATGAACTTGAATCATCATAAAAATTACCTTGTCTTAAATGCAATACACTTTTCCAAATTTCAATTTGTAACATAAATCTATTTTTAAGATCTTGTAAAGCATTATCAACATTACATACACTTTCTGATGGATCATGTAATAAATTCCAATATAATTCAAAATCGGGTTTTGTTGTTATTTTAGCATTCTTATATTTTAATTTCATTAAATTACCAATTGAGGAGTATAACATGACTTCATCAAATACATTAATTTTATGAACAAACATTGCAAACAAAATTGGATGAATGAATGAATACGCATTTTTTCTAAAATGCTCGAATTTTCTCATTCCATAGAAAATTTGGTTGGCACAATCTTCAAATAAAAATCCTTGTAATACTACTTGATTATGTAATACTTTTGTTGAATTTTCTAAATTAATTATATCATTTAATTTATCAGCATCTTTAGGATCATAATTCAAACCAGTATTTAGTGAGAAAATATCAATGGCTTGATAACCTAAAGTTTTTGCTATTTTGGTATTTGCTAAACCTGATAATTCTGAGTATTTGATCTCTTTAGTGTCAGTTAAAATTAATTTAACAAAAGCATCAAATTGTTCATCGGTTATATTATGACGTGATGCGTATTTTTTGGCTCTTTTTATCATTTCTTCATTTGAATAATTCTTGAAACGAGTTTTTTGAGCAAAAGCTTCCTTAAATTTTAAAGCATATTTTTCTAATGCTTGTCTTTTTAATTTATAAGCGTCAAAAATAGAATCGACCAATTTTGAATCCTTATATTTTTTTCTTAATTCCATTATTACACTGAAATCGTCCATATTTTCAGCAATCAATTTGGCAATTTCATTATTGGATTCATCTCTATTATCATTAGTATTTCTAGTATAATTCTTATTGTATTCGGTCATTGGTTATATACTATATATTATATATTTTTTTTTTAATAAAAAATAATTAAAAAAAATGTTTAAAATAATTATAAAAATAATTACATAAATTATTAAAATAATATCCAAAAAATATTTTATAATTTTCATAATTCTTATAATCCTTATAATTCTTATAATCCTTATAATTCTATAATCCTTATAATTTTTATAATTTTTATAATTCCCACAATTTCTATAATTTCATAATTTTTTATATTCTATATTTTCTATATTCCTAAATAGTATATTTTTAAATAATTATAAAATTTCTATTTTTAATAATTATATCGTAAAATTTTATTAATGAAACAGTTTCTATATATTTATAAATTTTTTATCTATTTGTCTTTATCATTTTGTATTTTTTTTGTTGCGGTTTTTTTGATTTGTTTTTGTTTGATATTTTTATCGTTATTTTCATTCATTATTTTTTTAATTTTGTTCAAAATTTTTGTTTCTTTTTTGTTTTGTTCAGTTGTATCATTTTTATTATTATTTTTACTAGATGTTTTTTCTATTTTAATTAATAATTCTAAATGTATGTATTTTAATTTATTATAATCTTTTTTCATAATATTTATAAATTCTTCTAAATTATTTTCTGAATAAAATTTATCCATTAATTTTATTAAATATATACATGTCATTATATTTATATTTGAAATACCAGCATTTAATTTTAATAATTTTTTTTTATTTTGTCTTCCTGATGACGTATTATGTAAATCATTAGAAAAATAATATTTTGAATATTGATTATATTTATAAGAACCAATAACTTTTTTATGATTCAAATAATAAGAAGGTTCTATGCAAGAATATATTCCGTGTGTAGTTTGTAATTCCCATTGTTGGTCATTGTATATATGACCTTCGATTATATCACCCTTTGTTAAAAATTCAGCTATTTTTAATGATAGTCTAAATTGTTCATCCTTGTTATGATTATTTTTTAATATAACATCAGTATAATTATTATGTATCATTAAAGGCAATAATACTTTATCTGATTCATATAATTTCAAAGATGTATCTATATTATTATGACCATTTAATAATATATCAGTTGCCTCATTTAAAGTAGGATCTATATATTTTTTAGATGATGAATTCAAAAATGTATCAAAATTTTTTGCATTTATTACATTTGTTCCGTAAGTATGATATAAATCTTGCACTGTCAATATTAAACGTCTTATATCTTTTTGCGAATGTTCTATTATTTTTTCTAATATAATTTTTGATATTCTCATTTTGTTATTTTTTATAATATTCATAGTTATTATACATAATTCATCATCACTAGGATATTTAAAATATACTATGTTAGCTATACTTGTCATGCCATTAATAAATTTATTATGTTTGTCGTTCGTTATCAAAATTATTGGCATATATTGTTTTGTATCGTTTATTTTTAATAAAAATTGTAATAATTTTTTCTCATTACTCGTAATTATATTCTCTATTTCATCAATTATTAAAACATTTTTATTATTATCTTTAACATTATTTTTATCTTTAACATTATTTTTATCTTTAACATTATTTTTATCTTTAACATTATTTTTATTATTATCTTTAACATTGTTTTTATTATTATCTTTAACATTATTTTTATTATTATCTTTAACATTATTTTTATTATTTTTATTGTTTTTAACATTATTATTTTTATTATTTTCGGTGGAAACATAATATTGTGTGATATTAGTTGAACTAATTATTTCGGACAAAAACATATTTATTTTTTTTGTTAAAAAATTTGCTTTATTTTTATTTTTTTCGGTTATATCTTGTTTTTTTTTGCTAATTTCCGTGCTTTGAGTTTTAAAAATTTTTTCAAATAATATTTGTGGTGTAAATACTTCTATATTATATCCCAATTCTTTCATTGTTAAAATAACTGTAGTTGTTTTACCTATACCATGTTTTCCTTTTACTATTAAACATGTTTTTATTTTATTTTCTTCTTTATTGATTTTTTTTCCCCTAGTTTTTTTAATCGGTTTTTTAATTGGATTGATAATTTTATTTACCTCATTATATTCATTATATTCATCGTCTATATCATTATCTAAATCATCTATATCGTTACCTAAATAATTTTTATTATTTTTATCATCTTTATTATTTTTATTGTTTTTCATAAACTTGTTTTCATTAAAAATTAATTTATCTAATATATTCGTATTTTCTAAATCTTCTAATTTTAAATCATTATTATTACTATTGTTAATATTTTTTTTTTTATGATTCTCAATATTTTTTATAAATGTTTTAATTTCTTCAATACTCTCTTTATGACATATTAAATCGTTGCTACATTTAGGTGTATATAATTCTAACCAATTATTCATATTATATTCTTTGTTAATTATAATTTATGTTATAAATTATAATAATAATTCATTTTATTTATTCATTTTTAATTATTCATTTTTTAATTATTTTTAAATATATATTGAAGAATTATTTAATCAAAAATTGTCCTATAAATATTTGTTTCTTCATCACTTAAATTATTTGTATTTAAATATTCATAACTGATTTTTTTTTGTTTTTTTTTGTATTTTTTAATTTTGTTATTTTTTTCAATATTGTTTATTTGTTCTATATTTTTATTATCTTGTATTTTATTATCTTGTATTTTATTATCTTGTATTTTATTATCTCGTATTTTATTATCTTGTATTTCATTATCTTGTATTTCATTATCTTGTATTTTATTATCTTGTATTTTATTATTTTTTGACGGTCTTATATGATAAAACCCGCAATCTTTATCACAACAACATAACAAGTTATCGCTACATACTAAATATTTTTCATCATGAATACCTTGATTACAATTATTACCTCCAATACAATTTACATTATTACATTTTTTAGTTAATATAACTAATTCTTTAAATATATTATTTTCTGACCAAGCTGTTGTATTAATTGTTTTACCATTGTCTATTATTTCATATAATAATTTTCTTATTGGTGTTAAAGTTTGTTCATTAATATTGTGAGCATACATACAATGGTTATTATATTTACAATTACCATTTTTTATCATATTCACACACATTAAATTTTTGTATTTTTTCATTATTATAATAAATTATATTAGTCAATAATATAAAATACATTATAATTATACACAATTTTAATGTCCGAATATAATTTTATCAAAGTTAATAACAAAATTTATAAATGTGAATCATTTTGGCAAGAAATTTTCAATCTTAAAAAAGATTTAAAACATAAACCCTTCCCGAATTTTAAAACTAAAGAAAAATGGCATATGAAAAATTTATTTTTGTCTAAATTAAAAAAAATACAAAATAATTTAACTACCATTACTATTGAAAAATTTGATATACAAAAATGTAATATGTGTGATTATGAAATTAAAAATAAATTTTATTTGTTAAACAATATTTTATGGCCTAAATTTTTAATTCATTATATTGTTAAACATAATATAATACCTTCTGAAAGTTTTATTGATTTTATAATCAGATATGAAAATAATCCAACAATTATTAAGAAAGCAAAGATTACTGGAAAAATTATAGTCAAATATGATAAAACATATTTGAAAATACACAAAAATCAGATTTTTATCATGGATTCTTTAATGAGACATGGTAAAAAAAAAATATATTCACATAAATCAAAATTAAAATTTTCTGAACATGCTGGTCTATTAAATTTTAATAATAATTCATTAATACAAATTCTTGTTTATGCTAATACTAATATTATAAGTAAGGGTGATAGTGATATATTTTTTCCTAATTCTTTAGAAGATGCGTACAAATATGAATATATATTTCATACTCATCCTCCTACACATTCTTATGGTGGTAGGGCTATAAATGGTATATTATATGAATTCCCTAGTATTAATGATATATTCCATTTTTTAGATCATTATAATAATGGTATGATTCAAGGTTCTATTATAATTGCTCCTGAAGGTATGTATATTATTAGAAAACATATAGTAGATAATAAAAAAATTTTCGTAGATGAAGACAAATTATACAATGATTTTAATACAAAATTTTTTAATATACAAAATAAAGCTATTGATATTTATGGTATATCTTTTACTAAACATGATTTTCTAAGCTCAGTCGCCCAAGATTACAAATATATCAATAAACTTAATAATGTATTACACAAATATTTTTTACATATAGATTATTACTCAAGAATATTAGAACATAATGAATGGATTATAGATACTATTTATGTTCCAATTTATAGCGTAGAAAAAGAATAATTATTTTACGTATATAATAAACGTTACTTTTTAATAATTTTAATAATATTATCTTATTATATTATCTTATTATATTTTCATATGAATAATTCTGTTTTATATTTTTATAATTTTTAATAAAACAAATTAATGATTATAAATTAACGATTTATAAATTAATGTTTATAAATTCATAATATAGAAATTATTTTTATGTGTTTTTTTTTTAATATAAAGTATATTATATTTTTTATTTATAAAATATTAATTATTTATTAATATAATAAATTAATTTTCTTGCTTTTTATATATGAAACACTTAATATTTTTCGCTATTTTTGCTATTGTATTTATCGCTATAATATACTATGGCTACAATTATATTTCAGAACCCAAAGTTGAAAATTTTGATGGTCAAATAATATCTGATGCTTTTAAGGGTTTGAGTTCTACTTCTCATAACTTAGCTAACGAATATTACAATAGAGGAACAAATGCTACTAATGGTAATTCATATACTTATCCTATATTTTCTGATACTGTTCCTCCTGAAGAAGTATCTCCTGTTGATGATATGACTAATATTTCTGATAATTATTTGCATCTTAATAAACCTTATGAATATGATGGTTCGAGATTAACTAATTTTCCCGATAACTATTATTTATTAAATGATGGTAAAGATGAAGAATATGCATTAACCAATAATTTATGTTCAAAATCATGTTGTGCCCCTCAATGGCCATTACCTTTTAAAATGGATACTGATCAAGCTGTGTGTAAAAATAAAGATAATTTAGTAAGTTCTAGTTATATGTGTAATACTTCTTTGGAAAATGCCGGTTGTTTATGTATGACAAATGAACAAGCAAATTATCTAACTTCAAGAGGCGGTAATGCCGGAAAAGATGTTTTTACATATTAATAAAAAAATTATATATTTATATTAACTTTGTAACCTTGTTTTATAATAACCTTAATCTTTTTTTATTTTATAATAGCCTTAATCTTTTTTATTTTATAATAACTTAATGTTGTTTTATTTCATAATAACCTTAATCTTTTTTATTTCATAATAACCTTGTTATTATAATTTTGCGATATAATCATTATAAATAATATTTTTTTTCAAATATGGTAATAACAATAAATTATCATTTAACATACAATTAAAAATAGTGTTTGCTGCTATAACATCCCATTTTGAATTATGTGCATTTACCATATCATCATCAGTAAAATGTTTATATACATTACTTAATTTAACTGACGTTAAAATATTATTTTTCTTTAATTCATTAGACCAAAATAACGTGCAACATATATTTTTATTATCTATTAGTTTTATTAAGTCAGTATATTTTAAACGAGAAGCTTCACTTTTTATAATATTAATATCAAATATAATATTATGACCAACTATAAAATCTACATCAATAATATCATCATATAATTTTTTTAATGATTCTAATACTGAAATACCATTTTTTAATGCAATTTCATAAGTAATATGATGTATATGACTATTATTTATAAGAAATCCATTTGGTTTAATGTAATTATCTTGTTCTAATATCAAATTATTACAACTATCAAATTTTTGATAACTTATTTGTATCATTCTTGCATTATTATATTTACTCGTATCATCATAATTATAATAACTATCATGATTTTTCATAATTGGTAATCCATTAGTTTCTGTATCTATAACTAAATATTTATATTTCATCATCTTTGCAATATTATTTAAAACATAATAATCTCCAATTTTATAATATTTTTTATAATAATCAACTAGTAATTCTATTTTTAAACTTTTTCCTATTTCAAAATTTATATTTTTTTCTAAATAACTTTTTAAATATTTTTTTGCAAAAATATTTGCTACCTGTAAATTATTTAATAATGGATTATCTATTTTTTTTAAATTAATTGATTCTGTCTTATTAATCATATCTTGTACACTTTTAGTTGCTCTTTGTGATAAATATTCTAGGTAAAAAGTAGTATTCTCAAATGATAACCATTTTTCTAAATTAAATTTATATTCTAAACCTCTGATTGGATTATAAATTATTACATTGTATATAAATATATTTTTATGGAACATTAATGAAACTAGACCAATACTTTGTAAATACCAATCTAACATAAAATTATCATCATTAGAACATCTTATTAATAATAATGTATCATTAAAATACCAATCATAAATACCATTTAATGAATATTTTTTGTTTCTTATATACTTATTTGTTGTTGCATTATAATTATCATTTATTAAAAAAGTAACATATTCATCAATCATTGGCATTATTATTTTAATATTATCTTTGAATATATTATAAAAATAATCTTTATACAACATCCTTTTTCTATTATATTGAATTTGCTTACATAAAGATACATTATAAATATGTAATAAAACTTGATTATTATTTTTATATTTATTAAAATATTCTTTATATGATATACATAATTTTTTCTTTAAATCATCAGAAATACTAAAATCTTTTATTATTAATATGTATTTTGGATTAACATTATATGTTACAACTATATTTGTAATATTTCTTAATAATACATTAATTTTATATACATGAGGCAATAATATATTTTTGTTAATAACATTTTTTAACAATTCATATTCTAAATATTTATTTTTATTTTTTTTTATATTTTTATAATAAATATTTAATTCTTGTTTTATTAATGTTTCATATTGTGAATATAGTGTATAATCTTCTTCATTTAATCTAATACTATGAGATATCACAAAAGCTTCACGGTAAAAAATATTTTTGTCATGTTCTTTTTTAATATTGTTATATTCTATGAATCTAAAAATATAAACATTAATAAAATTATAAAAATCTGAACTTGTTCCTTCATCTATTATTTTTTGATCCAAGGTAGTTGAAGGATATAAAATATTAACTTGTGGTGTTTCAGTTATCATATTATTATTTCTTAAATATAAAATATCATTATCATCAAAGGACTTTATTATTTTAAAAATATCTTCTTCATAATAAAATTTTTCATGTGTACTAAGACCATATATTTTAGGATCATTGTTAATATAATTATATAATGTTTTAGGAACTTCTTGGACAAATCTGGAAACAAAATTAGGATATTTTGAATTATGTTCCATGTAAAAATATAAATACTTTTTTGCTCTAGTTGTAGCTACATAAAATAGTCTTCTTTCTTCTTCTATATTAATTATATCCTTCCTACTTGGAAAATTATAATCTTCACAACCTATTAAAAACACGCAATCCCATTCTAATCCTTTAGATTTATGAATAGTTGATATAGTTAAACATTCAAAGTTTATTTTAGCTTTTATATCACATAAATCATCTGTCAATAATGATACATATGGTATTTTATTTTGATTAGTATTGTTATATTTTTCGATATATTCTTCTATTTTTTTTAATTGAATATTATTTCTAGATAATATAGCAATATTACCATATCTTATATTATTTTTTATTAATGTACTTATCTTGTTTAATATTTTAAATGACATATCATTAATATTATTAAAATACTCTAATTCAGGTTTTATATTTATTGTATTATTAATAGCTAACATTGTTTTTTGTATCTGTTTTTTATTATTTGATATTGATTTATTAGCAAAATCTATAATTTCTGGTGTTGATCTATAATTATTCGTTATCGTAAATGTTTTTAAATATTCAATATCTTGGTCAATATTTATAATATAATCAATATTTGCTCCTCTAAAACTATAAATATTTTGTGAATCATCACCAATTACAGTAATTTTCGTATTATTTTTATAAAATTCCATTAAAATATTGTATTGAATACTATTAACATCTTGAAATTCATCGATGAATACGTAATCATATTGATTGGTAATTACGTAACCATTATTGCTTTGCAAATATTTTAATAATTCAGTGCTAAATTCTTGAACGCCAACATAATAATCTTTTTTAAAATATCTATAATATAATTTACATGATATACTATCAATAGTTCCTACAAGTATATTTGGTTTAAATCCAAATATTTCTTTTAATTTTCTCTTCATATTTTTTGCTGCATCTACATTAAATGTCATTAATATTATTCTATTTGGTCTTACTTTATTATCTATTAAATATTTAATTCTATAAATTATTGTTGTAGTTTTACCTGAACCTGCTCCCGCTATAACACGAATATTATTTCCTATATCGCATTTAATAATATTTTCTTGTTCTAAAGATAAATTTATACTTTTTTCATTATTCAAATAATTTTGAATCTTGTCATATAAATCGTTTAATTGATTTTTATTATATTTCGATACGTTACTTACTAATTTAGTCTTATTAATTTCAGTTAATAATTCTGTTTTTGTTTTTGATTCTGTTTTTATTATTGTTTTTGGTTCTGATTTTGGTTTTGATTTTGTTGTTGTTTTTGCTGTTGTTTGTGTTTCATTCATTATTAAAATTGTTATTATAATTGTTGTTATAATAATTGTTATTATAAATTATGAATAAAAATTTCAATTTTAAAAAAAAAAATGAATAAATATTCTCATATAAATCTGTTATATATATATTAATATTAATAATATAAAAGATGAATTGTGTATTTTGTAAAATACCTAGTGATAATATATTATCATGTAATCATATTTATTGTAATGAATGTTTTGATATGATAATTGCGAATTGTCTAGATAATAATTTGGTAGCGAAATGTATCGTTTCTAATTGTAATAATATTATTTTGGATGACGTTCTTAACTATACTAATGATGTATTGTTAGATAATTATTTAACAAAAATTAATGAATTGAAAGAACATGATGAAAATAATAGTGCAAATATTATCACAATCAATAATAATTTTAATCCTGATAACTTTAATCCAGATAACTTTAATCCTGATAACTTTAATCCTGATAATTTTAATCCCGATAATTTTAATCCTGGTAACTTTATGGATTTTGTTGATAATACGACAAATGAAGAAAGTGTTTACAAAAAAACTGATGAAGAAAGTGATAACGAAAATATTATAGAAAGTGAATGTTCAATTTGTTATGAAAATTATAATTTGAAAAAATTTAATTTTTTTGATTGTTGTGAACATATATTTTGTCCTGATTGTATTTTTAATTATCTATCTATAAAAATAAATGAAGGTGATATAAATATTAAATGTCCTGACAAAAACTGTCAAGAACATTTATTATATAACGATATCATTAATGTTATTAAAAAAGATCAAATAATACGCGACAAATATGAAACCTTTTTATTAAATTACGTAGAAAATCAACATTTAAATAATGATATTAAATACAAAATTACACATTGTCCTGAACCTTCATGCAATTTACTTATAGAATATACACATAATAATAATAATATACATATCGCATGTCCTTTTTGTAAAAAACAATTTTGTCCTAAATGCAAAAATATCCATTTAGATATGACATGTGAAAAATATTCTGAATCATTAAAAGCAACAAATTTTGATGAATGGTTATCAATAAAAGGTAAATTAGTGAATGAGTGTCCTAAGTGTAAAAATTTAATAGAAAAAAATTTTGGTTGTAATCATATGACTTGCAAAGTATGTAAAACTGAATTTTGCTTCATATGTTCTCATATTTATACAAAAGACGATAATCATAATTGCAAAGATCAAATTGATGAAGCTAGAACACAAATTTTATCAACTAGCATTAAATTTAATAAAACTAGTAATTTAAATGATGTTCCTAGTTCTAGTTCTCATGATGTGTCTAGTTTTAGGTCTAATATTGCTAATATTGCATTCTTAAGTAGTACAAGTGAGGATGAAAGTGATGAAAGCGATTATGAAAGTGATGACGATCTATGGTAATATTTTTTATAATAAATTTTCTGTGTCATTTTAATATAATTAATATATATGTATAAATTATAATGAAAAAAATAGCTATTATATGTTATTATGATTTAAAAGAATATTTAATACATATTAAAGAATATTTAATAGAATTTTTATATGAAGTTATACATTATCCATTATTTAAAAATGCGTATGATGCAAATGACAAAATTAATAATTACAAAGAAGATTTGGCAAATTTTGTATTAAAAAATAATGTAGATATAGTTATATGGTGGTTTTTGGATGTTCCTCCTGATGTTTTTAAATATGTTAAAGAAAAAAACAAAAATACTTTTTTTATAATGTATAATTCTGATGATCCTTGTAATGTCAATGAAATAACATTTGAAAAAATTAAAATTTTTAATATGATATTAACTCCCTGTAAAGAATATTTAGAAAAATACAAAAGAATAGGCGGAATTAAACATGTTCATTTTATAACTCCGGGTTATGAACCATCAATATACTTTCCATGTCAAAAAGATGAAATTGATGATAAATATGTTTGTGATATTAGTATGATATGTTATAATTTATATGATGATAAATTTTTTAATCAATATATACCGAGAAAAACATTAATAAATGATATAATAGAGTATTGTAAAAAAAATAAAAAAATATTTAAAATTTTTGGTCCTGATACTATGAAAACACTTTATCCAGATAATTACGTCGACGATATCGAGTATATTAATAAATATAAATTATACAGCTCAAGTAAAATAAATATAGTTACACATCCATTTTGTAATAAACAACTCAGTTTAAACGGCGAGGAAATACCAGTTTTGGCATGCAAAGGATTATTATTAATGGATAAAATTAAAAGTCATGAAGAAATATTTATAAATATGAATAATTGTGTAATATTAGAAAAAGATACTTATATTAATCAAATAAATAGTATTTTAGATATGTATAATAGTAATTTAAAAAAAATAAATGAAATTAAAAATAATGGTTTCAAAACTGCAAGTAATTATACTTGGAAACTTTGGGTAAAAAATATTCATACATATATTTGTGAATTATTTTTTAATGAAAAATTATATGCTGAATTATATAATCATAAAACAACAGATCGTAATAAACTTAAATTACATTGGTTAAGTAAAGGTATAAATAATAAAGAAATTTGTTATGATTTTAATGTTCCTAATGAATTTAATCACAAAGATTATGCCGCTAGTAATAATTTGGATCCAGAAACAAATATTAAGAAATTATATTTTCATTGGTACACGAACAGTCGTGATATTGCTTATATTACTGATAAAAAAAATCAAACAATTAATACAAGTGAATTAAATACTAATATGGAACAATATTTTATGATATGCACGGCATTAAATGGTATAAGGGATTATAAAAATCGTGATTCTAGTCTAAATAATTTAAATATATTATGTAAAAATAATCCAGGTGTAAAAATCAATAATATACTTAAATCTTATTTGTCATTTTGTGATTAAATGAATTAAAATAAAAAATTAAATCAACATTTCAAATTCTTTTTTTTGTCTTGGCGTTGAGATAAGTTTCGCAAAATCAGATATTAAAATATTGATCTGCGAAGCTTTCAAAAAAGAATCGCTTTTATTGTAGCGCACAAAACAATAACCTTCTTTTTTGATTCGCTCTTCTTGTTTGAACATTGGTAAATTATTAGGTTTGACGATATAAATCATGGTTGCTTTATCGTTTGGCATAATAATATCTACCAATTGTTCTTTATCTTTTTGCAATTCTTGTTCCTGTTCTTGTTCCTGTTCTTGTTCCTGTTCTTGGTTTAATTCTTCGTCATCCCAATTAATTGGTGAGGTAAGCCAGTTATTTGCCATTGTTATAGTTTATTCTAGTATTGTAATGAATCTATTTAAGAATAATTGTTTCAATTTTTTTAGCAGACATCAAATAATCTTATAATTATAAAAAAAAATCAAAAAATAATTATTCAAAAAAATATTTATTCAAAAAAATATTTTAATTATTTACAAGTATGCAAAATTTTTATATTTGAATGTATATTATTGATACATGAAGTTAATTTATTTAATAATTCTTCTTCGTCGTTAACAATTATTGGTTCAAAATATTTTTGAAAATCATTAATAACGTAATTATTATCTACAAAATCTATCATAAAAATATCATCTTCACATATCAAATTATTTCTTTCTTCATATATACAAAATTTCAATAGATGATCATTACATAATTGTAATATACTAGAATCTAAAGATATGTTATATTTTACTTGTGATCTTAAATTGTTAATAATGTTATCTAACATGATATAATTTATTATTATATATAAATATATCTATTTAAACGTGTTTATTTTCATTTTTTTTGCGTATAAATAAAACAAATTATTTATTATTAATAATATAAATGACCAAAATAATAATAACTTTATATTACGATTTTATCGAACCAATTAAAACTGCTAAAGAAAGTTTAGAAAAATTGGGTATTCAAGTTATTGGTTATCCAATGTTCAAATACAATTCTAACCAAACTGAATTAGAAATTAGATATGAAGATTTTATTAACTTTGTAGAAGTTAATAAACCTGATTATGTTTTATGGTGGAATTTTTATGTTCCAGAAAGAATCATCGAAAGGACCAAATTAGTTCATCCAATGTTAAAAAATTATATGTATAATTGGGATGATCCTTTTTGTTGGAGTAATGCTGAGTATGCAGATAAAATAAAACATTTTGATATGGCTTTTGTATCTTCATTAGAAAAATTTGCTAATTATAAACGTTTAGGATGCGATCCAGTTTTATTATATCCAGGTTATAATAAAAATATTCATTATCCGATAATTTATGACGATGACGATGACAAAGAAAAATATAGTTGTGATGTGAGTTTTTGTTGTACAAATTTATATGAAGACAAAACATATTTCAATAATCAAATAATACCTAGAAAACAATTAATTGATGATGTTTATAATAATCAAACAAAATATAATTATAAATTTAACATTTATGGACCCGAATTTTTAAAGGAACGATATCCATTATCTTATAAAGGGGAAGTAAGATATCAAGATACTAATAAAGTATTTAATTACAGTAAAATAAATTTATGCACTCATGTAACTGATGCTAATAGTTATTTGAATGAGCGTGTCATTTTAATTATGGCATCAGGAGGATTATTATTAGTTGATAATGTTAAAAATATTGATAAAGTATTTGACAATAATTTAAAAAATTTTATTATATTGGACAAGAACAATTATATAAAACAAATAATTGGCATATTAAAAAATTATGATGAATATATATTAATTAGAAATAATTGTTATGATACCATACAAAATAAAGATTGGGATAATTGGGCTAATATGTTATGTCAATACTTTTAATTTTAAATATCATTATATAATATATTATGTTAGATTTATTACAATACTCGTCATTTAAAGAGTTAAAAACTTATTTGGAAATTGCGAAAAGCAATAATGATAAAAATATGGAAAAAAATATAAGAATATTAATGAAAAAAAAATTATTAGAACATGAACAAAATATTAATAAACAAAAAATTATAAACAATAAACAAGGAACTAATAATAAACAAAATAATCGAGAAATAAAACAAGAAATTAAAAATACCATAAATCAAGAAACAAAACAAGAAGTTTCTAAACGAGACATTTCTAAACAAAATAATATTAATGAATCCAAAAAAAATTCATTGTATAATAGAAACGCCATGTATAAAAATATTAACGATCGTCTCAAATTTCAATCTCAATTAATAAGTAATATAAATAACAATGGGAAAACAAATTTTGAAAAACCGTATTTGTAATTTTTTATTGAATATTTTATATTTTTTTATTTACATTGTATATAATGAATCATGACAATAAAAAATATTTTTTGTTAAATTCACAAAATTTAACATATAACGATTTATATATATTAGCCAAAATCATAAAACATTTTGATAAATATGGCACTGTTGAATTTAATCCTGATATTGCTAAAGCTGTTAATAATGTGTTCAATAAAACACAACCAGAAAAATATATTCCATTATTTTATACTTATTATCATTTAGAAAAAAAACATGATCCAACTATTTTTGATGATTATAAAGCCGATAATTTTTATACTTTCTTAGCTGGAGGTAAAAAAAGAGGTTTCTCAAAAAAATCATCTAAATCATCTAAATCATCTAAATCATCTAAATCATCTAAATCATCCAACTCATCCAACTCATCAAAATCATCAAAAGAACAAAAAATACCAAAATCATCAAAATCATCAGAAGAACAAAAAATACCAAAATCATCCAAATCATCAAAATCATCAAAATCATCAAAATCATCAAAATCATCAAAATCATCAAAAGAACAAAAAATACCAAAATCATCCAAATCATCAAAATCATCAGAAGAATCCAAATCATCCAAATCATTAGAAACAAAAAAAACAACAAAATCAAACGACAAAAAATCAACTGAATCTAACAACGACAACACAAAAAAAGATACAAGAAAATCACCAAGTAACACAATAAAAACACAATTAAATAATATAATTACAGGAATAAGAGCATCTTTTTCTAATTCACAACCTCAACTAGAAAACAAGACACAAAAAGCTACACATAATTTAATACAAGGGTTGAAAGGTAAAGAAAAAAGTGAATATTCTGATTCAGAAGAAGCATCATTAATTAATTCAATCGGTTTATTATCTAGAACAGGAGTAAAATCAGTAGGTAAAAAAACAGGTAAAATTATAAGTTCGCAAATTAATAAAAAAAATAATATGGTAGATAACATAGACAATACTATAGAAAATAACGAAAATAATATACAAGATAATACAGAAGATAATACTGAAAATAATACAGAAAATAATACAGAAAATAATACTGAAAATAATACTGAAAATAATACAGAAAATAATATAAAAAAATAATATAGAAAATAATATAAAAAATATTAACTATAAATTAAGATAAAAAATTATTAACAATTCATATTAATCTTTTTTATTAATTTTATTGATTAGTTTATTTATTTATTTAATAGGAGCTTGAGCTACTATTCTATATGCATGTGATATGCCGGATCTAGCACTAGGTCTGACTATTCTAAATATGTCACCTATATGACCTTTAAAATATATTGCGGCCGGATCTGTTATTAATATTTTTGGTAAATCTTTTTTTTGCACCAAATATTCTTTTAATACCATTTCTTTTTCTTCATTTTTTAACTTGATATGTAAAGGAACCATAACTTGTTCCATTAAATCACACATCAAGAATTTTTCTTCTAATATTTCTACATTTTTATACATTAAAGCACCTGATATTGCACGCTTATTTACACTAGAAACTATTAATAATTTAGGTATATCCTTATTTGAATTCAAAAAATCTGCTAAACCATAATTTTTACCGATTGAAGTTATCTTGTAAGGTATTATTTTTATTATCATTTGTTTTATTTTTTCGTCATTTTCATAATTATTTATATCTATTAAATACTTTAAATCATCATGTTCGGGATTATTTGGTTTAATTACCTTATTTATAGTATCATCAGCTACATCTAAATAACCTCTTCTTGTTATCATTTTTATAGCATTCATTAATACTGTATCCCTTATTTCTTCACTATTTTTTTCAACGTTAAAAGTTATTGCGTTATTCATATATAATATTGATTTATAATAATTTATATAATTATAAAATAAAATTTATTCATTTTTTTTTCTAAAACAACATTCTTCAAAACAAGTATTGTTTATATATTGGATCATCATTTGCATATGATTCATTAAGTTCAACAATATCTTTAAAACCTTCATTTATATCAGGTATTTCTAATTTTTTTGAAAATATATTATATGCTATTTTTGGCACAATAGGAACATTTTTTGTCAAATGTCTGTAAATATTATTATGCATACATATACCTTTATCAATATTATAATATATGCAATAAATAGGTATTTTATACTTTTTGGCAATATTAATATATTCTAGTCTAGTTTTTTTTTCCGGATTAGTATTATCAATTATTATTTTTTCATTATTATTCGCATAATTTGCACATAATTTTATACAAGCATTTGTAGTCAATTTTTGAGTGTCAGAATTTATTCGTTTATATCCATGACCTACAAATAATTCTGCAATAGAACTTTTACCTGAACCTGACATACCTACATTTACGATAATATTCAATTCGTTAGTAGGTATTTTATTTAATAAATCATTAAATATTTTTTCTACTGACGAATTATTTACGATAGGATAATTTATATTACATGATACATTTTGATTATTAAAAAATTCTTTGTTATGGATAAATTTTATATTTAAATTTTTAGCAAATTTAAAATCCGTGTCAGAAAAATCGCCTATAGCACCACCTGCATCGCCGCAAAAAATTGAGCCATCTTTATTATATTTAATATTATCTAAAATATATGGTAATGGTTTTCTGTATTTGCTATCAAAACAAACAAATATTAACATTTTTTTAGATAATATTTTACATAATTCATTTACTTTTATTTTCCAAGCATCTAATCTATCTTTATTTTTATTTAATCCTTTTTGGTTAGTTACTATAGCTATGTTATTCATTGTTAAACTATTTATTTTATTTATGACATTTGGTAATATTTTTAATTTTTTTGTTTTAAATTCAATTAATGTATTATCTAAATCAAAAAAAATAAAAGGTTCTGATTCTTGGATAATAAAATTATCATAATTTCCAATTGAAAAAAAAGTTTGATCGTCCCATATTATTGACATTAATTATAAATAATAATATTATATATATTTAAATTTTTAGTTTAAAATTTCATTTTTTTAATGGCGTTATTATATATTTTATTGTCTCAGTTTCTACCGGAACAGTAGAATTAAATATTTTTGATAATTTGTATTCATCTGATAATTTATGAGACGTCATTAATTTAAACATTTCTTCGTGATCTATAATATTATTATAATTATTATCATAACTATTAACATAACTATTTTCATCATTAATAAAACTACCGTCTTCGTTATTGATATCATTATTATCAATCAAAATATTTATCAAATTATCATTTTTTACAGATGGTTTTTTCTCACTTGATTTAGAAAATATACAATCTTCATCGTCAGAAAAATCTTCAGTCAGTATAAAACTTTCTGATGAATCAGATGATTCTGATGATTCTGATATAATATTAGATAATATATTTTCTTCTGTATCGGTCGAAAATTCTTCATCTAATAAAGGATTTTCTTGCTTATTATTTTCTTGATTATTATTTTCTTGATTATTTTGTATAATTACTTTAAATTTAAATAATATATTTTGTAAAATATTAGCATGACATTTTTTTATATCATTAATATTAATTTCTCCTCTCATCAAAGATAATAATAATTTTATATATTTTGAACTAATATTAACAATATAACCGTTGTTACTATCACAAAATATATGATTATTATTTTTATGTAAAATAAATGATTCATAAAACAATGTATTTTTATATTTTTGTAAAAAATCTAAGGACAACGTAAATTTAGTATTATCTACGTGTAAAAAATATAAATTATTCATTATATATATATTTAAATAAAATGTTTATAAATTTATACGCAATTAATAATAATAAATAATATATCATCATATTATTTATTATTTGTTAATATGAATAGTATGTTATTAAAATAAAATTGATATTTTTATTTTAATAATATATTAATCATATTATTTATTAATAATAATGAATCAAAAAATACTTGTTGTTGTAGAATCTCCTGATAAAGCTACCAAAATACAAAAAATATTAGGTAATGATTATATCGTTATAGGTTCTAAAGGTCATATTTTAGAATTAGATAATAAAAATATGTCAATAGATTTAGAAACTTTTACTCCTAAATATTGTCCTATTAGTTACAAGTTTAATAATAAAACATTTAATAGCAAAACTATTATTGATAAAATTAAATCGACATATAAAACATGTAAAACTATTTATATTGCAACTGACGACGACAGAGAAGGTGAAATGATTGGTTGGTGTATTGAATATATATTAGGATTAAATAATAGTTTAAGAATGAAATTCAGAGATACTTCTAAACAAACCATTTTAAAATCGATTAATAATTTAGGACCAATGGACTATAATCTTGTTTTAGCACAAAAAACTAGACGAATTATTGATAGAATTATTGGTTATGAATTATCTCCATTATTATATAAATATTATAATGAACATAATCTGTCCGCTGGACGTGTCCAAACTGTTGTTTTACGTTTAGTTGTAGAATTAGAAGAAGATATACAAAATTCTATGAATAATGACTTTGTATTCACTTTAGAATCATTATTTAATTATAATAAAAATAATTTTAAAACATCAGTCTATAATACTTTTAATATAAAAACAAATAATAAAGATAATAATAGTAAAGATGATAATAATAATGATGATAATAATGTCAAAAATGATGATAATGATAATGATAATGATAATGATAATGATAATGATAATGATAATGATAATGACGATAACGATAAAGATAGTAATAATAAAAAAATAAAAACTACATTATTTAAGCCTAAAACTGAAGAACAAGTAAATGCTTTTTTGTTATTATGTAAAGATAAAATATTTAAAGTTAATAATATATATAATTTAGAGCATTATCAAAAGCCTCCTGCTCCTTATATGACTTCGTCAATGCTACAAGATGCGACTAAATTAGGTTTTAATATAAAATATACTACAACTTTGGCGCAAAAATTGTATGAATTAGGATATATTACTTATATTAGGACAGATTCAGTTCAATTATGTCAAGAATGTTTAGATACAGTTAAAAATTATGTTATTGATAATTATGGTGAAAAATATTATCATGCAAATATATATAAAAATAAAAAATCTGCCCAAGAAGCTCATGAGGCAATTAGGCCAGTAGATTTTACTAAATTATATTTAAATGATAATAATATTACTCCTGATGGTGAAAAATTATACCAAATGATATTTATTAGAACTATTATGTCCCAAATGAGTTCTGCTATATATTCTGAAACATTATGTATTATTAATAGTAATAAAGTTGATAAAACTTTTGTATCCAGTTTCCAAGAATTAATATTCGATGGTTATTTAATCGCAAATACTATTTTTGATAATAATGATGATAATAATGATAATGATGATAATGATGATAATAGTGATAACAATAGTAATAACAGTAGTAATAATGTTAACAAGACCTTAGGTAAAATGAATAATAAGGATAATAAAATAGAATTTCCAAAAATAGGATCTATAGTAAAATTAAGTAAGATTTTAGCTAAACAAGAATATAAAAAACAAAAACCAAGATATAACGAAGTATCTTTAATTTCTAAAATGAAGCAACTTGATATCGGTAGGCCTGCAACTATTGTTCCATCTATAAATAAAATAATAGATAAAAAATTTATTATTAAGCAAAATTTCAAAGGTCAAGAAAAAGAAACTAGTATAATTAATTATAATTATGACACGAATAAATTAACAAAGACAAAAAGTAAAATGACAGTTGGTAAAGAACAAAATAAATTTGCTCCTTCTGAAAAAGGTATAAATATAATTAAATTTATGAGACAATACTTTCCTACAATTATTGATTACAAATTTACTGCAACTGTAGAAAAAGATTTAGATAAAATAGCAAAAGGTAAAAAAAATAAAGATGATGTATTAAAAATATTTTACGATAATTTTCATCCTCTAGTTGTCGATTTAACTAGTAAATGTAAAAAAATAGAATATAAAAACGATGATAAATTTATAGGTATTAATGACAATCATGAATATTATACAGGAAAACGTAAATATGGTCCGGTAGCAATCAAAAAAAATATTGACACACAGGAATGTTTTTACCATAATATAGATAATACTAATGATATTACATTAGATAGTATTATAGAAATGTTTGCATATCCTAAAAAAATTGGTATTCATAATGATAAAGATATTATACTTAAAAAAAAGAATAATTTATACGTTTCATATGATAATTTGAATATTTCAATTGATGAAAACATAGAAAATGATATTGAAGCTATAATTAATGTAATTGATGAGTATATTAATAATAAACCTAAAATTTTTACTGATAATAAAACAACATACAAAGTATTAAATGGTAAATATGGTCCATATATTAGTATTACTAAACAAACTAAAACCAAAACTAGCCCTCAAAATATTAAAATACCTAATAGTTATGATATTGATAATATTGATTTGAAAACCATTAAAACTATAGTTTCCAATAATAAAAAAAAAACAAGTCCTACAAAAGCTACTCAAAACACTTTAACTAAAGATACTATTACTAAAGATACTATTACTAAAGCTACTACTAAAGCTACTACAGCCAAGGCTACTACTACCAAGGCTACTACAGCCAAGGCTACTACTACCAAGGCTACTACAGCCAAGGCTACTACTACCAAGACTACTGTTGATAAAGCTACTGCTAAAGCTACTGCTAAAGCTACTGCTAAAGCTACTGCTAAAGCTACTGCTAAAGCTACTACTAAAGATACTAAAAAACTAATAAAGAAAAATTAAAATAAATTAATATACTTTAATTTATAAATTAATATACTTAATAATTTATAAATTCTTCAAGTTTCCATTTTTCTCTTGATCCATCAGGTAATTCTCTTTCGATAATGAGGGGCATTTTTTTATGTTCTAATTCTAATTTTGCTACTTCATTTGGCGGTAATTCTGCGGCTCCTTTAATAAATGATTTTGCTCCTTTTGCTATCTGATCTGTTCTCAAGGATAAGATTCTGATTCTTTCTTTATCAGTTAAAAATGGTTTTGTTATTCTGTCACTAGGTTTTACATTTTTTTTTTCATCTTTGCGCTTAATTTCTTGGAAATGTGATATAATTTTTTTATCATCTTTTTCATTTTCGGGTAATTCATCTAATGTATCTAATGCATCGGTTGTATAATCATATACACAATTTTTATAATTGTTTTCTGTTTCAGTTTCTTCTATTTCATCTTCACCACTATCATCATCAGAAGTGTTAGTATTTTCAGATTCATCATCGGAACTCGAATTTAAAGATTCTTTATTATCATTTTCTGCCTCTTCTGTTTCTGAATCATACTCAGAATCAAACTCTTCTACATCATCTATATCATCTTCCCATTCATCATTAGATTCTGTTTCAGTTTCTGAACCACTTGTTAAACTATTGTCATCATCTTCAGCAAATTTTTTAGGCATAATATATATTTAATTTATATAATTTATATGTTATTATAATAAAATAATATATCAATTTTTTTTATAATTCAAAAATAGTCGAACACACCATACATATATATTTTACGCGATATGATTTATTTGGTTTGAAAAATTTGGCATCTTTTTTAATTGGTTCTTTATGTGTAATACAGTCTTTATTCGCACATATATAATTTTTTGTATGAGGTAATATTTTACTATTTGACATTACTTTATCATTTTCTGATATATAATTTTGAGTTATATTACCATATGTTTTTGATAATATTAATGTCCCAGACTTGATAGCCTTAACATTGCCACAATTATTACAATTAAAAAATACCTGCTCGTTACTAGTTTTTTCTTCATCTATACTTTTTTGAGCATTTTTAGTTATATCAAATATATAATTACAATTAGGACAATAAAACATTATTTATAATATTTATATATATATTAATATATTTATATAATATAAATAATATATTATAATATATAAATATCATTTTTTATTTATATGGATACCAAATTATATGAAAATATAACAAGTTACGAACTTCATTTGATGATAAAAAAGAATTGGACTTTTTTGAAATATGTTAATGATGATAAACAAAGTGAAGAATTATGTATGGAAGCAATAAAACAAAATCCTAATGCATTACAATATATAAAATATCAGACTAATAAAATGTGTCAAGAAGCCGTTAGAATAAATCCTCATTCTTTATCATTAGTTACTTATAAGACACCATCTTTATGTATGGAAGCAATTATTCAAGACCCAACATGCATCCAATATGTTCCATCATATATGCAAACTCATGACATATGTATGGAAGCATTAAAAAAAGATGGCATGGTATTAAAATATATAGAAAATCAAACATTACAATATTGTGCTCAATCATTAAAAACAAGTAATGGTCAATCTTTTACCATGATAAAAGACAGAACCAAAGAAATTTGCAAGATTGCTTTACAAATTGATGGTTTATTATTAATTCATATCGAGGACCATAACTATGATTTGTATCTGGAAGCTATTAAAAATAATCCTATGGCAATTAGATATGTTAATTTTAATATATTAAAACAAGATGAAATAAATGAATTATTGACAATAGGTATTAAACAAAATCCTTTAATTTTGAAATATATTGATAGAAAATATCATTATAAAAATATATGTTTATTAGCTTTAAAAACTGACAAAAATAGTATAAATTATATTAAAAATGATGAAATAGATATATCTAGCATAGAAGAATTGCAATCAAGTATAGTAATAAATAAAAGTGAAACATGTATTATTAAAACAAATGTCACCAATAATACTAGTAAAATCATAAATTTAAATGATAATATTACACTTTCTAATTATGTTGATAATTATCTAAAAAAAAAAACAACAGAAAATTATATTATTAACAAAATAAATGATAATAAAATTGAATTATATAAAAAAACATATGAAGATAAATATTATTTATATTTTTATAAATATAATAACGAAACAATAACAAAAATTATGGTTTTTGAATTATATAACACTACCAAAGGAATAATTTTATAATAACAAAATAAATTAAGCTAATAAACGTTCAACATTAGCTTGATATAAAAATTTATTATTTATTAATTCATTCATAAATTTAATATCACTTATTATTTTAATTATATCTATGATATTATATAAATTCATATTTTCTTGTTGCGTCACTATTTTATTTCGCCTCAAAACTTGTTCCTTTATAAATTGTTTTTGTAATGGTTCTATTTTATCACAATCTACTGTATTTTTTTTAAAACAATAATGATATCCAATATGATTATCATTATTTAATATAGATAACGAGTTAAAATAAGAAAATAATATGCTAGGAATTATAATTTCATAATATTCATATTTATGACTCGAATTATCATATACTTTGAAATATAAATATTTGTATGTATATTCATCATATTCTATTTGTTTTAGCATTTTCCTAGTTAATGGTATGTCAGCTATATCGCATAATAATAATGCATTAAATGTTAATATGTTTTCAGTTTCCTTGCTAATTTTCATTATAATTATACTTAGTTTTATTTATTATATTATATAATTACTTGTATCAAGTTTTTTTTTTCAATTTTAAAAATGAAATTTTAAACTTGACGTGTTATTATATATAAATATATAGTAATAAACAATAAATATATGAGCGGGAAAATAAATTTGATCCTTGGATGCATGTATAGTGGTAAAACTACCGAATTAATTAGCCGTTTTAATAGATATAAAATAGGAGGTAAAAAATGTATAATGGTTAAACCCCAAATTGATAATAGGTATCATGATGAATATGTTGTTAGTCATGATGATATTAAAATTCAAGCTCTAGTTATCAAAAAATTAACCGATGTAGAAAATGAATTAGAAAATTATGATGTCATTTGTATTGATGAAGTTCAATTCATTGATGATGTTGTAGAAATAAGTGAAAAATTAGCAAACAAAGGAAAAATAGTTGAATTATGTGGCCTAAGTGGTAATTATAAAAGAGAACCGTTTCCAATCATAAGTAATTTAATACCAAAAGCAGAAAATATTATTTTTAAAAAAGCAATTTGTAAAGAAACAGGTAAAAGCGCAGCATTTACTAAAAGATTAGTAAATGTAGACGGAGATATATTAATAGGAGGTAGCGATTATTATTCAGCTACAGATAGAAATACCTATTTTAAAAATTGAAATTAAAAATTTAAAATAAAACACATATTTATCATTATTTTATATTAATACAAATGTATAAAACTAAATTTATTATATTATTATTCATATTTTGTTTTTGTAATTGTCTTGCCAATAATTTTAAACGTACAAATGTACATCATGATACTACAACTACAACTAGTGACGATGTAGAAAGTTACACACCTACTAAAAGTATTATAACTAGTTCTTCTTCTAGTCCTAGTAAAAGTATTATAACTAGTTCTTCTTGTAGTCCTAGTAAAAGTATTATAACTAGTTCTTCCTCTAGTCCTAGTAAAAGTATTATAACTAGTTCTTCCTCTAGTCCTAGTAAAAGTATTATAACTAGTTCTTCTTGTAGTCCTAGTAAAAGTATTATAACTAGTTCTTCTTCTAGTCCTAGTAAAAGCATTATAACTAGTTCTTCTTGTAGTCCTAGTAAAAGTATTATAACTAGTCCTTCTTGTAGTCCTAGTAAAAGTATTATAACTAGTCCTTCTTGTAGTCCTAGTAAAAGTATTATAACTAGTCCTTCTTCTAGTCCTAGTAAAAGTATTATAACTAGTATGACACCTAGTATTAGTTCTACATCTAGTATTTCTACTAGTTCTACACCTAGTATAATACCTAGTATTTCTACCAGTTCTACTTCTAGTATAACACCCAGTATTTCTACTAGTCCTACTTCCAGTATGACGCCTAGTATTTCTACTAGTCCTACTTCTAGTATGACACCTAGTATTTCTATTAGTTCTACTCCCAGTATGACATCTAGTATTTCTACTAGTTCGACTTCTAGTATGACACCTAGTATTTCTACTAGTTCTACTTCTAGTATAACACCTAGTATTTCTACTAGTTCTACTTCTAGTATGACACCTAGTATTTCTATTAGTTCTACTCCCAGTATGACATCTAGTATTTCTACTAGTTCGACTTCTAGTATGACACCTAGTATTTCTACTAGTTCTACTTCTAGTATAACACCTAGTATTTCTACTAGTTCTACTTCTAGTATGACACCTAGTATTTCTACTAGTCCTACTTCTAGTATGACACCTAGTATTTCTACTAGTATAACACCTAGTATTTCTATTAGTCCTACTTCTAGTATAACACCTAGTATTTCTACTAGTTCTACTTCTAGTATAACACCTAGTATTTCTACTAGTTCTGCTTCTAGTATGACACCTAGTATTTCTGCTAGTTCTACTTCTAGTATAACACCTAGTATTTCTACTAGTTCTGCTTCTAGTATGACACCTAGTATTTCTACTAGTTCTACTTCTAGTATAACACCTAGTATTTCTATTAGTCCTACTTTTAGTATAACACCTAGTATTTCTACTAGTCCTACTTCTAGTATGACACCTAGTATTTCTACTAGTTCTACTTCTAGTATGACACCTAGTATTTCTACTAGTTCTACTTCTAGTATAACACCTAGTATTTCTACTAGTTCTACTTCCAGTATGACACCTAGTATTTCTACTAGTTCTACTTCTAGTATAACACCTAGTATTTCTACTAGTTCTACTTCCAGTATGACACCTAGTATTTCTACTAGTTCTACTTCTAGTATGACACCTAGTATTTCTACTAGTTCTACTTCTAGTATAACACCTAGTATTTCTACTAGTTCTACTTCTAGTATGACACCTAGTATTTCTATTAGTCCTACTTCTAGTATGACACCTAGTATGACATCTAGTTCTACTTCTAGTATGACACCTAGTATTTCTACTAGTTCTACTTCTAGTATGACACCTAGTATTTCTACTAGTTCTACTTCTAGTATGACACCTAGTATTTCTACTAGTTCTACTTCTAGTATAACACCTAGTATTTCTACTAGTTCTACTTCTAGTATAACACCTAGTATTTCTACTAGTTCTACTTCTAGTATGACACCTAGTATTTCTACTAGTTCTACTTCTAGTATGACACCTAGTATTTCTACTAGTTCTACTTCTAGTATTTCTACTAGTTCTACACCTAGTATGACAACTAGTATCTCTACTAGTTCTACACCTAGTATAACATCCAGCATTTCTACTAGTTCTACTTCTAGTATGACACCTAGTATTTCTACTAGTTCTACACCTAGTATGACATCTAGTATGACAACTAGTATTAGTTCTACACTTAGTATGACATATAGTATTTCTACTAGTTCTACTTCTAGTATGATGCCTAGTTCTACTTCTAGTATAACACCTAGTATTTCTACTAGTTCTACTAATATACCCAGTGTAACGCGTTTAATTTCATTAAGTTCTAGTTCAACACCCATAGAAACAATTGTACCTAATCCTACCATACAATATTCAGTTTCTAAAACACCAGATATAACAAATACATTAACACCAACTAAAAGTTCTACAACAAACACATTAACACCAACTAAAAGTTCCATGACAAATACATTAACACCAACTAAAAGTTCTATGACAAATACATTAACACCAACTAAAAGTTCCATGACAAATACATTAACACCAACTAAAAGTTCTATGACAAATACATTAACACCAACTAAAAGTTCTACAACACATACATTAACACCAACTAAAAGTTCTATGACAAATACATTAACACCAACTAAAAGTATATTACCAAGTATGACACATTGTATCACACCTAGTAGTTCTGATACTTCTAGTTCTGATACTTCTAGTTCTAGTAGTTCTGATATTACTAGTTCTGATAGTTCTAGTAGTAGTTCTAGTAGTTCTGATACTTCTAGTTCTGATAGTTCTAGTTCTAGTAGTAGTTCTAGTAGTAGTTCTAGTAGTAGTTCTAGTAGTAGTTCTAGTAGTAGTTCTAGTTCTGATAGTTCTAGTAGTAGTTCTAGTAGTAGTTCTAGTAGTAGTTCTAGTTCTGATAGTTCTAGTTCTAGTAGTAGTTCTGATAGTTCTAGTAGTTCTAGTAGTTCTGATACTTCTAGTTCTAGTAGTAGTTCTGATAGTTACAAAACAAGTTTATATTATGATACAACTATTAAATCAATTACGATTGAAACAAATGACACATTTATTGATTCTAATACAAATAATAAAAGTTCAAAAACGAAAATATCATTCCTAGATATTATATATTCATCGTTCGACAAACATAGTAAAAAACATCATTCTGAACATAGTGGTATTGATAAAAAAAAATTACTAAATTACAGTATATTAATTGCAATTATAATGATAACTATTTTTATATAATCATATAATTATTATCTACTTTATTTTGAATATTTAATAATTTTTGAAAATTATTATCATTTGAAACTTGGACGATTGGTATATTCCTTATATATTGATGTAAGACATTAGGTATTAATCTAATTTGAAAAGTAGTTCCATAAGGCGTATATCCTATTAGTTCTATAATTTTTTTAAAATATATTTTTTTATGTTGAATTTTATAATAATTATATAATTCTCTTTCAATTAATGTTCCTATGCTAACAAGTTTTTTTGTCCAAGGTTCTACAATTGTAAAACTTATTATATCAGTAAAGTTATCAAACAAATTAAAATTATTATATGTCATTACTCTATTAAACATTTCATTTTTAAGTTCGTCAGGACTCATTAAGTGAGGTACAATATTAACAAATAAATTTCTTCTTGCTATAATATTAAGTATTTGATTATATAATTCTTTGTAAATATAAACATGATCTAAAATAATTTTTTCCCAATTTATATCGGGATATTTTAATGCCTCATACATTGCATCATTTGAATTTGTAAAATTTACTATCCCAAAATCTTGAAATTTTGGATCTAACCAATTACCTGTTAAAAAACCTGAATCCGGACTCATATTATTATTTGGAGTTAATAATACTTGGTATGTATCATTATATTTTCTTATACGGTTCATTATATTAACATATTAACATAAAAAATATATTATAATATTATATATAATCATAATGTTCGGTCAAAAATTAGAATCTACAGATCCAATAATTATTACATATTTAAATCAAGATATGACTAATAAACTAACTAGTTATGCAAATTTAAAAAAATTTAATGAAACATTACAACCTCGAGGATATTTGCCAATAGGAACTAATATAACTGTTTCTAAACAAACACTAGATGATATTTTAAAAACTTTTAATTTAAAACGAGGTTGTTGTTTAAAATCACAAGATCCGAAAAAATCAAGTAATTATGTTATTTCAGTTCTTGTTCCTAACGAAACTAATATACAATTACCAAATACACCTTTAGGAAATTTATATAAAAATATTAAATATCATGATGTTATTGTTTCATTTCCTAAATCATTATGTTCTAAATTAGATAGTTCATATTCTGATAGTACTGGAACTAATTGTCAAAATTTTTATGATGTTTATTGTAACAATATTATACAATCATATAAAGATGCAAATAATGGTATAATCGATAATAATTTTACTAATTTTCGCCCTGAATGTTCTTGTTATCTTCCTATACCTAAAAATATTTTAGATACAGGTATTAATGTATCACCTTCATGTGTTTTACCTAGTTGTGATAAAGTAAATGGAGTATTTTTAGATCCTGTATCTTTAAATAACAGTAAATGTGATTTAACGATATGTCAAGCTAAAATAGATTATGGTAATTTAAAAGCCGGAGAAGATATTAACGTGCAAAATAAAATAACACAAGTATGTGGACAAAAAAAACCTGTAAAAACTACTGATACGATTTCAAATAGTAATTTTTATACTAAATATAAAAATTATATATATATCGGAATTTGTATAATTTTTGTAATTATTATTTTGTTTATGATTTTAATAATTGCTGGAATAACATTATTTTAATAATTTATTATTTTAATAATTTATTATTTTAATGATCTATTATTTTGGATAATGATAATGATTTTTTTATATTTAAATCTGAAACAGTTTGTACTAGTGTGCTAAAATATACTTTATGTTCTACTATATTTTGAGGTAAAAACATTTGTTTCCATAATTCCGTATTTTTTATTTGTTCTTCCCTTCTATTATAATATTCTTCACCCCTAAAAGTTTGACCATTAATAAATGTGATTATTTCATTCATAGTTTTGAATTGTTGGTTTGATAATTCAGTATTATTTATTATAAAATCAGTTTTATTATCTTGTATATCATAATCAACAAATATATCATTTAAATATTTATTATTTTTTCTGTTTATATCTATTTTATCTACTAAATCTCTTATTATTTTTATAATATTAGTCATGTCTTTTGGTAATTTGTTTATACATACTAGATATTTATATGATTTATGTTTTCTGCTAATTAACGGTTTATAAATATATACTTGCGAAAACAACATTTTTAATATTAACATTATTTTAATTGTTGGTCTTGTATATGTTTCATATATTTTTAATACCATATTACCATTTGTTTCTAAAATATTTAATGCTATTAATATTTCACCTAATATATTACCATATGAATCCTGTTCTAAAGTATTTCTATATTTACCTTCTTTATCAAATGTTTTTGTATTTAATGCCGAACCAATTATTAAACTCGCTTTAGATTTAGTTGAATTATTATAATATTTTATAAATTTATCTATATCTTCGATATTTGATAAATCACTTATTTCTTGCAAATTGCATATTTTTTTATCTGCCAATAATTTTATATTTTCTTCTTTATTTCCTTTATAAGTACATATATACATATTATCATTATTTTTATAAAATTTGTTTTTATATAACATCACACTTTGTAAAAATGAACCATTATTAGATAAAAATACACAAGGAGAACTTTTATTAACTATATCAAAAGTCATTAATAATTCCCATATTTCATAAAATTGATGATCGATAGGATCGGGAATTATTTTAAATTCTAGATACTGTTTTAAAGAATTTTTTATATCATTCTCATATTCTTCAATATATTCACTATATTTGTGTATTATATTATATGGTTTTTTACGACCTTTAAATTCTTGTGTAACATGTAACATATTATTTTTTGATTGATGTATAAAATGATGAAAACCTAAAGATAATAATGGATAAGGATATTCGTCATGATAATTATGAACATTATTATATTCTAAAATATTAGTTTTAGGTTCAGGTATTAAATATATATTTTGTAATTTCAAATCATTATCTTCTTTATCATTAAAATTTGTTGCTTCACTAGTTTTAGAACTTGAGTCAATAGAACTAGATATTACACTAGTAGAACTAAGGCCATCTGAACTAGTTACTACGCTAGAAGAACTTAGTTCCGTTGAACTTGTTGATTTATCAGTTGCTTTGCTAGTTGCTGCGCTAGTAGATTTATTAGTTGTTTTGCTAGTTGTTTTGCTAGTTACTGCGCTAGTAGATTTATCGGTTGCTTTGCTAGTTACTGCGCTAGTAGATTTATCAGTTGCTACACTAGTAGATTTATTAGCGCCACCTCTTTTATTATTTCTTGTAGTTTTCATTATATTATATATATATATTATAATTACTAATATAATATTATTTATTTTCATTTTTTTCTTATTTAAAAAATGAAATTGTTAATTTTTCGTATCTAAACATAAATTATTATGACAAGTATATATATACATAATGAGTAATATTAAAAATTTTGAGAATATTATTGCTGATGATACTAATAATATGATTAAAAAATTACTATTATCTGTTGGAAAAAATGACGAATTTGAGTTTATTTTCTTCAACAATAAAAATAATTCTAACGCCAATTTAGATTTAGAAATGTTTTTTAATATTTTGGAAATTCTTAAATATAGAAGTAATTATGAAAAATTAGAATTAATTGTAACAAAAACGTTAGATGTATCGATTAATATTGATAATAGCACTTTTCGTGCCTCGATTTCTGATTTAAATAATATTAACAAATATATTACACAATTTTCAAATCATAAAAATCATGTAATTTTTAAATATTTTGTTGAATTATATAAAAAAAACAAATCAGAAATTAATCTAATTAAAAAAGTTAAAGACATGGCTGATATTATCGAAATTCCTGAATTTGATATAAGATTAAAAAAATCTAAGGAAAATAAAGTATCACATGATGAAATTAATATGTTGTCTTCTATTGATGAAACGAAGCGTGATGATGTTACTTATAGATTTAAAGAACGTATTAGTTTAGTTATTGTTAATAATGATAATGAAAGGATTATTATTGATTTAACAAAAATTAAAATGTCGAAACAAATTTTTAATTTAGAATCACGAACACCTAAATATGAATTAGAATTGGAATTAATGACAAAAAAAGGAACTGAAAAACAACTCGTTGTATTATATTCAGAAATTACCAAATTATTAAAAATAATAAATGGACCTTGTATTATTACTAACACTGAAAAAAATGAGGTTCTAGATAATTATAAAAAAATGTTAGATATTGATAACAAAATATTAAAATCATTATACATGAGAAAACCTGAATCATTAGAAATTCAACATGTTGTAGATAAATTACCTAATTTATATTCCGTAACTGATAAAGCTGATGGAGACAGATATCAAATAGTAATTTATAATAATAGTGTTTATTTAATTTCTATTAATCTTAAAATTAAGAAAATAGATTTAACATTACCAAAAAATAATAAATATAATAATACTATTATTGACGGAGAATATATTTACATTCCTAAAGCTAGAAAATACATTTTCATGGCTTTTGATTGTTTAGTTAAAGGAGGTGAAAATATTAGAGAAATATCACAATTATCAGAACGTCTTGTCCATTTAGATGACATAATCGATAATGTTTTTATTTTAGAAGGTCAAAAAGGTAGCAAGCAAAAAAAATTAGATACTAGTAATTTTACTTTTAATATCGAAAAAATTAATCAATTTTATGAAGAAGATATAACTAATTTTTCTAATAATTTAAATCATGATATTAACATTAAAAAATTTATGCATTTACCAATTGTTAGACGTAAATATTTTATATTTCCTTTAGGCAGAAATGAAAATGAGATATTTCAATATTCAGTATTATTATGGAGTTTATATGTTATTACAAACAAAGTGAAATATCCATATAAATTAGATGGTTTAATTTTTACACCAATTGAACAAAAATATATTACTAACGCTAAACAATCAAAATTTATTGATTATAAATGGAAACCTGAGGATAAATTGTCTATTGATTTTTATGTTAATTTTGAAAAAAATCCTGAAGGAAAACAATTAGTAGCTTATGATAATACAGGAGAAAAATTGTATTCAAAAGATAAACCTTATAAAATATTACAACTTAATGTCGGTAAAGTAATCAAAGATGTAGAAGTCCCTGTCCCTTTTCAATATGAAAATGATAAACATATTGCTTATATATTTTTAGATAATAATGAAGCAAGAGATTTAGAAGGTAAAATTATCCAAGATAAAACCATAGTAGAATTTTATTACAATAATGATGTTAATTTACCTAATAGATACAGATGGACACCTATGAGAACCAGATATGATAAAACTGAGCACATGTTAAAATATAATAAAGGATTTGGTAATTATATCGATATCGCTAATAAAAATTGGAGAAGTATTGAAAATCCTTTTACTTTTAATGACATGTTAATTTTATCAAAAGATGCTAGTTATACCAAACATATTGACGTGTTAAGAAACAAAATTGATCATAGTATTATTATTTCAGATAAACAAGATTTAGAATATAAAAGAATTATTAATAATCTATCCAAAAGTTTAACAAATTTTGAAAATTGGATAAAATCAAATACTATTTATACATATCTAAATAAAATTTACATCAAAGGAAGACAATTAAATGTTTTAGATTTTGGATTTGGTAGAGGAGAAGATATTATGAGAATGTATTATGTTGAAGTAAAATTATTTGTAGGTTTAGAAAAAGATAATAATAGTATCATTTCACCCATGAATGGAGCTTTGAGTAGATACGATTTATTTAGACGTAGAAATCCTAATTTTCCACCAATGTCATTTATTAATGCAGATGTTACGGTTCCTTTAGAAATAGAAGAACAAGAAAGAGTTATAGTAAATATGACGAGACAAAATAAAGCCTTAATGCATAAATTCTTTCCGAAGGATAATAAACAAAAAAATATATTTGATTGTATCAATTGTCAATTAAGTATTCAATATTTTGCTTCAGATGTAAATTCATGGTCTAATTTTATAAATAATATTAACTTGTATTTAAAACCAGGAGGTATTTTGAATATGAGTGTATTTGATGCTGACCGTATAGTAGAATTATTAAAAGGTAAAAATGAATTTAAAGTAGAATATGTTGATGAAAAAGGTATTACCAAAAATTTCTTAGAAATAATTAAAAAATATGATGATAAAGAATTATATAATAATAATTTAGAAATTGGAATAGGTAAAGCAATAGAAGTATTTAATGCTACAATTTCACAAGAAAATGAATTTATAACTGAATATTTAATACAAAAGAAATTTCTAATTAAGGAACTTGCCGAAAAATGTAATATGGAATTATTAGATACTGATTTATATGAAAATTTATTCCATATCCAAAACAATTATGTTAATAATTACACCAACTATGAAGCTAATGAAAAAACCAGAAATTTTTTAACCAAGACAATGACATTTTACGATAAAGATAATAATATTAATAAAGTAACTTACCAAATTATGAGATTAAAACGTTTTTATGCTTTTAGAAAGAAAACAACTTCTGTTATGAAAGGAGGTCATACGGATACTAAATTAGATATTAAAAAATTCTTTGATAATAATTTCTTCAGACGAAAATATAATGATTTAGATAACGAAGATCATACATTTTTACATAGTATTTTAGATATACTTAAAAATAGTAAAATGGTTCCTAGTAATGTTACCTTAGAAGAATTTTTTGATTCTGATATCAAATCTGATAAAAATTTAGATAATACTTTTATCAATAAAATATGTAAAAATATTGTCATTAATCACGAAATAGAATTAGATCCTGATACTGAAGCCTTAGATTTGTCCGAAGTAGAAACGACTAATAATATTATTAATAAAGAAATATTAAATGGTATTAATATTATTATTTTAGATGTCAAAAATAAAAAATTAATTGCCAATAAATATGATAGCAATAATTTTGATAATTACATTATATTGTATTTGAATAATGATAAATATGAACCAATTTATAAAAATATTCCTGAGGGCATTACAGGTATATTCAATAAAAAAGAAAAAACCATTAAAAAATTCTTATAAATAAAATTATCAATTTTATATTATAATTATTGATATTATTATTTTATTGTATTATTATTATTTGATTATTATTTGATTTTGATTTATTTGATTTTATTTGATTTTGATTTATTATTTTATTGTATTATTATTTTATTGTATTATTATTTTTTTATAAAAAAAATTAGAGTCATAATTAAAATTATTTTTGTTAAAATATTTTCTGTTAAAATAATTTTAACAAGGTTATTATCGATAATACTAATAATAATATAAATATTACAATATATAATATTATTTTTTCATATTTTGTATTTTCATTATTATTTTTATTAATAATTCCAACGCGACCCAAGATATTATTTTTTTTTTCAGGTATCTCTATTTTAATTGCTAAAATTTGCACAGTATTAAATACTAACTCATTTTTTTTTTCAGGAGCCATCTTTGTTAATTTAGTATATGCACAAACTAAATTTACTTTTGGTTTATCTTTTAATAAAACGTACAATTTTTCTAAAGTTACATCTGTTTCTTCTTTCCAATTATCTTGATCATTTTCATGAGTATAATATACCCTAGTTTGAACTAGACCATCACTACTGACTTTAAATTTTGAAGTGAAGCATTCCAAATTTTCATAATCTTGTGTTTGTTTTTGTTTTACGAGGGGAATATAATTTGTTTGGAATAATTTAGAATTATGATTATCAATGCATTTCAAATTTGACAACATTTTTTTATTACATTTATTATTTTTATCTAACCACATTCTTAATTTATAATCACCTGAATCATTATGCCAATATTTTGGATTAGTTATTCCTGGTCTTTCTAATTTAACGTCTTGTATTGAAAAAATAATATAATCTAGTTTTTTATTACCATAATTATATTTTGGTATGGCTAATGTTTTAAATCTGTCCCTATCATTCTTATTATCTTCTATAAATTGTAATTTATATGATGTTATATTAAATTCATTTATATCAATACATTTATTATCATTTAATTGCTCTAATAATGTATTAAATGAAGGTTCAAGATATTTTTTATTAGTTTGTTCCATTATTGTTTATTGTTTATTGTTTATTAATAATATTATAAATAATATCATATGTTAATTTTTTTTTTCATTTTTTTTTCTCATATAAATAACAATAAGGATCATAAGGATCATAAGGATCATAAAGGTTATAATAAAAAAATTTAACGTGATTAAAATGTATTATCATAATATGTCATAATTTAAATATGACTAACATATGGAGTTAAATCAGCTTCTTTCCAATTAATAGATTTTAATATTTTGCCACCAAATTTTGCATTTGGTCTTGTGTCATTATTATAAATGATATAATATAATTTGTTGCTTGATAATTTGTAATCAGGAAACAAATATGGAAATTCTGGATCTTGTTCTAAATCTTTTTTATATTTATTTACTGTTTCTATTGCTTCTTCTTCAGTTTTACATACTTTTGACATATTTGCTTCATGAACTAAATCAAATATATGATCAACATCAATATCTATTAAGTATCCTATCATATAACATTTTAAAATTATATTACATAATGCAATTTCTACACCTGTAAAATTACACAATGACACCAAGGTTTTTAATAATGCTAGATCATTTTCCATTGACCAAATCAAATAACCTAATCTTGATTCATTTGATACATTATTTTTATTAATAAAATCTTCATAATATGGTTTTGATATCGCAAAATTACTCAAAAGTTCGCTTTGCTTATTACCATATAATGATTTAAACATTACATCACAATTAGAACCAATAGAACAACCTTTACCATATGTTACATATAAAATATCGGCAATACCATCTGCTATTTCAACAGGATCTAACTTGTTAAATCCTTGTCTTGTTTCTTTGATTTCTTCACTTATTAATTGGACACGATATCTAATTAAAGCCGGATCCTCATTAAAAATATTATATTGAGGGGTATCATTTACCAAAATATCACATGATTTATTAAAATGAACTACTTTTTCGTAATTAGATAACATTATTTATATTAGTATATTAGTATTAATATTATAAATATAAATACACACGATACGAATTTAAATTCAATTTTTTTTTATAAAAAATATAGGAATAACCAAATTTAAATAATTAAAATTACATATTATTTATAAATTTAACATATTGTTTAATAATTCAAGTTTTTGAATTCTATTATCAATTAAATGTTGTTTTGTGTTTATAATAGTATTATTTAATGATTCTTGATAAGAATCATAATTTTGTAATATGTCTATTATAGTAGATACTAATTTATCATAAGAAGTAAATATAATTAAATCTTTAATATCTAAATCATTTATATCATTTGAATTTTCCGAAACTAACAATTGCCCTGCTAATACTATTCTATCACATCGTAAATGTTCGAATATTAAATAATCATCACTATAATGTATATTTATTAATATTTTGGCCGTTGCTATTAATTGATCTCTTTGATCTTCCCAACCACAACAATTTATTACCGAAATATTATTCTTTATCAATTCTTGTACAATACAATTTCTTCTTTCACAATTATTAGTACATATCGCCACGTCATATGTTTTTGCTGTATTTTTTATCCAATTTGTCAATTTTATATCCTCAGATTGAATATATTGATATGGAACATGAATATGTTGTTCGTGTTGTAATAAATTATAATTACATATACTATAATCTATTACCTTAATATTATCATTACAATAATGAGACATTTTATTATGCCATTGTGTTAATGTTAATTGTTCAGTATTTATTACATAAAAGTTTTTATTTTTATTATACCAGTCTAAAAATATTTTATCAGGGATAGATTGATAAAATATATAATTATTTTTATCATTTATAATAGTTTTCATATCATTGTATAATTCTAATAATACTTTTTTATTTTCAAATAACGATTTATGGTAATCCTTAAAAAAATGAAATATATCTGCACGACATAATATTATGTTCTTTTTTGTAGAAACTTGTTTTACATAATCAATTAATTTAATTTCCGCTTTAAAACCCAAGTTTTTCAAATTATTACCACATATTAAATAACGAGTATCATTATATATACGATCAGGAACATATTTTATCCATTTATTATAATCTCTAGTATATAATATATTTTCTATTAATAATTCTGTCAATTCCATATTAGTATATTCATCATTACCTACTATATTATATATTTCACCTATTTTACCTTTTGCTAACACACACAAAACTGCTTTTGCCACATCTAAAGCATGAATATAAGACCTTGTATTTTTTCCAGATCCTTGTATAGGCACTTGTTCATAATTTTCCAGTAAATTTATAAATTTTGATACTATTTTATCAGGGTATTGATTATCACCATAAACATTATTACATCTTGTTATAATCAAAGGTAATTTAAATGAATAGTAATAAGACTTGGATAATAATTCTGCTCCAGCTTTAGTAGCGGAATAAGGATTAGTAGGATTTAATTTATCATTTTCGTTTCTAATATCATTATTATTTATCAAATCAGTTTCACCATATACTTCATCAGTAGAAAAGTATATGAATTTTTTTAATGGTTCATAATTTTTACAACATTCTAATAATACACATGTTGCATTTACATTATCATTTACATATTTTAATGTTTCGTTAAATGAATATTCAACATGAGTTCTAGCCGCAAAATGTATAACGTAATTTATTTTATGATTATTAAATACACTTTTCAAAAAATCTAAATCATTCAAATCATTATTATAAAATATATAATTTTCTGATTCCAAAATATTTTTATTAACATTTTCTATTTTTGCACAATAATGTAATGAATCTATATTTATTATTTTTATATTTTTATTCATATTACCAATGTAATTTATAAAATTAGAACCAATAAAACCACATCCACCTGTTACCAGTATAATACACTCATTATCAATAATAAGATTATTTAAATTATCATTGTCATTATTTATAACTTTTGCTACGCTACTGCTTTCTTCGCTAACAGTGTTGCCACTAACAACTACTCTTGCTATGCTATCACTTGCTTCGCTACTGACCCAAACACTATTATTCATCAAATAATTTTTATAATCATACAAACATTTTCTAACAGAATCATGAATATTTAAAATATTTGGATATAATGATAATAATTTTTGAGTATCTAAATGATTATTTGACCTTTTAGCACATAAAATTTTATCATGTTCTTCTTTATTAAAATTTTCCCATTTAAAATCAAAATCGACTATTTCTTTATACATATTTAAGATTTCATTATGAGATATTACACCGGGATTTACCATATTAAATGTTCCTGTAGTTTTTTTAATCATCATGTCAATGCTTATTGGTATTAATTCTGTTAATACCGTCATTGAATTAGGTATGGACAATATTTTTTTATATGATGTTATTTTTGTAATAAAATTTCTTGGATTAGGTTCATTAGTTATTGGCATTCTTATACGTAAATTTAATACATCATTATCAAACATATGCATTAATCTGTCACTAAAACCTTTGACAATAGAATATGAAGAACCAAAAAAATTTGGTAATGATTCTTCTGTAAATTGTTTATTATCATCATTATATTCAAAAATACAACCAGTTCCTAAATAAGTAAAATGAATATTTTTTTCTTTACAAATTAATGCTAAAATCATAGGACTGAACAAGTTATCGCGTATATTTTCTTGTAATTTACCTTCTTGTTCTAAATAATCTATTGTGTTATATTCTTTATTATTAATTTTGCCATGTGTTCGTCCTAAAGTTGATAATATATGTGTAGGGTTAATGTCTTCTATTTCTTTTTTTGTATCAGAAATATTATCTACTCGTGATTTACCTATAGAATAATTTATATTATTATTAATAAAATATTGTATATATTGGTTTCCTATCCAACCATTACCATATATTAATACGTTCATTATATAATATGAAAGTATATAATATTATATTTTTATAAACGAATAAAAACATCAAGAATAAAAAATATTTAAATATATAATATAACTATTTATAATTAATTTTTTACTTTTACAACAATACCACACATTCCACCAGCAGCTTTTATTCTTTCATCACTATAAAATTCATGATATATATCAACAGCTTCTTGATATGTATTTACACCGGGTAAAACTTTATCAAAACCTTCCTTATCTAAATATTCGTATAATGTATTGTAACAACGAACATCTATTACATGAACTATTATACTTTTTTTACTATTAAAAAATGTAACATCTTTATTTATCCATTTTTTAAATTTATTATAATTTCCTAATCTTCCTTCTACAGTCTTTTTTCCTATTTCTATATAAGTTAGCCACGGATCTCTAATAGGTAATATAAATTCAGTACTAAAATTATGTCTCTTTAATGCGTGATATTTTTTTTTATATTTTTCATATTTGTGTTTGTATTTTTTTTCTGACATTATAATAATTAATATATAAAAAAATTATTAATAATAATTAATTAATATAAAAAAAATAGTAATAATTAATAGTAATAATTAATAGTAATAATTAAAAGCATGTTATACTAATTCAAAAACCAAAGCACACATACCACCATTTTCTTTTATTTGTTCATTTGTGTAAAATTTATGGTATGTTGAGACAGCTTTTTCATATGTTTCTATTCCTGGTAATACTTTTTTGTAATCTTCCTTGTCCAAGTAATCATATAAAGTTGCATAATGTCGTATTTCAATAATATGAACTTTTACAATTTTGTTTTCATTAAAAAATACAACATCATTATCAAGTAAATGTTGGTATTTTTCTAAGGTTCCTTTTCTACCTTCTACTTTTTTTGTTCCTTGTTGAATATGAGTTAACCATGGTTCTTGAATATGTAGTGAATTTGGTATGTTTATTTTCATTATATTATTTAGTTATTAATAGAATTATATAATAATGATATTTATGAATTTTTTATTCATTTTTTTTTTATAAAACATGTGTTAATAAATTTAATTAATCATTAAAAAAATAAAAGAAAATATCATCATATTAATTGATTATCGTGTCCAAATATAACTAACGAAAGGCTTAATTATATACTCGCCACCTTCAATCCATGCAGACCATTCAATATCAATACCAATCATAGGATGGATAAGATATATGTCTGACTTTACCTCATTACCTAATTTGACTCCAATTTCCTTTTTTTCAACAGGAAACCAATCCGGAAACAACAAACAAAATTTGTTTTGTGAATTTTGTTTGCGGAAAACATCCAAAATTTCACAAAGTTCAGCTTGATCTTGAGTTAGAAAAGATTCATACTTATCAAGCAATTGTTCGTCTTCTGAATTTACTTTTTTAAATCCACATTTACAAATTTCATCGTAGTGTTTTTTGACTGGTTGGAATCGAGGAAAAAACACTTTATTAATCTTGTTAAACATGGTTTCAATGAATGGATTTCGTTTGATCTCGGGATTATCTTCGTAATATTTTCCTGCACTAGACTTGCTAGGAGGTCTATTACATGAAGATAAATTCGAAATATCTGCTCTTATCGTGTAGTAAATATATTTTTTAAATTCACCTAGGAACGAATCAATTATGGGAATATCACTGTCGTTATAACAAATATTCCTAATTGCTTTTGAATACATGTTGTATATATCAGGATATTCGTAGGAATTAACGTATGGTATGTTTTCCTGACAATTGACTTGGTCAAACGTTCTGCGAAAAAAAAACGTCCATTTTGTCTCGGTAGTTTTTTTTTTATATTTTTAAAAATTTTTCTAGCATATTCGCTAACGTTTTCGGTTTGTTGTTGAGTATTCATGGTTGTTGTTAATATCTAAATTATATATTTGACCTACTTGTAGAATTATTTTTCAATTTTTTTAATATAAATAAATATTCAAATACAAAATATATCATGTTTTATATAAATGTATCATGTTTTATATAAATTTGTTATTTTGTTAATAATAAAATTGAAATCATAATTTATAAAACTATAGTTATTTGACAAATATTTTACATAATGGATCATATATATAATTTTTTCAATACTATAGGTAATTATACTTTAATAAAAAATAAGCCGGATAATGATGATATTTTAAATTATATACAACAAGTATTTTTGGTAATTAAAAAAATACATATTACCAAAACTACTTGTTGTATATAATAAAAAATAAGCCGGATAATAATGATATTTTAAATTATATACAACAAGTATTTTTGGTAATTGAAAAAATACATATTACCAAAACTAAATTAACAGAAAATGATTTAAATTTGTTAGGTTTTAATAATTTACAAGAGTTTATTTTACATCTCGATAATCTAAAATTATATAATTATGATAATGGTTTATGTATCGACGAACCTATTACTATATATTTAAAATCATCGAGACATTTCCAAACGAAAAAAAATGATGATTTGGATGATAGAGTTGGATTTAGAAATAACAAAACACATCATTATAAATTACCTTTTGTAAGTAATTCTCGATGGCTAAATTCAAAAATTTTTCATTATTATTTAGAAAATACATGGTTTCCACACGCAAAATTAGATTTATCATATATGCATCTATGTTTAATTTACTATATAAGAAAATTAATGTTTTTAAATTTAATAAATCCTATAAAAAATATTATAGACTATGGAATTAATATAAATATATTTTATCCTTATGATGGTCAAGAACAATTTAAATTTATAATACAAGATTTAAAATATTTTGAATTATTTAAAATATTATTTTTAGCAATGAAAGACAATATTATAAATAAATGCGAACTAGCTAATAAATATTTTAAACCTTATAGTAGAAAATTGTTCAGTTGAAATATTACAATTTTTAATCGAAAATGACGATGATAAATATACTTTTACTAATAAAATTAGTGCATACAATGATGATCGTTTTGGGCAATTTACTTTAGATGAAAATTTTTATATTAGTTGGATTCGAGCAATTATTTTTAGATCGAAATTTGATACAATCAGAAAAGTAAATTATATTTGTTCTCTTGGTTTTTATTTTGATAGTGAAATTATAGAAAATAAATACATTCACAATAAAACAAAACAATTATTAATGTCAAATATTATTACTCCTGAAATGTGTTTGTTTTTGAACAAACAATTTTATAAAAATATGAAAATTATTTGTTTATAAAATTAAAATTATAATTTATAATTTTAATTTTATGAACAAACAATTTTATAAAAATATAAAAATTATTTGTTTATAAAATTAAAATTATAATTTATAATTTTAATTTTATGAACAAACAATTTTATAAAAATATAAAAATTATTTGTTTATAAAATTGAAATTATAATTTATAAGACTCTAGTTTATTTTGAAAAGTATTATACAATGAATTATATATATAATTTATTCAATACTATAAGTAATTTTACTTTAGTAGAAAACAAAACTAATGATAATAGTGTTTTCGATTATCTTTATAAAGTATTTTTAGTAATAGAAAAAATACACATTACTAAAAGCAAATTAACTAAAAATGATTTATATTTATTGGGTTTTAATGATTTAAATGAGTTTGTATTACATCTCAAAAATTTAGAATTACATGATTATGATAATAATGGTTTATATATACCAACATCTTGTACAATAAATTATAATGATAAATATTGTGTATTTTTAAATGACGATAGCTTAGAAGATTGTAACAAACTACCAATAGTTAAGGATTGTCTAAAATCAACCAATTTTTCTATATTAAAAGAAAAAACGCTTGATATAAAACATGAACAAAAATCCACATATATGTATGTATGTTTTATCCTTTATTTTAGAAAACTTGCATATTTAAATTTAATAAATCCAATATCAAATTTTATTAAATATGGTATTAATATAAATATTTTTTTAGATAATATTAGACATTCTAAATTCGTATTACAAAATTCAAAATATTTTACATTATTTAAAACTATTTTTCCACCTACAAGAAATAATATTTTACATTACATTGATGATCATTATTTTTCTAAAAGATATATCATAAAAATATGCTCAGTCCAAATATTAGAATATTTATATGAAAATTATGGCGATGATTTTTTAAATCTAATTTCTTGTTTTGGTTTCGGTAAAAATTATAAATGGCCATATATGATTATTTTTGCTGAGAATTGTTTTGATAAAAATAATAAAATAAATTATATGTGTCATAATGGTTTTTATTTTAATAGTGATATTTTAAAAAGTGATAATTTGAATGACGAGACTAAAAAATTATTAATATCAAATATTATTACTCCTGAAATGGATTTAATTTTGAACAGTTCATTTCATAAAAAAATGAAAATTGAAGCATTTTTTTATAAATTATAGTATAAAAAATATAAACGTTATAATTCCTCATGATTTAATAAAATACTTAGTAATTATAACCATCAGTAATATGATCAATAACATATTTTATTTCTGTATCATTTTCTTTATCAGTATGAATAATAATAGCATCATCAATTTTCCTACCATCATGATAAACGCCACTTGTTAAATATATAATTTTGTTATCTATACAACTTTTTGGCTTTGATAATTCTATTAACTCTTTATCTAAAATAAAATTACCATTAATAGCATTAGCAAATTTAAAATTAGTTTCGAGAAATCTCTTAATATTGCCTAAATTAGCGCCAGTAATAATATGGTAACTTGGGAAATCCGTAATCAATTTAGCGTCAGAACTAGTATGGTGAAGCGTAAATCTACCAAAATTTTTTCGGCATCCATTATAAGTATAAAATTGGAATGGTTCTATTTGCTTAGTTTTAGATTCAAGATTTGATAAATTTCTACTAAATTGTTTAATTTCAATTTTTAAATTATTTTTTGATATGTTAGAATTGTTGTTTTTAAAATAAGATTTCATTATATTATGATTGTTATTATATATAAATAATAGAACATGCGATATGTTTTTAATTTCATTTTTTTTGATAACATTACTTTTTTTTTTAAGCCTATTTATAAATAGTATATTTATATAACTTTAATAATTCTTGTCTGTTATATTTTATACAAAAAATAAATATATAAAAATATTTTTAACAAAAAAATGTGATATTAAAACTGATAAAATATTTATTAATATTTATTAGAATACGCTGATAATAATTGATCCATTGGTATTTTTTGTAATCCTGTTCCTAAACTAAATATATTACTAGTAAAAGGTATTCCGATTATTTTGCCGGTTGGACTTATTATTCCTCCTGACCATTTGCTACTTGTTGCAGGTAAATTATTAAATGTTGTTATATCTACTGTGTTTGTTAAAGGATCTATTATTGTTAAATAAGTTGCATCATGAGGTATTGTATATAATTTATTATCGGGGGCTAATACTATTCCTTTATATTTTTGGTTCCCTAAAATATTATTAATAGTATTTACATCTATTGTATTAGTTAAAGGATCTATTATTAATACACTTTCATAATTATATGGTGCACAATATATTTTTCCATTAGGGGCTAAAACACCTCCATCCCATTTACCCGGCATGGAACTTAAATTTATTATAAAATCATGCGTATTAGTAAAAGGATCAACTATTAATATTGTATTAGAATCATTTGGAACTGCATATAATTTTCCCGAAGGCGCCATTATAAAATTTTTCCATTTATTTTGTAAAGCACTTAAGCATGATATTATACTTGTATCATATGTATTAGTTTCTGGATCTATTATTAATACACTTTGAGCTGAATCAGGACAACAATATATTTTGCCATTATTCGCTAAACATCCTGAATACCATTTATTAGGGCCTATTAATCCTGTCATTGTAGTTATATCATATGTATTAGTTTCTGGATCTATTATTAATATGCTATCATAATTAGATGGAATACCATATATTTTACCATTGGGCGCCAATACTCCTGATTGCCATTTACATGCACCCATTGGTAAATTATCCATAGTTGTTATATCATAATTATAAGTAATTGGATCTATTATTAAAATACTTGTCGCTGAAGATGGAATACAATATATTAAACCATTAGGGGCTAATACGCCTCCGGACCATTTTTGAGACATATTGTCAAATGAACCAAATTGTTGAATAATATTATAAGGGAATGTATTAAAAAATAATGGAAGATTCAATTTACCCATACCCGTTGGTCCTGGTATTCCTATTGGTCCTGTAGGTCCGGTAATACCTGTAGGGCCGGTAGGTCCTGTCATACCCTTTATTAATAAACTTGATACAGAACTTGATGTTAAAGTACTAATGTTATCATTATTAGTAAAAGTATCATGATGACTAGAATTATAACTTGTTTGATTATTGTTTTGATTATTATTTTGATTGTTATGTTGGTTATTATAATAATTTATTTGCCTTTGTTGATTATTTATATTTGATAAATTGTTTAATTGGTTATTTGTATTCGACATATTATGTTGATAGTTGTTAGTAAGATTAATTGGATTGTTATTAATTGGATTGTTATTAAATAGATTATTGTTAGGTAAATTATTATTAACTAAATTATTATTATGTAAATTATTATTAAGTAAATTATTAACATTTGGTTTTATTTGGTAATTTTGATTTTGGTTAATGGTTTCACGATAAATTATATTATTATTTTTAGAACTTTTATTATCTCTTTGACTCTTTTCTACTATTACCTTTTTACAAAATCTGTTCTTGTTATATAAATAATTGTCTATTATTTCAAATACTATCTTTTTTTTATAATTCAATCCTGATTCTATAATTTTTTCTAAATCTATATAAAAATCTCTTAATGATTCAAATTTTATTATTATTTGGTCTCCTTCATTTCTAAATGTATATTTATTAACATCTTCACCTTTTGTTATTAAATAATTTTTAATATCTCCTATTATTATTCTGTATAAATAAATATGCATTATAAATATAATATATATTTTATATAATAAAAAAAAACTAATTATTTTTTGCATTATTATAATTCTTATAATAATTCTTTTTTATAAAACTTTTATGATTGTATAATAATACGTTGTTTGTGTTTATTTTAATAATTATGTTTCGTTTTTATTTAATAATTATGTCTAGTTTATTTTTTTGTTAAATAATCTGATTTTGCTGGCTTTGACATTTTCTTGAGGATCACATACTTGGGTATTTAAAAAATTAATCATTTCGTCGATATAAGACAAATTATTTACTTTTGTTAATACTTTTGGTTTTTGTCTAATGCATTCTGTAGTTTCAGTATTTTTTTCTATTTTTTCGACATTATTGATTTTACTTATTAAAGTATTTACTTGTTCTTGTAAAGTATTTACTTGTTCTTGTAATTGACTCTTTTCTACGCGTAATATTCTGCTAGTTTCTTGAACATTAATTAATTTATTTTCTAAATGTTTAATATTATTTTCTAAATATTTTATTGATAAATTTTTTTCTGATAATTCATCTTTCATATTAAAAATTTTGTCTTTTGAAACTAATTTAACATCACCTAATAAATTTATATTTACGATACTTAAAGATGCCAATTTAATAAAATTAACTATATTTGTATTATAAACATAACTCAAAATTCCTCCATCGTTTTTAATATCTTTTTTATATAAAATACAACTCGAACCTTCATTTCTTAAAAAATAATTACCTTCTATATTTTCTGTTTTTAATTCTTCTAATGTTTTTTCGTATACCGATACATTTATATTATTATCCAATGTATTTTCTTGAATATATTCTTTTGCTATGTTCTTAATATTATTTAATGCTTCTAAATGACTAGTAAAAATACCCTTTAATAATACATTTATATCAGTTATTATACATATCGTAAATTTGTTCATTTCGTTATATATATTATTAAAGATTTTTATATTTCAATAAAAAAAATGAAATTTATTTATCTTGTTAAAATAAACAAATTTATTATAATAAATACTAATATATGATGAATAAAAGTCGTAATAATGTTAATTTAGTTAATGATAATGTTGTTAATAATAATAATTTAGGTAATGATAATATTATTAATAATAATAATTTAGGTAATGATATAATAAACCAAGAAATTATGGATAAATTATTGCCTTATCAGATTGCTCATACTAATAAAATAATTAGTATATTAAATAAACATAATCGAGTATTAGACATGTCTGATACTGGAACAGGTAAAACTTATACTACTATTGCTGCCATAAAACATAAAAATCAGATTCCTTTTATAGTTTGTCCTAAATCTGTATTAAAAAACTGGCATGATGTATTAAAACATTTTGATATTAAGAATTATTATTTAGTAAATTATGAAACTTTGCAAAATGTTACTTGTTATAAAGGACCTTTAAAAATTAAAATGAGGTGTAAATATTTAAAAGTAATAGATAAAATTGCAAAGGACAAAGAAACTGAGAAAATATATGTTGATGAATATCAAGGAAGTTTAACCGGTCTAAGTAAAAAAAACCAAATAAGACTAGTTTTTCAATGGTCAATACCTGAAAAAGATAATATTATATTAATATTCGATGAAGTTCATAAATGTAAAAATATATTGACTAATAATAGTGCAATATTAAAAGCAACTAAACCATTAAAAAATAATATAATTATGTTATCGGCTACAGTTGCTGAAAAACCTAAAACATTTGCGGTATTTGGTTATGTTTTAGGATTATATAATAATATTTCTGATTGTAATAATTGGTTAGAAAAATGTGCTGAAATGTATAAAGCGGAGTCAATTATGTTAGGATTACATAAACATATATATGGTGAATATGCATGTAGAATGAAAATTCAAGAACTTGGTAATTTGTTTCCTCAAAATAATAAATTTGTTGAGTGTTATGAAATGGAAAATGCTGTAGAAATACAGAATATGTATAATTTAATTCAAGATTCTGTTGATTCTTTACAAAAAAAAGAAGATGCATCTCAAGCTTTAGCCATGCTAACTTATGCTAGAATGAGAATTGAAACTTTAAAAATACCTAAAGCAATTGAAATGATTAAAAAAACTATTGAAGAGGGTAAATCGGCTTGTGTATTTGTAAATTACACTGATACTATACACTTATTAGCGAAAGAATTTAACTGTAATTGTATAATTTATGGGGAACAAAAAATAGAAGAAAGAAATAATAATATACAACGATTTATGGAAGATAAGGAACGTATAATATTATGTAATATTAGATCTGGTGGTGTTGGTATTAGTCTTCATGATACTAATGGTAATTATCCTAGGAAATCTATTATATTCCCTCAATATTCTGCTCAAGATATGTTGCAAGTATTAGGTAGAATTCATAGAGCTAATTGTAAAAGTATATGCGAACAATGTATTCTATTTTGTAAAGGAACTGTAGAAGAAGACATTTGTGAAAATTTAAAAGACAAAATTATTAATATCAGTTCTGTTAATGAAGGTAATGAACATAATTATAAAATAAAAGGATTAATTGAAGAAATAGAAGATAATGTTGAAAATGAAGATTTTTTAACTGATTTCGAAAAAATGTATAATAAAATAAATTACCTTAATACTAAAAAAATAAGATTACAACATGAATTAGAACAAACTGAAAAAGAATTGCAAGATGTCCAACGTGATATCGAAAAATGTATTAGTTATTAAAAATTTATGTTTATTAATATAATTATTAGAAATTTATATTTATTAACATATTGTTTGCTAATTGTATCGATAAATTTATATTTATATTATTTTTTTTTGCTTGATTAATTATTTCTGTTATACATTTATTTGGTTCTACGCCTTGAACACTTATACCTATATTATCTAGATAATAAAATCCATTATCTTCTTTTTTTATAGTTTTTACATTTAATACAGTATTTTTGATTATTCGTGTTCCATCGTTAATTATTGTATATATTTGATTTAATATTGTTTTGTATTTTAATTTGTTTATTTTAATTTCATTTATCGAACAATCAATTATGTTTGATTTTGCAAAATTATAATTCTTTATATTTTCTAAATTGTTTATATCAATCGATATATTTTTTTTTAATAATATATTTCCATTTTCTAAAGGAACCATGGTGTATGTATTTTTATCAATCTTTATTCTTTCTAATAAAATATCTTGATTATATAATTCATTATATTTATAAATTTGCATTTGTCTTAATTATGTTGTATTATAATTATTTTATATTATAATTATTTTGTATTATAATTATTAATATTATTATTAATATTATTATTTCATTTTTATTTTTATAAAAAAATTAATGCTTTTTAAGGATTATTACAAAATAAAAAAATTAAGCTTTTTTATTCTTTGGAAGGTCAGTTTCACGTCTAGCTTCACGTTCGTCCAAAAACAAATCAATCTTTCTATTGATATTGCGTTTTTTCAGATCTGCGAGTTCGGTTTCAAGTCGCAATATCTCAGCATTTTTTCTTTTGCGACGCTCTTCCTTTAACTTTTCCAATTCTTTTTGTAATCTCTGGAGTTTTAATTGATTTAATTCCGCTTGTAATTGTTCGAGTGTTTTGTGTTGATTCATAGTTGTCGTTTATATTATATCATTAATATAATGGATTTATATGGAAACATAATTTTCAATTTTTTTTTTTGGTAATACTAATTTTATAATGGTTCATATCTAGTCTTGTTCTCGCTTTTTACAAATAATGCATATAATAATCTGTATAATTTAGTTTCATCATTACCTATTATATTATCATAATTATTATGATCATTATAATCATCATAATGATTATAATCATTATGACCATAATAATGATTATAATAATTATTTAAAAAATCTTTGTTGCTATTTTTTTCTAACCATGATTTATAATTATTATTGTTTTTTATTTTATTTAACTGTTCAGTTTTTAATTCTTCAAATAATTCATTCTCTGCAAATATATCATGAATAATTGCTGTTTCGTTTGCGTAATCGATTAATTTTTTTACAAAATTTAAGAAACTAGTATTATTTTTTATTAATTCTATAATTTTTTTGTTTTTTAATTTATTGATATCATAATTTATCCAATTTTTATAATTATAACCTGGTTCTGAACTAGGTAAAGTATAAAAATCTGCTTTTTTTACGAGTTTTATGTTTAATGCTCTGAATATTTTATAAATTAATAACCTATCTACATTTTTAATATTTACTGACCAATTATATTTTTTGTCTAAATATTCTTCCAAAAATTTCAAAAAATTATCTTTATCTAAATTTCTTAAAACAATTTGTAAAAATTCCGGACATATTCGTTCATCTAAACCTAAACCAAAACAATTATTTATTAATAATTTATCATTTTCAGGTATTCTGTGTAAAGTCCATTTATATGCATACTCATTATTAGCAAAATCTATTTTTAATATATTGTATAAAGTATCTATGTTAGTAATATCTGATCTTAATAAATTTATTGCATAATTATAATATGTATTAAACATCGATTTATAATCTTTTACTAAATTTTTAACCGGTTTTACAAATGCAAAATTAGGAATAAAATGACCAATTCTTTCTGTTGCTTTACTAGATAATCTAATTATCGTAATATCATAATCACTTGGATTAATAATATCACTAAAATTACATTTTACAAATATACCTGTCGGATTTTTTTTATATAATCTAAAAAATGTATTATACATCTTTTGTGTTAGTGTATCAAAATTATTAATATTTTTGTGCAAAAAATTATACAAATTTAAACTATATTTATTATTTTGTAAATTGCCAACATTTAATATTGCATGATAATATGCTAAACCTCTCATAAAATTAATAAATACCGGATTAACTTCATATTCTTTAAATGTTCTTTTTAAAGTAAATAATTCGGCAACTAGAATATTTCTTTCTTTATCTAAATCACGAATATCGTCGTTATTATTACTAGGGTTATTAAATAACCATTTCAATACATATTTAGTCCATAATTTACCTCTTATATCATTTTTTTCTTGTGTATAAATATATTGTGTTTCAAAATTTACAATTGACATATTATATTAATTACTTGTGATATTAATTACTTATTATAAAAAAATAAATTAATAGGTTTTAATATTTCTAATAATGATTATAATAATGATTATTTTATAATATTAATTATTAAATACATCATAACACATTTGATCTATATTTTTTGTTGTCTGCCAACCTAATTCATTTTTAATTTTACTGCAATCTGCATATATTATATCTGTATCTCCTTTTCTTCTTTCGCCATATACTTTATTTATTTTAACATTATTAACTTTTTCAAATGTATTAACTAAATCAGTAACTGATATAGGATTACCAGTTCCTAAATTATAAATATATAGGCCATTATTTTTAATTTTTTCAACGCATATTATATGACCTTTAGCCAAATCTTCTACGTGTATATAATCTCTTAAACAAGTACCATCTTTTGTATTATAATCATTACCATAAATTGTTAAATATTCTTTATTACCTTTAATTACTGACATAATAATTGGCATTATATTATTTGATCCATTTTCATATTTACCAATAGGATTAAAATATCTTAATATAACGATACACCAATTATTATCACTTTTAAATAAATCTTTTAATATTTCTTCTTGAAAATATTTAGTTTTACCATAAGGATTTGTAATATTTATTCCAACTTGTGATTCTTCATTATAAGGCGATATACCACCACCATAAACTGTCGCTGAAGAACTAAATATTATTTTCCTAACATTAAATTCAACCATTACTTTTAACAAATTTATTATAATACATAAATTATTATTATAATATAATAATGGTTTAACACAAGATTCTGCAACTGACTTTAAACCTGCTAAATGAATAACACAATTTATTTCATTTTCATTAAATATTTTATATATTAAATCAATATTTATTAAATCACCTTCATAAAATTTAATTTTTTTATTTGTTATAGTTTCTATTTTTTGAATATTATTAATATTTGAATTGATTAAATTGTCAACTATAATAATATCATATCCTTGTAATAATAGTTGATAAGAAATATTACAACCTATAAAACCTGCCCCTCCTGTTATTAATATCATTTATTATATTTAAACTATTGAATATTTAAAAAAAAATATTAAAAATATTAACTAGGTAATATTAATTACTAGTCAAAATTATATATTAATTGAGTATCAGTATCTTTTTCAATTGACATTATACAATGATAATTATCTTTTGTTAAGATGTGTAAAATATTATCAGAATTATTACCAAAATAACAATTTGTTATCGATTTTGTTTCTGGTATTTTAAATATCTTGTAAGCCCATTCTGAACCACAAATATTTATTAAGGAACTTAGAATATTAAAACTTGAAGTATTATTTTTTATATTTTCAGATTTCAAGTGTAAATAAAATATATGGATTGTATTATTACTTGAACATAATGCAATATATTTAGAATCATAACTAAATGAAATATTATATATTTGTGCATTAAAAGATCCACGTCTAAATTGGTATTCTCTATTTAAGGTATTTACATCAAATATATTAATTAATGTTCCCATATTACTTGTAGTGCATACTAAATTACCATTGTCATTTAATTCAATATTAGTTATGTCATGATTATGTGCATCAATATATTTATTACTTTTTTTATTTAATGTGCATAATAATATTTGACCACTTTTTTTTCCTAATGTTGCTATTAATAAATTATTTGTTACTATTCTTGCTGATGCTAAACCTAAAACATTATCAATTGTGTTGATTGTTTTTTTAAATTCCAAATTATCTAATTTATTTAAGGAATTATTATTATCTAAATAATAAATAAATATTTTATTTTTCGTTACTATTAAAATATAATTTTCTACTAATAACACATTTAATATATCATATTGTAATGCAAAATGTTCTTCTACTTTACCAGTTTCTAAATTCATAAATAAAACCATATCACCCTTGGTTATATTTGGCGTTATTGAACTATTATTTGTAAATATATCTACTACAAACAAACAATAATTTTCTGTTATCATTCTTACTAATTTTATTTTTTTCGTATTTGCATAATTTCCTTTTAAATTTAATAATTTTGTTCCTTCTTGTTCAGATATATAATATATACAAAATCCATTGTCTAATATTTTAGTTATATAATTATATCTTTTTTCATAATATAACATGTATATATTTCATATAGAAATTTAATTTATATATTAAACCTTTAATAAATTAAAATATATATTCTATATCACTTTTTATTATTGTATTACCCATATTTACTCGAAAATATTTACCATCAATTGACAATACATGTAATACTGTAGATTTAGTAACTATACCTTGATCATTTGTGTATGTTTTTTCATCAAATTTGCAATTATGATAAAATTTGTTTGGCAAAGCTATCTGTTCTCTTGACCAAACTGAATTACTATAATTCATATAATCCATATAATTTACTAAACTTTTATAATTTGTTAAATAATCATATACTTTTAATCGTTGATTTTTTTTACTTTCTTTTTCTAATTCAAATATATGCAACGTTCCACGATTTGAACAACATGCTAACCATTTTAAATCATCGCTAATACTTAAATCATAAATTGTTGCCGTAGTAGATCCTCTTCTAAATTCAAATAACATTTTATTACTTTCTATATCAAATACTCTTATTAAAGTTCCACATGTTGATGCTGTAGCTAAATATTTATCATTTTTATCAGTAGTTATACAACTTATTGCATTATCGTGACAAGACATGTAAATTGGTATCTCATTTTGTAAATTAATATATGATACTTCCCCACATTTCATACCTACCGTATATATTTTTGGTAAATCATTATTGTTTGTTAATAATATTCCATTCTCATTTAAACATGTATTATAAGCATGTAATTGTTCATAATTTAATCTATTATAAATCAATATTTTTTTTGATAATATTATTATTATTAACGTTTTCGTTATTTCTACATTTAATATTTTTTCGGGCATCTCTAATGAAACAAAATATTCTTGATTTTCACTATTATTATCCTCATTTTGTAGATATATTGCATTTTCATTATCATTTGTCAAATAAGCATATGTTATTTTATTATTATTTATATTAATTTTTGCTAATCGTATATTTTTAGATAATTTTATATCACGATATTTATTTATTTTATTTTCTATATCAAACAAAATTATACCATTTGACATTGAACATACTATTTTTTTATTTATGGTATCGATATAAATATTATTGACAACCATTATATATTTATTAATATAATATATATTAACAAGTTAATTATAATAAAAAAAATTCAATTTTATTTAACATTTTAGTTAAATTAAAATAATTATGTTGTTGTCATTTTAATAAAAAAGGATAAAAAAAATAATAAAAATGAATAAAATTATTTGGTATTAGTTTTATATAAAATATTAAATTACATGATATAAAAATGCATCCTATTACAATATGGAGAAATATTGGAGTTAAGCCATACAATAATGAATTGACACGATTATTATTAAACCAAAATATAAAATCAAGATTAGAACAAATACATAATCCAAGATTTCAAGCAGAACATAAAGTTTCCTTAGCAAGATCATTTGAAGTGTTTGAAATTTTTAATGATACACATTATGTGTTTAATCATGGATCATCAGGACCAGTTTTTCTGACTTTAAATATTCTAATAAAACAATTAACAAATCCAAAATTATCGCCTTTTGAAACATTTTTACGTATTCCTGAAAAAAATAATTACTTACTAAAGGACTTTGGTATTAATTATTATATTGAAAATATAAAAAAAAAATTTGATAATAATGATGATCATATTTATACCAAAGAATTAATTTCTGTAGATGCTAATTTAGCCTCAAATGTGATTGCTGAATCCGCATTACAACATTTTTCATATGCATCTTTAACCAGAATTAATATTAAAGATACAATTATTGACGAAATAGCTGAAACAACAAATAATAAAAAAGAATTCTTACATGTTTATAAATTAATAGAAGACGAAATAATTTTTAATTTAGATTGTAAAAGTATTTTATTTACTATATGTGTCAAGAAAGATTATTTTAATAAATGCGGATATTTAAGCGGACCAGGAGGTTTTCATATTGAATGTAATAATATAAATAAAGTTTTATCAGAATTACAAAATAATATAATTGAATCTGATGAATATGATTATACTATTCCTCAGGTTCGTTTATTAACTTGCAAATTAAATCCTAAATATGTTAATGTATTTATATTTCCTGCAATGGAAGATTCTAAATATGCTAATGTATTTATATTTCCTGCAATGGAAGATTGTAAATATTTTCGAGCCATAGAACTTGTTAAACATAATTTATTGACTTTTAAGTGATTATTTAACACTTCAATAAGATAATTGGTCTAGAATAAGGTCCTATTGCAAAATATATGCATTTTTTACCATTACATAAACTAAAATATTCTGCTTCGCCACGTATTTTATTACATGATGCTAAATTACTAATTAATGTTAATCTATAATCATTTCTTTTTTTGTTGTTAAAATTTATTATCAGATAATTTATGTATATTTGTTTCATATTTAAAAAAGAAAACATATTTTTTATTATCATTATATTTTTGCATTTAATATCAGGCAATATACCTTTTATTAAATAATCTATTAATTTATCTAAAAATTTTATTGATTCTAGATCTAAATTATTATCCATAATATTATATATAATATTAAAATATATTAAAAATAAAAATGATATTTTTTTAATATACACAACCTTTTATAATGTTAATATATAAATGTTATAATTTCATTAATATGCTTTCTATTAAAAAAATCATGGATAGTCCTTTTTATGCTAATAGTCCCTTAAATTCTTATAAATATAATATAAATGAGTTTAATAATTTTAAGGCTAATAATAAAAAAATAGGAAAGGTAATATACGCTTTAAATAATTTTCCCGATAAAATGTTTGATTATGTTTTTAAAGAATATGAAGATGTTGCTAATAATTTTTATACTATTGATTTACATAAGCACAGTGGTCCTTTATGTAAGTGTAGCGAACTTAAAAACATGAATAATTTTTGTCAAACATTTACATATAATTTTGATAATTTTTATTATTCATATAATAATTTTGTTAATGATTTACAAACTAGGCGTTATATTTTTATAAGAATCAATATTCATAATACTAATAATAATGGTCATGTTAATTGTATTATAATTGATAAATTTCGTGAATACATTTTGTTCTTTGATTCATTGAATAATATTGAATATGATATTAATAAATTTAAAGATATTTTTCATATAATTGAAGTAATTTTGGGAAAAAATTTTAAAGTAATTAATATGCATAATATTGGCTATAATTCCAGATACTTTTCATCATTGCAAAGTTATGATTTATTTTGTCAAACTTATATTTTTTTGGCTTTCTTATTAATTATAAATAATAAGAAAATCAGATATTCTAGTTATAAAATGCTTTTTGATAATGAAATTAATTCAGAAAAATTAGGTTTGTTCTTGTTTTTCATGTATAATTTGATCAAAAATGATGACAATTTTAAAAATATTAATTATGAATTCTATTTTCCAGGTAATTATTTGCAAAATATTGTTAATACACTAATTTTTAAATATAAAAACAAATCAGACAACAATTATAAAAATATAAATATTTCTGATGATGATATTATTAATTTAGATTAATTTTTATAATAATATTTTTTATATAACAAATATTATTTTAATTTTAAATTATATAATAAAATAAAAATAATTGATATTATTTTATTATATCAATTATTTTTATTATATCGATTATTTTTATTATATCGATTATTTTTATTATATTATAATAAAAATTGTTAATAAATATTAATTACCAATATTTACCAATTATTTTTATTATATTATAATAAAAATTGTTAATAAATATTAATTACCAATATTTACCAATTATTTTTATTATATTATAATAAAAATTGTTAATAAATATTAATTACCAATATTTACCAATTATTTTTATTATATTATAATAAAAATTGTTAATAAATATTAATTACCAATATTTACCAATTATTTTTATTATATTATAATAAAAATTGTGTGTTTAATATATAATATATTTTTTTTTTATTCTCTAAAATTATATTCTCAATATAATATATAATAATGACTTGTAATTGTATCGTATCAGATGATAAATGTAAATTTAAAATTATACATAGAAAACACCACAACTCACACAATTCAACTTGTACTTCTAGTTCTCATTCTTCAGTAACAAGTTGCAATGACAGCACTATTAAAGAAATCCGTGATGAATTATCAATTGTTACCAAATCAAGATTTTTGAGATGTCATAGAAAAAAAGCATGCCAACCATACAAAAATAATTGTAAAGTAAATAAACCTTGTTGCGCACCAAAAAAAGAATGCAATAAAAATAAACATTGTCATCAACATGTTTGCCATTATAGAAAATATAGACATTGTTCAAAATCTAGCTCCTGTTCTAGCTCTAGCTCTAGCTCTAGCTCTAGTTCTAGCTCTAGCTCTAGTTCTAGCACTCACCACAGCTCACAACCCACCAATCCACCCACCAATCCACCCACTAATTCATCCACACATAATTCTCACTCCAGCTCATCATCATCATCATCTTCATCTTGTAGCACTACTATTTCTAGCCACGGATCTTCATTTTATGAAAATTGCAAAAAACCATTGAGATTTAAGGTATGTAATGTTAATACTTGCTTACCATTATACAAGTATTACCAATACAAATATGAAACTTATAAACATCATAATAAAAAATGTATGAAAAAATTGTTCCAATGTTAATTTATTTAATATTCAATTATTACAAATCCGTTGCCACCATTACCAGATAATTTACAATTAGTTTTTTTTTTAGTTATAACATCTTCATAATCCAAAGCCAAAGAACCTCCGCCACCAGAACCATTATAACCGTCAAGACCATCTTCCCCTCCATAACCAAATATACTATTTCCTCCTGATTTAATACCATCTTGACCCGAAAATGATGGTATTAAATAATTTTTACCTCCTAAACCTGCATCTACTTCAGACCCTCCTTTACCTCCTTCCGATACAATATTAAAATACATTTTATTACAAGAATCATAAAATTCAATAATGGTATCTTCACCATCACCTTTATTTTTATATTTATCACCTCCTTTACCTACAGTTATGCATAATGTTGTATCCTTTTTTACTGCAATTGGATAATGTATAAAACCACTTGCACCACCACCACCATAACCATTATACATACGATTATTTATTATTTTTCCAATACCTCCCGCACCACCGCCACCTGACATAGTTATAAATATTATTTCAGTTTCTTTTTCTAACTTATAAGTTGCCGATTCACAAAAATATTTCGTTATATACGTTTTATAAGTATTTATTGTATCTAATATATTATTTGTATTATTTATTTCACCTATTATTTGCTTGTATCTTTGTTCATTTATTTTATTGTCGCGAGTTTTATTATCAGGTATTTTTATATTATTAGATTCTAATATTTTTACTCGTTCAGTTAAATTTATTATATCTTCTTTCATTTTATTTAACATTATGTTTTTTATTTTAATTTTAATATTCTTATCGTTTATTTTATCCATTATATATATATATATATATATATAATATTATAATTTTTAAATTATTTGATAGATTTATTATTTTAAAAAATTAATGTCTTTTTCTTAATTTAATTATTCTTTTTCTTTATTATCAAATAAATAATTTTATGAATTTACAAATTATAATATAAATACAAATTATAATATAAACTGTTTGCTCTTTATTTGATGTTATTATTTTACCTAGTCATTTTACAACTGATTTGATTTCTAATAAATTTATTTTAATTTTTTTTAAGCCAAATTCATTAATTAATTCTTTATTTTCTTATTTAATCTTATTATTTTTTTTGTAAGACAATATATCTTTTAATGTATTCAACATAATGTAATTAATATTTTTTCGATATATCGTAATAATTTCAATAATTAGATGTGAAATTTAAATGCGAAAATTTAAATTTTTTGTTTTAGTATATTATATAATGTTCTACAAGGATAAATATATAAAATATAAAAAAAAGTATTTGGCATTAAAAAATACTGATATAAATAATCAAACTAGTGGTGGTAAAAAATGTTCAATTGATGATACAGATACAATTTTATTTGGCGATGGCAGTAGTACCGCAATAGTAGTTATCACAAAAAATAAAAAAGTTTATAAAATATTTACCGAATATATTTTTACGCCTGATATTGAATTAGACGAAAAAATTAAAAAAAAAAATATAAGAGTAAATAATGAAATTAAAATATACGAATTATTAACAAAAAATATTGTAGATAAAAATATATCTAACCATATCGTAAAATATATAGGTTCAAATAATTGTGATAATGCAAAATTATTATTTAAAAAATGTCCAAAATCTTATGTTGAATTTATAAAATTGTCTGATGTCCAAAAAACAAAAATGTGCAATAATTTTTATAAAGGTTATCCACGCAGAAAATTAAATGATAAATATAGAGTTGTTGAAATAGAATATTGTAACTATTCATGTGCAGATTTTATAAGAGATGTTAGTAATTTACCAGAAATTGAAATGGAAAAATATCTCGATATATTCTTTTTTAAAATTATTCATACTATTTTGTCTATTCAAAAAATATTTCCATATTTTACACATAATGATTTATTTATGAGAAATATTTTAGGTTTAAGAGAAAAAGATAATGGAAATTATTACACTTATAACTTTAATAAAAAAAATTATTATATTCCTCAAAAAAAGTTTTTTCCTAAAATTAATGACTTTGGTTTAACAAATCTGAATGACGAATATAAAAACGTTAAATTATATAAATCAGAATATAAAGATGTATATAATATTATATTTGATGTATATAATGGAGGCAATTTAGGTTCGAGAAGTTTATCAGAACTTTGCAAAGATCATCCAAATAAATTAAAATTTTTAAAATTGTATTTTTCAAACTATTTTAATGTTGATATTGTTGATGAATATAAAACAAAATCAACAACACAAATGAATTGGGATTGGTCAAATATTTTGGACGATGAATTTCTAAAATCCATCGAAATGAAGAATCCAGTAGATTTATTAAATGGATATTTTTATAATATTTTTGGAAAAATAAATGAAAATATATCGCGATAATTTTAAAATATATTTTTTGTTCTAATATATTTTTCATTTTATTCTAAAATCATAACTACTTTTTGTAATTAATTATTATTACGTTAATATTTTTATTTTAAAATAAAAATGAAAAAAAAAATTACGAATACTTCTTTTATATAATCTTATATAATAATAAAACAATGGCTAAACAACAAACAAAACAAGTTGAATGGATTACTGATGTATGTGTTAAATTTAATGATGGATTAATTTCGAATATTAGATGCGGCAATAATTCAGGTCAAAACTATAGTGAAGACGGCTTCAAACGATCTATTGAACTTTTCAAAAAACATCAACAGTTCTTGAATAGTGATGATCCTTACAACACAACTTCCTATAGCAAACAATACATAACAGGAATCACCATTATCGAAGGCCATGAATACCTCAATGCTTAATTTTTTATTTTTAATTATTCTTATTTTAATTATTCTTGTATATAAATATTAAATTGTAATATACCATCCATTTTATTATATAATTGCATTAATGGTCTGTTTGAAAAATTATAACATAATAAACATGATTTTTCGTATTCTGGATCTTTATATATTATACCTGAATATGAAGTATTTGTATCTTTATTAAAAATAGTAATATTACCGCTAATTATTTTGTTTTCACAATGATGTAATGTTTTTATTCTGATATTACCTGACATATTTTTAACTATTAAATTATTTACATTAATACTAGACCAAATATGAATGTATTTTTTATATTTTATTGCTGAACACATAATGGTTTTTTTTTTATTGTATGAAATGTTCGAAAATTTTATTTGTAATTTATTTAAACATAATGATTTGCCATTTTCACTAGCATGTCTATGACTATGATGATGTTTTTTATTTTTATATTCGCTTTTGTGTCTTTTTGCTATTATTGAACTTGGATAACTTGATGTATCATATTCGGTTGTTTTTGTTGTTGTATTACATAAGGTAGTTAAAGTATTACTTAAAGTATTACATGTCGTATTTGTTGTATTACATGTCGTATTTGTTGTATTACATGTCGTATTTGTTGTATTACATGTTGTATTTGTTGTGTCACATTTATTACAATCCGTATTTTCTTGACTTGTTGTTTCATTATGATATTTATGATCATGATGTTTATGTTCATGATATTTATGATGTTTATTATATTTATTGCTATGATGTTTATGATTGTTATGATGTTTATTATGTTTATGATGTTTATTATGATTATGTTTATTATGTTCGTTATGTTTTTTTATAGGAGATTTATCACCTGGTTTTATACGTATTCTATGATTATTTGAAATTGTTGAACTCATTATATAATATAGTATCATAATTTATTATTTTATATTGTAAATAATAAATCGAGATACCATATTATAATATGATATTATATTATATCATATAATAATTTATCATCAACATATTGAAAAAATAAATTGAAATATCATATTATATCATATAATATCATACAATATCATTGATAATTTATTATCAACATATTGAAAAAATAAATTGAAATTTTATTTTTCAAATGAACGTATTTAATAATAAATAATATACACAATGTCTCAATCAAGAGTCTTCTTTGAGGATGATTTTCGTGTGAATGCTAAGGAATTTCAAGGTATATATATAAATCATCAATATTTAGTATATTCTGAAAAAAAATATTGTATGACAATATATAATACTAAAAATACATTAAAAACAATACAAGATAAAAAAGCGAAATATAATATAAAGGGTATTTTAAATTTTCATGATTATGAAACTGCATTAAAATATTTTAAGAAATCAGGTGACTATGTTTATGCATTATTAAACGTTTATCTTTTATCACTTTACAATAATTCAGATGAAAATTATGAATATTTAGAAAAAGCTCTAACATTATATCCGAATAATGAATTAATATGTGAGTATTATGCTTACCATTTATTTAATACTAAAAAATATGATGAATTTAAAAATTTTGTTTCTCTTAAAAAATTAAATACAAATATGATAAATGTTTTTACAGCCAAAATTTATAACGAGAATAATAATAACGAAATGACTGAGACATTTTTTAAACTAGCATTAGATAAAGACAAAATACATTATAAATGTGCTTGTTATGAATATGCAATGTATTTAAAAGATAAAGATGAAACATTATATATTGATTATTTAACAATTTCAGCAAATTTAGGTTTTTTACCAAGTATATTAGAACTTGCTAATTTTATAATTTTAAGAAAGCTTAAAAATTCATATTTAAATATTTTACAGATATTATTAAATGTAGTATCTTCTAGTAATAATAATATTTATGTAAATTATTATTGCGCTATAATTTTTTACAAAACATATAATTATGAAGAAGCATTAAAATTTTTTAATAAAGCAAAAATTCTCGGCAGTGATTATTATATTGGAAATATTTATGCAATTTATGCAAAAAATTTTAGTAAGGATTATATAAAATTAGCAAAAAAACATTATAAACTATTAATATCTAATAAAGATTCATTATCTACAGAATTATTTAAAGCTAAGCGAACCTTGCCTAAATCATATTATATGTTAGGTTTATACTACTATAATAAAAATAATACCATTAAATATTTATCAATGTTTAACAAAGCGTATAATTTAGGATATTTCAAAGCTGGTTATAAAATAGCCAAATATTATTATAAAAACAATAAAATATTTAAGGCAATTAAATACCTAAAAAAATATAAAAATTTAAAAAATTGCAAATTATTAATGTTATGTTTTGTAAACAATGAAGTATATTTTACAAAATGTGTTAATTTGTTTTTAAATTTAAATTACAAAATAAAAGATATATTAAAATTAGTTAGAGAGTTTTTACATGACAAATTATTTTTTCAATTAAATATATTCATTAACAAGCTCGATATTAAATTTGTCTATGAAATTTTAGACTTTATTCGTAATGTGATATCAGATTTTAATGATGATTTAAAAAATTATCTTTTAAATAATAATAACAAGAATAATAATAATAATAAAATTCTTGAAATTTTTTTCACAAAAAAAGAAATACATGATGAGATGGTAAATTATTGTATCAAAAATTATTTTAATAATGACATATCATTATATCAAAAATATCAAAAAATATTAAATCATGAAAATGCCAAAACTTTTAATAAATATTTAGCAATATATCTTATTATGGATGAAGCTAATATTAAAAAACCTAAGAAAAAATTATGCCTCATTTGTTTTGATGAATTTTATAATATTACTATGAAATGCGAACATAAAATATGTGCTTTATGTATGTTGAAAGTAGATAAATGTCCTTATTGTAGAATGTAATTTTTTTTATTTTAATTTGACAAGTTATAATATTTTATTTATAAAAATTTTTAATTTTAATAAATATATGGGAATTAAAAATTTTTACAAATTCGTAGAAAAATATTCTACTGTTAAACAATGTTCAATTAATGATTTTGAAAACAAAATATTATTAGTTGATGGTAATATGATGATATATAAAAATATTATGGCTATAAGAAAGAATGGTTATGATATAATGAAAAATGGAAAAAGTGTAACTCATATACATAGTATGTTAAATAAATTGTTAAATTTTAGAAAATATAATATAACTCCGATATTTGTGTTTGACGGCAAGCCGCCTAATATTAAAAATGATGAATTAAAAAAACGAGATTTAATAAAAACAGATATGAAAAATAAATATTTGAATGCTAAAAATGATATCGAAAAGAAAAAATATTTTTATTATAATTTTGATGTTTCCGACAAAGAAATTAAAGAATCTATACAATTAATTAAAATATTTGGTTATAAAATAATAAATTCTGATACTGAAGCCGATATTACTTTGGCTCAATTAAGTAAGTCTTTAAATAAAGATATAGCTGGTGTAATTACTGATGATTTCGATATATTAATATTTGGTGGAAAAACTATTTTAAAAAACTTTTCTGTATGTAAGAAATTTTTACAAATAGATTTAAAAATAATAAAAAAAGATACTAAATTTAATCAAAATATGTTAATTACATTGTCATTATTATTAGGTTCTGATTATGCTCCAAGTATTAAAGGTATTGGACCCGTTAAAGGTTACGAATTAGTTTCAAAATATAAAAATTTAGATCAACTGTATAATAATAATATTATTGACGAAAAAAATTATTACTTATTAAAGAAAGGATATAATTTTTTTAAAAATAATAACCTTAAACCAAAAAATAATCATATTGAACAAAAAAAAATAAAAAAACAAATAATCGTAAAAAATATTACCACGTTTTTAAAAAAATATAATTATTCACAAGATAAAATAGATGATATTTGTAATAATATTGTTAAATAAATTTTCAAATGAACTTTATGATTTTATGATTGATTAATTTTATGATTTTTTAATTAATTTTATGGTTAATTAAATTCATGATTTTTAATTGAATTAATGATTTTTAAATAAATTCATTTTTGATAAATTGAATTAATTCTGTTGAATTGTTTCTAGGGATGTCCATTATATCAAGTATTTTACCATATTCTTTATTATCATACATGGTTTTTAATTTGGCTTGTGCTTTATTTTTATATAATGAATAAAAATCACAAATACTTTTTATAGTTATTTGGTTATTAAATATATAATTCATCGTTATTCTTAATTTATCAAAATATTTGTAAATATTTTTATTTTTTTGGAACAAATTGTTATTCAAATTATTTATTCGTTTATATTCATTATATTTAATATTTGAACAAGTTATTATTTTTATTATTATTTCAGTATCATTATAATTATCTTGTGTTATTAAATTATTTATCATAATGATATTTCCTGATTTATCTTTTAATATTGATTCAAATTTTTTATCTTGGTTTCTACTTAAATAATCTCGTATCATTACATATTCGGGTGGTGATATTAACAAATATTTGTAAATACCATTTATATTTTTTTTTATATAATGACAATTATTTATCATATAATTTATATTTTTAGAATATTTATCTAAATTACATATATCATTTTTAAATATATCTATATTATCTAAAGGTTTAATAATAAGCATGTTATATTTTCGTAGCAAATATGGTGTTATATAAATATTACACTCATTTAAATAATACATACAACTATAATCTATTGTATCATCATTATATTTTATATAACTAGACTGATTTATATTCAAGTTTAATAAATCCTCTACTGTTATTGATAATTTTTTATCTTTTAATCTAGCTAATATATTATTAGGTTTTTCAATATTTCTATTAATATTTAAATTTATATTCAAGTTTTGATTTATTTTAGTATTTATTTTTAAAGCAATTTGTATATCGTTATTTACGTTATTTATTACATTTGAAAATATATTTCTAATATTTATATCTTTAATACGATAATCGAGACTAATCTCTTCATCTTCTATTGCATCTAGATATGACGATTTGTTATAATTATTATATATTCTATTTAATGTTTTTATATTCTGAATTTTATATTTATTATATGAATTTTTCAGATACTTATTTTCTGCATTAAACAAGAAATGGATTATTCGCATTACTGTTGGTTTTTTGATAATTGTTGAATTTACTAAAAAATTTATCTTGTGTCCATAATTAACATTTCTTAACCTATAAATTCCTTGACTTATGTCTGTTAATCTATTAAAATAATTTATCGTTACTAAACCATTTAATTTATAAGGTTGTTTTATATCTGTTCCTACTGTATGTTGGTTATCATAATAATAAAACATATTATCAGTTATTTTTAGTGATTTATTATTATGGGTTTTTATTATATTATCTTCTATATATACATACGTTTTATTTATATAAATATTATACTTGTTAAAATTAGTTTTTTTTATACTTTTTACATAGTTAATAAATTTATTTATAAATTCTTTTTGTGTATAATTTTTAAATAAAGCTCCAGTATCAATAATAGCATCATAATTATTATTTATTATTATATCAAATATTATATTAATATCACTATCAAATTTTATCCTATGAACTTGCACTAAATTTATAAATCCTATTATAGATGATATAATACTTCCATTAGCTATATCTGATGTTTTTATATTTATAAAATTATCTGCATCATTTAAAAATTTTGGTATGAGAATATTAACAGTTCCAGAAAATGCTATTTTATCCTTTATAAATCCACTGTCTATTACATCGATAAATGATGTATTGTATTTTTTTTCCGTGATAATTATATATTTCGGAAATATTATTGTTTCCAAATAATAATTAATTAATATATTTTTCTCATTGTCATCTAATATTTTTAATAATTCGTTGCATATTTGATTTTTATATATTTCATCATCAATCATTAATGACAATGATATATTATGTTTTTCAAATATTTCTATCGCACTTAAATTAGAATACTTAAATATTTCATAATTTATATTTGTTTTCATTATATTTATTAAATGTTCAAATATAACAAGAAAATCAATATGACGTAATTTATTATATTTATATGATAATATTGATAATATAATAGTTTGTATATAATCACTATATTCACTACCAATATTTGGATCATTACTATATTTATAAGGTATCGCCACAAAATTATCTTTTTTTGACATATTTAAATCAATTTCATTATCAAAACCATAATTTTGATTATAAATTAATGTTAAACATAATTTTAAATTATCATATATATTCCTTATTTTTTTTCTACTTACTATTTCATCAAATATTATTACTTCATTTGAATTTTGTAAAAATACGTTACATATGCTATTTTTATTATTTATAAATGTATTTTTCATATATATTTCTGCCTTTTCCTTATTCTCGAAATAAAGTTCTGAAGGTATTAAGATATTTACCACGTTTATTAAAAATTTAATAATATGTTTCTCTAAATTACTATTATTAACTACAGGAAAATTCAAATCACTAGTTAAAGGGTTTAATAAATTATCTACCTCGTCTATTATACATAATGTATCAGTTCTTAATTTTTTTTTCGTTAAAGAATCATCATTGAAAACTTCGTTTAGAAGTAATGTTTTAAGCGATTCGTCATCTAAAATTATTATATTTTTTAGATACAAATTTTTTTCAAAATATTTTGTTAAATTATGTGTTTCACGTTGTATTTTTATGTTTAATAGATTAATTGAATATGAATATAATAAAGGATAATAATTAAAATGTAAATTATCAAATGTTTGAGTTGTTAAGTGTTTCGGCGAAGTTATTAATATATTATTATTATTTCCATTTAATAAAGTATCTATTAATATATATGGCGTTATAACACTTGTTTTACCTTCCCCCATTAACATTTGATATATTGAATGATTATTACTATTAAAATTATTTAATATATCTTGAATTGTCGTATATTGTATATTTTTTATAAAATTACCAAACATTATTTCAAATATTTGTAATGTTTTATTCCTCGGACCGTCATATATTTTATCTATATCTAATAAACTTTTTAATTTATTTATTTCACTACAATGACAATTATTATTTAATATACATATTTCTTTAATACCTTGTATTATTATTAATATTTTCTTATATTCGAGAATTTTATATAATTCTTCTATATTTTTAAATATTTCTTCGATTAAAGTTTCATTATCATAAAAATTACGATTAAATATTACATAATTTTTATCATAACTATTCATTATTTTTTCTTTAAATATATTTTCCAGTTTTATAATTTTTTCTAAAGGTATTTCAATTTTAATATCTTCACAATATTCATAATCATTATAAAATTTTATTAAATTATCGGTAATATTATGTTCATTTAATATTTTTATTAGATCATGATTTAATATTTTTGTAATATCATTTTTATCAGAATATTTTATTAAATTATTACCGTAATCACATAATTTTCTAATAGAATCTAAAGGTTTATTATACAATCTATTTAATTTTATTTCTTCGTTTGATTTTATAAAATTATCAATTTTATTATAATGTTTTGGATAAATATCTTTTCTTGTAATAAATTCCATTGATTCTTTTGTAAAATAATAATATTTGTATGGATTATTTAATGGTAAATCAATTTCTAATTCATTATTCAGTAAATATTTATAAACTGTATCATATAATTGATCAAATGCGTATAAATTACTAGCATAATTATATTTTAATAACATTACTATCATATCATTAATGTTATTAAATATTAGATATAAACCCGTATAATGAATATCTATTATTGAGTATTTATTTTGTATGTATTTACTTATATTTTCTAATAATTTTTCTTGAAAATTACCATAATTATTTTTTGAATTTTTATACATTAATTTATACTTATATGATACCCACGGTGAATTCATAATATTTAATATAAATTTGTTAATATTAGTTATTCCAAAATTAACTATTTTATAAGTTTCATTTGATTTTATTAATATTGAACCAGGTATATCATATACTAAATTATTAAATAATTTTGTATTATCAAAAGATATTATGTATTCATTATTCATTAATAAATTATTATTTTCATCATAATTAAATGTTATTGTATAATCACTAAAATATAAAATCGCTTTTACTTTATTATTATTATCAATAGAGCTCAAATAATTTAAATCACATGTCTCTTCTAATCTATTAATTAACCGTAATATATTACCTTCTTTTAATATTACTAACTTTTCTTTATTATCATTGCATATATATGCCTTTTTTATATTATCAAACTCGATATATAATTCAGGTATTATTATATTATTGTGTAATCCTTTGTAAATATTCATTTTTGTGTCATAGATAATAGTTAATGAATCATTATTTATATATAATGATGTGCGTAATAAATATATCATCATTGTTTCATTATTTTTTGATACTATTACAGGAACAGAATTTATTAAATATGGATCTGAATTATTTTCTACATTAGGTTTTATTTCTTGAATGTTATAACCTCTTTTTTCTAATATTTCAAAATTATAATAATAAGGTAGTTCTTGTTTTTTATTTTTTTTAATAATATCTTGCATGGTTAAAAACATCAAGTCTTTTATATTTTCATAATAATCAAAAATATAATAACATAAATCAAAACAAATAGTTTTTTCTCTATAAACTATAATACAAAAATCAACTAAATTATTAAAAAAATCATCATTTTTTATATATTTATTATCATTTTTTACCAATATAAAATATAATAAAAATTTGCATATTATCAAATATTTTGCATTTTGTTCTATTCTTGACGTTTTTTTTAAATAACTTGATGCTTCGAAATTGTAATTTATATTTTTAACAATATCAATAATTTTATTAATTTGTGAATTTTGTAAATTATTAACTAAATCATTATCTATTACTAATATTGCATACAATATTTTATTATCAATATTACAATCTAATAAATAATCAAAATTAATATCAAGTTTTTTATCTATTACATATTTTCCTAAAACATTTACAGTACGAATATTATTGATTAAAATATTATTATTAGTTATATCTTTATTAAAATAAACTCCTCTTAAAGTTTCTTTAAAATTTATTTTATCACATATATATTTCGTTTTTAACAAGTATTCCATATTATTTTTCGTTTTTTTTATTCTAAAATCACTAGCATAATTATTAATTTTTCTATAAAATACATTTACATTTTTGTTATTTTGTTTAACAACAAAATTATCAATAATTTGTATTATATCACTGTTAAAATATTTCGAGTTATATCCTGCAAAAATTACAAATAATGATCTGTAAAAATTATCATCAAATATATTTTTAATATTTCTTAATTGAGATTCGTATATCTCTTCTAAAAAATTACAATTTGTATTATACGTTTTATTTAAATAATTTTCTTTGATTTCTGAATTATATTGCAAATCATTCCATTTTAATAAAACTTGTGTTATATTTTTTGTGGTAAATAAATAATCAGAATAGTTTTCTAAATAGTTTTCTAATGTTCGGTCAAAAGTTATATTATGTTTAATGCATAAAAATAATGAATTAATAACATTTTGTTTGTGTTGATTAGATGGCAATAAAAATTTGATCGGTGAATTATCGTTTATTTTTAATAAAATACAAATAATAAATAAATTAATTAATTTTATACTATTATTATTACCAACTAGTATATTACGAATATCATTTATTATGTCTAATATATTTTTTATATTATTTACTTGTAAAACATAATATTGTTTGTCCATATTTAATGTTTTCATTAACGTTTTCCTGATGTAATACAAACGTGTCTTTTTTTCAAATTTTTCCATATTCGAAAATCTATTATATCCTAATCTTAAAACATTTTTTATTTTGGATATTATATTTTCTAAATTATTATCTTCATTTTTGTATAACATTTCTAATATTTCATCATAAGTATATTCCGTTTTAATTATTGGATTATTATAATTATTTGTATAATTATAATCATTATTATATGTATCATTATCTGTATTATCATTATGTGCATTATTATTAACATTTTTATTATCGTTTTTTTTCAAACTAGGATTTTTGTATTTAAAATCTATTGTATATTCGTCTTTAATATATTCATTATAATTTCCTGTTAAATTTTCAAAATATAAATTCAATTTATCATAATCAGATGGTATTAAATTTTGTAAATTTAATATATCTATAAAATTTTTGTAATATATCTTTGGATTATTATAAAAATATTCTATCATTTGCTTAATTATTTTATCTTTCATTAAATTAACCATATCATAAAATTTATGAATACCTAAAAGATACCTTAAAATATAATAAATACCATAAAAAGAACATGAACCTGATTTTTGAGGATAATAATAATATTTATCATTTATGCTTGTAATATATTTTGTATCTAGTCTCAAATTATAAATTATATTTTTATAAAATATATCTATATTCGCTTCATATATATCTAAATGATGACATATATCACATGTTGTCAAAATATTTGCTAATTTGTTTAAAGATATATTATTATTAATTGTAATTACTTGATACTTTTTATCTAATTTACTATGATAAGTATCAACACCTTGACCCGAATTTGTAATAATAACATTGTAATTATTATCATTTTCATATGAATAATAAACACCTACTAAATGACCTCCTAATACACTATTATTATAACCTCCGAGGTGTATTAATTTTGGATATGATAATATTAATAATTTATTAAAAATAAATATAATGTTCCTAAAATTATTAACTAATAATACTTTTAAAATTGTATCTATTCGTGTTTTACATAAATATTCATCTTTATTTTTTTTATTTTGATTTTTTTTATCTTGATTTTGTCGTTTATAATTATCATAATTATCATAATCATCATAATCATCATAATCATCATAATAATAATTATCATTCTGAATATAGTTATCATATATATTATTTATAATAGTTTCTATTTTCTTATAAATCTGAATAATAAAAGCAAAAAATTTATATTTGTCTAATATTTTATCTAAATCATTATATTTTTTATTTATGTTTGATAAATAAGAAATAATTTTTTCAACTAATTTCCAAACATATTTTATTATGTGTTTTTTTTTATCATACTTTATAATATCTTCAATTCCAATATTTATTATACTTATCAAATTGTATTTTAATTCAAATATGTCATTACTTTGATCTAATAATTTATTTAATATATTATCATCATTATATTTTTTAAAATTACTTATTGTATTTTCAAAATGGTTCCCAATATGATCATCAATATAACCATCGAACAGGAAATGCAAATTAAATGGTTCATGAAATATGTCAAAAATTTTAGGTTTATAACTACTAAAATTACTATAATTACTATAATTACTAAAATTATCATAATCATCATAATCATCATCATAATCATTATGTTTCTTATTATAACGCCGTTTATAATCCCGATTATTTGAATTTATTGAGTCAATATCTGATTTTGACAATCTGACATCATCTAATATTTGTGTATTAGTTATATAATCATCATTTATTAATTTGTCCAAATCATCTCTATACAAATTTATTTCTGGTATATTATAATCATTGTGATCATTTAATTTACTAATATCATTATATGTATCACTTTTCTCATTTTTTAAATTTAAATTTATATCATTATTGATTAACTTCATATAATAATTATATATAATAATTATACACATAATTATTATTTATTTGTTATTTGTTATTTATTATTTATTTGTTATTTATTTGTTATTTGTTATTTGTTATTTATTTGTTATTTATTTGTTATTTGTTATTGAAAAAACATATTAAAAACTGTAAAAAAAAAACATTAATTGTCAATAACCTCATGATATTTTTAATAAAAATTATTTTAATAAATGATATAATAATATCAATTCAGTAAAAATTATACAAATTTGATACATAAATTCATGATATTGGTAAAATTCTGGTAAAAGTTATGAAATTTAGTAAAAGTTATAAAACTTGGTAATAATAAATATTAAATTATATTATTATTTTTTTTATGATTTTAATAATATAATGTCTCAAGATTTATTGAAAAAAGAAAATATTTTTCCTTATATGACTGACAAAAATTATGAATTATTTTACAAACAATGGAAACAATTAATTAAAATGTCAGATTATAAAGGTAGGCGAACTTATATTCCTATTACAGAAACTAATGTCAATAAAGCAAAAGATACAAAATATGCTGTATATAATGCAATTAAAGATAAAAATGATAATGTAATTAATCCTCCTGATCCAAAAAAAGAAAGTATTAGTGCTTTTTTGACTAGATGTGGTTTTAATAGTTTTGGTGGTTCTAGTACTCCGGAACATTTAAATTTTCACAATAAAATTATGAAAAAATATAATCCTAGAATTATCGTTGAGATTGGTTTTAATACTGGTTTATCTGCTACTAATTTTTTGGAATTTAATCCTAATAATTTAGTAATTAGTTTTGATTTATTAATGCATCATTATACTAATTATTCTAAAATGTATTTGGATCATAAATTTCCCGGAAGACATATTTTAATGGCCGGTGATTCTACTGTTAATGTTCCTGCTTTTATCAAGTTATTTAAACATTTTAAAGCCGATTTAATATTTATTGATGGTTCTCATTCATTAGAAGGTGCGTACAAAGATATTATTAATTGTTATAATTTAGCTCACGATGATACAATTATGATTTTAGATAATACGGTTCCTCATAGAGGTGTTGGTGTTGAAGTGTATGATGCATTATTAAGAGCAGTTCAAGATGATGGTATTGTTAATTTTTTGGAACATTATGAAACTGGGGATTTTAAAGATGGTTTTGCTATTTGTAAATATAATTTAAAAAAAGAAAACAAATTTTTAACTGGAGATATAGATTATGTTCATGTAGAACGCCGTATTGAGTGTTATTATTATACATACAAAATACAAAATACTAAAGATTTAGAAACACTTTTGAAACTCAAAATAAAAATAGAAAACAACATAAAAAAAAATCCTGATGCTTATGATATGTATATTATATTAGAATTAAACAAAAAAATGAAATCTTTTGGTTCCTTTGAAAATATGAGCGATTTTAAAAAAATAGATAAAAATTGGAAATTTTAAATGTTTATTAAATTTTTATTTAAAATTATTATTTAAAATTAATAAGCTAATTATATAATATGGAATTTAATTTTTATCATTATATAACTTTTACACAGAAAACAACATTGAGTAAAGTAAATAATTTATTATCATATTTTTATAGTTATGAATTATTGCCGAAAAATAATGATGTTTTAATTTTTCCAAAAATTATTGTCAAAAAACATGTTCATTATTATGACTTGAATGCATATGTATTAGATTTTCATGGTGTTATTGTTGATAATATACCTTATCGTTGCATATTTATTTGTTATTTGTTTAAGATTAACAAAAAATTAATTGATGATATTAATAATAATTGTAAATGTTCCAAGTGTAATAAAAAAATACCAAGTTTTTTTAAATGTTTATGCTTAAAAACATTACAAAACTATGATACTTATGAAGATCAAAATTTGCATAATAATATTTTTACACAAATAAATAAATTAATTTCAACTTCACTTAATAATAATTTTATTACATTATCAATAATCGATATTATAAATAATGGTTATTATGATAATTGGCCTTTTATTTATCCTAAATACAAAAAGCAATATCTGGATAAGTATGATTGGTTTATAACTGAGAATGATCATAATTATTTTAAAATCAAAAATTTATTAAAAAAAAATGATATTAATGATATTTATTATTTAATCGCAAAACACCAAGATTTTTTGTATTTAGATAAATGGATAATTAGTATTTTATATTTTTATAATAATAAAATGAATAAATTACAACAATATATTTGTGCTGAAGCATATATACATAAAATATGTAATGATATTAAAATTATTACTCATATAAAAAAATTTTGCCAATGTCATAATTGTAATAATATATTTTCATTATTTAATAATAAATGCTTAAAAAATAATATGATCAATTCACAAGTATTAATTAATACATTAAAATATATGAAAATTATTAAAGAAGAAGAAATTATAAAAAATGATAATATTATTACTATTTAAATATTTTAACTTATAATGCATATTCCTTGATTATCTTTTTCTAGTTTATTATCTTGATTATCTTTTTCTAGATTATTATCTTTTTCTAGATTATTATTTTTTTCTTGATTATTATCTTTTTCTAGATTATTATCTTTTTCTAAATTATCTTGATTATCTTTTTCTAGATTATTATCTTTTTCTAGATTATTATCTTTTTCTAGATTATTATCTTTTTCTAGATTATTATTTTTTTCTAGATTATCTTGATTATCTTTTTCTAAATTATCTTGATTATCTTTTTCTAAATTATCTTGATTATCTTTTTCTAGATCGTCTTGATTTTTATTATCCTTATGTTTTTCTTCCATTAATCTAACTTCTTGAGAATTTTGAATATATAATAAATACATTGGAACCATATTTACTATTAAATATACTTGAATATCATCATCTAAATTATATAATAGGTCTGCTGTATTTAACATAATAGTATTCTCGTCACATTTATTTGTGTGATACCATGATGAACCTTTAGGTGGTTCTTCTATTTCTGCAATATTAAATACTTTACCTATGTTATTTTTAAAAATAATACATGGTTTTGATATTTTTTTGGAAACAATAATTTTATTATTATCTAAGTGATCTACTATAACAATATCATTATCATTATCAGTTATTTTTTTTATAAAATCAACATTAATATCGTTCTTTGTGCTTAACAAAAATGTACACCAAGACATAAAATTAGGTTCTCCAAACATATCTGTATCATGTTTATATGATACTGGTCGTTCTAATGTTCCTATGATTTTTGCGAATGTTTTATTATTCATTTTATTATTTTATTATTACAATATTAAAGTTATTTCTAGTTTTTTTTTTCATTTTTTTTTTATCATTATATAAACTTTAACTGATACATAATATATATGAATTATAATTGTAACATTTGTAAATATGAAACATTACATAAAAATCAATATGCTAGACATATTAATTCGTTCAAACATAATAACAATTTAAAAAAAGACAATGAGCAAAAAAATATTAAAACTGATGTTAATATTGAAACTAACAATAAAACTAAAACGAACAATAAAACTAAAAAGAATAATAAAACTAAAACGAATAATAAAACTGAAACAAATAATAAAACCAAAACGAATAATAAAACTAAAACGAATAATAAAACTGGAACGAATAATAAAACTAGTAACAAGAAAAATATTGATTTTAAAAAAGATGATGATATATTAAGTGATGATGATATATTAAGTGATGATGATATATTAAGTGATGATGATATATTAAGTGATGATATATTAAGTTATAATGATGATATAAATATAAAATATGCAAAATTGCAAAAAAAATATGATAAAATGGTAAAAGAAAACAAAAGATTAAAGGAAGAAAATAAAATATTCAATGATAATTATCTTAAATTAGTAAATGCATTAGCAAATGATGAGGATTCTAAAACGGTAGTTGATAACACAACAGCAACAAATGTAGTTAATAATGTAAAAAATATTGACACATTAAATATATACAATAATATTAACATTTATTGTTACTGTCCGTATGATTTTGTTCATGATATATCCACATCAATTTATTTACAGAAATTAGCCGAAAAAATAGGTTTAGAAATAGCAAAAAAATGTGACGTCAATAATTTTGTAACAAAACTTGTAGAAGCTGATGAAGATAAAACATATGATTATAATTTTTTTGTATAATCAAATTAATTATAAAATTTTTATTAATAATTTAAACGAAATAATATTTTTAACTTTTTTTGTTAATGAAATTTTTATAACAAATTTAAATATGTTTTTACAAAAAAAAAAGTCTTGTTTTTATAAAAAAATTTATAAATTTCTCAAGTGAAAAAAAAAAATTACACAAGATTTTTAAAAAATGGTTTTTTTTTAATTTTTGGTAGTTATGAAATATAACGTAAAACGTACATTTTGCCCCGAATTCGGGGCAATTTGCCCCAAATTTGGGGCAAAATATTTGTTTCCTTGACTGAAACTAATGTTGATTTTTTTTCATTTTTTCCATTTTTTTTTAGTCAATGTTGAGTTTTTTATCGTTTTATTGCGTAAAACATATATTTTTATAATATTGACAAAAGTATGTTGAGTTTTTTATTGTTTTACTTCGTAGAGCATATATTTTTATAACATTAACAAAAGTATGTTGGGTTTTTTATTGTTTTACTTTGTAGAACATATATTTTTATAACATTAACAAAAGTATGTTGGGTTTTTTATTGTTTTACTTCGTGGAATATATATTTTTGTAACATTAACAAAAGTATGTCGAGATTTTTATTGTTTTACTTCGTAGAACATATATTTTTATAACATTAACAAAAGTATGTTAGGTTTTTTATTGTTTTACTTCGTATAACATATATTTTTATAACATTAACAAAAGTATGTCGAGTTTTTTATTGTTTTACTTCGTAGAACATAGGATTTTATAACATTAACAAAAGTATGTTGGGTTTTTTATTGTTTTACTTCGTAGAACATAGGATTTTATAACATTAACAAAAGTATGTTAGGTTTTTTATTGTTTTACTTCGTAGAACATATGTTTTTATTTTGAATAAAAATATATTTTTTGTAAAATAAAAAATTTTTCAAAAAGTCTTGTTTTAATAAAAAATTTATAAAATATTTCCATGTCCAAAAAAAAACTACACAATTTTAAAATTTATCAAAATTCTGATATTTTTTCAAAAAAATGCAATTTTTAAAATGTTCTTTATATTACAGGAAACATATTTTTTGTCCGCTTTTTGTCCGCTTTTTGTCCGAAAAAAAGGACAAAAATATGTTTTAATTAATATTTCAAATGTGCATTTTTTTTAACTTTTTCCAATTTTTTTTAATTTTTTTTATAAATGTTGGGTTTTTTATTGTTTTACGTCATGAAACAACGTTTTTGTTCGGTGATAAATGTGGACTTTTTTCTTGTTTTACGTCATATAACATATGTTTTTTTTTGTCCAAAATAATGTTAGGTTTTTTGTCGTTTTATGATGCGTAACATAAGTTTTTATTTTGGTGATAAATGT
>Ga0208826_1000025_pt1 | contig 196136 bp, 155 predicted proteins | sample AD_UKC115_MetaG_FD_184451 | JGI IMG/M metagenome (GOLD analysis project Ga0208826, IMG submission 184451) | Active sludge microbial communities of municipal wastewater-treating anaerobic digesters from Hong Kong - AD_UKC115_MetaG (SPAdes)... | ecosystem: Engineered > Bioreactor > Anaerobic >...
TAATCCCCATACCGCCAATCCAATGAGTAAAACTTCTCCAAAAAAGAATACCTTTTGGCAAAGCCTCTATATCAGAGAGAATTGATGCACCAGTTGTTGTAAAACCAGACATTGTTTCAAAAAATGCGTCGGTGTATGACGGAATTGCTCCTGATATTACATGAGGCAAAGCACCAAATAGAGACAAAGCAACCCACCCAAAACCTACTATTGCAAAACCCTCTTTGGGATGTATATCTTTTTGGCTTGCTCCTAAATTTCTCTTTGTGGAAAAAAATGCTAAAATCCCGACTAAAAATGTAATACTGAAAGAGAAGATAAAACTTGCTTGGTCCTGACTATCATAATAATATGCAAAAGGCAATGGCAGCAACATTGTAAAACTTAGAAAAATAAGTATTAATCCAAGGATTTTAGCGACAATTTTCAAATTCATATTATTACTTGAATAATTTTTCGACAATTTTAATTTGTTCAGTTGTGCAAAGAATAAGCACTTTGTCGCCTTCGCTAATATGAGTATCGCCCGTTGGAATTATTAAGTTATCATTGCGGTCGATAACAGCTCCAACAATAGCTCCACGCGGGAAATCTAAATTTTTAAGAGGCTTAGTGGTAATTTTGGACTTAGGTTTGGCAATATACATTGTTATTTCTGCTTCAATGCCGAGTAGCTCTACTACATTTGCAATAGATTGCCTTTTTATAAAACTTTCGATAACGTTGACGGTTATTTGTTGTTTGCTTACAACAGCATCAAGTCCAAGAGTTCCCGAAAGCGGTAAGTATTCGTTCTTGTTTATCAAAGTAATTGCGCGTGGCACTTTGAGGTGCTTTGCAATAATGCTGGTAATAATATTTGTCTCGTCGTCGCCTGTGATAGCAACGAACTCGTCCATATCAGGAAGCCCTTCCAGAGTAAGCAAGTCGAGGTCGCTCCCATCTCCGTGAATAACCAGAGTATCTCTCAATTGGTTGGCTATATCGGTTGCTTTTTTTTCGTCTTTTTCGATAATTTTAATATTCAAATCATCTTGCAATTTTTCTGCTATAAAGTATGCAATTTGTCCGCCACCGATAATCATTACATCTTCGATTTTAACGTTCTTCTTCCCAAAAATTTCGAGAAGTTCATCAAAATAATTAGGATTGCAAGTGAAGAAAATTTGGTCGCCTTTCATTAAGAAATCGCTGCCACGAGGAATAATTGTTCTCAAATTACGTTTTATTGCAACAATTCTCATTGGTATGTGCTTATATTTTGTTCCGAGCTCAGCAAGAGGTACTCTAAGAATATCCAATTGAGAATCGATTCTAATACCAGTAAAATGAACTTTGCCGTTTTCAAATTCAATAGAGTCAGTAGATGAAGCCAAGTTAATCAAACGAACAATCGCTTTTGCAGTTTCTTGTTCAGGATGCACCATCAGATCTACACCGAAATCTTCTTTACGAACAATAAAGTTAGGATTAAGGTATTGAGCATTTTTAACGCGAGCGATTGTAGTTTGCACCCCCATTTTTTTTGCTAATTTACAAGCAAGCAAGTTAATTTCGTCGCTACGGGTAAGAGCGACGAAGGCATCCATTTTATCAATTTGAGCAGATTTAAGAATTTCGTAATCAGTAGCATTACCTTCAATGACCATAGCGTCTAAGTGTTCGCGCGCATACTCGGCTCTTTCTGGGTTTTGCTCGATGATTACAATGTCGCCTTCGAAAAGAGTAAAACGCTTCGCAAGCTGATAACCAATGCTTCCGACCCCAACAATTGCAATATTCATTTTTCAAAACCTGAGTTTAAAAACACAAAATTATTAAAAATTATCAATATAATGTAATGAAATTTTCATTAGGAGTTTTTTATAAATATTGCTTTTTAATATCATTTATAGTATTTTTGATAAATTTAAATGATTTATTTATAAAAAATGAGGGAATTATGTCGTTTGTTATTGATGGTCATAGTCTGACAGTTGAAAAAGTTGTGGAAGTTGCCCGCAATGGTGCAAAAATTACATTAGATGAAGAAGCATTAGAGCGAATTAAAATATGCCGCCAGATGTTGGAGAAAAAGATTGAAGCACGAGAAATTATGTATGGAGTGAACACCGGTATAGGTGAGTTTTCCGAAATAGTATTGACTGATGAGCAAATCAAGGAATTTCAGAAATATCTTATATATAATCATTCAGCAGGAATTGGCGAGCCCTTGCCTATTGAATATGTGCGTGGAGCAATGCTTGGACGTGTTAATGTGCACGCTCACGGAAATTCGGGATGCCGTCCTGAAATAACTCAAACGCTTGTAGAAATGCTTAATAAAGGTGTAACACCTGTTGTTTGTAACAAAGGTTCAGTAGGTGCTTGTGGCGACCTTTCACCTATGTCTCAGATTGCATTGCTTATGATGGGCGAAGGCGAAGCATTCTACCAGGGTGAGCGTTTGCCAGGCAAAGTAGCTTTCGAGCGTGCCGGCATTCCGATACCTGGGCTTAAAGCACGCGACGGGCTTGCAACAATCAATGGCTCGAATGTATTAACTGCAATGAGTGCAATTCACATCTGGGAATTCAATCGCATTTTGAAGATGGCAGAAATTGCAGCTGCTATGTCGCTCGAAGCTTTGCTTGCTAATATGAAACCATACGACAAGCGTTTGCACGAATTGCGTGGTTTCCCTGGTGCAATTAGAAGTGCCAAAGCTATTAAGAAATGTTTGGAAGGTAGCGATTTGCTTACTGGCAAGATGAAAACTAAGGTGCAGGATGCTTATTCTATGCGCTCAACACCGCAGGTGATTGGAGCAGCTCACGATGCACTCGCTTATGCTCGCAAACAAGTTGAAACTGAACTGAATGGAGTTGGCGACAATCCTATTTTCATTCCCGAGGATAATTTAACTTTGACCGGAGCCAACTTCCAGGGAACACCTGTATCGCTTCCAATGGATATGGCAGGTGCATCGATAACAATGGTATGCGTGTTATCCGAACGCCGCCTGAACAGATTGCTCAATCCAGCTTTGAGCCAGGGATTGCCTGCATTCCTGACAAAGGGTGCCGGTATGTTCTCAGGAATGATGTTGAGCCAATATACTGCTGATATGTTAATTGTTGAACAGAGAATTCTTTCAAATCCTGCTTCAATTCAGTCAATCCCAGCTGCTGCCGACCAGGAAGACTTTGTTTCTATGGGAATGAATACTGCACTCAAAAACCATCAAATTCTGGACAATGCTTATGGTATTCTTGGCATCGAGTTTATGGCTGCTGCTCAGGCATTGGACTTCCGTAACTTCAAGAATGGTCGTGGTGTGGAAGTTGCACGCAAAGTGATTCGTAAATATGTCGATTTCCTTGATGTCGATAGACCACTTTACAACGACCACAACAAGATGAAGGAATTAGTGAAATCTGGTGAAATTTTGGATGCAGTCGAAGCAGAAATTGGTAGCTTAGAAGAATAAATTGAAGAAGTTTTAATATTACACCTCTTTCAAAAAATAAGCGGCTGTCCCCAAAAAGGACAGCCATTTTTATTTAGTTGATTTCTTTATATGTAATCAATAACGGTCTCAGCATAGAAGAAGTTCATCCGAAGGCGGAATTTGGGTGAGTGCCGTAAAGCACGAACCTTTTATGCTGTGTAATATTAAGTTGGGGCGTCATTTATATTATCTCTTTTTTTCTGATTATAAAATCTATAGTATTCGTATTGGCGCTTTTTATAGCTTTGAGAACAACATCTAAATCATTCCATTTTGAACATTCACGATTAGATTCATAGTATCTTCCCGAACCTGCATAATGCTTTATCGATGTAAGTGTTTTTCTTAAACTACTCCAAGCAGTAAGCCACGTCCGCCTTTTCACTGTTGTGTGAGGATGATGAAGGGCATAGATTGATTCCTCATTTTTGGCTAACTTTTTGAAATCCTCTTTTACCTTTTTACGCCATTCCTTTGCATTTATTGATCTTGGATTGAAAATATTTAGATCATGGCATCCGAGTATCATAACTTTTCCAACATCTAAGTTAACGAAATGTGTTTGTAGATCCACAATCCTTACCAAACCATTCTGTTGTGATGATGTTGGATATGATTTCCCAGTCCAAAAAAGATTGCCTTGTTTTAAATCTTTCAGAAATACTAACTCAACATGTAGTCGATTATGAGTTGTCGATATTTTCTCATTAACAGAGTCTACGCCTAATGTAATGTAATCTGTAACTTCACTTAATCTCCTACATAAATCATCGTTCAGAACGGAACTTACATATTCAGTAGCTTTCTCAATTAATTTATTAATAGCCTCATGATTTGGGTTTTTATTATCACCTATATCATTCCAGGATATTGATTCAGGCCAATCAAATTGAAGAAAGCCACCGCATGTTATAAGAAATTTGACCTTTTTGTCTTTAGGCCACTTCTCACAAATGTCTTCAATTAGTCGCCATGCTTCTTTTAGATTTCCTTCCCATTCACCAGCTATTATCACTCTTGCTATGGATGGATCTTGTTCCTCTTTTATTTCAATTTCCCAGCCTTCATAGCCCCCTTTTAACAGGTTCTCAAATTTCTTGACATCGGATTGGTTATCTGGGTCAAAACTACACCACACATAATCTTTAGCAAATAATCTGACGGTTGGCTTTAAACCTTTTATTGCTGGAAGGAAATCCCTCAGAGTATCATACCAAGCACGCTGCTCATCTCTGTAAATAGGGTCGTTGTCTTTAGCATTGAATCCCATACATAGTTTTATCCACCGTTCCCTGTCAAAACCCAATTCAAGTTCCTCAGGATATTTTTCTAAGGCAATTCTTCTCGGTTCTGTAAAATGTTGTGTTTCATCAAATTCTACAATAAAGCCGGGATTAGGAATGAAGAAATCACAATTTCGAAGAGTTTTAGATTTAACAAATTCTTTGAAACCGCTATGAGTTTTGAGAGCCTCGTAAATCTCTTTCAGTTTATCGTAGTAGGGGGTATTTTTTAAATCCTCTGGTTAAGTTCCTATCTCAAATTTATAATTCTGCTCAACTTTTCCATACATTTTTTCCAGAAGTCTTTTAACTGTTTCTTTACATTTCGCACATCTTTCGTTATGAGAATCTATTGAGACTTTATTTCTTCTGTTCTTTTTCAATGGTTTGGTGATAGAGATCTTAGAGGGCTCTTCTACTACGTTAAACCCCAAATTCTTGAGGAAATTATTCGTCTCTACACCACCATTGAATTCTTGTGAGTCTAATAGTTCGGAATTTGCATACTTATTGGCTAATGAAATGACAAACTTTGGTGGAAAATACCCGCCATCATATTCCAAAAGATACTTCCTTGAATTTCTACCCTCAGAAATTCCGACTTTCTTAATTTCTGCTATTGCTTCAATGATATGTTCTTTCTTTATGTTTTTAGGAATCATGGTAAACTCGCCCCAATTTCACACCACAAACAAATATACGCAATTATTCAATATATATTTGCATTATTGCATTTAATCTTTATTAAAAATTTAGTATGTTTTTCCAAAACTTCCAATTTTTTTTGCATTTTTTAAAAACTTATTAGAAATTGCAGCAATCCTTTCACTTCAAACATTTCAGCAAAACTACATTCCAAACGGATTAAGTACAAACTTTTTCACCTTAACGGACAAGAACAAATTTTATGATTACGATTTCCCAAACAACAACTCCCCTAAAACGCCAAGCTTGCAGCTAACCCTTTCAACATACACAATTATTTAATTATTTACAATATTTCATTTAACTTATCTCTAACCATCAATACATCCCCATAACTCTCTTCAATTGCATTCACCGCGTTGAAAACTTGCATAAATACCTTTATAGGGAAATTTAAGTAAAATGATTACGAATTAGCCTGCTTTCTCTCTTTTTTATGTCGGAAAATTGCCCAGAAAAAGCCAACCACAACTAAAATAGTGCCGAGCCATACAAAATTAATAAATGGTTTTATGGCAAAGTCAAATGAAAAAAGTTGAACAGGTTCAGCCGTTGGTTCGCCTTCACGCTGGAATACAAACGCAGCTTGCGAGCCACCCTGCATCATTGCAATAAGTTCCGAAAAGCCAATCATAATATCAGTGCCGCGAATTTTCTTCATTTCAGGAATTCCTTCTTTGGAATTAATATCTATGGCTGAATATAGAGTATCGACATATTTTTCGTTTGGCAGTGTAAATTCAACGGCAACCCCCAATCTTACTCTGTTGTCCGCCGACATTTCCATTGCGTGGTTCATATCAAAACCAAGCATCTGCATTTTCAATGAAGTATCGAGTGGGACACGCGACATTTCCTCGCGAGCAAGAAGCACCATCGGTGAATTTGACTTTCTTTCAGTCGATTTAGGTGATATATAAATATCATAAAATGGTTTTTCAATAATTCCAGGTTCGAGAAATGGTGCCATTCGGTCGTTGAAATTACTCCAATAGAAGATTGGGTTCAAAGTATAAGTGTTTTCACCTTTTTTGGCAGTAACGATAAATTCGTATTTTTCTCTATCCTGAAAATGCTTTTCAATCTGGTTGATTTTTTCGAAAGTAATTTCGTATCCAAAAACATTAGTTTTATCGCCAAGAGCGAGCGTAACGTGTTGAGTTGAAGAATATGCACCTGAAATTAAAGCACCAAGAAGCAAAAAAGCAACCCCCGCATGAGAAATGTAAGTCCCAAAGCCGTGTTTGTATGTTTTCCAGTTGCGAATAATAAATTCAAGATTGACAACAATTGTATAAATTGCAGCAAAAGCAAGTAAAAGATAAGCGGCAGAATTAACACCTAACCAGAAAACAATCAAAGTTAGTATTATTGAAATCGATAATGAAATAGAAATTCGATTTATTTTGCTTTTAATATCAGTCGAGTTCCAGTGTAAGTAGAGTGAAAAAGCACTTGTGAGTAAAAGCAAAATTGCAAAAGGTAAATTCCATTTATCATAGAAAGAAATATCAACACTCGACTTTTGCGAACCCAAAATTTCTGTAAAAAGAGGCCAGTTTGTTCCAATAAAAACAATAATCGCAATCGCAAATAGAATAATCGAACCCAGTGAAAGGAAAAATTCGCGTGAACTTCCTTTGAAATCAATTGCTCCGGAAATAGATGAAATCTCCCTTGTGCGAATAATAAGCGAAATTATTCCAATCAAAAAGAAAACAACAAGCGATACAATCAATAACGTATAGATAAATTTACCAGGTTCGCCAAAAGAATGAACGGAAATGTCGCCTAATACACCACTACGAGTTAAAAATGTTGCATAAAGCACCAATATGAAGGAAATAATTGCAAGTACAAAATTAGTGCGAACAAGCCCTTTTGTTCGTCTCTGAACAAGCATTGTATGCACAAGAGCAACAGCAATCAGCCAGGGAAGAAGAGAAGCATTCTCAACTGGGTCCCAGCCCCAAAAGCCACCCCAACCAAGCACTTCGTATGCCCAGAAGCCACCAAGCATAATTCCAAGCCCAAGAATACCTGTTGCTGCAAGTGTCCAGGGGAGTGAAATCTCAATCCATTTATGATATTCCCGTTTGATTAGACCAGCAACAGCAAATACAAACGGGACGCTCATCATAGCATATCCTGCAAATACAATCGGCGGATGAATAGCGTTCCAGTAATTCTGCAATATTGGATTTAGACCACGACCATTTGGCGGGGTAAATCCAACGGGTGTTCCACTATCGGCAAATGCTTCCCAGATATACTGAAATGGGCTTTTCGAAATTAACATCAATGTGAGAAATACAAGGATTAGCGAATAAAGCCCCATCACTAATTCCTGATAACCGTATTTCTTGGCATACGGTTGCAGGAAAAAGCCAATGAGCACCATCATAAGTGCCCATAGCAAAATAGAGCCTTCCTGACCAGAATAGAAAGAGGTAATTAACAAGCCAAGTGGCAATTCTCTTGAAGAATAAGACCAAATATAGTAGTATTGAAAATTATAAGAAAGTATATTCGACAAAAGAAATGCCGAGGCAAATACTATTGCTGCAAAAAGTCCCCAATAGGAATATTCTGCTATTTTTATATTCTTTTTGTTTTTTAAGGCTAAAAAGTAAAAAAGAGTTGATAACACTGAGAAAATTAAAGAAACGTAGATAGATAATTTACCAATCATAAAGAACCTGAGAAATGTTTATAAGAATAATTTTTATTTTTGCATTTTACCTTCATATTTACTTGGGCATTTGGTAAGAACTTCGGATGCCATAAAAATATCGCCTTCAAATTTTCCCTTGACAACTACCATCGGTGCAATATCAAAATTATTGGGCTTCCCACCTTTGTAGAGCACCTCAGCAATTCCATTTTTTTCGTCTCTCAGATGAAACTTGAACTCATTATTTTGACTGTCGTAGTTCGAAGGAAGTTCTTTTACCCAAGAACCAATGATTTGTACAGTTTTGTGTTCCTGGCGGGCAGTCGCAAAATCCGAATATTCGATTTTACTTGCATCAAATGAATAAATTGCTAATGCTACTAATGCAATCCCCGCAATAATTCCGATTAAATACTTTTTCTTCATAACTAAACTCATTTTTAATAAATCATTAAATCTAAAATAATAAAATTAATTTAAAAAATGTAATTTTTTTGGATTGGTTAATTATTTTTTAAGTGTGAATAAAATGAACCGGTAAAGAGAAAGTGAATGATGTCCCAACTCCGAGTTCGGAATGAAAACTAATTTCTCCACCTAATTTTTCGATAGCGTTTTTGACAATGTATAACCCAAGCCCGGTGCCTTGTATTGATTCAGAGTTTTCCCCGCGATAAAATTGCTCGAAAATGTGCTTTTTATCATTTTCGGGAATACCAAATCCCTGATCCTTAACTTGAACAAATATTACATTATCTTCGACAAGCCCAACAGAAATATTAACATCTGTATTCATCGGCGAATATTGGACAGCATTTGTAACTAAATTCATCATAATAGTTTTGAACAAGTTTTCTTCTGTAACAATCATTGGATTTTGAAGGTCAATAGAAATCTGAAAATTATGATGATATTGGTCTATTGCTTTAATTTCATCGACAACATTTTCGATTAATTTAGCGACGTTAAATGGTGAAAAATGGACTTCGCTCAGAACTTCTTCTTCGCTTAAATGACCGGTAACAAGAACATTATCGAGCAAATGTGTCATCTGACGGGCAGCAATTCGAATTCTATCAACGTGTTTGGAGAGAGTGCTTAAGTCGTTTTTAACAATTGCAAGTTCCATAAGGAAAAGCGATGTAAGCATAACGGTAAGTGGCGAACGATATTCCTCCGATATCATTTTCAGGAAACGAGCGCGTAGCTCGCTAAATTCTTTTTCTTTTAGATATGCAGATTGTAGTTCATCTTTTGCAATGCGAAGTTCTTCAAGAGCATCTTCAAGCTCGGCAGTTCGCAGTCGGACGCGTTCTTCGAGCTCGATATTCATTGATTTGAGAGCTTTTTCGTTTTGTTCGTTGATAATTGCTGCGGAAAAAATACGTGCAGCAACTTCGAGAGCATCAATTTCTTGCTGGATCCATTGTTGTTTAGTTTCAACGTTTCTTATTAAGAAAAATCCCCAGAATTTATTGTAAGGAGTAATTGGAATAAAAGTAAGAGAAGTAAAATGAAAATTTGCGGGGAAATTCAAATCGTTATAAGGAAGCTCATCATAATGAATGACAACAATTTCACCTGATATTAGTTTATTTTTAATATTACGGTTTTCTGTCAGAATATATTTGAATTCAGGACTTGTGCATAATTGTTCGTTAGTAATGTCAATTAATGAAGAGTAATTCAAACATCTTAAATCAAACGTATCCTGGTTTTCGCTAATATTCTCAAATAGATATACAACAGAGGAATCAGTAATTGAAAGAAGTCTATCGAGGCTAACTTTAATTTTTGCACGCCAATTTGGTTCAATAAGAAATTGTTCGGCTGCTTGACTGATAGTTTCTAAAATTTCATCCTTTCTTGAAATAATTTTATGAAGGCGTTTCGTGGTAGTTAAATCATCAACAATTCCTATAAAATAGTGAAGATCGCAAGGTTCGTTAATAGATATTTCGCTCAACAATACATTTCTTATTTCTCCATCTTTTCTGCGGACTGAAAGTTCAAAGCTTGTAGGCAGACTTTTACCTTCTTGCAAATCAAGAGCACGTTTTCGAATAATTGGTCGAGAACTTTCCTCAATTAATTCAAAATAATCGAATGCTGGGGATAAAATTTCGTCCTTTGTATATCCAGAAAACTCACAAAATTTAGGGTTGACATAGAGGAATTTATGATCCTTCATAATAAACATTGGGTCATTAGCATTTTCAAGCAGAGAATAATACTTTTTCTCACTTTCTATTAATTTGGTTCGAATAATATGCCGATTCAAAGCAAGAGACAGGACATTTAGAATTCTTGTAAGAATTTTAATGTCTTTTTGATGGAATTTAGAATCTTTGTTTGCAAGGAAAAGATAACCAAAATTAACACCTTCGATTTCAACTGGAGCATAAAGGTAATTCTCTATTGCTAATACATTGTCGTTTAATTGAATTTGAACGGGGGTGTTGAAATTATCATAAATATAACTATCATTTGCAAACTTTTTTCTAATTGTAATATCTATTAATGAAATTGCATTCTGGTCGAGTTCCAAATATGAGTGAAAGACAACACTAACTTGTTCCTCGAGATTGAATAAAGTAAGGAAACTGAAATGATTAGCGAATAAGTTGCTAAAAGAGTAAAGCACAAGTTGACAAATCTTGTGAAGTTCAGTTTCGTTGATAACATAATTTGAAATCGAAGCTACATTAATATTTACCTTAACTTCATTTTGAAGCTGAATTTCTTTGTTAACTCTATCAATTGCAGAAACTAAAATGTTTGAAAAAGTTCTCAGCAAAGCAGAATCCTCGTTTCGCCACGAGCTGTCAAGCATTGCATTAAAAATTGCAATACCACCATACAACTCATTGTCATAAATAACGGGCACGATGAAAATATTCGATAATCCAAGCAATTTCATATACTTCCGCACTTCTGGGGAAGTATTTTCATAATTAACTAAAAAATTACCTGTAATAAAGTTACTATTTTTGAAAAATGAATAAATCCATTGATGAATATTGTCAATTTTTTCTTTGAATTTATTGACGTTTATTTGCAATGTGTTAGCGAAAAATGCATATTCGGGGGATACAATTCCATTGCTAACGGTGTAAAGAACAATCCCATCAGCATTAGCAAAGTAACAAAATTTTTTGAGGGCATTAAGTGTTTTGTCTTCAAGTTCATAAGTTTCTAAACTTGTGAAATCCTGGGCTATTTCGCTGAGAAGTTTTTCGAAATTTTTTCTATATTCGAGGTTTAATCGAAGAAGTTTATTGCTCTTGTCTTCTTTGATGATAACGCCAATGTATTGGTTTTCATTCTCAATAATTGGATAATAAATGACGTAAATATTTTTTGTCCTGCTATCACCAAAGAATAAAGTATATTCCGATGTTGCAGGTTGTTCGTTTACGTGAGTAATGTTAAATAAGTTTTGGTAAAGGTTTTCAACGAATTTTTCATTTAAATAATCTTTGTTATTTTGATTAACAAATTTCACAAACAATTCTTGGATTTTTAATCTTTTAATAGTATCGACAGGTATTTCAAATAGATTTTCAGCGAAATTATTGCAATAAATAATATTACACTCTTTGTCAATAATCAAAAGTGCTTCTTGTGAGTGTTGAAAAAACTGCTCAAAAATATTAATTGAGATAGAATTTTTATTCATTTTACAAATACAATGACACACATTAGAGAACTAAATATAAGAAACAAAACTAATTAAATCAAAAAATTATTTTTTTTGAGCGTTAATTCGCAACCAGGCATCATAAAAAGGAGATGTTTGTTTCCAAATTGGTTGCAATGGGCTATTGGCAAGAGCAGTTACAATATCAAAAAGCAAATTAGCGTGCTGCAAAACAGCTTCATAATTTACTTGAAATTTAAAGTCGTCGTTTGGAGTGTGATATATATTGTTTGCGTAATAATAGAACTTCTCCAAAGCTTCTTCCTGCGAGAGATTCTCTAAATCGAGCCCATCCATAATAAGCAAAGCAGGCACTCCGTTTCTCGCAAATGAGTAATTATCAGAATACACGAATGAATTGTCTAACGCAAACGCTGGCAATTCCGATAAATAAAGATTATTTTGTTCCAATACCTTATCGAGAACATCAATATTATCCAAAAATTCCGCCCCGATAGCAACAACTGATTTAAATCTATCCAGAAAAGCAATCCCGTCAATATTTATATTGAGAACTGTCTTGTGAAGCGGTCGGGCAGGATAATCGCAATAGTAGGTGGAACCAAGCAATCCCTGCTCTTCTGCCGTTGTGAAAAGGAATATAATAGAACGTTTGGGTTTGCTTTTTGTTTCCATTATTCTTCGGGCAATTTCGAGTGTTACAGCACAACCAAGAGCATTGTCGGTAAGTCCGTTGTAAATACTATCGCTTCCGAATGGAATGCCTATACCAAGATGGTCGTAATGTGCAGAAACTAATATGTAACTATCGCGTAATTTTTCATCTGAACCTTGAATAATTCCGATAACATTTACGGCAAGAAAATCGTGGCGTTCTATTTGAGGTTTGAACTCAAAGAAAGTATTTAGCGGAAAACTTGATAATTTGTTGTTTTTTGCAAGTTCCATAATCTGATTTAGTGAGTAACCAGATTGTGCAAAGATAAAATCAGAGTCATTAGGATTAAGGATAATGCACAAATTATTATTCAAATTATACGCAAGCGAGAAATCGTCGAATTGATAATTAAATTTCTTGTTTTCCCAATCATCTGGATTTGAAAGGCTTTTCGAAGAGATTATTATCAGTGCAGCAGCACCACGAGAAAGAGCAATAATTCGTTTGGTTTCGAAACTTGAATAAGTAGTCGGTCGCTCACCCGCAAAGAAATCAGGGGAAGATGAAAGCGGTTCACCATCTAAAACTACAACAACCTTGCCGCGAACATCAATATTCAAATAATCGTTATAATCGAATTCGGGAGCGACTATACCAAAACCGGCAAATACCATCTCTGTTCGCCGTGCAAGAAAAATTTGATGCGAAATTTTATAAACTAAATAATCTTGGTTTAATATATATTCCCGGAAATTGTTCTCAGAATATATAGTAAGTTTTGTCTCAGGTAGAAGTTTTGTGGAATGCATAGGGATATATTGATAGAAAGTTCCGTCTTTGCCAAGCGGTTTCACACCGTATTTATGCAATTCTGAGGCTAAATATTTAGCGGCAATTTCACTACCGAACGAACCCGTTAGTCGTCCTGCCAAAAAATCGCTCGCAAGAAAGTTCACGTGGCTAATAATCTGACTTTTGTTTATCTCTGCTATCAAGCAGGAAGCAAATAGCACGGTTATTATGTATAAGCATACTCTCATATAAACAAATTACTTAATAATGTAAAATAAAAAAAATCGATTGATTAAAAACTATTGTTCAGTAAATGGCAAGGAAATTGACAATAATCAGAATAATACAAAAGAAATAGCATAAATACTATGTTTTTTGAATGATGAAGAAAGGAAATGGCTAAAAATACACAAATTGATGTATTAAATTCGCCTGCGATGAGCAAAATCCGCAATAATCTGCTTCCTCAATTGAGCAGGAACCGAGATTTGTTGTTAGCGATGGGAGTATTGCTCATATTAGGTTTGTTGATAATACCGTTACCCCCAAAACTATTAGATATATTTTTAGCGACAAATATTACTTTGTCTGTATTAATCTTGATGATTGCGATTTACATAAGAACACCGCTCGAATTTTCATCGTTTCCCGCAGTGTTGCTTATGACTACTTTGTTTCGATTAGGACTAAACGTTGCTACTACGCGTCTGATATTAGGAGAGGCTTCTGCAGGAGATATCATCCAGGCATTTGGCTCGTTTGTTATCAAGGGAAATTATGTAGTCGGTGTGATTATATTTTTAATCTTACTTGTCATTAATTTTATTGTAGTAATCAAGGGTTCTACTCGTATAGCAGAAGTAAGTGCTCGTTTTACATTAGATGCATTGCCTGGCAAGCAGATGAGTATTGATGCTGATTTAAACGCAGGATATATAGATGAAGCAACTGCCAAAAAGAGACGTGAAGACCTAACACGCGAGGCTGACTTCTTTGGTGCAATGGACGGTGCAGCTAAGTTTATTAAGGGAGATGCAATTGCAGGACTTGTTATTACAGGTGTCAATATCCTTGGCGGGCTGGCTGTTGGGATGTTGCAGTTTGATATGGATTTTGCTACCGCTGCATCAACCTATACAATATTGACCATTGGCGATGGGCTGGTGGCACAAATTCCATCGCTTTTGATTTCTGTTTCGGGTGGTTTGGTCGTAACACGTTCGAGCGGTTCAGATTATCTTGATACAGAACTTTCATTCCAGATAGGCAGTCGCCCTAAACCTCTTGCGATTACTTCATTAGTTTTGCTTGTTATGGGAACAATTCCAGGCTTCCCGTTTATTCCATTTTTCATTCTTTCAATAATTACTGGTGCTTTTGCATACTACCGCTATAAGCAAACAAAACAAGAGGCTGAAAGAAAACTTAAAGAGGAAATTGAAAAAGCAGAGGAAGTGAGCTTGCCACCCGAGCAACCAGTAGAAGAATTGCTTAAAATCGACCCCATAGAAATCGAATTAGGTTATGCTTTGATACAATTAGTTGACGAAACGCAGGGAGGCGATGTATTCAAACGAATTACAAACGTTCGGCGCCAGCTGGCTCAGGAACTTGGTATTATCTTGCCACCAGTGAGAGTAAGAGATAATTTGCAACTCGAACCAGAAGAATACGTTGTCAAAATTCGTAATAATGAAATTGCAAGAAACAAGCTCTATCCCAATATGTTGCTTGCAATGAATCCCGGAAATGCCGAAGGCACTCTTGATGGCATAAATGTTACAGAGCCTGTTTTTGGACTGCCTGCTGTGTGGATAAATCAAAACTTGCGGGAAAATGCTGAGGTGATGGGCTATACAGTTGTCGAGGCAGCTACTGTTCTTACAACGCATTTAACAGAATTGTTGCGGCGAAATGCCGATAAACTTCTTACTCGTCAAGAGGTGAAGCGATTAATCGACAATTTGAAAGACGATTATCCCGCACTCTTAGAAGAAATACAGCAGGAACAATTGCCGCTTGTGCTTGTCCAGAAAGTGCTGCAAAATCTACTTTCTGAGGGTATTCCAATAAGAGATTTGCCGATAATATTGGAATCAATCCTTGAATATTCGAAAGTAACAAAAAATACAGATGTATTAACTGAATACGTTCGCCATAATTTATCCGAAACCATAAAAAAACTATATCAAGATAGGTTCGGAGTGATACACGCCATTGCTTTAGACCCGCAAATTGAAGAAAAAATTACAAATGCATTGCAAATGCACGGGACAAATGCAATCGCACCATCAATGGGCTTACCACCAGATTTTATCGAGGCGATGAAGAATAGTCTGAATGAAGCAATCGAGGAAATTTCGCTTGCGGGATATTTGCCACTTATAATTTGTTCGGCTCAAATTCGTCCCTATCTCTATAGAATGATACATAATACTTATCCACTTGTTAGCGTTGTCAGTTTCACGGAACTTCCTGCGGACACTGACATAGAAATTCACGGGCAAGTGCGTGTTTAAGAAAAAATAGGGTATGAGAACAAACAAATTAATTACAATCGACCACCACATAGCTAACGAAAAGTCTTTGCATCCCTATTCCACGGGAGAATTTTCAGCTTTGCTTCACGATATTGCTCTTGCTATTAGGATTATTTCACGAGAAGTCAGGCGTGCCGGTCTTAATGAAATGTTTGGGCTAACGGGAGAAGAAAACCCTAACGGCGATAAAGTAAGAAAACTGGATAAATTTGCAAATGAAATAATTAAAAATTTAGTTCTGCAAAATGGAAATGTTTGTTGCATAGCAAGTGAAGAAGAAAAAGATTTAGTTTATGCACCGAACAACGCAAATGCAAAATATATTTTAGTTTACGACCCTCTTGACGGCTCGGCAAATATCGATGTTAACATTACGATTGGAAGTATTTTCTCAATTTATCGCAGACTGCAAGACAATATTCCTGTAAATATTAATGAAGTTTTGCAGTGCGGAGCAAAACAAGTCGCTGCGGGGTATGCTCTCTATGGTTCATCTACTCTTTTGGTGTATACAACGGGAAATGGTGTTAACGTTTTCACTTACGACCCAACTTTGGGTGAATTCTTCCTCACACAAAAGAATTTGAAAATTCCACCATCGGGCTATATTTATAGTTGCAATGAAGGGAATTACTACAAATGGAAGCCACAGGTGCGTCAATTTGTAGATTATTTAAAAGGTGCAGGTGGGAATAATAGTTCCTATATGCTGCGCTATATTGCAAGTGGAGTGGCAGATATTCATCGAACTTTACTATATGGCGGAATTTATCTCTATCCCGAAGACGCGTCTCATCCTACGGGAAAATTCAGACTTGTATATGAAGCGAATGCACTTGCTATGATTGTCGAGCAAGCCGGCGGCAAAGCAACAGATGGCAATCACAGAATTCTGGAAGTGCATCCTACCTCAATTCACCAAACAACGCCCTTGATTATCGGAAGCCCCAACGAAGTTAGCCTATATGAAAAATATTATCGACAAGAGATGAATTTATAATCTTATTTAAACGTTTTTTTGGCAAAGCCCTTAATTTCAATTCCATCAATTTCAGGCTCATATTATTCGATTATTACTAATACTAATATACTAATTCAACAAATTTTGATGAAGTAACTACCTGTTTCTTAACAAATTTCAAAAATTTCAAAAAAAATTATTTTTTTTACAATAATTATTATTTACGTTCGACTAATTTCTAAAATAGAAATTATTTGTAAATAAGAATAATTATAAATTAATGAATAATCTCAAAGAAAAATTGGCAAGCAAAGGATTGAAAGCAACAGCCCAAAGATTGTATGTTTACGAGGCTTTGCTCAATAGCAGAGAACATCCAACTGCAGAGGAAGTGTTCCGCAAAGTATCGAAAGTGTTGCCAAGTGTTTCGTTAAGCACTATATACAACACACTTGAAACATTTGTCGAACACAATCTTGTCAATAAAGTTCTTAGCGAGTCGGGAACAGCTCGATATGACGCTTTTGTGGAAACACATCATCATATTTATTCCGAAAAAGGAGAAATTATTGCAGATTATTACGATGATGGGCTTGCAGAACTGCTTCTTAGCTATTTTTCAAAGAAGAAGATTTTTGATTATGAAATAAAAGAAGTTCGACTTCAAATTATTTGTTCAACAAAAGAATAGGAAACAAAAAATGAGTAACCTTAATCAAATTGGGCTCGACGCTCAAAAATCAGCAGAATTAGCAGAAAAATTAAATGATTTATTAGCTAATTACCACGTTTTTTATATGAATGTTCGTGGATTTCATTGGAACATTCGTGGCGAAAAGTTTTTCGAATTGCATTTGAAATTCGAGGAATTATACGATGACTTGATTTTGAAAATCGACGAAATCGCTGAACGCATTTTAACAATTGGAAGCACACCTCTACACTCATTTAGCGATTATTTGGCTAAATCAGAAATAAAAGAAGCCAAAAATTTATCTTCGGCAAAAGAAACCGTTGCCTCTATTCTTGATAGTTTCAGAATATTGCTTATAAAACAACGTTATATTTTAGACCTTTCAGACGAAGTCGGGGACGAAGGAACAAATACACTAATGAGTGATTATATTCGTGAACAAGAAAAGTTAGTCTGGATGTATTCAGCTTATTTAAATAATTAATTTCAATCAACTATTTTTAATTTTTAATGGAGGTTCAAATGTCAGATTACAAATTCCCATCAATTGGAGAAAAATTTCCAGAAATCGAAGTGCAAACAACTTTGGGCAAAATGAATTTGCCAAAAGATTTGGAAGGAAAATGGTTTATCCTGTTTAGCCATCCCGCAGATTTCACACCTGTATGCACTACCGAATTTGTTGCATTTCAGAAAAGATACGAAGAATTCAAAAAGTTAAATTGCGAGCTAGTTGGGCTCTCGATTGACCAGGTATTCTCTCATATCAAATGGGTAGAATGGATTAAAGACAATTTGCAAGTCGAAATTCAGTTCCCAATAATCGCTGATGATGGAACAATTGCTAAAATGCTCGGTATGCTTCATCCTGGCAAAGGCAAAAATACAGTCCGTGCAGTATTTTTCGTAGACCCAACTGGTACTATAAGAGCAATACTGTATTACCCACAAGAACTTGGGCGCAATTTCGATGAGTTGCTGAGAATGATAAAAGCATTCCAGGTATCAGATAGCGAAAAAGTTGCAATGCCAGCAAATTGGCCAAACAATGAATTAATTGGCAACAAAGTGATTATTCCACCTGCAACTGACTACAAAGCTGCTATGTATAAGAAAGACCGTTACGAAAACTACGATTGGTGGTTCTTGTATAGAGACGTTGAACAGAAGTAAAGTAGCAAGATAAACAATCGGGGCTGCCTCAAAAAACTCTTTTGAAGTTATTTAGGCAGCCCCTTCTGTTTTTATTATCAATTAACTTTTATTTTTAATCTGTTTTACAGCATCTTGTGCGGCTTTTAATAATGGTTCAGCAGATAATTTATTTCCAACAGCTCCAACCATCCACACCTCAGGTGTCAACCTTCCTTGAACACACATCCTATACATCTCTTCTGCTAAAATTTTGTCCTTTATGTACTCAGCAATTTGAAACTCTATCAAATGTCCTAATGGATAAGCCGATAGATACAATGGATAATCTATCATATGCGAATAAATCGCCAATATTGGTTGGTCTTTTATACCGAAAACTGGTGCATAATACAAATTCCACACATCTTTTGCAATTTCGATAACTTTTTGCTTGAGCTGCTCTTCATTTGCATTCGGGTTGTCATAGAGCCATTTCCAAACTCTCATATCTACAAGCGATACGCCCATAATTTCATAAGTTGCCCACGCTGCATCAAGCACATCCAGAATTTCTTTTTCATTATTGGTGCTTTTTATTCCTAATAATGGCAAGTCCCTTGATTGGAATGTAAATGCCCAGGCTTCTGTAAACGCTGTATTTGGAACGCCATTCAACACATAATAATCAACATCATAAAGTGTTAAAGTCTGTTCAACGTTGTGTCCTAATTCATGTATTGCTATATTATAACCTTTATAATCCATTCCGCTTTTGCCAATTCTTGTGCGAAGGTGAGCTTTCTCGCCACGCATTTGAGCACCCCAGGCGTGCCCAGCACCACGCGATGGGTCAACTGAAATTCTTGATGCAATTTCTTTTGCTTTATCAGTTTTAAAACCAAGTTTTGTTAAGATATTAGGAATATCTGCTTCAAGTGCTTTTGGGTTGGGATATTTTATCGAAGTAATTTTTGTCAATTCATCTTGATTAAGCAATGAACGCGATTTAAATCCATCATACCAAATATCAAAAGGTTCAAGTTCGCGACCCAAACGAGCTTTGATTATTTCTCCAATTTCTTTAAAAACAGGGTTTGAGCAATAATCGACAAACATTTTTTCCACTTCTTCTTGTGGAATTTCCATCTCTTTTTCAAATTTTGCTTTTATGTAAGTAGGGAATAGAGGATTATGTTTGTCGATTTCCCTCAAAGCTTTGAAGTTTTGTAGCAAATAATAATATCTTGTGTTTGGCTCGCTTTTCAAGCTAACTTCTTTATTGTCCTGATACACTTTATTTGTAAATGGGTTCCATTTATATTTATTGCTATTCACAACATCTTCTGGTATTGATTGGTCAATGATTCTCAACATTACTTGATAAATCATTTTTTGTTTATTCAGCGGATTTTCTTTCCCATATTGTGCTTTTATTTCATCACGCAAATTCCAGTGGCTGATTAATTTCATTTCTTCTGGGAAATAAGTGTTCATATTATCATCCACAAGGTAGCCCGCCATTATATTATAGTTGCTAATATAATTATCGGCGTTAGCCATAGCTTCCGATGATTTAAGCAGCAGATTAGCAGGAATATTTGCTGTAAACAAATCTCCCATTCTTGCATAAGCCCACTGCTTGCGTGTCCAGTTTTTCCCGAGTTCATTTTTCTCTTGCAAGCTATAATATGGGAAATTTAGGGCAATATAATACGCAATCTTATTTTCAAAAAAGTCTGCTGTTAGGTGTGCTGATGGTTCATATCCTGAAATCATCAAATCAAGAGGTGTAACTTCACCTTCGTCTATATGCACGGGCTTTTTCAAATCAAGTGAAATTCTATTGAAGTTGCCCAGTAGAGTTTCCCAATGCTTCGAGAAACTATTAAATACTGCCTCCAATTCTTTCTCATCACCAACAAAATTCTCCAAACAGAATTTTTCAAATTCGCTCTCGCTTCCGTTCCATAATTTTGCAACGACATTTACTCCGCGTTCAATTCTTTCTTTCTGGCTTTCACCGTATTTTTCAAGCAAATTTTTAACTACTTGCTCGATTTTTTGCTTGGAAATTTCGCTTTTTTCAGCAGTATTTTCAGCATTCTTGCCACAAGAAGTTATCATTGTTGCTATTCCAAATATCAAAAACAAAACTAAAAGTAATTTTTTCATAAAAACCTCTTGTTTATGAAAATAAATAAATATTAAACCATTAAAATAGTTAAAAATTAGCGAATTTTGGCAAAGAAATGTTATTCATTGAGAAGTTCTATTATTTTTTTCTTCATTTCATTGAATTCCTCACGAACAAACAGCCGTGTGAGAAACCTTACTTTCCCTTGTTTGTCGATTATTACGTTACGCGTAACACCTGCTCCTTTTTCTGCATACAATTCAAAAATTTCGCCGTCTTCATCTAATAAAATTGGATACGTTACCTTTGTCTTTTGAATAAATTTTTCGATTGTTTCTCTATCTTCTTTGAAATCAATGCCATAAAGTTTGAAATTGGGGTTGTCTTTATGCACTTTCCAGATTTCTTCTTCAATGAATGGCATTTCCTTCAAGCAAACACTGCACCAGCTTGCAGTAAATTGTAGCATTATCACTTTCCCACGCAAATCTCTTAGTTGCTTGGTTGTTCCATCTAAAAATTTCAAGGTAAAATTTGGAGCTTCATCTCCAATTTTAACCTTGTGCTGTGGGTCAGCTTTCTGGCTAAATAAGTTTAATGAAAATAAAAATAATCCTATAACAAATATTTGAATTAATCTTAACATTTTTTATTCTATTGCAATATTTGAAGTGCTTTTGAGTAATACTCAGCTTTGTTTCTAACTCGTTCGAAATAATCACCATCGCCATCAGGGTAGATAATTGCTCTCGATACATTTACAATCGCTGGTGAATTGCCGTTGGCTTTAAGAACACTCTTGATATCGCCACCTTGTGCACCGACCCCAGGTATTAAAAGCAAGTGACGTGGAACTAATTTTCTCACTTCTCTAATTTCGTCAGGATGAGTAGCTCCGACCACATATCCTGTTTGCTCAAAATTGTATGAAACTGACGTCTTTTTGATGACCAGTTTATATAGCTCCTCATTATTGATTTTCTGCTTTTGATAATCAAACGCTCCTTGGTTCGAAGTTAAAGCCAAGATAAAAATGATTTTGTCTCTGTAATTGAAAAAAGGCGATAAAGAATCATAGCCCATATATGGGTTCACTGTAATTGAATCAGCATTAAAGTAGTCGAAAATACTTCTTGCATAAGCCATAGATGTGTTTCCAATATCACCTCTTTTGGCATCAGCAATCACAAAATGGGAGGGTGGTATTGCCTTAAATGTATCATTCAATGCTTTAAAACCTGGAACACCATATTGCTCGTAAAATGCAAAATTGATTTTATAAGCAATTGCTAAATCTTTTGTGGCATCGATTATTGCTTTGTTGAACTCATTAAGCCCGCTCGAATTTTTGGGGAAACCATCGGGTATTTTTTCTAAATCTGTATCCAGACCAACGCAAAGTAATGTCTTTTTCTCTTTGATTAAATCAATAATCTTTTGAAATGCTGCCATAAATTAATCCTGAATGCTATTCTTGAAATTCAAATATCTTTGAGTAAACAAATTGCTTTCTGTTGGCTGCCCAATATTGTGTTTGCTTAATAAATTATCTACTTTTTTAATTCTTTCTTGTGGCAGAGGATGAGTTGAGAGTAATTCTTCAAGTTTCCCACCTTGCTGATTTGCCCCAATTTTTTCAAAAAATAGCTTAGTCCCGCCTGGGTACCAATTTGTCGAAAGTAGATATTTGAAAGAATATTCATCTGCTTCGTATTCATCGTCCCGACTGTTTTTCAACAAAGCAAGTCCTGTGAGCAAATTAGCTGCAATCTCTTCCAACACACTTGGGTTGCTACCAAGAACCAAACTTAAAAGAATTGTTATCCCATATTGCTTTGTTAATCGCTTAGTCGAATGTCTTCTCTCAATATGACCAATTTCGTGAGCTAACACAGCCGCCATAGTTGCTTCATTATCCAGAAATTTTATCAGCCCCTTATATACATACACATATCCGCCGGGAACGGCAAATGCGTTTATTGTGTTAGTATTAATAATTTTCACCTGATAATTAAATGTATTTTTATATTTAATTTCGGGAGAATTGAGTATTGTATTTACTATATTCTGTAAGTAAGCAGTTGCCTGTGCATTGTTTAGAATAGGATATTCGTTAGTATTTGCAACAATTTCAGCATCAATCTGCTGTCCTAATGCTACTTCATCAGAAGTTGAAAAAAGATTGAAATTGCTTGGACTTGTTGATTCATCACAACCTGTCAATGAAAAAGATGTTACAATTAAGATGATAATAAATACTTGATTAATAATTGCTTTTATGGTTTTCATAAAATTTCCTCTTAGACATTATTATATCTAAAAATAACAACAATACTAATATAAAAATAATTAATCTTTTTTACGAGTGTTTTCGTCAAAAATTTTCAGCATTGGATGAAGTCTATTTTCATCATCAACAATTTCTTGTTGTAAAGCATTAAAAGTTCTTATCTTAAACTTTTGTATGATAAAAGAAGATAATACGCTGGAAAGAATCAAAGGTAGAATAATATTATAGTTGTGAGTTATCTCAAAAAGAATGATTCCACCAGTTAGCGGAGCTTGAAATGTACCCGAAAGCACTGCTCCTGCACACACAATCGCATATAATCCTACATTTATATCTTTGATAAAAAAACTCAATATTAATCCTAACACAAATCCATACATCGCTCCTGCCTTTATCGATGGGGCAAAAGTACCTCCAACTGAACCGCTTGCAATAGTTATTGCATTAGAGATTGGTTTTAGTATTAAAGTCAGCAATGAAACAATCAAGATGATAATAATATGTAGGTAATTACTTGTTAAAGGCAATAGATATTCAAAAATAGATAATTTAATAAGCCCATATCCATTCCCTCTGATTGCATTATTGATTGGTTGATACGTTGATTCAAGCAATGTTGGCAATAGAGCTGCTAAAATGCCTACTAACAGTCCGCCAATTGCAGGTTTCAATATTTGTGGAACTTTCTTTAAAGCATCTTTGACTAAGATTGTTGTCCAAAAATAAGCTTTTAGATAATATATTGCAACAAATCCACTTGTTATTCCAGCAATTGCCAGGAGAAACATATCTAATAACGATACATTTGCTACTTGCGGTGTTATTAGTAAAGGATTATTTCCAACAAGAATTCTTGTTGTCGCTGTTGCTGAAATAGATGCAATTACTAATGAAGCAAACGATTTTAATTTAACGTCCCCAATTATAGCTTCCATCGCAAAAATAATCCCGCCCAATGGAGCATCGAATATTGCACTTATTGCCGCTGCTGCTCCACTTCCACTAAAAACACGCATTCTTTGCTTGTCTAATTGTAATATTTGTGATATTGACGAACCTACTGATGCACCTAAAACTATTGTTGGTCCCTCTCTACCTGCTCCACCACCGCTTGCAATCGAAATTGCTGAAAGTATAATCGATTTAAAAGAATTTCCCCAAGCGATTTTTCCGTCTTTATATACTAATGCTTGAACAACGCTTTCTATCCCTTCGTGAGTAACCTTTCTAAAAATTGTTTTTTTCAATATCCCTATGATTAATCCACCTGAAAATGCTACTATTGGAAGTAATAAAATCCCTCTATTTGAGATATAGTTTTGGCTATCTGTTATTATTTGATACAGTGTAAGAAAAAAAATCATTGTTTCGTGGTAAACGAAAACGAAAAAACCAATGATAACTCCAATTAATCCACTAACAATTAATTCAAAGTAATCACTATTCTTATATCGAGCAGCTCTCGATATATATTTTTCAACTAATTTAAATGTTGTTATTTTCCACCAATGGTAGCTCAATTATAAACTTACTCCCGTTATTGTAATTCCTATCCACCCAAATTTTCCCGTGATTTAGCTCAATTAGCTGCTTGGCTATCATCAACCCTAATCCTGTGGAAGTTTCACCACCTGTTGGTTGTGCAGAAAATCTCCCAAATGAAGTAAATACTTTGTCTATTTCATCTTCTTTAAATCCAGGACCGCTATCGCATATTTCTAAACGAAGAAAATTGCCACCTTCACCCTTGCTTTTGCTTACAATAGTTTCGATTGGTTTTTCATAAGGGCTGTATTTAATCGCATTCCCAATAATATTGTTCACAGCACGAACTATTTTTTCGCTATCAACTTTCAACTTCAACGGTTCCGAAACTTCTTTCTTTACTATTATGCTTTGTCTTTTGTTTTCTGCCAAAGGCTTCTGCACATCCAATACTTGTGCAAGTATTTCATCAAAATTAACAACTTCAAATTTTAAATCTACCTCATTATTCCCCAACTTGTTAAATTCAAGTACTTCATTAACAATTTTCAGCATTTGTTCAGAAGTTTTCACTATAATATCAAGATTGGAATAATTCTCGTCATTAGCATCAAAATCTTTTTGAACAAGACCTGCAAGCACCATAATAGTCATCAGTGGCGATTTTAAGTCGTGTATATTCATCTGCAAAAATCTATTCCTTTCTTCTAATTCTTGATTTAATAATCTATTTGCCTTGTATAATTTCTTCAATCGCACAAGTGTTTGCACCCTTGCAATTAGTTCGCTTGGTTCAAACGGTTTAGTAACATAATCATTCCCACCACAAACAAATCCAAATGCAACATTTTCACTATTATCTTTTGCGGATAAAAATAATATTGGCAACTCGAACATATCATACTTCTGGCGGACACTTTTGCAAATATCATATCCTGAAATATCAGGTAGAAGCACATCTAAAATTAGCAAATCATAACTGTTCGCTTCAAGCACTTCGTCAAGATTATCAGGTCCGGGCAAATAATCTATTGTATATTCTGTGTGAGTAAAATAACGCTTTATAAGCTTATAGAACGGCTCTTGGTCGTCAATTAATAATATCTTACCTTTCTCTTTCATATTAACTTCCTATATTTCAGGCGTTAGCAAATTTTTCAATCAGTTCTTTTATTATACTGACGTTTCTTTCCCAAGAATAATTTTTCTTTACAAAATTGAGAGCATTTTCAGTAATTGCATCTCTAAGCGAACGGTTATTCAACAGATTTAAGCAGTGCTGAGCGTATTCTTCCGTATTTCTTCCAATTAATATTTCATAATTTTCCTTTGCATTAATTGCCTTATTGCACAATTCAGAAGTAACTACGGGCAGTCGCATCGCCATCGCTTCTAATAGCTTATTCTGTAACCCCGTGCCCGTTTGCATTGGGGCAAGAAATACCTTCCCTTGCGAATACGCATCTCTTATGTCGTCCAACCTTCCCGTAATTATTATGTTCTCTCGTTTCAGTTCTAAAACTTCATTCTTAGGGTCAGCACCTGCTATCATAAAAGTAACATCAGGCTTTGATTTTTGTATTATTGGCAAAATCTCTTGCACGATATACTTTACACATAATACATTCGGTTCATATTGCATATTGCCAACAAATAATAAATCTATTGTTCGCTCAACATTATTGTTGGGCAAGAAATAATCCAAATCAATTCCATTCGGAACAACAACAATTTTTTCTTTATCATCACGATTGATGTATTTCCTATCTTCTTCCGTAATTATAATTTTATCGTCGAATTCATCAAAAATATCCTGTTCGTATTTTCTTAGTCTTTTCGCTTCCGTTTGATAAAAAAAACGTCCCAACAAATTGCTTTTCCTGCTTCGCCTTTCAAATCCTACGGATAATGCGTCCTGATAATCAAGCATTTTTCTTATCTGTATTCCTTTAAAGTAATCAGCAGGTCTAACCATCAAACATATTGCATAATCGTATTTCCCATTTCCGATAATTTTTTCAATTTGCTTCTTAATCGATTTATCATATACAAATGCATTTTGAAAAGGTTTTCCGTTGAACAAATTCAAAAGTAAATTCTTTATCAATTTCAACTTAGAAAAATGAATTTCATAAATCGTCTTTACATATTTTTTAACAATTTTTTTTGCAGTTTCATAAACCTTTTCATCGATAATTGATATTAAATCTATCTCGTAATATTTGGATAACTCTCTAATAAAATTGAACGCTCTTAATTTGTCGCCTTTGTCAAGCGGATAAGGAAATCGGTACATTAAGTAAAGAAGCTTCATTATCAGATAATTTGTAATTGCACTGCATACAAAATTAGCATTTTTTACTGACTAAATAAAAAAAAAGGAAGCAACTCATTGCTCCCTTTGATAATTTACTTTTGCTTCTTTCTTCTCGGGCGTTCCTGTGGCTCGTCAGGGGTACCTCTTTTAGGTCCTTTTTCCATAATTTTCTTTCTTACTTCATTATTAAAGTTTCGCTCGAATAGAATTAACTTTGCAAGTTCTTCGTCGCTAAGTATATTCTGAAATTCTTTGTATCGTTCGCCCATTGTTTTCGATAATTCAGAGTGAAGATTAATAATCTCGACATTTTTATTCTTCAAATCATTTGACTTAACACGTTCCTGTTTCATAAGCTCCATTAGTTCACGAGTTGCTTGGTCAATTTGATTATGGATTGAGAAAATCTTGTTGTCGTACGAACTGTATTTTGCAAGAAACTTGTCTGATTTCTCCTCATCAAGAGACAAAACCTCCATCATTTTCAATTTTTTCATTGTTGAAAAACGTTGAAATGCTCTTTCCCCCTGAAATGGTTGCCCTTTGGCTTCTATGGTTATTAATAATATCAGTGGAATAAGACAATAATAAAATAGTCGTTTCATTTTATTTAGCCTCTATTATTTCTTGAAAAATATCTTCATCAATATAATCAAAATAATTATAAATATTGAACTCGTCCAAATAATTCACTCCAACCTCATTATTCATAAATTCTGCCAGATAGTTATTCATCTCCTCAATTTCTTCATCATCTATTTCTTCTTCTTTCTGTGGTGCTGCATATTCTATTAATCTAACTAAATCCTGTGAATTTACTTCATCTATAATCGAACTATCAATAATAATAGGTTCGCTCAGCTTCGCTATCTCAGCCTGGTCAATCTTAATATATCTTCCTTTACGAATATCTAATTGTATAGCAATAAATATTACTATTACTGCTATCAATGGTAGTGCCAGTTTTGGGACCAATCTCAGTGAACTTTGCGGTCGTGATTTTCTCTCCATCTTGTTCAATACTTTCACAGAGGTATTAACCGTATGAGATTGAAAAACCCTATCGAAATCCATTTGTTCCAATTTCTCGAAGAAAATCTGAACTTCTTCCACTTCTTTCTCAATATCTTCAAACTCTTTATAATGCATTTCGAAGAACTCTCTATCGCTTTCGTCGAGCCTCCGAAAAACATAATCAGGAAGCAGTTCGAGTAGTTTCTTTTTGATTTGCTCTTGATTTTCCATTTTATATCTCACTTTTAAGTTTTTCTGATAATTTTTTTATTGCCTGAAAGTAATTTGCTTTTAGTCCGCCAACGCTTGTCCCGAGTAATTGCGATATTTCCTCGTAACTTAAATTATCAAAGTATCTCATTGCAAATGTTTCTCGTTGCTTTTCAGGTAATTTCGTTAGTTCATTTAAAAACTTTCGTTCTAATTCATCAGCAATATAATATTGTTCCGGACTAAATTCCTTTTGTTTTTTAATCACATCACTATTATCGTCAAGTCTAAAAAAACTTGTAATTTTCTTCTTCCTAACAAATGTTATACAAGCATTTACAGTAATTCTATATAACCACGTTTTCAGAGAACTGTCCTGCTTAAACTTTTTCAAATTGTTCAGTGCCTTTATGAAAACTTCTTGTGTTAAATCTTCCGCATCATCGTATGAAGCCACATATCTTAGAGCAATAGCAAAAACAAATTTTTCGTATTTTCGAATAAGCCTTGTGGCTGCATTATTACTCCCATTTGTTATGTATTCTTCTATAATATTTTTGTCTTCACCATCTATCAACTCACTAACATCTTATATTTTTACTGAATTAGACTATAAAAAATACAAAAGGTTTAAATCTAAAAAAAATATTTTCAAATATTTGAATACAAAATTATTAACTTGCTTTATATTTATTTGTAATTTTTGGAGTAATTATGAAGTATTTTTCTTTCGTCTTGCTGCTAATTGTTGTTGCTGCTTGTTCAAACAAAGGTGATGAACCACAAAAAGTTAATCTCAAATCTGATAATGAAAAAATGAGTTACACTGTTGGTTATGAGTTGGGTGTAGCATTTCGGACAGATAGTTTCCCATTCGTCGAGCAGGCATACTTGCAAGGGCTTCGTGATGGATTTGCTGATGATACTTCCGAAGCAAAAGCCCAGATTAAGAAATCCGAACGCCAGGAATTAAATATGAAGCTTATGGAACGCATTCGCCAAATTCAAGAAAACCGTCAGCAAAAAGAATTAGAAGAATTCAGAAAAAATGCTGAAAAAAACAAAGACGAAGAAGCTAAGTTTTTAGAAGAAAATAAAAAGAAAAACGGTGTTGTTTCCTTGCCTTCTGGCATACAATATAGAATTCTGAAACCTGGAAATGGACCCAAACCATCTATTAACGACGCCGTAATGATGAAACTTGTTGCTAAATATACTGATGGAACTGTTTTTGATAGCTCAGCTAAAAATAATCCCGTATATCTTCCCATTAAGGATTTAATTGAAGGGTGGAAAATCGTTATACCTATGATGCCAGTTGGTTCTCGCTGGGAAGTTGTTATTCCTTCTAAATATGCTTACGGCGAAAAAGGTTATGGAACCGTAATTCCTCCTTATGCTACTTTGATTTTCGAGATGGAATTAGTCGAAATTGCAAAGAATAAACCTAATGAAATGAAATAGTTGAGTGTTTCTTCATAAAAAAGGATGTTTGCTATTTCTTCGAGCAAGCATCCTTTTTTAATTTTAACCCAATACTAAAAATATCCTACTTCTCAATTCTAATTATAACGCTTCTATTCAAGATTCTTCCCAATGGTGTCCGATTATCATATAAATATTGCGTAGGATATTCAATTTTGTAATCTTCTTCTCTCAATTGTAATAACTGAACTGCCGCCAATGCTCTTTTTTCTGCCAATTTGGTATTGTATTCTTTACTTCCAATATTATCTGTAAACGGTATTATTGTGAGTTTTTTTCCTCTATAATGCAGGTCGTCGAGTGCTTTTTCTCGAACTCTGTTATCAAATAATGAAAACTCGCTACTATCGAAATCGAACAATCCTAATATCGCATATTCTTTTCCTTGATGTGGATTAATAAGTAAATTTATTCTCGATAATTTAGGATTAATTATATAAGTCTTATTGTGTGTGAGTTCAATTCCATTCTCTAATTTAACTCTCGTTTTTACATACATCGGAGTTTCCACAAATCCTCGATATAGATAATAATCATCGATTATGTTAAATCTTGTATCAACACTGTTATTCTCGAAAACAAGACTATCATTAATGAATATCTCTATTTGGTAATTCTCATACTCAAATGGTATTTGAGCATTGAAAAATACTACATTCCTGTTTCTTGAATAATATGTATTTCTTATTTCTTTGTAATAATTAAATCTTCTGATGTTAAAATCTTTATACTCAAATTTAGCACAAATATATTCATCTTCGATTTTTTTATTGATACTGTCATTTCTGACAACATTTTCTTGAAATTCAAAGTTTGCTAAATTATTCGGAGCATACTTTTTGACAATTTCTATTATCTTTTCCTTGCGTTCTTGATAAATTTTCGGATTTTCGCTTTCTAATCTATTTATTGTAACTAATGTCGCAACTTCACTATTTTGAATGAACTTAACTAAAGCACTATCTAAATTAATAGATTTTGCAATTGGATTTACAGGTTTAACATCATTATTCAATTGACTGCTATTTTTATGAAAAAATATTACTGATGGTAGAATTAAAATTTCTGCTTCAAGGTCACTTAAAATCGGAATATTAATTTTTGCACTATCTTCGAGTTCATTATTCAAGTATTTTGCAATTAAGTTATATTCAAAAGTCGGGGTTGGAGGAATATCAGGTTCAGGCATCGGAGGATTAATTGGCTGAATTTTAGGTTCTTCCTTAATTTTCGGTATATTAAAATTCACATCCATACCAAGTTTTGAACTTACAATTTTCCAGTCGACATTTTTAACAGCATTGTTTAGCCCATAATTCAATTCAAACTTCGGACGAATTGTAAAGTTCTTAAAGTTTAAAGAATAATACGAAACACCAAATGAAATTGAATACAAAACAGCGGACAAATCATTTATTTTGCCCGATTGTTCTCCTCTTATCCTTGATTTCGTGTCGGAAAATGTAATATTATCAGGTTTCTTTAACTTTTCAACTTTGTATAGTTCATTTGAAATTGGGAAATCTAAATTAATACCAAAAGAGAAATAAAGCGGTAAATCCGATGGCGGTTTAATATTTAATTGCGAGAAAATTCCCATTGTCATTAAATCAATGTCAAGAATATAATTTGAAATAATTTTTTGATAAGCATCTCTATCAATATAATACCCGATAAACTCATCGATTGAATATTTTGCTGATAAATTGGATAATTTAGCACCAAATAAATATGAAATTTCGCTGTTCAATATCTTCTTGTCCTGATTATAACCCATTCCAAGCCCAATCGAATATCCCATTCCATTGGCAAAATCATAGTTGGTACAACAACTTGGATATCCTGGCATACTTCGGAAATTAGAGCTATAAAAATTGCCTTGTATTGCGAAGGAACTATATAGAAAGATATTCCTATAATTTGTGTCTTGTGTGCAGAATAGCGAATTGCTTCCTAAAAATAACAATAGTAATATCGTGATTTTTCTCACTTTCCACCTTGCTCTATCTTAGTATTATAATTTTTTCTATAATAGTTTCTTTTTTGGTGTGCAAAGCCAATTTATACGTTCCATTGCTAATATATGAAACATTTATCGGAACCAGAATATTTGAACCCGAAGATAGCGAAATTTCCTCTGTTTTCATCAAAACATTTCCAAAAATATCAATTATTTCGATATATGCTTCTGTCGGTGCCTCATTACTAATAGAAATGTAAATAACATCTTTTGCGGGGATAGGGCTTATGCTATTAATAAATGTAGATTTTGAATTTATCAAACGATTTTCGCAAATGTTTATTAATCGAAATTCGCCATCAACCACATTAGTTTGAACTGACGTTCCCCAAAATATTGAGTTAGTCCATTCAATAGGGAATAGAGCTTCATCAGTAAGCCCAGGAACCCCTGATATTTCGCATAATGTTCCGTTCATACCGAATTCGCCGTCTATTCTAAATTTAATATACCTCTTATTATCGATTACTTGATTGGACAATATCTTTGCATTTCCGTATTTCGAAAATATACTGAGAGGATAGAACACTTTTTGATTTATACTGATTTCCCCTTCAAAAAATCTTTCGCCCTGATATGGATAATTTTCAGTATTTAAAAATGATATTTCAATCTTAGCGTTCTTTCGTGGGTCGGCTTCGATTTTCCCAATTTTTAGTTGTGAAGTGCCTGCGTAGTTATCCAGCATTATAGCATTTGATGCAACACAGGGGATAGCAGTAAAATACATTTTAATAGGTTCAGCAGAAAAGTTAGTGCGAACAATTTCCAATTCGACAGATTTATCTTTTTCAATCGTAATTGGCAATGGTGTGCTTAATGAATAATATCCCTCAGGTTCAAAATGAACATCTGTAATCGTTGTGTTTTGCTGACTGTTGTTTTTAATTGATATCCTGCGACTTCCAATTTCATTGATAAACATCAGCCTATCGTGGCTTGACGTTAAAAATGTTCCAATTCCTTTGCCTTTCAGCAGAACACGTTTAACTACATTGTTTTGATTTGAATGATAAATCAGCAAATTGCAGGAATATTCCTTTAGTTCTTCGGGTGAAAACGAAATGTTTAGGTATAATGTTTCGCCCGGTTTAATAATTGTATCGTATATGAAATCTTCTATTTTGAAAATATTGCCATATCCATCTTCGACTTTTATTCTGTTTATTACCACATCGATTGTGTCATCGTTCCTGAAAATTGGGAATTTTACTAAGTTGCTTGTTTTTAAACAAGTTTCCTCAAAAATGTTTCCATTGGGATTCATTAGGGTTAATTTTCTATCTAAACTGCGGAAAGAAATTGGGAAAATGAAGTCTTTGTAGCAAGAATGGAAAATCACCTCATCTTCAATCTTTCCGGTATCTTGCGGGTTAATACTTAACAGTAGTTCGAAGCAATTATGTGGATATAAAGTGTCCGTCAAAATTGAATTTAATATCTTAACATTTGTTCCATTTTTCGTAGTTAAATCATAAATATATACGGGAACCTCGCTATTGTTGCAAATTTCAGCTTTAAAAGTATAAAAGTTGTTACTTCCAATGATTAATGGCTGAATATTGGGCTGGGTGATAGTCAAATTAGCAGCTACAATACCAAAATTATTGTCCGAAATATCTAATTCAGGATAAGAAAAAGAACGATGTTTGAAATTCCCTTCACCACGCGACGATGATAGAATTGCAAACCCTTCGGGGTCTAATTTCATATCATTCATTGAATTGACGTGCCCCGTTAGAACTGATTTTGTTCCCGAACCAGTCAAATCGTAAATTACAATTTGGTCTAAATTTGGCGAACCTATTACAATAGCATTTGTAGATGGACTAAAATCTACCTCAATTGGCTCATTTACAGCAGGTCGGAAAGTTCTCACAATCATTTGTTTTTCTAAATCATACAAATAAGTATCAGTTCCTACATTGTCTTCCTGCATTACTGAAATTGCAAGAAATTGTCCGTTTGGTGAAAACTTAATGTTTGTTGGTATTGCTGTATATTCAACGAAAAAGTTATTTATTTTCACTATATTATTCGCATCAACTATTCTATACAAACTAATTCTTCCATCAATTTCAATTATTGCCAGAGTGTCGCCGGATTTATTGAAACTAATGCTACTCACAGGCATCTTGGTTATCACTGTATTCAAGATAGACAAATTATCAATATCAAGCACATAAAATTTAGGTTCAAAAGTATTCTTTGTTATGAAAAATCTTCGTTTGGGGTCTGTATATACCTTATTTAGGTCAATAGGCGAAGGGATAGTTTTATATGAAGGTGAAATTCCCACCTTGTAGTACGAAGCTTTTGGCAAAGAAAAATAATTTTCTCTGTAAAAATACACAATTTCATTATCATTATTAATATAGTCTACGTTTATGTTTATTAGATTATTTGTCGATAAACTTGTAAAATACTTGTTCAATGGAGCATTTGGTTGGTTGTAAATATCAAATTCATAAATATAACCCTGAGTATTTGCACCAATTGCTTTTGCACCATTAGAGTTGAAAGCAATTTTTGTGATGTTGGACCAATCTTCTTTTAGCACAACCTCGTTCGCTTTTGAAAATTCCTGGCGAACTCTCACCAATGCAGACGAAATTTCAACATTTGGAACAATCCAATTATATACTGAGTCCATTACTTTGGCAATTTGAAACCAGCTGCGTCCGTTATCAATAGAATACTCGACAACGACGGGCTGGTCCTTCGAGTGCCCTTTCCATTTGATTTCGTACGATTGGCAAGGTGTTAGCTTTTCACCGCCATTTGGTTGAAGTAGTTGCAGCATAGTAGTTTGCTTTACTTCAAGATTTCCTGCCAGAAGCGGAATACTTTTTACCATTCCATTGTTGTAATGAAATTGCATCAATGCTTTTATTGGTCTATTATCACCGGGCGATTGATAATTTACGTCAACTAAATAATGTGTGCTGTTTTCTAATTCCATCGGTGGTCGAGAATACATATCAAAAGAAGTACCTTGCCAATTATATGAAAAATATGGACTTGTAAATGTAATTGAGTCCAGTCTCAATTTCTTATCTGAGGAACTCTTATTAGCAAATGCAACTACGTATATCTGGTTTTTATTCGTTTTCTCGAAAGAAAGCTCCTTCTGCTGAATGCCACTGTGAGCTTCTTTTATTACCAATATTGGTAACCCTGGATTTTCGTAAGGTATAGTTAATTTTCCGGTTTCCCCATTGTGAGAAATAATTAATGATAAAGAAATCAGCGGTAAATCATCGGGATTTGTTGGTTTTATATAAGTTGGATATGTTTCGAGCGGTGTACGCCAGTGAATAGCGAATTTTGTTCCTGTAATTTTCTCAACTTTGTCGGGCTTTCTTGTGCGAGTTAATTCTATTATTAATACTTCATCTACTGTTAAATTATCTATTGGAACATTGTCCTGAAACACTTCAACTTCTATATATCCGGCGGGTGCATTCGAAAGGTCTAAATTTGAATATTTTATTGTAATTGCTGAAAAAACTTGATAAAGATTGATTATTAATAAAATTAATACAAGATTAAATTTTCTCATATATTATTCCAATTGCGAGTGATTTTAACATCTACATAACAAATAATTCGTAATAAAAGTTACAAATTATTCCTGCCATATATAATCAAACAGATAGTATGATAGAATAATATTGAGACCACTATAAACAACAAGCATATTTAGATTATTCGAGGCTTTTGCTAAACTAATTCCTTCAATCGAATCAATCGTTAAACTTATTCCAATAAAAATAAGTGGTAGCAAAACAGGGAACGCAAGAACAGGGAAGAGGGCGTTCTTGCTTCCTGCTTTTGATATTAGTGCTGAGATAATCGTGGTAGCAGCCGCCAACCCAATTGACGACAGCAGCATTGTCAAAATAAATACTTCCCAAGAATGAATGCTAACCTGATTTAGAAAAAATAAAAATAATAGTATTGTGAAGAAATTGATGAACAAACTTAACAAAGTGTTATAAATCAATTTCCCGAAATATATATATCCCGAATTTGCCTGAATTAACAGGAACATTGACGTCCCTCGTTCTTCTTCCTGAATGAAAATTTTGGAAAGTCCCACCATTGAAGAAAAAAACATTACAACCCATAGCAACCCACCCGCAATTTGGTTGTTGATTTGCTCGTTTCCGATACCTATTCCTATTATTGTAATTGTTGTTACAATGAATAATCCGACTGTGGCAAGCGATGATTTCGTCCTGAATTCACTAAATACTTCTTTACTGATAATCCCGATTATTTCTTTCATAGTTTGTACTTTATTCCCACAATTAGCGAAATCATATTCATTTTCCAGCTACCGTCATCAATAATATCTGTAATATGCTGATTAATTGAAAAATCCCCAAACGCATAATATCTCTTATAAATCCCATAACTAATACCAGCACCAACGTGTATTCCAAGAGCAACAGAGCTCATAGAATTAATCTCATTCGGTGCATTCTGAGGCTTGATTTTCCTCTTATTGTTTGAATACACAAAATCAATAGGTTCTAAAATTTCTCTTGTATAAGAAGCAGTTGATGAAGAATTAATATCGAAACTTAACCCAAATTTGGAATAAAAATAGTCCCAGAAAGAATAATTTGCAGAAACAATAAGTTGTAGATAACTTCCCGTTAGCTCTAAATTCGTTTGTTCTCTAAACCGCTTCAATTCGCCCGTGTTAATATCACGAACAAACGCAATGTTTGTGTCAGGAGAAGAGAGTGTTCCAGCATATTTCTCAAAAGAAAGTTGCGTAGCAATTTGCCATTTTGTGTTTATTGTTTTCGATACGAATAAGCCGTAACCGAGCGAACTTGACGACGAATTCTTGAACTTTCCATTAGATACAATATTACCCGTGCTTGAAAAATCTACTTGATTGGTAACTAATGATGGCTTTACAAACAACCCAACACTATAGCCCAAATCAATAGCACATTTAACGTCTAAACCACTATTTAAAAAGAACTTATAATTCCCTTCATATTCATCATAAACATAACAAACCGTATAAAATGCTTCATTCAAAGCAATATCACGAATTCTAAATGAAATTCTTCCTTCCTCAGTTGAAGATATTGGGGCAATTTCTAAATTCAATTGTGGCGTTGCTTCAACAATTGTCGGCTCTTTGAATTGAATATTGTTATTTGCAATTACTTTTAAATCTTTAATTCCTGTATCATCAGGTCGGTCATCTCTTAATAATACCATATACTTGCCGTTGATTAGCCTTTCTTCTGCCGTAGGTGGATTAATGTCCCGAGAAACTGAATACTCAATAAATGACTGACCACCCATCGTTCCATAAGCATCAAACGCATCAAACCCTTTTCCAAAACCATAAGAATACATCCCGAACGGCAAAGCACCCTCAATTATATGACTTCCATAAGGAATTGATATAGAAGCAATTGAATACCTACTTAATCCGAAAGGTCTAAATTCATTTGTATCAATTGCTCGACCATTAAGTTGTATGGTATATATTGCTTCCGTCGGCACTACAATATTTACAAGATGTTCCCAGTCCCCACTAACAGGTGTAGCAAATCTGTATTTCCTCAGAAATTGTTGAGTTGGACTAATAAGAAGCATCATCGGGTCGCCAATTGAGTCCCCGTTTTTAAAGCCTTGCGAGTACTGAGCAACCAGCACTGGCTTGTCTGCGGTAATTTGAACATCTTTATCGGTAGTTTGCTCGAAATACTGACCTGTTTTTAAAATTGCAACCAAATTAGTGTTTTCAAAAATTTTTGTGTCAGGATAATGTGCTAATACTCTATATGTATACTTTGTCCGAAATTTGAATTTCCCGATATAAAAATGCTTTCCCCACGAATGAATAGGAGGCAATTGCTCCGCCAGATGATTGCAAGCAATGATTTCTGGAACAACGCTTGGTACATACGAACACTGATGCCCACCGAAAACTGCAATTCTTTTGTTCGCTCTTATGTAAGTGCCTGTTAAATCGCTCTTAGCGACTTTTGTTCCGGCAACTTGGTAGACGTCACCTCGATTCAATGTAACTCGAAAAGTTTCGCCACGTTTTTTCCCTGAATAAGTATCAACTGACGGTGTGATTTCAACAATTGTATTGTCCTCAGTTGCAACCACCGCTGCAATAGAAAGCAAATCATCAGTTACATAATACGACATTACTCGATATTCAGTTCCCAATACCTCAACTGGCAACCCTAAATACGTATCAGTCGTTTGGTATCTTCGATTTAATCCATATACTGTAATTGGATTGTCCGATTTTATATATATCCCTTGTTTTTCCTCTATTTGGTCGAAGTTCCTTACTTGTGCTCGTGCATCAATTTTTACATTTTTTATCGTCCCCGCCTGGACAAATAAACTATTCCTGTAACCAATGCTTTTAATCTCTATTACAACATTTGCATCTTTATCGCTTGTTATGAAGAACTCTAATTGCAATTCATTCGATTTTGATAGCTTTCGGTCATCGTCTTTGAAGTTCTTTAAAAAGCAAAGCCAGAATTCACGCCCTTCGGGATTTTTTACAATCGATGGATTATTGGTTGTATCTTGTTTCTCTTGTGCCAGAATGTTAATTGAAATAAACAAAACAAGAATATATAATATTTTTCTTATCATTTTATTACTACTTGTTGTAAATAAAATTAGTTTTGTATGTTCCTTTCTTTGTTTTTAGAACCAAATAATATAATCCACTTGAAAATCTATTTATATGTGGCGAAAAAACAATTTTATATCTTCCTTTGTCAAGTATCAGGTTATGTGAGTGCTCAATTTTCTCATCTTTTTCATTGAAAATTGAATACCTTATTTCATCAGAATTTTTGTTGAACTCAAACACTTTCATTCCCGCGTTATTGAAAATGTGTATTTCTACTTTCGTTTCTTCCTCGATAATAAAATTCACAGTTGCTTCGTAATCAAATGGGTTTGGATAAACCAGCGAAATACTCTCAATGTATTTTTGTTCTACGATAGGAGACTTTGTTCTAATTGTGCCACTTTTGAACTCACAGTCAATTTCTTCATTGCCTATTCTTAACGAGACGGGACGAATTAGTGTCAAACTATCAGGACCTACAAGCGTTTGCACTATTAAATAAAACAATATCCCGTTGTAATTTAGTGCGTAATTATCACTTGCAACAACCAATTCCACACTATCCCATTTGTGCCGTAAAAATTCAGTAGTAATCTCTTTGAAACCCTGACCCTCTGCTTCTTTTACACCGCTTATTTCTAAATTCAGTGCATTAAAAATTATACTTAACTTAATTTTTCCAGATTGATTAAAATTATAATCGCCGAAAACGGGTATTTCATAAGTATTGCCAACAGGAATTATGGTATCTTTTATTGATATGCTATTTTTTGCAATTAATAACTGGCTTCCGAACAAAAAAAACAATAGTAATGTTATTCTATTTTTCATTTTACGTATTCAAATATTACAAAAATTTAATTTAGTTATTTTTTTATAATCGAACAATAAAAATAAGAAGCAATAACATAAACAATAATATTGCTTTTTCATAAGTATATAACGAATAACTTTGATTTTGCATTTTGTATTGCAAACAATTTGTGAAATTATTTGCTTTTGTTAATTCATCTACTTTGAAATAATAGCCCTTATACAATTTTGCAAGTTCCTTAAATTGATTGTGATTAGACTTCGTTGTAAATTCTTTATCCACCAATTTATATACTTCTGGCTTGACCACTTGATTTTTGTTGTCTCCAATTGAAACTAAAAAGCACTTTATCTTATTTTTCTTTATGTCATCAATATATTTTTCACTATTTCCATCGAAAATTTCTCCATCTGACAATATTATGATTACCTTATCGGAATTCGCCTTTGAAAATGCTATAAGAGATTTCTCAATTGCTTTCTCAAAATTAGACCCCTGAAAAGAAAAGTTGTTCGGAGATAAGTTCCTAATCGTTTCAATCAATTTAGATTTATCATCAGAAAGAGGATACATTATATAAGCGTTTCCCGCAAATGCAACTATCGAAAAATTTGCGTCGAGCATTTGAACAACTTCTTCTGCAATTTCTTTTGCTACCTGCAACCGTTCTACGTTTTGAAATCCTGCAAGCATACTCCCCGAAACGTCTATGGCAATTACAATCTCTTTTTCGTCAAAATTTGCTAATGTGCTTTTATCAAAATATAATTTTAGAAAAAAAATTCCCATCGCAAACAGCAATGAGAATTTAACCATTAGCAATACTTTTAATCTTTTTATACTTTTATGCGGCGAAATTTCCTTTGCTAATCGAACTTTCCAATAATAATACTTTATAAATAGATATATCAGAACAAATGAATAGACGAAAAGTAATACAAAATATAGTAATTCCTCATCCATTATAAAGATGATTATTGTTTATTCTTTAATTCGTTCTTAATCTTATCAAATTCAGCGAATAAATCGGGCAATTGCCTCAAACAGGCTTCTATTTTAAAAGCAAGCATCCTTTCTTTTATCGGCGAACCGAAATATATGCCTGGCTTGGTTACCGATTTTGAAACTCCCGATTGTGCAATAAGCGAAACATCATCAGTTGTTTCAAGATGCCCTGCAAAACCAACTTGACCGCCAATTCTATTTCGTTTACCGATTTTAGTGCTGCCCGAAACACCTGTTTGTGCGGCTATTCCCGAATTTTCACCGATTGTGCAGTTATGCCCAACTTGCACCAAATTATCAATCTTTACACCTTTTTCAATAATTGTGCTACCAAGAAGTGCTCTATCGATAGTTGTGTTTGCCCCAATTTCTACGTCATCTCGAATAATTACATTACCAATTTGCGGTATTTTGGTAAATTCACCTGTTTCCTTGTTTTCTAAAAAGCCAAATCCGTCAGCACCGATAATTGCTCCCGAATGAATTATGCAATTGTTTCCAATTTGCACATCCTGATAGCAAACAACTCCTGAATGAACCACTGTATTATTGCCTATGCTAACATTCTCATATAAAACAACATTTGGCATCAATACTGTATTGTCCCCAATCGAACAACCGTCAGAAACCACACAGAAAGCTCCAATCTGAACATTTTCGCCAATTTTTGCTCCTTCCGAAATTACTGCGGTCGGGTGGATAAAGCTTTTAGGCGTATTCCGTATGTTTTCCAAATGCATTATTAATGACACGAACGCTTCGTATGGTTTTTCACATCGTATAAATGCTTGATTTTCTTTGGGTGAATTTTTATAATTATTTGGCACAATTACAGCCGAAGCACTTGAAGCAACAAGATATTTTTCATATTCCATTCGTGCTAAAAAGGTCAAGTCTCCTTCGCCCGCATCTTCAATTCTCTGTAATTTCTTAATTACAATGTCCTTATTGCCCTCGATTTGTCCATCGACAATTTTTGCTATTTGCTCTACAGTTAAACTAAACATATCAAACCTTTATTATTTTCTTTCAAGTTCACGTTGCAGTTTTTCTTTTTCTTCAGGAGAAACAGTTTCTTCCTGTTGCTTTGTTGGTTCAGTTGTTTGTGTGGCTCTGCTTCTTCTTCGAGTTCTATCAGTCGGTTTTTCCTCTTGTTCTTGATTACGCGGGTCATTTTTAATCTTTTGGTCTAATTCTTTTTCAAGCTGCGAGACATCTACACCTAACCTGCGAAGCACCTTTACAGTTATATCATATTTAAAATTAACATAAGTAAGTGGTTGAGTGCTTTGGTCCCAGATAATATCATATTTTTCGGCAGCTGCAACATCCTGAATAGCTGCATATATCTTTTGTTCAATCGGTTTCATTACTTCTCTAACTACCAGATCATATTCACCGCCTGGTTCGAACTTCTCTTTTGCATAATTTTCACGTTTAGATATTAATTCTTGCAATTCTTTTTCTTTGCCTGCGCGCTCAGTATCAGTCCAGATAAGTCGATTTTTCTTTATCTCAAATTCTAAATCTTCGATTTGCTTTTTCATTGCTGTAAGTTCTCTTTTCCATTCATCTACAATTGTCTGAACACGCTGTTCTGCCGCTTTCGCTTCTGCAAAGTTTTTTCTTATTGTTTCGCTCGATACAAACCCTACTTTTTGGCATAATATATTAATGTTGAATGCCAAAAAGAGTATAGCAAAAGCCAAAAATTTGAGATTTTTTCGCATTTTATTCCCTAAAAACTCAGAAATAAGTATATCTTTATCTCAATAACATCTCCTAAATAATTATTATGTCAATTCATTGGACTGTCTAAAATGATAGTAAAATAAGAAAAAAAATAATATTATTTCGTAATAGCAGGTAAATCAATCTACTACAATGTTTTTTGAAACCTTCGGAAGGTTCCTGCCCTTCCGAAGGTTATATCAATTTGCTTTTTAGGCAACCCCAATCTGAAATTGCAAATAATCATAATACTTATTTATTTCTTTTAATTTTATCCAGCACTCTGAAAGTAATATCGAATTTGTTTTCAGCAAACAATACTGCCGAAGAACCTTTGTCGAGAACAAAATTAAAACCTTCTTCTCGAGCAACGTCTTCAATCGCAGTTCTGACCTTTTTCCTGATTGGTTCTAAAAACATTTCTCTCATTGCAGCAAGTTCGCCTTGATTTCCAAATTTATCTTCCTGATATTGCAATATTTTCATATTTAACATTTGAAGGCTTTCTTCTTCTTTCTGTTGTGCTTCAGCGTTCATCATTCCTTTCTGCTTTTGATATTGCTGAAATTTTGTTTCCAGGTCTTTTCGCCAGGCAATAATTGTATCTTGCCATTTTGTTCCCATTTCCTTCAATTTTGCGTCTGCTTCAGCTGCTTCAGGAAGTTCTTTGACAATTGTTTCTATATCAACAACTGCAATTCTTATTCCTGATTGTTGAGGTTGATTTTTTTGAGCAAAAAGGTTAAGCCCGAAAATCATAAAAATTCCTAAAATTAAAAGTGTTTTTTTCATAATTACTCCTATTGTATTGTAAAAAATTATTGACCTAAATGGAACAAAAATCTCCAACCTGATGGTGATGTGCCACCTGTTACAGGGTCGAAGCCATATCCATAGCTAAATCCAAAAATACCAATTGGATTGATAAACATTTGAATTCCCACGCCTGCCGCTCTTTTCAAATCAAATGGGTCTGTTTTTCGAAGCTCTTTCCAAACATTTCCCGCTTCGGCAAATCCATATATATATATAGGCATCGGATTTAGCGACAGTGCAAAACGTAACTCAGCAGTGTATTTTGCCAGAACCTTACTGCCAGTAGATATACCGATAGAATTATCCTCGTATCCGCGTAGCGGTGTTACACCAAATCCACTTAAACCATTTCCGCCCATTAAGTACAATTCAATCGGTGATAATGTTGTGTCCGTTTTCAAGCCCGAGACGTATCCTAATTTTGAACCTAAATACAGCACTACTCTATCATTCCCACCAATCGAAACAAGCGGCAAATATGTATCATAGTTAAGTTCGTTTTTCAAAAAGTCTGTTGCACCTATCCCAATTGCACCCATCGCGAAATCTGTTGAAAACGAAAATTTGCTTCCAACAGTTGGGAAGAAAAGATTATTCAAACTAATTCTTGAAATTCTTTGTGATATGGTAACCTCAGTATATTTACCTGGCCTATAATAATACGAACTTTCAGTTTGAATATCGTTCTTTTGAATTCTAAGTCCCCAATCTCCGCGAAAATAGTCATCAGGCCACTTGAAGCGTCTTCCAAAATTAATTGCCAATCCAGTTCTGCGAATGTTGTAGTAATAATTATAATAAGAGTCAAAAATATTGAAACCAACAGTTGTAGGTTCATCAAAAAGCCAGGGTTCAGTAAAACCAAGACTTAAATTCCGATATCTTGTAATTTGCCCGATTTCTGCATTGAAATTAAATATTTGCCCTCCACCACCTTGCAAAGGTTCTGTAATAGAAAAATTATTCAGTGTTATACCAGCAGATAGAGTAAGACCATACGAGCCTGCAAATCCAATCGCTGCGTTAAAAGTATCTGTTGAACGTTCCTCTACTTTATATATGATATCGACAGAAGTTGCATCAACTGCTGATGGCTGAACATCAGGTCTCAACGCTTCGGGGTTGAAATAGTTCATTACTCCAAGCGCACGAACACTACGAATAATTGCAGACCTATCGAAATAATCACCCGGTCGGGTATATAGTTCTCGTCTGATAACTTTGTCTTTTGTTTTGTCGTTGCCTATAATTTCAACTCTGCCAATCTTATATCTATCGCCCTCGAATACAACTATTTCCACATCTACCGAGTCGCGAGCAACTTTTTTTATCTTTGGTTCCATTCTTGCTTGCAAATACCCATTATCCATATATAATGATAATGCATCAGTTGATTCCTGATTCCCTTGCAAATTCATCATAAATTTTTCATCATTATACACATCGCCTTTTTCGAATTCCAATCTTCTTTTAAGAGCTTCGCTGCTCTGAATAGTGTTCCCGACAAATGTAACATCTCTTAAATAATATCGATTTCCCTCATAAATTTCAATTTCAATAAAAATTCCCTTCTTTTCTTCGCTGAAAACTACAGTGTCTCTAATTATATCAGCGTCCAAAAAGCCTTCTTTCCTGAAAAATTTCTTCAACAATTCTTTGTCTTTCTTGTAATCTTCAAAGTTAAATTTAGCGCTTCTCCAAAATTTCCACCATACCTTTTCCAGTGTTTTATCGAATGCCCCCTTTAAATCACTTTGAGATAATTCTTTATTGCCAATAAACTTTATACTCTGAATTCTGAAATCCTGCCCTTCGTCAATTACAATGTATAAATCATAAAATCTATCCGAAGTATCCGATTTTTCAAGTTTTGTTTGAACTTCCGCAAATGCCAGTCCTTCTTTTGCATATAAACTTTTCACATTTTTGCGTATCAAATACAAATCATATTGAGAAACCACATCTCCTCGCACTTTGCCCGCGGCAAGGACAATGTCTTTTTCTTTTATTTCATCGTTCCCTTCAATAATGAGTTTATTTAATCTTGGCAGTTCCTTGACCTTGATTACAAGGAAAACTCCCGAAGGTGTAGTTCTCTCAACTCCTATTTGTACATCTTCGAATTGCTTGCGTTTCCATAAATTTTTAATGGCAACTTGTAATTTGTCGTCTGCCGGGATAGTGATTTTATCTCCAACTCTTAACCCACTTAACGCTATTATTGTTTCTGAATGAGAAAAAACATTCCCTTCAACAGAAATACCTGCAATAGTTAATTCAGTTTGAGCGAAAATATTTTGGCAAATAAATATCAACAAGAAAGATATTAGCAATAGTATCCTACTTTTTGAGCGCATTGACAACCCATTGAATGTAATTGGAAGCTGAACTTGATTTTTCATCTCTCAATTGTGATGATGTTTTACCAAAACGTCGCTCTCTTTGCATATAACTCTCTATTGAATTATAAAAATCTTCTCTTCGGAAATCAGGCCAATACTTGTTCGTTATGTAAAACTCGCTATAAGCTACTTCCCATAATAAAAAGTTACTAAGCCGCATTTCTCCACTTGTTCGAATTACCAGATCTGGTGCAGGCAAGCTATTCGTTTGAAGATATGATGAGAATTTTTCCTCGCTAATATCTTCGGGCGAGATTTTACCACGTCGAACATCTAACGCTATCATTTGCACAGCACGAACAATATCCCACCGACCGCTGTAACTTAATGCCAATGTTAACGTAAGACCTTTATTATTCTTTGTTTTTTCCTGAGCCGACTTTATTAACTTTTGCACATTCTTCGGTAGAGAACTCAACTTACCGATTGTCAGAAATCTAACATTATTGTTGTGCAACTCATCAATCTCTGTTTTCAGATAATGTTCAAGCAAAAGCATCAGCCCCTGCACTTCTGCTGATGGTCTTTTCCAGTTCTCTATGGAAAAAGCATATAAAGTTAAATATCCAATCCCCAGTTGCGACGAAGCCTTGACTATTTCACGCACACTTTCAATGCCTTCTTTATGCCCGGCAATCCTTGGCAAATTCCTTTCTGTTGCCCATCGACCATTACCATCCATAATAACAGCAATGTGATGAGGCAATTTGCCTTGCCGAAGCAGTGCTTCTTGCTTTAATTTATCGTCTTCTTTTTGTTCAATTATCCAATTATTTCCCACTTTTGCAATCTTGTTTGTTATTAATTGTAAAATACAAATTTATTGTTATTTAGACTAATATTCAAATAATTAATTTGCTTATTTATCCTTACTTGTTTAATTATATAATTTTACGTTGGGAATTTAAAGTATGTTCTTAGATTTTAATTCCTCGACAAGTTTTTTTATTGCATTTGCTCTGTGGCTAATTTTATTCTTTTCACAATCGGTCATTTCTGCAAATGTTTTGTCGTAGCCATCAGGAACAAACATTGAATCATAACCAAATCCATTTTCACCACGTTCTTCGGGAATAATTTTGCCTTCCACCGTTCCTTCAACAAAAAACGTTTCATTATTATCTATGTAGCAAATAACACATCTAAATCTTGCTTTTGCCTCTTGCAAGTTTGCTCCTTGCAGCAACTCAATAACTTTTTTTCTGTTTTTTGCGTGGTTGCCTTCTTCCCCGGCAAAACAAGAAGAACGCACACCTGGCTTGCCATCTAAAAAATCAATTTCTAAACCCGAATCATCAGCAATCGTGCTTATTTTGAATTCACGGAAAAATTCCCTTGCTTTTATTTCTGCATTTTCGAAGTAAGTTGTTCCTGTTTCCTCAGGAACAATCTTTCTTCCGAAATCAGCAGCACAAGTAAGCTCTATATTTTTGCAATTTAATAACTCTAAAATCTGTTCTATTTCAGATAATTTATGCTTATTGTTTGTTGCAACTAATAATTTCATTGTTTGTTAAAAAAAATATTCAACAATTGATTAACTGCATTTGTTGGTGTCAGATTGCCGTAAAGAACATTTTTCTCGATTTCGGGCAATACTTTTGCAATTTCGGGATTATTGAAAAACCTCTTTTTTAATTCTTCTTCGATAATAGTGTAAACCCATTCAAGTGTCTGCTGTTTACGACGTTGTTCGAAAACACCCAGCCGTTTGGTAATATCGACAAATCTATTAATCTCGGTCCAGATTTCAGGAATTCCCTTTCCTGTTAGCGCAGACGCAGTAACAGCACGAGTTTTCCAACCCTCAGTAGCTGGTTGCAGCATATTCAGAGCCATTGAATATTGATGACAGGTAACTTTTGCTTTTTCTACATTTGCCCCATCGGCTTTGTTGACGATTAGCAAATCTGCAAGTTCGACAACTCCTTTTTTTATCCCTTGCAATTCATCACCCGAACCCGGTATCAGTAGCAACATAAAGAAATCCACCATAGAACGCACTGTTACTTCACTCTGCCCAACACCAACAGTTTCTATTAATATAACATCATAGCCCGCTGCTTCGCACAAAAGAATTGTTTCACGGGTTTTGCGTGTAACCCCACCAAGTGCACCGCCCGAAGGCGACGGGCGAATAAAAGCATTCGGCTCACGAGAAAGTTTCTCCATTCTTGTTTTATCGCCCAAGATTGAACCTTTCGTTATTGTGCTGCTTGGGTCAATTGCAAGCACTGCAATTTTTAATCCCTGCTTGCATAGATATGTGCCAAATGCTTCGATAAAAGTGCTTTTACCTGCTCCGGGCGACCCCGTGATGCCTATTCTAACTGATTTGCCTGTGTATGGTAGTATTTTTTTTAGAACTTCCTGCCCAATTTTTATGTGTTCTTCAGAATTACTCTCAATTAATGTTATTGCTTTGGAAAAAATGGTGATGTTTTGTTCTAAAACACCCTTAACATAGTCATCAACGGTTAACTTTACTTTCTTGGCTCTCTGTGCTTTTTTTATGCTTGGGTCTATTTCTACTCCCGGCATAACAAACGATGCAAATTCTTTGCCTGCATTTTCCGGTTGCCATTCAGGTTTGTAGGTTTTACTCATTTCGCAACCATTATATTATTCATCTTCAATATTTTCATCAAATTCATCAATAGGAATTGAACTTAATTTTATCCAATTAATAAAGTGTCGGAGGCTACTTGCAACAATGTAGAAAATCATAAAAGGAAAAATAAGGTACCCTTTCGAGAGCAAAATAGCAATAAAAGCCACTGTAAAAATCACAAATACAAAAGGTCTTTCCTGAAAAGAACGTTTTGTAGGTCGTGGTAAATTATCAAACTTGATATTCGAGACCATCAGTAATGGTACAACAACTGTCAAAATATATGGCATAACATATCTTAGTTGCTCGCTCAAATTGGTATCAAAATGATGGAAAATAATATATGAAATAATTGTTATTGCCGCCGAAGGTATTGGCATTCCTCGATAATAAAGTTTATCCTCAAAAGTCGAAAGCAATATATTAAATCTTGCAAGTCGAAGCACTCCGCCTAATGCCGGAAATGATGAAAGTAATATCCCAAATTCTCCAAATTGATAAAAAAATACTTTATACAACATAAACGATGGCACTACTCCAAACGAAACTGCATCACACAATGAATCAAGCTCTGCCCCCTGTTCGCTTGCCGCATTTATCAATCTTGCTGTTATGCCGTCGAGCATATCAAAAACACCCGCCAACAAAACAAATGCTGCCGCAGCTTTAATATTGTTGTTTGCTAAATATATTATTGCGGTATATCCTGAGAATAAATTCCCAAGTGTTAGCAAATTGGGAACAACTGAACGTGTTATGCGAAGTCTAATCTTTCTCATATTAGTTTGCTAATAATTGTCTCGCAAGCCTTTACTCTATCGCCAACTTTGACCAATACTTCTGCATCAAGTGGCACCATAACGTCCATTCTCGAACCGAACTTCATCATACCGAACTTATCGCCTGCATTTACTTTGTCGCCTACTTTCAATTCACAAACTAAACGCCGTGCAACAATTCCTACAATCTGCTTGAAAAAAATTTTCCCGTGCGGTGACCGTAGTCCTATTCTTGATTGCTCATTTAGTTCCGATGATTTAGGATGATAAGCAACTAAATATTTTCCGGGATTATAATCATAAAACTCAATTTCACCCGTTGCAGGCACTCTATTTACGTGAACATCCAGCGGTGAAAGAAAAATGCTTATTCGCCGAACCTTATCTTTTAAATAATAGTTTTCGTCTTCTTCTACTATTTCAACCACTTTTCCATCAGCAGGTGATAATACAAGTGAAGTATCGGTTTTTGCTTCCTCAGGCACTTTTCTATCAGGGTCCCTGAAAAACCAAAAAGTAAACATTATTAGCAATAATCCAAGTGTGAAGAAAGTTATTGATAAATAATTGTTTGAAACAAATAATGGTGAAAATATTAAAATTCCACCAATAATTAACATCACAATTATATTATCGGTCCCGTATTTTGTAAGCATAACATTTTTTCTTTTATTTCCAACTACAAAAGTAATATTTTTTTTTGAGAACATCAAAATCCATACTTCTCTACAATAGTAATCGAATAATTGATTATTTGTTACTCGATTTCACATAAATATTATATAATTAATCAAAAAACATAATTGTTAGTTTAAACTAATTATTTGTTTTTTAATAACTTAACATTTTTTTGAATAAAAAAAACTCTAAATATTTACTATAAGTTTGTTATTTTTACTATAAGTTTGTTATTTTGCAAATTGAAATGAATAATGAATATAAGAATAAATCTTTTTTGAATATCAATTTTGAGGGGTTAATTAATGCAAGAAAAAGTTTTTGCTACAATTGATGGCAACGAAGCAGCTGCATACGTTGCATACAGAGTAAATGAAGTGTGCGCAATTTATCCAATTACACCTTCGTCTAATATGGGCGAATGGGCTGATGAATGGGCAGCAAAAGGTATAAAGAACATCTGGGGTGTTGTCCCGACTGTGTGCGAAATGCAAAGCGAAGGTGGTGCTGCTGGTGCTGTTCACGGTTCGCTTCAAGCAGGTGCTCTTACTACTACTTTCACTGCTTCCCAGGGATTGCTTCTTAAAATTCCTAATATGTTCAAAATTGCAGGCGAACTTACTCCTACCGTCTTCAATATCACAGCTCGTGCTCTTGCTACTCACGCTCTCTCTATTTTCGGCGACCATAGCGATGTGATGAGTGCCCGCTCGACTGGTTTTGCCTTTCTTGCTTCGGCATCAGTTCAGGAAGTAATGGATTTTGTTCTTATTGCACAGGCTTCCTCGCTGCATTCAAGAGTTCCATTTTTGCACTTCTTCGATGGTTTCCGCACTTCTCACGAAGTGTCTAAAATTGAATTAATAAGCGAAGATGTTATGCGTAAAATGGTTCCTGATGAACTTGTTCATCAGCATCGTTTGCGTTCACTTTCGCCCGATAGACCCGTTATTCGTGGTACTGCTCAAAATCCTGATGTTTTCTTCCAGAACCGTGAAACTAACAACAAATTCTATAAAGCTTGTCCTGATATAGTTCAGCAACAAATGGATAAATTTGCTGAGCTTACCGGTCGCCAATATAAGATTTTCCAATACGAAGGCGATGAAAATGCTGAACACATAATTGTCATTATGGCTTCTGCTTCCGAAACAGTTCAGGAAACTTGCAAATATCTCAATAGCAAAGAAGGACAAAAAACTGGCGTTATTAAAGTTCGTCTCTATCGTCCTTTCGACGTTAAACGCTTTATGGAAGCAATTCCTGCAACTTGCAAAACTATCTCTGTCCTGGATAGAACCAAAGAACCAGGTGCTATTGGCGACCCGCTTTATCTTGATGTTGTTACTGCCTTGCACGAAGGATTATCGCAGGGGTTCGGCACAATTAAATCAATGCCTAAAGTTTTTGCCGGACGTTACGGTCTAAGCTCAAAAGAATTTACACCTGCTATGGTAAAAGCTATATTCGAAAATGCTCAAAGCGAAAATCCTAAAAATCATTTTACAGTTGGTATCAAAGATGACGTTACTTTCACAAGCCTTGACTATGATGAAAACTTCAATATAGAACCCGAAAACGTATTCCGCGGGCTATTCTACGGTCTTGGTTCTGATGGTACAGTTGGTGCAAATAAAAACTCCATCAAAATTATTGGCGACGAAACTGATTATTACGCACAAGGGTATTTCGTTTACGATTCAAAGAAAGCAGGCACAATGACTGTTTCGCATTTGCGTTTCGGACCTGAACCAATTCGTGCTCCTTATTTAGTTTCCCACGCTAATTTTGTTGCTTGCCATCAAACTGTTTTCCTCGAAAAAACAGACTTTATCTCGAAGCTTGTTCCTGGCGGTGTGTTCTTAATTAACACTCCATTCCCTGTCGACCAGGTTTGGAACACTATTCCTCGCTCGCAGCAAAAGATGATTATTGATAAAAAGATAAAAGTTTATGCTATCGACGCACAAAAAGTTGCCGAAAATAGCGGAATGGGACGCAGAATTAACACTGTTATGCAAGTTTGTTTCTTTGCTATTTCAGGTGTTCTTCCAAAAGAGCAGGCAATAGAGGCTATTAAGAAATCTATTATTAAGACTTATGGTAAAAAAGGTGATGAAGTTGTTGCAATGAACCTTCGTGCCGTCGATAATACATTAGATAATTTATTCGAAGTTCCTGTGCCAAATGAAGTTACTGCCGATTGGGACATCGCTTCTCCTGTTCCCGATACTGCTCCAAAATTTGTCAAAGAAGTTCTTGGCGAAATAATTGCTGGTCGTGGGGATAATCTTCCTGTTAGCGTTTTCCCTGTTGATGGTACTTATCCAACTGGGACAACTCAATACGAAAAAAGAAATATTGCTCTGCAAATTCCCGTTTGGGACGAAAAAACTTGTATTCAATGCGGTAAGTGCGCAATTGTTTGTCCTCACGCAACTATTCGTATTAAAGTTTACGACCCGTCTTATCTTGAAAATGCACCTGAAACCTTCAAGTATGTTGACGCAAAAGATAAGGAATTTGAAGGATTAAAATATACTATACAGGTTGCTCCCGAAGACTGCACCGGTTGCGGTGTGTGCGTAGAAGCTTGCCCCGCTAGGAATAAATCTAACACCAGTTTGAAAGCCTTAAATATGGCTCCTCAACTTCCGCTGCGCAAACAAGAAGCAATAAACTGGGACTTCTTCCTTTCCATTCCTGATATTGATAGAGCTAAACTTAAAGTTACTCAAATTCGCCAGCAACAAATTATGCGTCCTCTATTCGAGTTCTCGGGTGCTTGTGCTGGTTGTGGCGAAACTCCTTACGTGAAATTGATGTCCCAATTATTTGGCGATCGCGCAATCGTTGCTAATGCCACTGGTTGCTCGTCTATCTACGGTGGCAATTTGCCAACAACTCCTTGGTGCTACGACCATAATGGGCGCGGTCCCGCTTGGTCTAATTCACTTTTCGAAGATAATGCTGAATTCGGGCTCGGTTTCAGACTTGCTATCGATAAACAAAATGAAATAGCTCAAATGTTACTGAAAAAACTTGCTCCACAAATTGGCGAAACACTTGTTGATGAAATACTAAATGCGGACCAAACAACGGAGGATGGAATTAACAAACAGCGCGAAAGAGTGCAAACTCTAAAAGAAAAACTTAACCTTATGGAGAAAAATGAAGATGTGAATAATTTGCTTGTTGTGGCAGACTATTTAGTTAAGAAGTCAGTTTGGATTATTGGTGGCGATGGCTGGGCTTATGATATTGGTTATGGTGGGCTCGATCACGTTCTTGCTTCCGGCAAAAACATCAACGTTTTAGTTCTCGATACAGAAGTTTATTCTAATACCGGCGGACAAACCTCTAAGGCAACTCCTTTGAGTGCTGTTGCTAAGTTTTCCTTCGGCGGCAAACCAACGGGTAAGAAAGACCTTGGTCTGATGGCTATGTCCTACGGCACTGTTTATGTTGCCTCTGTTGCATTGGGTGCAAAAGACGACCACACTCTTAAAGCTTTCCTCGAAGCAGAAGCCTACAATGGTCCATCGATTATTATTGCATACAGCCATTGTATTGCTCACGGTATTAATATGGAAAGACCATTAGAACACCAAAAGGCAGCTGTCGATTCAGGTCAATGGTTATTATACCGCTATAATCCTGAACGCGCTCAATTAGGTCAAAATCCATTGATTTTGGATTCACGTCCTCCAAAAATGCCCGTTGAAGAATATATGAATATGGAAAATCGTTTCAAGATTCTGCTCAAAAGCAAGCCCGAAGCAGCGAAATTATTCTACAAAATGGCACAGGAAAACGTCGAAAATCGTTTCAAATTCTATCAGTATTTAGCCGATAGAAAATTTGATGGTGTTTCTCAATAATTCAATTAGTAAATTAATTAGGAGTTAGTTATGGATTTGACATCAAAATATTTAGGAATGACGCTTAAAAACCCTTTGGTTGTTTCTGCGTCCCCAATTTCCAAAGAAATAGATAATATTAAAAAAGCAGAAGATGCTGGTGCTGCCGCGATTGTTCTATATTCCCTTTTTGAAGAACAATTGATTTTGGAACAAAAAGAGATTTTCTACCACACAACTCAACATAATGAAATTACACCCGAAGCAACTTCATTCTTCCCCGAACCTTCTGAATTCAAACTCGGTCCCGAAGAATATTTAGAGCATATTGCAAAAACAAAAAGTGCTGTTAATATTCCCGTTATTGCAAGCCTCAATGGTAAAACAGAAGGTGGCTGGACTGATTATGCCAAAAAAATGCAGGATGCTGGTGCTGATGCAATCGAGCTGAATATATATAATATTCCTACTGATACGATGCTTCCTTCCGAAGCTATTGAAAATAGATATTTGAATATACTTAAAGCCGTCAAAAGTGCAGTTTCTATTCCAGTTGCTTTGAAATTAAGCCCTTTCTTTACTAATATGGCAAGTATGGCGAAGCGTTTTGATGAAGCCGGTGCCGATGCACTTGTTCTTTTCAATCGCTTTTACCAGCCAGACATTAATCTAAACGATCTTGAAGTTGTTCCAAATGTTGATTTAAGTACTTCCGCTGATATCAAGATACCGTTGCGCTGGATTGCAATACTGAAAGATAGAGTAAAAGCCGATCTTGCTGCAACTTCTGGTGTACACACTGGCGAAGATGCAATCAAATACCTGATGGTTGGTGCAAATGCCGTTATGATGTGCTCATCATTGATTAAAAATGGCATCTATCACCTTAAAACTGTTTTGGATCAAATGCAAAGCTGGATGGAAGCCAAAGAATACGAATCCGTTGCTCAAATGCAAGGTTCAATGTCCCAATCAAAAATCGGCAATCCTGAAAGTTTCGAACGCGCTCAATATATGCGCGCAATTAACAACTATAAGTTCGGCTATTAATTTTATGAATACACAAAAAGGGCTGTTTCCAGAAGAAACAGCCCTTTTTTGCATAATATCTAATCATCTATTTTAAAAGATACTTTATTCTGTTAATGTTACCATCTATGTTGCTTCGCCCGTCAATTTTAAATATTTCGCATAATAATGGATAAATATCAACATTTTCCAGTGTTCCAACTCTGTAATTCTTCTTAAACTTGCTTCCAACAGCAAAAAATATCCCGTGCATATCTATATGATGTGAATCGTATCCGTGTTCAGCAACCGCATTATAAGTGCTTTTACCATATATCAATTTATACCCTACATCTGCAATAACTACGATTGGATAAATGTAAGGATTTCTACTGAAATTCCAGTAAGCAGGAACGTCTTTCTTATAATATACTTTATAGTTTTGCTCAGCTTTTTTTAGTTTATTGAATACTAATTCTATATCTTTTTCATTTTTGGGCTTTATCATTGTTATTGCAGACGAACTGTTTACATCGCAATCAATTTCCCCAATTATTTCTTTAATGATAATTATTCCGTCTTCTCTAATGTTTGTCATACCGTGGTCAGATAAAATAATGATATTTACACTGTCTTTCATTCCAATCAATTCAATTCTCTGGCGAATTACTCCAATTAGAGAATCCAGCACAGCAATTGTTGAATCAATTTGAGGCGAATTTGTTCCGTGTTTATGACCTTCCGAATCAGTATCGTGAAAATAGAGTGTAATAAAGTGAGGTCTTTCATTATAAGGTAGTTTCAGCCACTCAATTATTCCGTTTATTTTATTTTCGTGAGGCTCGTTGTGGTTATATGCTTTGTAATAATTTGGTCGGCGGTTTTCGTCCCATACCTCCGAACCAGGCCAATAATACGATGCTGTAATGATTTTATTTCGGCGCGCTGTTTCCCAAAATGCTTCACCCCAATACCAGGCTGGATTTTTCACAGCATTAGTATCAGAAAGTCGATACCTCTCGCCATATAGGTTTTCAAAAAAGTTTAAGATTAATCCGTGGTTTTGTGGATACATTCCTGTAATTATGCTTAAATGGTTTGGGAATGTTACACTTGGAAAAGATGGCTTAAATGATAGCGCTGAAACACCTTCTTGCTTAATTTTATCTAAATTTGGAGTAATTCCCCTTTCTGCATAATCCCAGCGAAATCCATCAAGCGAAATTAATAAAACATACGGTTGTGGTTCACTTGCTTTTATCGGAGATATCCAAAAAAGCACAAATAAAAGCACACTTATTATTTTTTTCATATAATTGCAAAAGATTAAATTCTACAAACATCGAAAAATACAATTAAAATGTTAATTTTTCAAAAATTCTTGGCTAAAATAAAAAAAGCAGGTATTAACCTGCCTTTATTGATTAATATACTCTTTCTATTGCTAATTCTTTGAGTTTAGATAACACTTTTTCAATATCAATCCACGAAACTGGTTTGGAAAAGAAATTTGTCGCCCCATTTTTCAACGCAACCTCATCAAGATTAAATTGGTCGCACGCGGAGTATATTATAACAGGTGTATCGGGGTCAATCTTTTTTATTTCTTTCATCAAGTCAATGCCATTCATTTCTTTCATCAAATAGTCTGTTAGCACAGCAATATACTTCCCTCTTTTGAAATGCTGGATAGCCTTTAATGGATTTTCGAAAGCATCGCATTCAAAACCATTTAAAACTAATACATCGTTTAATACTTCGAGCGAAGAAATATCATCATCAATTAATAACACTCTCATTTTAAACCTTCTTTTAATAAATGCAAAAAAACATAATAAATCAACACAAAATACGAGCCAAAAAATAATAAGCGACCGAGTTGGCTTTAAGTTGATAAAAATCAATAAGTTAGATATATCAAGTATGTGTTCGAAATTGAACGTTGTTCGAAATTGAACGCTCAAAATAATACTAATTATTTATTTGAAAAAAGTTATTTTTGTAGTTGTTTTCTAAATCAAATTATGTCGCAATCACGAAAGATAATTAAAAATTTTGTTTGGTTGAGTATTGCAGAGTTCGCAACTAAAGGTATTAGTTTTTTCAACAACGCATATTTAGCTCGCGTTATTCTTGCTGATGGTTATGGTAAAATAAATTTTGCAATTGCGACAGTATCTTATTTCGTTACTTTTGTTACATTAGGATTAAATGTTGTTGGAGCTCGTGAAGTAGCTCGCAATCCCGAAAGTAAGGTCTTTTTCGTCAATTCAATAATCTCTATTAGATTGCTTTTGTCCTTTTTTGCTTTCGTTGGTTATTTCGGGTTTATATGGATTAATAATTTTTCAGACTCACAAACTCTGATATTAATAATTGCATCGCTATATATACTTTCCTCTGTTTTCACAATTGACTGGTATTACCAGGGAATTGAAAAAATGGAGGTGCTTGCAATAAGACAATTCCTTATTGCAACACTTAATTTTATCGGCATTGTTGCCTTTGTCCATACACCTGATGACGTTGTCATTGCAATTGTTGTTATGGCTTGTTCGACTTTGCTAAACACACTATTAATTCTAATCCCATATTTTCATAAAACTCGTTTGTTTGCTTTCAATTTCAATTTTACGCAACTAATCCCAATTGTCAAAGATGCAGTTCCCGTATCATTATCGCAATTGCTTTTGGTTTTTCTAAGCAGTTCGAGTATTATTTTAATTGGTATTTTGCTTCCATTAGCAGAAACAAAACTGGGTATATACACTGCTGCTAATAAACTTATGGTGCTGTTATTTCTTCCAATAACAGTTATTCAAATAGTTTTCTACCCTTATTTTTCCAAAGCTGATGAACTTCAAGAGCGACAAAAAGCATACGAAAAATACATTACTTTGAATATCATTATCGGGGTTTTTCTTGCTACTTTCTTCTTCCTATTCGCAGAAAATGCAATTGAATTAGTCTATGGGAATAATTATACCGATTCGATAATACTGCTGAAACTAATGATGCTGATTGTAATGATGTCCTATATTTCTCAAACCGCTATTCATCCACTTATCGCCTGGAAAAAAGAAAAACAAGTATTGAAAATTATTTTTCTCGCAGCAATAATAAATCTCATATTAAATGCAATTCTGCTTCTTAAACTCGATGTGATTGGTGCAGTTTGGGCGAATATCGTTACTGAAATTTTTCTAATGCTTTCCTTCATCTTTATTATCAGAAAAAATATTCAGCAATATCCATTTATTCTGATTGGTAAAATCTTACTTATAGGACTATTGTCTGCTTTTATGGCTCACCAGGTATTAATATGGACTAATTCAATCTGGATAAGTATAATAACTTCATTAATTACGTATTTTTTTATTATTTTAGTTGTTAAAATTATTACTATAAAAGAAATAAAAGGTTATCTGAAACGATGAATTTCGATTTTGTTATAGTTGGTGCGGGCTTTGCTGGATGTGTGCTTGCAGAGAGAATTGCTAACCTATTGAACAAAAGAGTTTTAATAATTGAAAGAAGAAATCACATAGGCGGTAATTGTTTCGATTTTTACGATGAAAATGGAATACTCGTTCATAAATACGGACCTCATATTTTCCATACCAACAACAAAAATGTTTGGGACTATTTATCACAATTTACTAATTGGCATTTTTATTTTCACAAAGTTTTGGCGGTTGTCGAAGGTAGAAAAGTTCCACTTCCATTTAATCTAAATTCAATTGACCTGCTATTTCCCGAGCATTTGGCTATCAAATTCGCTGAACAATTAGTTAATAAATATGGTTATGGTCTTAAAATCCCGATTCTTAAACTTAAAGAAGAAAACGATGATGATTTGAAATTTTTGTCAGAATATGTTTATTCCAACGTGTTTTTGGGTTATACTACCAAACAATGGGAACTAAACCCGAACGAACTTGATTATAGCGTTACCTCGCGTGTCCCCATTCTTATTGGTCGTGATGATAGATACTTCCAGGATACTTTTCAAGGCATTCCCAGGCAAGGATATACACATTTATTCCAGAATTTACTGAATAATAAAAATATTAGTGTTCTTCTTAATACTGATTATAAGTCCATTATTAATGATTTAAAATATGAAAAATTGATTTTTACTGGCGAAATTGATTATTATTTCGATTTTGAGTTCGGACAACTTCCTTATAGAAGCTTAGAGTTTGAGTTCAGAAGCATTAAGCAACCGAATTTTCAAGAAACTGCTCAAATTAACTATCCAAATAACTACGATTTTACCCGCATAACTGAATTCAAACATTTTCTTCCATATAATAGCGAATTTACTACAATCGCACTTGAATATCCTGCTAAATACGAAAGAACCAAAAACGAACCATATTATCCTATTCCAAAGAAAGAAAATGATGAGTTGTATCAAAAATACTGGCAGTTGGCTCAAAAATTAAAAGGAAAAGTGTATTTTGTTGGTCGCCTGGCTGAATACAAATATTATAATATGGACCAGGTTGTTGCTTCTGCATTGATGTTATTCAATCAAATTGCAAGCGAATAGCAATGAAAATCCTTTCCTTAGAAACAAGTGGCAGCGTGTGCAGTGTTTGTCTTTCAATCGACAAAAATGTTGTTGCTGAATATAGTATTTTTAAAAGCTTCGAACACGATAGACTCCTCGCTGTGCTTGTGCAAAGAATACTTGATGATTTTCAAATGAAAGTTTCAGATTTAGATGCGGTTGCTGTTTCCTCGGGTCCTGGTTCATTCACCGGGCTCAGAATAGGCGCTGCATTTGCAAAAGCGTTGTGTTTTGACAACAATCCAAAGTTAATCGCAGTTCCTACGCTTTCCGCAATAGCGCTTTCAGCAATTGATTTTACTGGAAATCATAAAGATATTTGCTGTGCCATAAGCTCTCATAAAGATTTCGTTTATTTTCAAAAGTTTGATAAAAATGGAAATCCATTATCAGATATCATTTTTGATACAATTGATAACGTGATTGAACTTTGTTCAGCAAATTCTTTGCTGTGTGGAAATGGATTTTCTCACATAGGCAAAAAGTCACTGTTCTGTGATGGTATTTCTTCAACCATTATTAATAAACTGGCGGTAAATTTATTTGAGACTAATTCGTTTATTCATTCGAAAGATTTTATCCCGATGTATGTGCAAGAATTCGTTCCAAGAAGTAATGAAAAATAAATGTATTATAGTTATATTTTTATTGTTGATTTCAGGATTAACAATTATTGCCCAAACAACTGATATTTTGATTGAAAAGGGTAAATTATCTCTTTTTAGAAATAATTTTCAGAGCGCTATAAAGTTTTTTGACCAGGCAATTTCCAAAGATTCAAATTCTTTCGAAGCATTTTACTATCGAGGGTTAGCTTACTTATATAGTAAAGATTTTTTCAAAGCAGTTGATGATTTCACAAGCACTATCCTTTTGAAAAATGATTTTGCTGATGCATATAATAGCCGTGGACTTGCTTACAGCTACCTTGACCAAATTGAACTCGCTCTGTATGATTTTTCTCGCGCTATCGAGCTTGACCCCAAATTTGCCGAAGCTTATATGAACCGAGGAAGCTATTATCTGGCTGTCGAGAACTTCGAACTGGCTCGTCAGGACCTTGAAAATGCTGCCAAATATTCATCGACAAATCCTGAACTCTTTTTTCTTCTTGGTAAACTCGAATATGCTTCTCATAATTATCAAAAATCAGTTGATTATTTCACAAAAAGCCTGTCGCTTGGCTTAAAAGATGAGAAAGTCTACTTTAATCGTGGCAATGCCTACGTGAAGCTTAATCAATTTCAAAAAGCAATTGATGACTATTCGAAAGTGCTCGAAATCAATCCCGAAGATTTATATTCATACAATAATCGCGCTTTTTGCTATGATAAATTAGGCCTGTCCAATCAAGCCGAAGCTGATAAACAGAAAGCTCAGGAAATTCGCGAAAGAATATATCCAAAACCTGTTTTCGGTGAAATGACATCTGTTTCCGACCCCGATAGTGTTATTTCTTTTATGCTTCCCGACAATTGGTATTACTGGTTTGTTAAAGATTCAACTAAAATTAATATTTTGGTGTCCAAAGATAATATTAACCCGTATTCCGATGTCCTGAATATTGGTGCTAATGGTGCACTAATCTACAACTTAACCAATGAAATTTCCAACCGTAGCGATGATAATATTGTTGAGTTCTGGGAAGCTGCCAAAATGCAGGTTGCTGAAAAATTTGAAATCTACGAATTCAAATATAAAAAATCAATGAGATACAAAGGCACTCAGGCTTTCGAAAATCTTAGCCGTGTGCAATATAAAAATACTCATAAAATTTTCAATATGCTCGAATTTGCTATGATTCAAAATGAAAAAATCTTCTTCATCAATTTTCAAGCGCCCGAAGATGAATTTTTCCTCTACGAGGAATTGTTCCAAAAAATTAAAAATTCAATAGAAGTAAATTTCAACAAAGAGGTATCTGAATGAAAAAGATATTGATTGCAATTTTCGCTTCCTTGCTGTTTCTTAGTTGTTCGAAAAATACTGAAAATAATACTATCAAGTTTTGGCATTTTTGGAGCGAACCCAGTCAAAAACAGGCTTTATTGGAATTAATCTCTCAATTTGAAAAAAAATATAATTGTAAAGTGGAACTTACCGAACTAAGCTGGAACGACGGAAAAACAAAGCTTATTGCGGCTTTCAATAGTGGCACCGCCCCCGATGTCCTCGAACTCGGTTCCGATTGGGTCGCTCAGTTCTCTTCTTCAAATGTTTTGAAAGCCTTAAATGCTGATAGCTTTGATATCAAAAAATTTATCCCTTTTAGTTTAGAACCTTCTTATTGGAACAATAATTTATATGCTATTCCTTGGGTTGTTGATACTCGCGTGCTTTTTTTCAATAGAGAACTTCTCAATAAAGCTGGCAGAGATGGCAACCCACCGACGACTATGTCTGAGTTGCTTGAAATGGCTCGTGCCGTTCATTTAGGCAATGATATTTATGGCTTTGGGGCTAATGGTGCCGACCCACACCGCCTTTACAAAAAAATATTGACATTTTTCTGGACATTTGGTGGTGATGTTTTTTCTCCAAATGGTGATTTAGTTCTTGCAAGCCCTCAAAATGCTTCTGCTCTCAGCTTTTATAAGGAATTGTCTAAGTTCGGAATGATTGAAACTCAACGTCAATTAGATGCTGCTTTTGTTCAGGGCAAAATTGCTTTCTGGATTTCAGGTGGCTGGCTTATCCAAAAAATCCAAAATGAAAATCCTAAATTAAACTACGGAATTTCAACTATCCCGTCTTATCAGAATAATTCAGGTGTTTCTTTTGCTGGTGGTGAATATCTTGCAATTAATAATAAAACCAAAAACTACTCGCTTGCAGCAGAATTAGTCAAATTCCTAACCGATGGCAAAAATTCTGTCGAATTTTGCAAAAAAGTCAACGAGGCTGGCTTTCCCGCCGATAAAAACTATTTCAAAAACGATATTCTATTAAGTTCTGAAAGCAAACGAGCATTCGCCGAACAACTTTTGTCTGCTCGAATGACACCAGTTCACCCACATTGGCTCGAAATCGAAGAAATAATTGAAAACGCTGTCGTTGAAGTACTATATGATAAAATTGATGCTTTCACCGCTTTGAAAGATGCTCAAAATCAAATACAATCCTTGTTGGACAAAAAGTAAATAATTATGCGAAATGTTCTGATATTAGTTGTTGTTACTTGCTTTATGCTTTTTTCGTCCTGTTCCGATAGCAAAATGAAACAAGAAAGATTTCTCAAAGCATACAAAGAAATTCTTATTGCAAGAGAGACAATCTCCGATACAACACTTGCAAATAAAAAAGTTGCCGAAATATTGAGAAAATACGATTATGATGAACCTCAATTTCGACGGGATTTTTTCGAATTAGCGAAAAATTCAGATAATTTCAGGTCATTACTGGATTCTTTGCGTAATTCTATTATCAAAGATACAATCAGGTAATTATGACTGAAAATCTTCTGTTTGCTTTTATTCTGACAACTCTGGCTGGTCTGTCGACTGGTATAGGAAGTGCTATTGCTTTCTTTGCCAAAACTACTAATAAAAGTTTTCTCTCAATTTCACTCGGATTTTCCGCGGGTGTGATGATTTATGTTTCATTGGTGGAAATTTTTGCGAAAGCACGCAATTCGTTGTCCCTGCATTTTGGAGATTCACTTGGATATGTATATACTGTAATAGGTTTTTTTATCGGCATCTTAGTGATTTTGATAATTGATAGATTAATCCCATCATACGAAAATCCTCACGAAGCAAGAACTGTTGAAGAAATGAATGAAGATGCTGAAAAATCAAAAAAACTAAAACGTATGGGTGTGCTAACTGCTCTTGCTATTGGTATTCACAACTTTCCCGAAGGTATTGCAACTTTTACAGCTGCTCTTACCGAACCAAAACTTGGCGTTTCTATTGCCGTTGCCATTGCCATTCATAATATTCCCGAAGGTATTGCTGTTTCTGTTCCTTTGTATTTTTCAACTAAAAGCCGCAAAAAAGCTTTTTGGTATTCTTTCACTTCCGGTCTTGCCGAACCAGTAGGTGCAATTGTCGGATTTTTCCTTCTCAGAGCTATTTTAGATGATTCTACTTTCGGTTTTGTTTTTGCTGCTGTTGCAGGTATTATGGTGTTTATTTCAATTGATGAGCTTCTTCCCACTGCCCGGGAATATGATACCGGACACAAATCTATCTATGGGCTTGTTGCTGGAATGTTTGTGATGGCTACTTCTCTCTTGCTGTTTCTTTTTTAAAGGATATACTATGATAATACTAACTAAAATCGATGGAAATAAAATTACCGTTAATGCTGATGAAATTGAAACAATCGAAACTTCCCACGATTCTATCATTAGCCTTAAAAGCGGTAAAAAGATTTTAGTCAAAGAAAGTTCACAAGAAATTATAGCTCTTGTGATTGAATATCGCCGTAAATGCTATTCTAAAAGCGATGAAATTGCTCCTTAAATATTTCTATTTTATTCTTTTTCTATGTCTAAACTATTTCTGTTCGTTTTCTCAAAACGCTCTTAATTACGGTTTCCAAAAAAATCTCGACAATTATTCATTCTTATTCAATCTTAATTACACCATTAATTCCAGCTGGGGACAATTTGAAATCAACCAAAACTATACTGGAAACTCCAATGCCTATATTAAAAACTATTTCCGTGATGATGAGAACATAAATTTTACATATAAAAAAAACATTTTCGATAACTTCAATCTTATTTCAGTTTCAAACTATTTAAGCAATTCAGATAAACGCTCCATTATCAATATATACCAGCGAACTAATTCTTCCTTGGGATTGGAGTATAGCAATTCACAATTTTCAGTCAATTCTACTTATGGTATCGAAAAAAATAAACATCAGTACTTTGATTCTTACGGTAAAATTGTTAATATTCGTTACAATATTAATCAACTTGATTTTGATGAATTCTCTGTTTCTACTGAGGGTTTGGGTGAATTATTAAATTTAGAAGATGGCAGGAACAACAGAGATGTTTTGCTAAGCGTTAATTTATTTAAAACTTATGACGAGAATAATCATTTTAAAATCATATCAAACTACAAACAAAACAAGCGAGATTTTGGATACTTAATTTTTCAAACCTCACCTGCTATTGAAACAAGACAGGAAGAACGGCTACAAAATCAGCTTCTGATTGCATATTCAATCACAAACTTTTTTACTCAATCATTATCTCTTTCTTGGGAACGTTCTTCAATTATGAGATTTTTCAACCACCCGCTTCAAGACAATAATTATTCTTTCACAAATAGAAAATTCGAAATCGATAATATTTCTGTTAGCCTGGATAATAATTTCAATTATTCTTTGATTAAGCAAAATTTCTCATTTTTCTTGCTTCGAAGAGCAGAAAATAACTATTTAGAAAATAAATTCAACTTGAATAATCCCGAATTTTCAACTTTAATCAATTTCGAAAAACAAAAAGATAATATTAACACAAATTTTCGATTTTCTTCGGTTACATTTTTTGAGATTTCCCCCAAAAATACACTTGGGGTAAATTTTTCATCTTCAATTACTCGCTATGATACTCCGAGTAAATTTAACTATGATGATAGAGACGAACTATCTTTAAGTTCAAGCTTGTTATATAGTTATCTAATCAGTAACAATTCAAAACTGAACTTGAATTTTGATGTTTCTGCAACTCATCTCGTATTTTTAAAATCACAGCGTTCTGCTTTGAACAACTGGAATAGAATAATAAGATTTTCGCCATCATTTGAACATTACTCTCGCTATTTTCAGATTAAACCGCAATTTGAAGTAATTGCTAATTACACTGTATATGATTTCGACAAACTTCCGAATTCAAGCAAAAGCCTCTCTTTCCGACAAATTTCATACAGTGATAGCATAAAACTGTTTTTCTCTAACACACATTTTGCTGAAAGCAAAATTGTATATAAATACAATGAAAGAGGAATATTATACTGGGGCTCGTTTGCTGAATTACCGCAGCTCGCATATTCCGAACTATTTGCCAATTTTATTCTCTACACAAAATTCCTTAATGAAAATTCTAAAATTGGGATAGGGGGTCGCGGTTATTCATTAACTCAAAGAAAACTTAATAGGTTATCTCAATTGAGCTCCTCAAATATCTCACAAAAAAGTTTTGGTCCTGAAATAAACACATCTATTCAATTTAATAATAAATTGTTCGTCAATATTTCAGGTTGGTATGAATTTAGATATTATAAAGGTGATAAAATCAAACCCGTTGTTAATTTTTTTCTTCAAACAAATTACTTTTTGTAAAGTATGGAAAACTGTAATTATTGCAAAGTAGTAATATTTCGCAGCGAAAAGGCTTCAATGACAAAAGTAGAGCCTTTGCTCGCCGAAATAAAACAAAAATACTCCATCCCTGATGATAGATTTTATAATTTATTGATTGCACTTTCGGAAGCTTTCAATAACGCAATTATTCACGGTAATAAATTAAATCCCGAAAAAATAGTCGAGCTGGAAATTCTCTGCAACGATACTGACCTGAAAATTAGTGTTAAAGACGAAGGTGAAGGCTTCGATTTATCCTCGGTGGCTGACCCAAGAGAATCCGACAACCTACTTAAAGAAAACGGCAGGGGCATTTTTCTAATTAGGTCTCTTCTTGATGACGCTAAATTTTATCCCACTAAAAATGGAACAACAATCGAACTTATCTTCCGACTGTCTAATACCTGATTTTGCTGAATTCTTCTTTTCCAATTTCGCTTAGCCATTTATCCTTGTTTTCTAAAAAGTAGTTCAATGCTGCATCGTATTCATTTGGTATTATTCCATCTAAAATAGCATCTTCGATTTTGCTTTTGATAATACCAACAGGTTTGCTTGGTGGCAATTTACAAATTTTCATTATCTCTTCACCACGAACAGGCGACTGAAACTCCCGAAGTTTATCTTTCTCCTGAACTTCCAGCACTTTTTGAGCAACTATATCGTAATTATTTAAATATTGAGCTTCTAAATACGGATTTTTTGTCGTTATATCAGCTTTGCAGAGAATAAATAAATCTTCGAGTGCGTCCCCAGCTTGAAAAGCTAACCGCCTAATAGCAGAATCAGTTACAATTTCGTCAACTAACTGCATTGGACGTTGATGAAGCCTGATTAACCGTTGAACGTATTCCAAACTGTCAAGTGGAAATTTCATTCTTCGGAAAATGTTGGGCATTATCTTTGCTCCAAGTTCCTCGTGCCCGTGAAATGTCCAGCCGTTCGGGGTGATGCGCTTTGTTTTGTATTTACCAATATCGTGAGTGAGTGCAGCAAAGCGTAACCACAATTTATCGCTTACGAGTGCAACGTTATCAAGCACTTTTAATGAATGCAAAAATACATCTTTATGTTTGTATTGTTTGCCACCTTCTTCGACTATTTCAACACCGCTTAGATTATCCAATTCAGGGAAAATATACTTTAATAGACCCGTTTTTTTGAGAATTAGTAGCCCGATGCTTGGCTTATTTGCAGATAAAATCTTAAAAAATTCATCAGTAATACGTTCCTGCGAAATGATTTTTATCCTTTCTGCCATTTGAGTAATTGCATCGAGTGAACTTTGGTGAAGCTGAAATTCCAGTTGAGCTGAAAATCTTGCGGCTCTCATCATTCGCAGTGGGTCATCTGAATAAGTGATGTATGGATCTAACGGGGTTCTAAGGATTTTGTTTTCAAGGTCTTCCAATCCATTAAAAATATCAACCACTTCTCCAAATTTATCTTTTGAAAGGTTTGCAGCCAGAGCGTTTATTGTGAAATCCCGTCTTCTAAGATCATCTTCCAGAGTTCCAACGCTAACAATTGGCTTCCTCGAATTTGGCAGATATTCTTCTTTTCTTGTCCCAACAAATTCAAGTTGATAGCCGCGATAGGGAAGCATCGCAGTTCGAAAACGCTCGAAAATAATAGGCTCACGTTTTAACTTTTCCCCAACGAATTTTGCAAAAGCAATCGAATCACCTACAACTGTAAAATCAATATCCTTTCGCTTGCGATTTAGCAGAACATCTCTAACATATCCACCAACAGCAAAAACTTCAATACCAAATTCTTCTGCGTATTCACTTATTCTCCTGACAATTGCTTCTTTTATTTTTATTTTAAGCATAAATTATACGTTGTAGTGAGCCACCTCTTTAATATTAAAATATGACTTAGAATTTGTGTCTCGTCTCTCAATTGCAAGCAATGCTGAAGCATAAATTTCCCGCCAGGTCAATCCAAATTTTTCCATTAATTCGTCGGGTTCGCCGCTTCCTCCGAATGTATCACGCACACCAACAAATTCAATTGGTACTGGACAGTTCTTTGCTGTTACTTCCGCCACAGCTCCACCGAGACCACCATACACCTGATGTTCTTCGGCTGTTACAATTGCTCCACATTCATTTGCAGCATCGACTATTGTATGGACATCAATCGGTTTAATAGTATGGCAATTTATTACCCGTGCTTTAATCCCTTTATGCTTATACAATTCTTCTGCGGCTAAAATAGATTGCCAAACCATTATCCCACAAGCAATTATTGCTACGTCATTACCTTCGGTTAGCACATTTGCCTTGCCTAATTCAAAATGCGAACCTTTCTCTGTAAACATTGGAACGGGTGAGCGACCAAATCTAATGAATGCAGGACCAACCATTTCGCCAATTGCTATTGTTGCTTTTTTGGCTTCTTCATAATCAGCGGGAACAACCACAGTCATATTTGGAAGGGTCCGCATAAATGAGATTTCTTCAAGTGCTTGATGAGTAGCACCATCAGGTCCAACTGTTATACCAGAATGACCACCACCAATTTTTACATTAGCATTATTATATGCAACTGAAATTCTCAACATATCTGAATTTCTAAATGCTGTAAAAGCACTATAGCTTGCAAAAAATGGGATTTTGCCTGAAAGAGCAAGTCCAGCTGCAATTGTTGTGGCATTTTGTTCAGCTATTCCAATTGAAAAAAACCTGTCAGGGAACTTTTCCTTGAAAAATGAGGTAAGAACGCTTCCCGTAACATCAGTGCCTAATACAACAACATTATCATAGCGTTCTCCAAGTTCAGCCAGTCCCTCACCGAACCCGTGACGTGTTGGTTTATTTCCTTTTATTTCATATTTTTTCATTTTATTACCTTCGATTAAACTATAATAATTCAACAATTTCACCTAATTCTTCAAGTGCTTTGATAGCTTGTTCTTCGTTTGGTGGATTTCCGTGCCATTTATAACTATCGTGCATAAATGATACACCTTTTCCCATAAAAGTATTTGCAATTATAACAAATGGTTTCCCGTTATTATGGGTATGGTAGTCAATGAATTTATCAAATGCTGATTGTATTTCTTCGTAGTTATGTCCGTCAATCTCGACAACCTCAAAATTGAATGCTCTGAACTTGTCTGCCAATGGGTAGATAGACATTACATCTCGAACACGACCATCTATCTGACAATCGTTGCTATCAACAATCCAGCAGAGGTTGTCCAGCTTGTAATGACCTGCACACATCGCTGCTTCCCAGCATATACCTTCTTGTAGTTCACCATCACCTGTCAAACAAAATACTCTTCTGTCTGTTTTATCCAAGTATTTATCACTCATTGCCATACCAACTGCAATAGAAATTCCCTGTCCCAACGAACCCGATGATGTCTCAAGTCCTGGCAAATGGTGGTCAATCCCAGGATGACCTTGCAACCGAGAATTGTATTTTCTAAGAGTTGAAAGCTCAGAAGGTTCAAGATAACCTGCCCTTGCAAGTGTTGCATACAATATTGGTGCAAGATGTCCTGCACTCAGAACAAACCTGTCTCTTTCTTTCCAGTAAGGTTCTTCGGGACGGTAACGCAATATCCCACCAAAGTATAATACAGAGAAAATATCCGCTGTTCCTAATGAACCACCGCTATGACCCGATTTTGCCAGATACAGACTTTTTATCACGTCTCTTCTTAATTCTAATGCAATTTCTGCATATTCTGATGGCTCTCGGCGTTTGTTTTGAAAGGTTTTCTCGCTAAATTTAATATTTATTGCCATATCTTTTTTTGATTTATTATTAATTATTTTCTCAAAATTAACAAAAAATAGACAATTTATGATATACTTTCACCTGTATTAATTCGTAGAATGTTTTTTTAATGCAAATAATATATATTTGTATATTGTTCAATATTATTTTATCAAAATGAATAAACAAGACAAATCTCAAATGATAATTTCATATCGACTTAATTTCTTCTCTAATCTTGGGTATATTCTACTCATTTTCGCTTTGCTTTTTGTCATCAACGAAAGTATAATAATTAACAATTTTACTTATCACTCAATATTATACCTGGCAATTTTTCTTCTGATATCTTTCGTTATGATAGTAATAGGAAAGAAGCAAAGAAAAATAATATTCGATGATGAAAAGTTTGTTGTAAATAGTTCCGATAATAATCAATTTCATTTCTATAATGATTTGGATGAAGTTTATTTGATAAGAAATCCTAAAAATCATAATCTAACTCTGCGTTTGCTGTTTTCCAATAATGAAACTGTTTCTTTTTCCTCGTCCTATATCGGCGAAGATAATGTCAATAGAATATTTGAGTTCTTGAAAGAAAAAAATACAAATGCTCATTTCGAAACCATCATTGATAGCGGTATTCGATATGAATAACATTTACGTTGTATATAGCGACGAATTTGAGAAAATTGACTACGAAAATTCGCCTGCTGCAATGAAAGGCAGAATGTCAGGAATAATCGAACTTGTTAAAACTCAAACTGATTATTGCATTGTTCAGCCACCTAATATTGATGATGCAGAAATATTAAATGTTCATTTTCCCGAATACGTAGAAAAAATCAAGTCGAACAATACTCTATTCTCTATTGCCAAACTTTCGGCTGCATCTGCAATTAAGGCATCAGACCTTGCAATGGATGGAGTGCCTGCGTTTTCCTGTGCACGTCCCCCAGGGCATCACGCCTCACGTGGCGATAGCTGGGGCTATTGCTATTTTTGCAATATTGCAATTGCACTAAAACGGTTGAGAAAACAGGGTAGGATAAATTCTGCTTTCGTTCTTGATTTCGATGCTCACACAGGCGACGGAACGATAGATTGCCTATCTGACTGGAAAGAAGTCAAAATTTTAAATCCAATGGCTGATGATGCTCAAAAATATTTGAAAACAATCGATGAATTTACCGAAACTCTCTCGAATATTGATATTGTAGCTGTTTCTGCTGGATTTGATTCATATTTGCTCGATGTTGGGAAAAAATTATCTACTTTCGACTTCTACTTAATTGGACGGAAAATGAAAGAACTTGCCAAAAAATTGTCGAAAGGGCGACGATTTGCTGCACTCGAAGGTGGCTATTACCTGCCTGATTTGCCCAAAAATGTTCTTGCTTTTTGTGATGGTTTCAAAAATTAATTTATTTACCATTATGGAAGAAAATGTAAAAATTGAGTTTATTCCAAGAGATACCCTGAAATCTGATTACGACTGGGCTAATATCTCTTTTGGAGACGAAAGAGTTGGCAAAGCAAGATGCAAGATTTTAGGCGATACCTTAATAATATACTCTATCAACATTTTTCCTGAATACGAAGGTCGTGGCTTTGGCAAAACTTTTGTCGAACACGCAAAACAAAATTTCTCTAAAATCATTGCCGATAGGGTTCGTTTCAATGCTATTGGTTTTTGGGAAAAACTCGGTTTTGTTGATAACAAAGATGGTAATTGGGTATATGAAAGAAAATAATGGGAAAATATATTTTATTTCTGATGTTCATCTTGGTTTTTTCAAAAGAGATTTTGATTACAAACGTGAAGAATTGTTGCTTGCTTTCCTCGAAAAAATCAAACTTAATTGTTCGGAATTGGTTATTATTGGTGATTTATTTGATTACTGGTTCGATTATAAAACAGTTATTCCACGAGATTTTTATCTTACACTTGCAAAATTGAAAGAATTCTCTTCTTCGGGAATTCCCATTACATATCTGATGGGCAATCACGATTTCGGTCATTATAATTTTTTCAAAAGTGAACTCAAAATAAATGTAATTGAACAAGATATTACAAGAATTTATTTTGGCAAAAGGTTTTACTTATCTCACGGTGACGGCAAAGCATATAACGACGGAATGTATTTGATACTAAAAAAAATATTAAGAAATAAACTTGCAAAATGGCTTTACTCAAAAATACACCCTGATTGCGGCATCAAACTTGCCTCACACAGTTCCCGAAAAAGCCGTTCCTACACATCAAACAAAAAATATGGCGAAGCCGATGGGATGCTGGATTTTGCCAAAAACAAAATTTTGAACGAAAATTTCGATTTTGTAGTAATGGGACATCGTCATAAAGCTGAAATTGTTGACTTTGGAAAAGGTAAATATGTAAATTTAGGCGAGTGGCTTAATAACCCTTGTTACGGTGTTTTCGATGGTAACAACTTTGATTTAATTTATTTGGGAAAAACCTGGTAATAACTGAAATCATCTTTATTCACTATTTCCTTGAAGTTTATTATTCCTATGGTGCCTAATGGTATAAATTCAGATAAAAAAACATAGGTTTTTATAATGTCCTGCCTCTTTTTTCAGCCACACTGTTTGATTTTTTAAATTTTCCGAAAGTTTTAAAAAGTTACTTTTTGGACAACCCAATTAAAGTGTTTGCTTAATAATCAATTTTGTCCAAGTAAATAGAATTATATTTGGCTACTTTTTAATATTTCAGCTCTTTCTGCAATTCGCAAAGCCTCTATGATTGGGTCTAAATCTCCGTCCATCACTTCTTTTAGTGAGTAATTTTTTGCATCTCCCTCTAATCTGTGGTCTGTAACTCTATTTTGAGGATAATTATAAGTGCGGATTTTTTCTGAGCGGTCACCCGTTTTGACCATTGAGCGTCTTGATGATGCAATTTCCTCCTGCTGTCTCTTCAATTCAATCTCATATAAACGAGAACGAAGCACTTTCATCGCTTTTTCTCTGTTTTTAAGTTGAGAGCGTTCATCCTGACAGGAAACAACTATACCCGTTGGAATATGCGTTAATCGAACAGCAGTTTCCACTTTATTTACATTCTGTCCACCCGCACCACCCGAACGGAATATGTCAATTCGTAAATCTTCTTCACGTATTTGAATGTCAACTTCCTCAGCTTCGGGCAGCACTGCCACAGTTGCGGCTGATGTGTGAATGCGACCGCTTGCTTCTGTTTCAGGAACACGTTGCACTCGATGCACACCACTTTCGAACTTCATCAATCCATATAATTCCTCGCCACTCAACGAAAAAATAATTTCCTTAAATCCACCTCGCTCGCTTTCGTTGAAATCAATTATTTCCAGTCGAAAACCCTTTTTGTCAGCATATCTTTGATACATTCTAAACAAGTCTCCAGCAAAAATAGCAGCTTCGTCGCCACCTGTCCCCGCACGTATTTCTACAATACAGTTCTTATCGTCATTTGGGTCACGTGGTATGAGCAGAAATTTGAGTTCTTCTTCCATCTTTTCGATTTGTTCTTGCAATTCTGCAATTTCAATATATGCAAGTTCTTTAAGTTCAGCGTCAACATCTCTCTGTTCGGTCAATTCACGTGCTGAATTTAAGTAGTCGCATAATTTTATGTATTTTTCGCTTGCCAATGCAACTGGCTTGATTTGCTTTATTTCTCTGTTTAATTCTCTTAACAAATTGGGGTTCATTGAATATTCAGGATTGTTCAATTTTTCTTCTAACTCTTTGTATTTTTCAAGCACCGACTTTAATTTCTCGTACATTTTATCCTTCTTGTTACTTATGAAAACAACAAAAATACAAAATTTTTATTTTTTTTGAACCAAACTGATTATTTTTGTTTTATTATTTTGTTATAATTAGCGTTTGCAATAAATGTTTAGAAAACTTGTAGCATTGCTGTTTTTATTATTTATTTATGAGCAGTCACTTTCCAACGACACTTTGAAAATAAATATTAACGACACTCTCAAAATTTTTCCCTCACGCTTTCACGGTTCTGTTGTTGATTACCAGTCTATTATCAGTAAAAGAGAGATTAATTACGACAATTTTTATTCCACCAGCGATATAATTTTCAAAAGAAATAGTTATTACAAACTCGATTTGGGTTTTCCTCGACATAATACCTATTTTTCAGCTTTTTCTGGTAATGCACGCGATAATTCTGTGTGTTATAATGGTGTGCGACTTTCTCGTGTTGAATACGATTATTCAGAAATCAACCGCATTTCTCCCGAACAATTCGAAAACATTGAAATATTGGAGGGTTCAGATGCCGTCCTGCTAACAGGAAAATCGGTTGCAATAAATTTTCAAGAAAAAATATACAATACTGCCTCTCCTTTTACTAAATTCTGGTATTCCCAATCAGGTTATGAACTAATTGCTTCTGATGGACAGTTAAGCCAAAATATTACTTCAAAATTAAATTACGCATTTGGTTTTAGTAATTTAGGTGCCGACGGACGTTATACAAATCAAGGAATTGAACACTGGCAGGTTCGTTCTACATTACGTTATAACCTCGATAGCATTAACTCTATTTCTCTAAATTACATATTTAACAACAAAAAATATGGATTAAATGGGGGAGTGGATGAAAATGCGGCCAATCCTGGCAATGAGTTTGAAACAAACGTATTATTCAATAATTTTCGTGAAAGAAACTACACTACTGACCTGATTTTAACTGCTTCTTCCCATTCATATACTTCAAAGTACTTATTCAATCTTTATTTTTCGCATCAGGAAAATCAACTTCGATTTGAAAATGATGACAAAATCTTACAAATTAAACCCGAAGGAAAAAGTATTTACAATACTTTTCTCTATGGAACAAACTTTTTAGTAGATTATCATTTGTTGCCTTTCCTTAATTTGATTATTGGAGCCACCATTGAGCAAACATCAATTGAAGAAAACACTTTCACTCAATCTTTCGATAAATTTTCAGGTAATTCTTTTGTTAAAGTTAAAATACCTGTTTCTGATATTATTAATCTTTCTTCTGGAATAAGATATGAAAGAAAATTCGATTATGATTTACTTTCCTACGCTGCCCGTATATCTCTCAATTTTATTAATTCCAGGCACGAACTTGATTTCTCAAAGTTTCAAATTCTTCCAAATCTATCGCAAGGTCTCACCCGAGCAACTGAAACCAACTATTTATTTTTACTCAATTCATATTGGAATTATTTAAATATTAAATCAACTATTTTCTATCGTCGGACAAATAATCCATTGATAGCAAGATTATCGTTAAACAAAAACTATGTGATTTATTCAGATGATTGCGACTGCAATAGCAGAAATTCTTTTGGAATTTCAATATTTTGGTCTGATAAATTTTTCGACAAAATTTATTTAGACACCAAAATTGTTTCTCAGTACTCCGAGACAAACAATCACCAGGAATTATATTACCCGTTGTTCTACTCTAATCTTGCCGCTGCATACGAATACATCGTTGGAAAAAGCATTTTAAAAGCAGGACTGGAAGCTGAAATATATTCTCCAATAAAGGGACTTCACTTCTATCCGATTAGTAAAGATTTTGTAGAAACTGATGTTAAGGGTGAATGGCTTGGTAATGGACTTAACGTTTTTGCTGCTTTGAAACTTGGGAATGCTTATTTAAGGCTGAGCTTCGAGAATATCTTGGGGCAGTATTATTACCGTGTTCGCAATTATCCTATGCTCGATAGAGTATTTCATCTATCAGTTACCTGGTCTTTCAATGATTAGTTGTAATTAATAATCTTTTCGATTAGATTTTGCAAGGTCAAAATATTATTACCACCCGATGATTTTAGTTCAAAATCGGCTTCGCAAAGTGATATTATTGCATTTTCAGTTGCTTTATTAGAATAAATTTTCGCAGGTTCAATATAATCTTTGATAAAATAAGAGTTTACACCAATTGCATCGGCAATTTCTTTGGAATCTTTTGTTTTTTGAAGCAATTCCTGCACTTTCCAAATTGCTATAAAATATCGGGTAAGCATTGTAATAATGAGCATTTCCTGGCGTTCGGTTGCAAGCATATTAAACAATATTTCGTTAGCAAGGGCTATATTTTTAACTCCTATGGCTTTTTGCAACTCAAATACGTTATTGGTTCGTCTATTACCTGTTACCTTTGAAATATCATCAAGTGTAATTTCTTTGCTATCTCCAACAAACAAACATATCTTTTCTACTTCGTTTGCAATATCTCGCAATTCTCCGCTCGTTAGTGCAAACAGTAGATTTGCCGCTTCTTGCGAAATTTGCTTACCGTAAATTTTGAATCTTTCTCTTATCCACGTTATAATTTGGTTATCATACAGTTTTGGAAACTCAATCCAATCGTAATTTTTCAACAAAATGTTGTACGGGTATTTCGCTTGCTCAATCATTTTCTCAAATTTAGCTTTGTTTTTGCCTGCAAGTCCTGCACCAATTCCTGAAAAAGTATCTATGAAAGCAACAAATACCAAAGTTGAAAAATCTGATGGACTGCTTAAGTATTTTGCCAAAGATGAATTTTTATCTGCTTTTTTGCTACGTCCCGTGAATAGTTTTTCTGAATTTTTGACAACAACAAGCCGCTTCTCGCTCATCATAGGAAATGACGAACATCTCTCGACAATTGTTCTTTCGTCGATTTCTCCGCCATCCAATAAATCAAAATCATACGTGTTTTTTTTATTGGGGAAGTAACTATTTATTAATTTCTCTAATGCTTCGCCTATTAGAAATTCTTCCTGACCGAATAGAAAAATAATCGGACTTTTTTTCTTTATTATTTCATCTATACTTTTCGACATTCTTATAATCCAATATCTCTCTTTAGCGGTAAAAATGGCTTCAATTTTTTAACTATAATTTCTGTTGTTGTAGGTTTTTTGATAAAATCATTGATTTTCCATTTGACAAGCTCAGCAACAAGTGTTGAAGTACTTAAAGCAGTGAAAGCAACAACAGGAATATCTTTCGTGCCATCAATAGAACGGATATTTTTCAAAGCAGTAAAACCGTCCATTACAGGCATCTGCATATCAAGAATTATCAAATCAGGACTAATTTTAGGTATCATCTCAAATGCTTCACCTGGATTTTCGGCAAGATGTACATTAGCATAAAAATATAGTTCAATTACCTTTTTCATCATCATACGATAGGTGTCGCTATCGTCTATAACAAGTACATTTGCAAGCTCTCCTGTTTCTTTTGCCATTTTTTCACTCTCTATTTTAATACAAGAATTTTCATAGGTAGCTGGTCGTTTTCAGCAAAACGTACTAATGCAGGTATCATTTCTTTCTTTACTGCTTCGCCTTTTGCTGCAATTAATATTCCTTGTTTTGTGTAGTAATCTTCCGCAAATACCATCCCGGGTTCGATTTTGTTTATTGGTACTCTCATAACTGCTTTTTGTCCCAGGCTCATTCTTTCTGCTTGAATAATGTCAATAAACACTTCAACAACTTTTTTCTCAAAAAGTATTCCACGCCTGTTATGTAGAAAATTTAATGCAAAATTATATTTTGTTTTGGTTGCCTCCAAAAAGGCATTAATATCCATTAACATTGTAGGTCGTGCTGGTGCCCCCGAACGTGTTCTTGGCTTTTTATAAACAGTATTGTGAAAGAAATTTACTACACTAATGATTTTTGCAGCAGGAAGAATACTGTCCTCTTTCAAACCTTGTGGAAAGCCCGAACCATCAAGTTTTTCGTGATGTTGAAACACAATATTCGCAACATTCTCCAGGTGTTTATGTTTTTTTAATATATATACTCCAACATCTACGTGATATTTGTAATGCTCGTATTCAAGCGGCGACATTTCATTTATATTTTTATGCAGTGCCGAATCGAAAAAAGTAATTTTCCCAATATCGTGCAGCAAAGCAGCAATTTTTAACTCATAAGTCGATTCCTCGTCCATTCCGAGTTCTTCGGCTACCATCAAGCATTTTTCAGCGACAAATCGTGAATGGCTCCCGTCATAAAATCTCTCAGTAAGTAATGCAATTGAAGACAAAACCTCTATATTATCAATAAATGTTTGAGCAAGCATATCGCTCAATTCTTCAATCATTTGCTCTTTTTCATCTTTTTCTTCAATTGGTTCAGTGTTGTCATTGTTATTTTCAACGATATTAATATTTTGTTCGTCCATAACACACACTTTCAACTAAGCAATATTATGATTTATTTTTAACTTGCAAATTTAACAAATATTGTATAAAATTACATAAATCATTTGTTTAAAATTATTGAGGAGTTTAAATGAACAAAATTAAAAGACTGGGTGTCATTACAAGTGGCGGCGACTGCGGTGGATTAAACGCCGTAATCAACGGTGCTGCACGTATGGCTTTGAGAAATAATATTGAACTTGCTATTATTCCTAATGGTTACGCTGGTTTATATAATTTGATTAATCTCGATTTAGTTATTATGGATGAGTCTCGAATTGACAGAATTCACTCCGGAGTGGCTGGTTCAGAAGCCGGTCATTCAAGAGTTAAAATTAGCAAGATAAAAGATGAACATAAATATGATAGAATACGAGATGGCTTGAAAAAGCACGGTATTGATGGATTAATCATTGCGGGTGGCGACGACACGGGTTCCGTTGTTGTCGACCTATACAATAATGGCATACCTTGCGTACACGTTCCAAAAACTATGGATTTGGACTTACAAACTTATTCTGTTGGTGGTGATTCTACAATCAACCGCATCGCTAAATTTACTGATGAACTTCGCACAACTGGTCTTACACATAATCGTGCCTTAATTATTGAAGTTTTCGGTCGCTATGCGGGACACACTGCTTTTCGTGGTGGTGTTGGCGCAGACGCTGACTGCATTCTTATTCCTGAAATTAATGTTGATTATGAAATAGTTTATCAACATTTTAAGAAAACTTATATTAATCGTTTGGTTCATTCCGATGTCAAAGGCTCCACATACATAATTGTTGCAGCAGAAGGCGTAAAAGATAAAGAAGGCAAATATTTCACAGATTCAACTGCCGGTCAGGATTCTTTCGGTCACCAGAAACTATCAGGTGTTGGACAATATATTCGTAAGCAACTGGAATACTTTATGAAGCAAGATACTGAATGGACAGACGTCCTTAAAAACGAAGGTATATATGTTGATGGAATTTATATGTACCCCGAAATTCGGGAAGTGCAGCTTGGTCATTTAGTTAGAGCGGGCGGAACCACAGCTTACGATGTTGCTTTCGGCAAGCAAGGTGGTGGCGCTGCCGTCCTTCTTCTTCTTGAAGGTATTTATGGTGTTACTGTCGTTGGTGTCGAAGGTAACGAGATTTCTTATCTCCCAACATCAGAAGCAATCAAACAGAGATATGTTGATTTGCAGGAAATTGCCTTCTACGAACAACTTGGTGTTTGTTTCGGTCGTGAAGTAAAAAATTACGACCCAATTTTCAAACGCCACGAAGGTGTTATCCATAGATATTTATAATTTTGCAATTTGATTGTTAAATAAGTTCTTGTTTCATAACCTTCGGAAGGTTTGATACCTTCCGTAAGGTTATGAAGTTTTTTGGATAGCTACTGATATATAATATTTATTGATTATTTGCGTTTCTTATTAATAATTAATTAGTGCTTATGTTTGATTAATATAATTTTTTAAGTTATTTTTGTTGTCTTATTTTTGTGTATTTTGTGTTAAGTTTGTTTTATGGAAGCTATTCTTAAAATTTTAATCGTATCTTTGTTCAGCTATTTATTAGGCTCTTTCCCAACCGCTGTCATTATCAGCAAGCGTTTCTTCGGTTTCGACATCCGTGAGAAAGGCAGCGGAAATATGGGCAGCACTAACGCTTTCCGTGTATTAGGTTGGAAATGGGGACTTACCGTTCAAGTAATAGATATTTTAAAAGGTGTTCTTGCTGTTGTCTTAATTGCCCCCGTTATCGCTAATGGGATTTCTTTTCCCAATACCACTGGTTTTGAAAATATTACAATTGTAAAAATTATTGCGGGTATTTCTGCAATTTTAGGTCACGTTTTCTCAGTTTTTGTGGGATTTAGAGGTGGAAAAGGAATAAACACAGCTGCCGGTATGATGGTGGCTATTCTTCCCGTTGATGTTTCAATTGCACTCGGGATATTTATCCTTGCTGTGATTTTTTCTGGGTATGTTTCATTGGGTTCTATCGCCGCTGCCTTCACTTTGCCTTCATCTTTGATTGTTAGATATAATTTATTCCACGTTAATATTCCAAACTATGAAATACTTGTTTATTTCTCTTTTCTGATTACTTTATTAGTTATTTATACTCATCGTTCAAATATAAAACGCCTTCTTAGTGGGCAAGAAAATCGTTTCAAAAATTTACATCTAATCAAAATTTTCGGGAAAGCGGATAAATAATTTGAAAAATATTTTTGTTATTGGTGCAGGTGGATGGGGGACAACACTTGCTAATTTGTTGTCTTATCAATTTGATGTTTTGCTCTGGGCTAATGAAAAGGAAGTTGCAGACGAGATAAATTCTCTGCATAAAAATAGCACGTATCTTCCGGGAATTTCTCTAAATTCAAAACTTATTGCAACTAATTCACTCGACGAGTTCGAACAGCATAATGTAATTGTTAATGCTGTCCCGACGCAGTATATCCGTTCAGTATTTTCTCAATTGGCAAACACTGATTTTTCCAATAGAATATTAATCAATACTTCCAAAGGTATCGAACAGAACACAACTTACAGAATATCTCAGATATTCTTTGAAATAACAAACTTGCCAGAAGACAATTTCGTTGTTCTCAGTGGTCCATCGCACGCAGAAGAAGTATCGAGAAAAATTCCAACTACTGTTGTGGCTGCTTCAAGCGATATTTCAAAAGCAAAACTATGCCAGGAAATGTTCTCAACCCCCGAGTTTCGTGTTTACACTTCCAATGACGTCGTTGGTACTGAGATTGGTGGTGCCTTGAAGAATGTTTTAGCAATTGCCTCTGGTATAATTGACGGTCTTGGATATGGCGACAACACAAAAGCCGCTTTAATTACTCGCGGACTTGCCGAAATTGTTCGTCTTGGTGTGGCTTGTGGTGCTCATCCCTGGACTTTTTCCGGATTATCAGGTTTAGGTGATTTATTCGTTACCTGCAATAGTAAACATAGTAGAAATAGGCTTGTTGGCGAACTGATTGGCAAAGGAAAAACTTTGCTTGAAATTACATCTTCTATGAAAATGGTTGCCGAAGGTGTTGCTACTACGATTTCCGCTATTGAACTTGGCAAGCGGCATAATGTCGAACTTCCCATTACTCAGCAAGTATATCGCATCCTTTTCGAAAACTTGTCTCCAAAAGAAGCAATCAATGAATTAATGACACGCGAAAGCAAACACGAATGGGTCTGGTAATCTAATACTTTATATTTAATCCAATAATAAATTGTCTCTTAGGCATTGGGTAATTTGGAATTATTTCATATTGCTTATCAAGAGCGTTCTTGCAATCTACAATACAGTTTATTTCATTACTTTTTATCTTGATAGGTATGATTATTCCGAAATCGAGTAATAAGTAATTCGGCAAAATATTATTTTTATTATTTTCAGGGTCAGCATATCTAAACGAAGTATAGTCGAAGTCAACAGAAAATTTCAAATAATCAAAGTTCATTAATATATAGCCATTTATAATTTCCTGTGGGGTCAAGATTAACTGTTTGTTGTAAAATAGCGAACCTTTCGTTTTGTTCATCGATGATTGTAATGTCCAATTAAAACCCGTTTTTTCAATAAATAATTCAGGACACTTTGCAAACAATGATATTTCAATACCTTTATGTTCGACTTTGTCTATATTTGCAGCACTCCAAGATATTGGACTTTTGGGAATTGCAATAATTTGGTCCTTTGTTTCTATCAAGAAAGCACTGAAATCAACCTGAAATCTTTCAAGGTAATTACTTCCAAATGTGAGAGTATAATTTGTGGATTTCTCTGGTCGTAAATCTTTTGTCCCATAGTTCAGATAATACATTTCGTTGAAACTTGGTTTTCGATAATTAAATGAATTCAGGATTTTAATATATACACAATCATAATCAATTTTTAACCCAATTGATGGCGATAATGCTGGACTTCCATCATCAAAAAAGTCCTCTCTCGTAGAAATATTAGACGTAATTTTTGAATTAAAAAGATAAAGAATATTCGAATAACTTGCTATAACAAATGGATTTAGTCTATGAACTTTTTCCCCTGCTTTCGGGTCGAGCATATCACCTTCGAGTAGTGAATAATTTGCCCCTGTTCTTATAAATAACTCATTATTTTCAAAGTTGAAACCAATTTTTGATTGAACAATAAAATCATTCGTTTTAAATATATTGTTTGTACCTACCCCGTTCATCGAAGGTAATTCTGGGTCAATAAATTGCATATATGAGTATCTGTAAGCAGCATCAAGTCCAACCAAATAATTCTCTGATTGAAAATAATCGTAGCTACTTTTTGCAAATACTTTCTGCTCACTTAATTTAGCTTTCGCTGCTTCAATCCTACCTTGCAGAACAGCACCAGGAACACCTCTTTTTGATTTTTCATAAATTAATGTGTTCCTGACATTACTAATATTGTTCAAATACTCATTGCTATATGAAATGGTGAAATTCTTGAAATAATTGTTGTTTCTTCTAACTGTTTTCTTTTCGCCAAATTGTAAGAATTCAAAAGGATAATTGCCAGAACTGTTTGTCCAATCAATATTAATCGAGTTTTTTACGGAATTGATTTTAAAATTGTACGAAGAAATCACCTGAGTTTCTGCAAATGAAGTGTGTTTTACAAACAAATCAAGTTCGTTTCTATCAGCAATTTTTGGGACAAAATTTATTGCACCCGCAATGGAATTGCTACCAAAAGAGCTACTTGCACCACCTCGTGTAACTTCAACTTTGTCAATTATACTTAAAGGTATTCCCGTTAAATCGAAGCTCCCATTTTGAATGGAATTCAGTGGAATACCATCAAATGCTACAACTGTTTGCATTGAATTCGTTCCTCGCAATGTAACAGTTTTTAATCCTCCAAGTCCTCCATAATTTTTTATGAAAATTCCTGGTGATTTCGATATTATTTCGCTTATCTGAAAATAATTGGAACGTTCGATATCACTCCGAGTAAGAATATTAATCGCAGAAAATTCAAGCTCCTTCTGCGACACAATTCTACTGCCCTCAATATTCAATTGTTTTAGCCGAAATACTTTATTTGAATCAACTTCTTCGCTATATAAGTTAATTGAAGCAAAAAGAAGCAAAAATAACAATGTTCGATTCATATTACTGGAAGTTAAAGAATTTTCTGTTACTTCTAAAATCAATGAGAATTTCAAATTTATTGAATGTTATAAAAAAATTCCCTTTCTTGTCTATATATCCTGCCTTTTTGTTCTGTCTATCGACTACAAAAGCTAAACCATTTTTAAAACTATCTGCGTCATTATACTTGAAATCTATCACTGTATTGCCATTTTTGTCGATATAGCCCCAATAATTGTCTTTTTGGACAGCTGCCAATCCCTCGCTAAAATCTAATACATTTGAATAAATGTAGCTTTCTATCATTCTTCCGTCCTTATCAATAAATCCCCAGGTCAGTTTGTAATCATCATCAAGAATACCTACAAATGCTCTATCCTCAAAAAAATTTCTTGCTTCATCAAATCTATGCGCAATTACTAAATCGCCCTGTTTGTTAATAAATCCAAAGCCGTCTTCTCCAAACACCTTACATAATCCTTCCGAAAAAATCCCTGCTTCGTAATATTTCAAAGGAATAACAATTTCACCACTTTTATTAATAAAACCAATTTTCATTTCAGCATTAGAAACAGCTGCCAATCCTTCCGAAAATCTATAACCAACCAGCGTGTCGGGTATCTGAATAGCAAACTCAGCATCTAAATTAATATAACCTTTTTTGTCGTAGTCATCAATGTATGCATGCGAATCCGAAAATTCCAGGGCATCAGGCAAAACATTATCAAAAATCGTTTTGCCCGTGCTATCAATCATCCCATAAAGTCGTTGCGTCCCTTTTTCATCAAAATACTTGACTGTTAATGCATATCCTTGCTTAAATTGAAATGGCAGCGAAGTGTTTACTTTAAAAAGTTCTTTTCCATTAATATCGAAATATGCAAAATAAACTGTATCTTTGGTCCTTTTGCGTGCAGCAAATTTTCCTTCTGAATAGTGCGAAATTCCGTCTAAAATCATCGGTTTGCACATTTCTTTGCCATCTTCGGTCAAAAAATACCATATATTTTCTACTCTGAATGCACAGAGCGGTTGTCTGGCACTTGCAATAGTGGCACAACAAATCAATAATAAAGCAGACAAAAAGAATTTCACTTCAAACCTCAAAATAGTATTTCCTAAATGTGCCATAAATTAATTAAGAAAAATAAAGATTTTTCTTTAATTTTGATAATAATTTATGTTAATCTTTTAGTGTTTTCTTAATATGATTGAAAGATATACTTTGCCCGAAATGGCTCATATATGGTCAGACGAAAATAAATTCAAAATCTGGCTTGAAATCGAAATTCTTGCTTGCGAAGCACAGGTCCAACTTGGTATTGCTCCTCCTGAAATCATTAGCGAAATTAGAAGCAAAGCTAAAATTAACATCAATAGAATAAATGAAATTGAGCAAACAACCAAACACGATGTTATTGCTTTTCTGACAAGTATTGAAGAACAGGTCGGCGAACCCTCTCGATTTTTCCATTTAGGTATGACTTCTTCCGATGTTCTCGATACTTCTCTTGCTGTCCAAGCAAAACAAGCGGGCGAACTTATTCTCGAAGAACTCAGCAACCTGGAACAAGTGCTAATTAAACGAGCCAATGAATTTAAATATACTGTTTGCATTGGACGAAGCCACGGTGTCCACGCTGAGCCAATGACTTTTGGGTTGAAATTTGCTTTATGGTTGGATGAATGTCGAAGAAACATAAACAGAATGAAGCAGGCAATCGAGGAAATTGCAGTTGGCAAAATCAGTGGTGCAGTTGGCACTTACGAGCATATCCCTCCGTTTATTGAAGAATATGTTTGCGAAAAATTAGGGTTGCGTCCTTCAATAATTTCTACACAAGTTGTTCAACGCGACCGCCACGCTCAATTTTTGCATTCAATTGCTATGATTGGCTCTATGCTCGAAAAAATTGCCACAGAGATTCGCCATTTGCAAAGGACTGAGGTGCTCGAAGCAGAGGAATATTTCTCGAAAGGGCAAAAAGGTAGCTCCGCTATGCCTCATAAACGCAATCCAATAAGTAGCGAAAATATTTCTGGGCAAGCAAGGCTCCTGCGAACAAACGCTCTGGCAGCAATCGAGAACAATGCTCTCTGGCACGAACGTGATATTTCTCACTCTTCTGTTGAGAGAATTATTTTCCCCGATAGCACTATCTCTTGCCACTATATTCTTCGCCGTGCGATTAATCTCCTCGATAATCTTATTGTATATCCCGAAAATATGATGAAAAATCTTGAAATTACAAACGGACTGTATAACTCGCAAAAAGTTCTGCTTGCTCTTGCTCGCAAAGGACTTAAAAGGCAAATTGCTTACGAATTAGTTCAAAAATCTGCAATGCGAACCTGGAACGAAAAAGTTCCTTTTATGCAATCTCTTAAAGAAAATAATGAATTAATGCAACATTTCTCCGAAGAAGAACTTTTAAGTCTGTTTGATTTTAAAGAAATTTTCAAAAGTGTCGATTATATATATTCTAAGTTGAATATATAATTACTAATTTGTTTATGAAAAGAGAAGATATATATAATCAGTTCATCGAAAACATTAATATTGCTTTTGTATTATTAGAGATTATTCCTGTTGAAAATAATAAATTCGATTATATCATTTTTGATGCAAATAAAGCATTTGAAGATTTTTTCGAAGTATCAAAAAGTGATTTTCTAAACAAAAGTATTAATAAATTATCTTATCTATTCTCTTCAGATATCCTTGCTTTTATTGATAAATTATCTAATGTAACTGTCCCAAGTGTCTTTGAACTGTCGAATAAAAATACTAACCGTTTTTACGAAATCACAGTTTATCCTTTGGACAAAAAGTATTTGGCTATTCAAATTTTAGATATTACTAAACGAAAATTATTAGAAAAAGCTTACTCTGATAGCGAGAAAAAATATAGAACTTTGGCTGATAAATCACCAATCTCTATAATTGTCTTGGATAATTCTGGCAAAGTTATATTTGCCAATGATTACTTCTTTACAAATTATTTACGCAATAATTATTGCAAAGAAAATGTTATTGGGAAAGACCTTTTCTCACAAGTTTTTTGTTCTGCTGAATACTGCAATGAAATAAAAAAAGTTCTCCAAAACCATATTATCGAATTAAAAGATGTAGAAGTGCAAACCCGTGAAATCCACGAACCTATCTTTTGTAATATTCGTGGCGTTCCACTCGTTCATAATGATGAAAATAATGGTGGTATTATCATCATTGAAGACATTACTGAAAAGAAACTTGCTGAAAAAAATCTTCATAGTAAAGCTTTCGAACAGCAATTACTTCTCGATAATGTCGATTTGCTTATTTGGTATATGGATTCACCTTCTTCGATTAAACTTTTCAATCATTCTTTTGCGGATTTCTTTGGTGTGGAGGACACTTCAACTGCAATAACATTAGATGATTTCCTACCTCATTTCGAAGCATCGGAGCTGAGAGAAATTTTCAATAAAGTGTGGAAAAGCAAGTATCCTCAATATTTTGATAAATTTATTTTTAATAAATTAGGGAATAAGCGACTTCTCAAAATTAAAGTTACACCAAAAATTAATTTCCAAACAAATGAAGTTGAATTTTTAGTTTGTTCGGCTATGGATATTACCGAACAAAGAAGAAACGAAGAAGAAATGAAAAATCTAATTGTTGCTCTTAAACTATCCAATAGATTGACCGACCAGAGAGCAACTGAAATAATGGAACTGAATAAGCAACTCCGGAATTCCAAAGAGCAACTAAAAGCATCGCTTGCTGCAAAAGATAAATTCTTTTCTGTTATTGCTCACGACTTAATTTCACCGTTTCAAGGCTTTATGAGTTTAACAAAATATCTATCCTCTAATATTAACCAGCTTTCTACAAAAGATATTCAGGAACTTGCCACTGCTCTTAATAAATCTGCTATTAATCTCCATAAGCTTCTTGAAAATTTGCTTAATTGGTCACGTATTCAACGTGGTAAAATTAAATACACTCCTGAATTCGTTGATTTGTTCCAGATAGTTGAACTAAACGTATCGCTTTCTTCCGCTACTGCTGATGCTAAAAAAATTACTCTGCACAACGAACTTAATAGTGATATTATTGTATTCTCAGACTTAAACATATTAAATACAATTCTCAGAAACTTAATTTCTAATGCAATCAAGTTCACTAACTATGGTGGAAATATTTGGATTGGTTGCAAGCCAATAGACGATAATTATGTCGAGCTTTATGTCAAAGATGATGGAGTTGGTATGGACGAAGCTACGTTGGATAATCTTTTCAAAATTGATAGCTACAACTCAACTCTTGGAACTGCAAACGAAGTAGGCACAGGTCTGGGACTGGTGCTTTGCAAAGAATTTGCCGAAATAAATCATAGTTCTATCAGAGTGGAAAGCGAATTAGAAAAAGGCTCTACCTTCTTTGTTACACTGCCTCTCAAAGATTTGCGAAAATAATAACCATCCTGGTGGTTATTTTTGTTCATTAATATTCTCATTGTTTAATATTCAACTTGATTTTTTCTTTTAGTCGATACTTGTAACTTATTTAATTTCAATTGATTAATAAAGTTGGTTTGCCATTAATACAACTGAAAATTCTAATGGCATAATCATTGTTGCAAATATTATAGTTTTTCAAGGATGAAACGAAATGTTAAAGGAATTTTTTACAGCAGCTCTGGGTATGCTCAATCAGCAGACCAGACTTGAAGTAACTGCAAACAATATGGCAAACGCCAATACTACTGGTTTCAGAAGGCAAGGCGTTTTTGAAAGAAATCTTATTGATGCACGAGCAAACTTTTATAATGTAAAAGGGGATGTCGAACAAAATGACCCGCCAATTGGCTCATACACTGTATTTGAAGCAGGAAGCTTCCAGCAAACAGATAACCCATTAGATTTGGCTATTCAAGGGGATGGTTTCTTTGTTCTGAAAGATATCGAAGGGAAGGATTATCTCACCAGAGCAGGGAATTTCACAATAAACACGGATGGGGAAATAATTGCCAAGGATGGCAAAAAATTACAAGGATATGGCGGTGATTTGGTGATTCCGAAAGAATTCTTAATTTCAAAAGAAGGTTTCACTGATTTCAAATCAGTTGATATTAAAATCACTGAAAATGGACACGTTTTCGCCAATAATCGTGAAATCGGCACCATAATCATCGCCAAACCCCAGGATAATAATACTATTCAGCGCATTTCTAACCAGCATTTTATAGCTAAATGGATGGCTGATGTCGAACCTGTCAATCCCGATGAAGTCGTTATTAAGCAAGGCTGGATTGAAGGTTCTAACGTAAATATTGTCAAAGAGATGGTCGAACTCATTGAACTTCAACGAATGTTCGAAGCAGGTAGCAAGGTAATTGCTACAAATGACAGCACTCTTGATAAAAGTATTGCAATAGGAAGATATCAATAATAATATAAACAGGGATGTTTTAAAATGGATAAAACATTAAGAACAGCGTCCACCGGGCTTTCTTCTCAACAACGTTATGTTGAGATAATAGCAAATAATATCGCTAACGTCAACACGACGGGCTTTAAAAAAGTTCGTCCCGAGTTCCAGGATTTGCTTTATGAAACACTTAGACCTGCTGGCAATGTCGCTCGTTCTGGTGTCGAACCTCTCAACGAAGTTCAAATTGGTTCGGGAACCGAACTTGTTGCCACAACGAAAATATTCAGACAGGGTGATATTGCTTCAACAAATAATCCACTGGATATGGCGATTAATGGCGACGGCTTCTTTGTTATTCGAAAGCCCGACGGTAATCTTGTTTATACTCGCGATGGCTCGTTCCAGCTCGATAGAAATGGACAAATTGTTACCTCGCAAGGATATTCACTCGACCCTGGATTTACAATTCCATCCGATGCGATAGAAATTCAAATAACAAGAGATGGTGTGGTAAGTATTCTCACTGAAAACTCAACTGATGCAACTGTTTTGGGGCAAATCGAACTTGCTCGTTTTATCAACCCCACTGGACTTAAATCAATCGGCGATAATTTCTACCAGGAAACACCTGCTTCGGGACAACCCTTCTTTGAAATTCCCGGGACAAACAACACGGGCGAAATTATTCAGCACCACCTTGAATCTGCAAATGTTGATATTGTCGAAGAAATGGTCAATATGATTACTGCACAGCGTGCTTATGAACTAAATTCAAAGTCGGTTAAAACTGCTGATGATATTCTTTCTACTGCTGTTAATCTTAAACGGTAGCCAAAATGGTTCGTTGTTGTAAAATATTGCTATTATTGTTATTTTCCTTCGCTAATATATCTATTTCATATTCTCAATCGACATTTTCGAAAGAGCGAATTGAGACTGCTATCATAAATTTTCTTAAATCGCAGACAAATGCTGATATTGAAATAGAGATTGTTCAAAATATTCGCCCAATTTCTTTCGTTGAAAGTTCAGTCTCAGCTTCTTTAAGACATAACTTTAATGATTTCAAAGGATTAGGTTTCGTTTGGATTGACTTCATCAAGGACGGGAAAGTTATTTCAACTGAACAAATTCGTGTTAAAATCAGAAAATTCCGTCTAATTCCCGTTACTACACGTTTCGTTCGTAGTGGTGAAACTTTGTCAAATGCTGATTTTATAATTAAACGTGTTGATGTAACTAATTTTAATGAAAGTGAATTAGTACTTGATAACTCAGTAGTTGGCAAAATTACAAAAAATGGGATACCGAAAGATAATCCTTTGAAAATCAGTGATTTATCTAATGATATTATAATAAAAAAAGGACAAATTGTAACTATCATAGCTCAATCAGGTGCAATTTCAATTAAAACACTGGGGACAGCACTTCAAGATGGTGGTGCAGGCGATATTATTCGTGTGAAAAGAAGCGGTCAAGGTAACATTGTTCTTACAGGAACCGTCAATGAGCTTGGATTTGTTCTTCTTTCCAATAATTCAATTTCGTCGAGATGAAAATGAAAAAATTATTTTTAATATTGCTCTGTTTGCTCTACTCTCAATTTATATTTGCTCAATTTAAGCCACAAGAGCAAAGCTTACGTTCTTTATTCTCTGATGTAAAAGCTTTCCAGGTTGATGATGCGATAATGGTATATATCGTTGAAGACACTCAGGCTGATAACAACGCTTCAACCGAAGAGAGAAAATCAACCGAATTAGGTGGCGGAGTTGGCTTCTCAACCGGTACATCTAATACTAATGTTAGTGGAAACATTGGCACAAATAACAATTTCCGTGGTTCGGGGCGAACTACACGCAACGAAAAAATTCGATCGCGGCTCAGTGCCCGTGTTGTCGAAGTTCAACCAAATGGCAACTTACTTATCGAAGGAAAACGCACAACAAAAGTCAATGGCGAAACTCAAACTATTACCATTCGCGGAATTGTGCGCCCCGTTGATGTAAATTCAGATAATAGTGTCTATTCATACAACATTATGGATTTAACATTACTTATCGAAGGCGATGGCACAGTTTCAAAAACACAGGAACCCGGACTTATTACAAGATTTTTAAGAATTTTGTTTTGATGAATATGAAAACAATAACTAAAATATTGTCGTCCATCTTTCTCATAATTATCATATTTTTCGATGCAAATGCCGCTCGAATTAAAGATATTGCCACAATTCAGGGTGCCGGAAGCTTCCAGGCAATCGGATATGGACTTGTTACGGGATTAAACCAAACCGGTGATAATCCTCAGGCTTCATTTACAGTCCAGTCCGTTGTGAATATGCTAAAACGATTTGGGCTAACACCGCCTTCGATTAATCCACGAACACGAAATGTTGCTGCTGTGATGGTAACAGCAATTATCCCGGCATTTGCCGCAGCTGGGACAAAAGTCGATGTTCAGGTTTCCTCAATCGGCGATGCTTCATCGCTTCAAGGTGGAGTGCTTTTAATGACGCCTTTGTCCCTGTCAACAGGTGAAATTGTTGGTATGGCACAAGGTCCATTGTCGGTTGGTGGATACGATTATCAAGCTTTTGGTTCACGGCTCGGAAAAAATGTTACCACAAGCGGACGTGTGCCAAATGGTTTGATATTAGAAAGAAATATTAATTCCAATTTTATAAACAATAATGCAATAACAATTACTTTACGCGAACCTGATTTTACTACTGCTCAACGAATTGCCGACGCAATTAATGTTTCTCCTAGACTTAATGGCACTGCAACTCCAATCGATGCTGGTAGCGTTCAGGTACAGTTGCCAGGCGGACTTTCTCAATCCCAGATATTTGGTTTTATTGCCCAAATAGAAGGGCTAAACGTAAATGCTGACCCCGTTGCAAGAGTAGTAATAAATGAAAGAACCGGTACAATTGTAGTCGGGGGTAACGTCCAGCTTCTGCCCGCTGTCATTGCTCATAGCGGATTGGAAATACAAATTCAAAAACAAGTGCTTGTTCCGCAACCGGCTCCATTCACAATTCGACCACCTCAAATTGCTGAAAGCGCAGAAATTACAACGCAGGAAGAAGTTAGAGCTGCCTCCGCTCTGGTCGTACGCGGTGCTACTGTTCAGGATATTGCCGATGCGTTAAATTTGCTTCAAGTCAAACCACGCGATTTAATTGCAATTTTCCAGGCTCTCAAAGAATCTGGTTCTTTGCAAGGTGAGTTGATAATTCAATAGGTGCTTTATGGATATTCCAATTTACGATAATAATATAAACAATTCATCAATATTGCAGAGCAAAATTGATGAATATAAGCATATTCAAACGACAAATTCTAAAAAAGCATTAACAGATGAGGAAAAAGCTGGATTTGCCAAAGCGTCTCGTGGTTTTGAAGCGATTTTTATCAATCTGATGCTTAAACAAATGAAGCAGGCTATGCTTTCCAAGGGAGAAAACAACGGTGAAGAAATTGGATTTGGCGCAGACACCCTCGAAAGCTATGCTGATATGCTATTCTCAGAAGAAGTCTCAAAAATTGGTAAAGGAATTGGCATTGCCGAAGCTATGTATTTGAATTTTACTGGCGAACAATTGCCCGCAATTAGCTCAAAAGAAGCACCCGTAAATGTTCCTATTTCTGTAAAAGAAAATAACGATTTAGCACCCAAAAAGAACATTCCGATTAATTATAATCAAAATTTAAACGGGAATTTTATCGATAGAGTGAAAAATCGCCTAAATTCATATTCTGAAATTATTTCGGAAGCTTCCAGACGGTATAATTTGCCCGAAAATATTATAAAAGCGATAATTACTGCTGAATCAGCTGGAATTCCAAATTCAACTTCACCCGCGGGAGCCAAAGGATTGATGCAACTTATGGACGGAACAGCACTCGAACTTGGTGTAAGAAATCCTTATGAACCATATCAAAACATTATGGGAGGAGCTAAATATTTTCGCCAAATGCTGGATACTTTCGGTGGTGATTTTTCCCTTGCTCTTGCAGCATACAACGCCGGACCTGGAAATGTTCGAAAATATGGTGATATACCGCCGTTTCGCGAAACTCAGCAGTATGTAAAGAAAGTATTGCGTTATGCCGATTTTTTCAATGAAAAAGAAACTTAAATCAGGATGAAAATTAATAATAAATACCAATGGAGTGGTCAAAATGTTAGCCAAACTGTTCAATTTTCTACAATTCGAGCAGCAACTTCTTCAAGAGATGATTCGTCTCGCTGAACGACAGAAAGTTGCCTTAGTGAAATTCAATATTAAAGAACTCGAAGAGATTACTTCATTTCAGGAGGAACTTGCTAAAAGCTTGCGTCAAGCGGAAGAACAACGTATTGCTTACTTGATGTCCTGGCTAAATATTTCAAGAACCGAAGCTTTGAAATTGAAACTTTCAACTATCGAAAAGCAATTCCCTAATGAAGATACAAAAGAGTTACGCAAATTAAAGCGAAATTTAGCCAAACTGGTTAATATTCTACAAGACTTGAACCTTACTAATAGAGTGCTTGCTAATCGTGCTAAGTCAAATGTTTCCAATATTTTAGCAGTGCTTTCTAATGGTAATAACTACGTTTGTAACGTCCAAATTTAAAGTTGGAATATTTATTGTTTTTACAAGGATGTTATTTTAATTGTAAGGAGGCAAAAAATGAGCACACCCCAAAATTACGAAGAAACTCTGCTTTGGAAGAAAGCAGTTGAGCCTGTCCAAAAAATCCAGGATTTCAGAAGAAATCTGCCAAACCCAGAAATGGATATTTATTCAATTAATAGCAAGTTGGAAAATAGTATAAGCGAACTTTCCCTATACCTTGAAGAAAGCTATCGCTCAAAATCCAAACTTGCAAAAGATAAAAATTCATTTCTTGCTGAACTTGCTTTAAATGAATGTATTGAAAATCTTAAAAAAGCAAACCGCTTGAAATTTGGTGAAGCAAGCTCAATTATTGAAGATGCAGAAAAATTCAAAAAAATATTAAATGGCAAAGAATTTATTTTTTCTTAATAGGTTGAAAAATGTCATCATTTTCTGCTCTGGAAATAGGGAAGAGGGCATTACTCGCTCAAAGGTTTGGAATAGAAGTTACCAGCAACAATATTGCTAATGTTAATACTGCTGGCTATTCCCGTCGTTCTGCCGTTCTGGGTGAATCCTCTCCGCTTTTCCGTAATGGGCAGTTTATCGGAACGGGTGCTGTTGCTCAAAAATTACGCACTTTCCGTGAAGAATTTTTCGATAGAGAGCTTCGTTCAACAGTTGCTCGCCATTCTACTTTCGAAAATGATGAAAAAATCTTCCAGAGAATCGAAGCAATTCTCGCTGAACCAAGCGAATTAAATATTCACAACGACTTAAACAGCTTCCTTTCGGCTTTCGAAGAATTGGCAATAAAACCAGAGGATATTGGACTTCGTGAAAATATTCTTAGCAAAGCGCAAACTCTTGTTGAAAAGCTTAATCGCACCTCCGAACAACTTTCCGAAGCACGTAATGAACTTGCTACTCAAATTTCTCTGAATGTTAATCAAATCAATTCCTTACTCGCGGAAGTTGCAAATCTAAATAAAAGTATCGCTAATTCTAAAACTCTTTCGCAAACTGAAGCTCAAACTTACGTTGATCAACGCCAGCTTAAATTAGAAGAATTGTCCAAATTAGCAGGTGTTACTGTTTCATTCGAGCAAGACGGTTCTGCAAATGTTTTCCTTAATGGAATGAATTTAATTACGGGTTCAAACTACAATGAATTAAGAAGAGTAGACTTAAACAATTCTGCTTCGGGTGAAATCACTATTGCAATTGAAATTTACGATAAAGCAAAGGATTTAGCTACTCGCGTTACTCCTCAAAATGGAGAACTTGCTTCAAATTTGAAGCATTTTAATGAAACATTAGACCCACTTGAAAGCAAAGGTTTTTCGATTGTTAAGCAACTTGATGATTTCGTCGATGCCCTTGCTCAAAAAATAAATCAGTTGGTGATTTCAGGTTATGGTCTTAACGACAAAACCTCACCTCCGCCAGGAAGATTGTTTTTTGAACCATCAACGGGTCGAATTACAGCAGCTACTATTAAAATTTCTGATGATATAAAAAACTCCCCTGAAAATTTACCGTTTTCAAAAAATCCAGGCGAACCTGGCAACGCTGAAATTGCTCTCGCAATTGGGCGCATAGCTCAGGATTCTAAATTTCTCCAAAATCAAAGACCTTACGAATTCTATTCCGCGTTTATCGGTAAAATTGGTACATTAAGCCGAGAAGCTACGACGGGAAAAGATACAACAAGACTTGTTGCTGAACAGCTTTCCAATCAGCGGGAATCAGTCATTGGTGTAAATACTGATGAGGAAGCTGTCAATCTCATTCGCTTTCAAAAGGCATTCGAAGCTGCTTCGAGAATTGTAACTGTTACAAATGATTTGCTTTCCACAGTAATTAATCTTGGCAGATAGTCGAAGGGTGATTTATGCGTATCTCTAATGGATTGACAGTTAATACATACTTGCGAAATTTGGATAATATCCAAAACAGCAAGTATAAAAATGAAATTCGCCTTTCCACGGGCAAAAATATTGTCAATCTTGCTGATGCCCCAGAAAAGCTTGTGCGAGTTAAAAATATGGATTTTCTCATTGCGGAAAATGAAAAATATAAGTATATCATTGACCAATCTATTAGAGAAATGCAAGCATCAGAAGATAAATTGCAGTCTATTTCCGACAAAATTGGCGAGATTCGCCAGTTAGCTGTTGATGCAACTCACGCAGGGGCTGCTGGCAATACTTACTCGATTGGTGTATATGTTCGCGGACTACTCGAAGACATAATAAAAGATGCTAATGCTGATTTTAACGGTAAATTGTTGTTTTCCGGGACAAAATCTACTGTCGATTCTATTACTCATGAGCCGCCACAGTCAAACAAATTCCCGTTTGAAATTGTTCAAGAGCAATCAACTCCTGATAACCCATCCGGTCTTAAAATTTATTTCAAAGGAAATTTCGAAGATAGAATTATCAATAAAGATTCCAAATCATCAGAAAAAATTAATGTTACAGCAGACGAAATGTTCGGTTCCGGAGGCATAGAATTTTTCGAAAATATAATCAAAGTGTATAACGTTCTTGCTTATAATCCCGATGGTTCACCTCGTCAGGCAACCGACCCACTATCCAAATTTGATGTCGAAAAATTAAATGACCTTCAAGCCAAATTAGCTGTAACAAATGAGAATCTGAACAACTTGACTGCTCAGATTTCTGCAAGACGCAATCGAATGGAAAATATATCTTCTCAAATGAGTGAGGAAGTAATTAGATACAAAGAACTTAAAACTGTAAACGAAGATACTGATTATGCAAAAGTTATAATGGATTTACGATTAGAAGAAATTGCTCTGCAATATTCCTTGCAAATTGGTTCTAATCTTCTTCAAAAAAGTTTAATGGATTTTTTAAGTTGATTTTTCAATATTTTTTTTGTTTTGTAGTCTAAAACTTATCTAAAGTTGAATTAATATATAATTGAATGAAATCTAACACATTGCTGGGTATAATTGCTGGGTTGATAGCAATTTTTGGCGCTTACTTTTGGGAAGGGGGCGGTAGCTCCACCCTTTTTATGTTGCCAGCAATGTTGATTGTGTTCGGAGGAACGCTTGCAGCAGGATTTGCGGGAAGTTCGTGGGAAGTGTTTAGTAATATACCTCGTGTTCTACGCGCTGCTTTCTTTCCACGACAATATGACGTAAAGAAAATTATTAACCAAATCGTTTCCTTTTCTGCAATTTCTCGCCGTGAAGGTATTTTATCGTTAGAAGATAGACTGAATAAAGTCGAACATCCTTATATGAAGAAATTTTTCCAGGCTTGCATCGATGGTGCCGACCAGGATACTTTAATGCAAATTTATGAAGCAGAAGTCAATTCCATTTCTGAACGCCATAATACATATATAACGCTATTTAACAAACTTGGTGGATATTCCCCGACTATGGGTATTATTGGCACAGTTATGGGGCTTATCCATACATTAGCTTCTGCTGGTTCCGACCCTAACGTATTGATTAGACATATTGCAACTGCCTTTATTGCGACTATGTGGGGGATTTTAATGGCAAATATCGTATGGTTGCCAATTGCTGATAAATTGCAAAATCTACACAACAAAGAAATGTTTCTGCTTTCTGTGATAATCGATGGTGTCCGTTCAGTCCAAACTGGTGAAACTCCAACTGTAATTCAAAACAAGCTTGCAAGTGCTTTCCCACTTCCTACTCAGGAAAAAATAACTTCAGTCAAACCATCGATTAGTATTGCTCCTACTATTCCAGACAATTCTAACTCAACCTCGAATATTTCAGTTTCTAATAATCCCATAAATGAAACTGCAAGTTAATTCGTTTTGTTTATCATAAGATATTTTAATATTTTTGCTATAAGAAATGTTTAAGGTAATTGCAATATTGCAAATAATTTGTATCTTTACTTCAAATATTGGAGTAAATGTATATCTGCATTATTGCAATTCAACAAACTCAGTGGTTGTTGCTTTATCTGCTGATGCTGCTACTTGCAAGGACCACATTTGTTGCGACCACCATCATCATACCAATCCAAAAGACAATCATTCAAATTTATGTTGCAATCATTTGGCAGAAAGCAGTAATAATTTGCTCGCTTTCAAAGATTTAGAATGTTGCCAAAATGGTGAAAAATACCTTGTGCTTACTGAAAAATCCTTGCAAAATAATAATTTCTCAAACCATACATATAATTTCACTCATAAAGTCGATTACAACTTACCTTTTTATTTTAATGTTATTGTTCCCGAATTCTACGTCTCTGAAAGCTTCGATTTTTATAAATACCTAAAACAAAAAACAATATTCTCCTCAATTTACTTCTCATCTAATTTAATTTAGTTCTCCTTATTCAATTTTGGTTTATTGAACAAATCTTTTTCGATTTTGTTTATTATTATTTAATTAAGGAGAACTAAAAATGAAATTCATAATAAATCTATTGGCTTTATTGTTCATTTTTCATTCAAATTTGCTTTCAGAAACAATTTCTGGAAGGGTATTTGGACTGGATGAAAGCAATCAAAAAAAGCCTCTCCCAAAAGCTTCGATTGCAATCATTGGAAGCAATCAAGGAACGTTTACTGATAACAACGGCTATTTTAAAATAGAATTGCCCCCAAAAGCGCACTTTATTGTTGTTAGCTACGTTGGTTACGAACGCGACACCCTGCACGTTCACGATTATCACGGTGAAATTGAAATTGTTCTTACACCAAGTTTAAAAACCGAGACTATTAATGTGGTTGGCGAAAAATCTGCTATCGAAATATCGCATTCAAATGCAGTAAAAACAGAAACAATTACTTCAAAAGGTTTGCAAAAAGCAGCTTGCTGTAATTTAGCAGAAAGCTTCGAAGTAAGTCCATCGGTCGATGTCGAATATAGCGATGCAATTTCTGGTGCAAAACGAATACAGTTGCTCGGACTTGCTGGTAATTATTCTCAAATACTGATTGAAAAAATACCATCTCTTCGAGGATTAGGCTCTATCTATGGTTTGTTGTATGTCCCCGGACCCTGGATGGAATCGATTCAAGTCTCAAAAGGTTCAGCCTCAGTTACAACCGGATTTGAATCTATCACGGGACAAATAAATATTGAATACAAGAAACCTGAAAATTATGAACCTACTCATATCAATGTTTATGGTGATGTGATGGGGCGAAGTGAACTGAACACATATCATACTTTCCGTATCGATGATAAAATTTCAACAATGCTACTTGCTCACGCTAATTACTATCAAAACACTATTGATAAAAACAACGATTCTTTTATTGATAAACCCAAAGTATCAATGCTGAATATCCAAAACCGCTGGAAATATGAAGGTGAAGTTTTCGAATCTGTTACCGGTGCGCGTGCATTAATTGAAAATCGTGAAGGTGGTCAAAAAGGCTATTTCAATGGCAATAATGCTAATTTTTACGGAATTAAAGTTAAAACTAAAAGATTCGAAGCATTTACAAAAAATGGCTTCATCTTTAGCGATGAACCTTTTTCCAGCCTTGGAACTATTGTATCATTTACACACCACAAACACGAATCAAACTACGGGAAAAGATTATACAACGTCGAACAAAACTCTTTCTACACAAACATCCTTTATCAATTTGAGCCTTTTGAGGAAAACGGTCTTACCTTAGGCACAAGCTACCAATACGATAATTATATTGAACATTTAGATAACGTATCAATCAGTAAATACGAATCTATTCCGGGTGTCCTTGCTGAATGGAATTTCGGTAGTATTCACGATTTGACAATTTTGCTCGGATTTAGAGCTGATTTTCCAAATGGTTATAAAACATTCCTTACTCCAAGATTTCACTTACGCTATGCATTAGACGAACTAACAACAATTAGAGCTTCCGCTGGCAAAGGGTATCGTCTTGCTCACATTTATGCTGAAAATGTCGGCTTTCTTGCAAGTGCCCGTAACTTTATCGTAGATGAAAAACTAAACCCAGAAGAAGCCTGGAACTACGGATTAAATATTTCTACTGTTTTAAATCTTTTCGGGACTAACTTTACTATAAACGCTGAATATTATAGAACCGATTTTATTAATCAAGTTATTGCTGATTTAGACCGTTCTCCAAATGCTATTCATTTTTATAATCTTGATGGTAAATCATACTCTAATAGTTTTCAAATTGACCTCCAATTTGAGCCTATTCAAAAATTAGTTCTTACTACTGCATATAGATTAAACGATGTGAAGACTACTTATAATGGGAAATTAGAAAAGAAACCACTTCAAAGTCCGCACAAAGGCTATTTTAATCTTATGTATGATACACCCGACAATGGCTGGAATTTCGATTTGACGGTTGAGTATAATGGTGGTGGAAGGCTCCCGAACACTGAACAAAACCCTGAAAACCTCCGTCTTGCCAAAAATTTCCCTGATTTTACAATTGTAAATGCTCAAATCACTAAGCGATTTAAGCTTCTTGATATTTATTTTGGTGGCGAAAATCTTACAAACTTTGTTCAGAAAAATCCAATTTTAGATGCACGAAATCCATTTTCCAATCACTTCGATAGTTCGATGATTTGGGGTCCTATCGTTGGTCGAATGTTTTATGCAGGCGTTCGTGTAAATTTTAATTAGAACTTAATTTTCGTGTTTTATTGGCGATGTGAAAAAGACAAATTGTTTTGGAAAATTCAAATGTTGTTTGAATACCTTCGGAAGGTTTGAAACCTTCCGAAGGTTCAAAACAGGTAATTTTGAAACCGCCGATTACTTATTGAGTTTTCTAATTGGGCAATCTAATGGGTTGTTTTCAGAGCAATCTTTGTTACAAGGAATAACATATAATCGGGTTATTGAATTTGAATATATGTCTTTAATTTGCATATCGAAGCGTTTTTCTAACTCATATTTTTGCTCAATTGTAAAATCATAGGGCAGAACTACTTCTATTTCTACAAGGAGCAATCTTCCCGCCGAACGAACTTGCAACCTCCTAAATTCACAATAATTTTTGATATTATCAACGACAACTGATAAAATATTGAACTGTATTTCGTCGCTTGCAGGTTTGTCGATAAGAATATCTATTGCAAACTTAATATTAGAAATTGGTATTAAAAATAAATACAACGATAGAATTCCCGCCAGTACCTTATCTAAATAAATCAAGAATTCTGCTTTATCTGCTTGATAGAATAGTATTGCAATTGAAATAAACATAAAACTCACAAAAAACATTATTAAAGTATTCTTCCAAACAATGAAATTGTATATTAATTCACGATTTTTTGTGCTGAAGCTTAAATTTCTGTCAAATACCTTTTTAAGGAAAATAATAATTATTGAACTTAAAAAAACAAATCCAAGAAGGAATAATAACTTATCAATTTTGATTAAACTTGTAGAAATATTAGAAATAATTGTTAAGTGAATGGTAATTAAAGCAATTATCAAAGATAAAAAGAAATGCACAAGAATAAACAAACTTTCAAATTTTGTATATCCATATTGAAATAAATAATCGGGGTATTGGTTTTTATTACTCTCCGCAAAGAAAATTGTCAGGCAATATGCAATAGTTATTGATAAACTTAATCCAAGCACTATTAAAGAAACTTGCTGGGAAAATACACCCACACAAATATTAGATATACATATCAAAAAAAGAATGCCGACTGTCAGTATAATTCGGCGTAAAGTATTTTTTTTAGAAGTTGTAAACTCAAAATTAGTATTAATTCCCATTAGCTGCCATTAATAATCCAAAATTGCTTAATAATAGTGAACATATATTTCAAATTAAGTTTTTTTTTGCTATTTTAATAATATTAATTTAATTTATTGCTTCAATTATGGATTACTTCAATGAAAAGACCTATATTTGCAATATTCCTTGTGTTGTTTTTGGCATCTTGCTCAAATAGTAACGATTCGAACGAGCCTATTATTTCAGATGATAAATATCTATTCAATGTAAAAATCGGTAAAATGTGGATATACGAAAAAAATAACGTAGAAGCTTCATTTACTGTTACTAATTTTGAAACAAGCGAATGGGTAATTCAATTCTGGGACACTGTTCCGAAATCCAAATTACCTACCTATACATTAGAATGGAAGGAACTCGATAATGGGTTTCCTCGTTATACAGAATTTGGGCTTGCCGTTACTGATAGCTCATATCTTTTCGGGACAAAGAAACACCCTTTCGTTTCGCCCAGCTTCCCATCTGATTTTTTTGTGTTTATGTTCGAAATTCCCAAAAAACTAAATGATTTTCATTCAAAGCAAATTGAATTTAACAAAAACATCGGTTCAGAAACTTTATTCTGGAAAAATACTTATACTTTTACTAAAAGCGAAAACATCATTTTCAATAATTTGTCGATTAGGCGATGGAATTTGCTGTTTGTTGCCGAACGCAAAAGACCTACTCCAACAATATACAGTGAAGATTTTGTGTTTCTCGATAGCATAGGAATTTATTCTTTCAGAAATTATTTGTTGAAAAAAGTCGAAGAATAATATGAACGAATTGCAATTGCAGAAACGATTGCAAAAATTGCTTTCAGAACCTTCCCGAGTGTGGATTACTGAAAGTGGGAAACAACTTCAAGTGCTTTCTCCTGGAAGAATTAACCCATACGAAGGACCTGATTTCACTAATTTTGGTGTCCTGCTTGATGGCAAAATTGTTACAGGAGAAGTCGAATTCCATAAAAATTCATCTGATTGGCTGTCCCACAATCATTCGATTAATCAACTGTATAAAAATGTATTTTTGCACATTGTTTGTTGCAATGATGTAGTTTTAAATGGAGATTTCGAAACACTTGTCATTTCCGAAAATGAAATTGAAGCTACAATCATTGATGAAAATGTTGATAAAGACGAAATCTTAAATCAAATACTTGATTTGCAACATTACGCATTAGTCAGAATTTTGAGAAAATCTGCCGAAATTATGCCACTGCTGAATAACCACGATATTAAGGAAGCTCTCAGAATTGCAACGTTCAATTTTTTAGATAATTACAGGCAAAGAAGACGCAGACCTGTTTATGACAATAAAAATTTCAATGATATTCTTGATAATTTAGACAATTCACTTATTATTCCTTTCTTGAATAAAATCAAGAATAATGAAGTGTTTGATATCTTCCTGAGTTTAGTTGATATAATGAAATCTAAAATTTCTAATGAAGGTGCCGCACTCAGAAGAGAACTTGTTTTAAATGTAGTCTTGCCGCTTTCAATATGCCTTGCTGATGATGCAGCACGTGTAAGTTTGCTAACGTGGTTTTGGTCAACACCAACTTTGAACATCTATGGCAATTTAACACGCCATTTTCCACACATAGAGCAAAAATATCTCTGGCAGCAACAAGGAATGCTCGAATACCTTCGTTGCAAAGGAAATGCAGAGGAATTTCCTCCCAATCCCTTATCTCAATATAAGTTCGAGGAAGTTCTTGATTTCTATTCTGTTGGCTTGTCTCGTAATAAATAATTATTTTCTTACGTAAATCGGATATATTTCAAACGAACCATCATCTAATTCTAAACGAATATAGTATAAACCATTTGCAACAGGTGTTCCATCTGCCAATCGTCCGTCCCAGAAATCGCAATATGCAGTGTTCGGCATTCGATAAGCATATTTTTGTATTTCACGGACTAATCTATTGCTCTGGTCAAATATTCTGATTTTTACGTAAGTTTCTTTTGATACCTTATACACCAGTTCCATCATTTCCCCAAGTCGCATTGGATTTGGAGCAACAGAAATTATGTATTTCGGTTGAAATTTCGAAATCACAGTGTCAATTATTATGCAGTTTTCAGCAGCGCAAAAACGAATGTATAACGTGTCGGGCGTGTTTAATGGGACATTCCATTTATATTGCTCCTTGCTTGCTGCAAATTTGTCCATTTCTGAATATTTATTGCCATCAGTAGAAATAAGAAAATGTAAGCTATCAATTTCAGATGGAATGTCGAGAACACTCCACTTGAAGGTAATAGTCGGGTCGCTGGTTGAAGATGTATCCCACGTTATTGGAAATTTTGCTGGCTTAATTGGCAAATTCAATATATTTGTGGTGTCAACATAGCCACCTTTATGAATTTCGAGTTTCATTAAATACGATAAATCCGCAATTTTTTTTGCACAGTTAAATGTTTCCAAACAAGGGATTGTCAATCTTGTGTCAAATCTATTGTTTGTTACATCAGCAACGCCAACATCATACCAATTTTGTCCATCATTCGATACATAGAAAATAACACTATCAACGCAAGATGCATTTCCCGCAATATTCATCGACGAGCCGCTAACAAGCACTAAATCATTTATTTTATCAATGTCGACTGCTGGTCGGTTAAATGTTAGTATAGTTGTAGTATCGAAGTTAACCGTTGGATTAGTTTCCGATGCAATAATTAAAAAACCACTTCTTCCAATAACTTTTTCGTTTACAACAAAGTTATAATTAACTATTGAAGCAGAATTGTCTATGTTTCTAATTAATGTATCAATCGATACAATCGAATTATTCCGAACTTCTGCAAATAGCAACATTGCTCTTGCAGTGCTTGAATAATTCTCCCAGGAAATCTTCACTGTATCATCAGGGCAATATTCTCTTTGCAAAGCATTAGCAAATTTCGGTGATAAAACTGCTATCGTTTGTGGAATTGGTGTGCCAATCACATAAGTCGAATCAAAAGTAGTAACAATTATATCATTACGTCCATCGCCATCGATGTCTGCAATTGCAATATTTGAGATTGTTTGATTTGGAAAATTCCTTGTAAATACAGTATCGAAAGGCATCCCCAATCGGAATTCAAGAGAATTATAATCTCTCATTCTCAAAACAATAAGTTCCGAACCATTAACAAGGAAAATTTCGTCCTTGCCATCATTGATATCGCCATCGAAGTCATTTACTGCTGCAACCCACCCGTTTATTCTCTGGCTTGCGATTGTATCAAACGGGAAGAGATACTCGCCCGGAGGTGAAGGCTTGTCAATTTCGGGTCCACTGTTGTATCTCAATACGAATAATTTGCTTCCTGCATACGCAAACTCTTTTGATGACTGAGTTACAACTATTTCGTTGCCTCTATTGTTTGGGAAATATGGCAGCCATTCATTTCTTGGATTTCCATCCACATTCCCAACTGCAACCGACCAAAAATGATTTTGCTCACCTGTGAAACTTGGTGGAAGGTATGGTGGTTCGGTAATTTTATTTGGTGAAGTCAAAGCATTCCCATTCAAATCGAACAAATGTATTCTGGATGTCCCGTTCGAACTATTTAGCCCATTATATTCTTCCAACACAAGTATAAACATACTATCCGATGGCATCGCATTATCAGTAATATTGACAAACATTGGTCTAATTCTTGGGCGAGTTCCTTTTGTAATCGTGCTTAAATCAATCATTGGGAAATTTTCTACTAAGAACGAACCCGATAAATCAATGCTTATTAAGTAAGGTTTGTTTGCATAAGTGCTCCCCGTCAGAACGCTATTGTTTGGGATTGGTCTATCGGTAAGATTTGGTGTTGGATAGTTAGGCAGCAACATTAACGACCGTCCGAGGATTTTGTTAGTTATGGAAGGTTGCCCAATATTAACTTCTGGACCAACTGTTATACGATTTACAATATCATCGCCAATGTCTGGCATCGGAAAATTTGAAATAATATTGGAAGTCGAAAACTGAGTGAACCCACGTAAAAACGGTGCCTCAAAGAAAAACTGATTGCCAATTTTAGGATTTGCCATATTAAAAGTTGCATATAAAGTAAACTCTTCGCCACTTTTCTTTGAAAAAATCGGTTTAAGCGATGCCGAAACATTTGGATAGTTCGCACTGTTCTTCAAATTCATAGAAAACCGTCGCAATATCTTTACTCGCTGTTCCTGATGGTCGTATCCAACAATGAAAGCAACCGCTAAGCTATCTTTGCGTTCAGCTTCAATTGTCTCCATTCCAAGCACAACTGTTGGTGATGAAAAAGGAAAATCTGTTCCTACGAAACTGGTATCTAATAGTGCAGAAATATTGATTACTCCATATAGTTCTTCGGGGAGTTTTTCATTTACAAGCACTTTTCCGCTACCGTCGATAATAACAATTCTATCACCTACTACTGCTGCCATCTCATTGGGTGCAAATGGCATATTAGGAAAAATCTTATTGTTCGCAACAATATTTCCAATTAACGGCTGCACATCACCTGCAATATGCGGAGTAATCCATTTTATTTGCAATGAATCGAAATATTGGCGACCTGAGCGCGTTTCGACATTTCTTGTGCCTTCGGTATTCCCGTTAATATACCTCCAATTTGCAGGGCTGGCTGAAAATTGTGCATAAATTGGTGAATAATCTACAATATAAATCATCAAAAGCAATATTATTAAATAGCTTCTTTCTTTGAAAAATAAATGCAAAAATTGTCTCATTTATGCATCCTGACATTATTAATTTTAACAATAATAAAATTGTATGCATAAATCACGCCAATCTTTTGAAATTTCATCAATTATTTGAAAATATCGAACATTTTTTGTGTTCTATAGTCGAATATCTTGTTTAGTTGTTTCTTTACAAGCCAGTTCCCGAATACTTTCCCAGCTATTCCGAAAGGTATCCTGTAATGCACAATGTCCGTCATTTCTATTCCACCATCTACCTCTTTAAAAATATGCTGATGGTGCCAGAACTTATATGGTCCAAATCTCTGCTCGTCAACAAAAAAGAATGGTTTGTTCACCTGTGTGATTTCGGTTACCCAATCCATACGAATTGACAGCAAAGGGCTAACTTTATATTGAATAATTAGCCCAGGATATATCTCCTCGGGCAATTCTGTCAATATCACGAAGTTCATTTCGCGCGGTGTGATTACCGATAGATTCTTAGGATTTGAGAAAAAATCCCAACATTCTTTGATGTTCGTTTTCAAAACCTGCTTTCTAATAAATGATTCTAAATACATTTTAACCTACCTTATGGATAAAACATATATTTACACGAAAAATCTAATATTATATTTATAACTAAACATTTGTCATTAATGATAGATTTTAGTTAACTCTTTTGAAACAATTAGTATTTTTTTTCGTAATTTTCGGTAAATAATTGCAGTTTATTCGCATATAAGGGTATTTCCTTGAAAAGAAGTAGCACTTCATTCTATTATAAAATTGCACTTATTGTCATTGCAACTTTTTTTATAGTTGTTTCTTTTTATAATTTTTTCTATACTATTTCGCTTCCTACCGATGAAAATATATTCGCTGAACCCGCCTCAAAGTATTATATAATCCGAAATATCCAGGGGATTGACCAAAATGAACAGGTAAGCGTAGGCGATTTGATTATTAAGTTAGATGATAAATACATCGATTCAATTTTGCAAATTAATCAATTCATTTTCAATAAAACAAAACAAGCACCTATAAAATTAACAGTATTTTGTTTCAAAGAGCTGAAAACAAAAAATGTAACCGTTAATAGAGATAGTCTAAAACATACATTCTTCATCAAACTTCCCTCTGCTGCATTTGTTACAAGTGTCGCTCCTGGCGGTGCATCCGATAGGGCAGGGCTGAGGCCTGGCGACATCATTACTAAAATCAACGGCAATAATTTCTCCACTGTTACCGAAGCAGATTATCTTTTGAGAAATTCCAGTATGCCCGAAGTTGAATACGAAATATTACGTGAAGGTCAAACATACAAATTAACCATCGAACTTGCAAAATTCGGCATTTCTTTCACACACATTATCTATTTCTTAACAGGTTTGTTATTTATTGCATTCGGTTTTTTCATAGGCTATTATCGAATTGATTACTTTATTGGGCGGTTATTGGGTTTTGCATTCCTGATGGTTGGATTTGCAATTACGGGAAAATTAAATCCCGTTTTTTCTCTTGGGTATAAAATCAATTTAATCCACGTTATTATTCTTGCCCTGGCAAATCTTTCGGCTATCTATGGCTTAGCATTTCTTATTCATAGTCTTTTTTATTTCCCCGTTGAGCTAAAGCAATTAGCCGAGAAAAATAGAAAAATTATATATTCTCTCTATATTTTAGGTTCTGTCTTTTTCCTGTGTGTATTGATACCTTTAGTTTTTCAAAAACTGTATTTTTTATGGGTCATTTCTTCTTATGGATTAGGAATTTCTTATATTGTTATTTTAATTATTCTTCTATTCAAGATTAAAAAGTCCAAACTAACCAAACAAATGCAATCAATTGGCAGACCTATTTATTATTCTATATCAATAAATATTGCAGTCGTTTTAATTATTCCTATTCTTGCATATTTCCAGTTGTATTATCTTACTTATATTAATCTTTTGCTCTTGCTTTTGCCTCTTTCTTATGTTTATACTATTGGAAAATATCGTTTATTAAATTTAGATTTAAGAATAAGAAAGAACAATCAATACATTATTTCTGTTTTCTTGTTACGGATTGCACTTTTTGCCCTGATATTTGCTTTTATTTGGTTTGTTGCTCATATTGATTTGAATTATCCGAACTTACATTTTACAGGTACTTCAATTGAAGTGTTGGAAAAACCATTAAGCGAAGCAAACAGGCAATTTTATAATACTACTTTGAGCATAATTCTCTCTATTTCTTTTATTTTCCTGCTTCTTAAATTTTACAATAAAACATTGGAACTAATAAATAGGAAATTTTATCGCACTATTTTTGACTATAAAAAACTTACACTTGACCTTAATAATATCATTGAAAAAAATATAACGATTGATGATTTCATTCAAACTATATCTCAAAAGTTAAAGAATTATCTACATCTTAATAAAGTGTGTATTATTCTATTAGACAAATTTCAATCAAACTGCAATTCAGAAATATCCAGCGACACTTTAAATTATGTTTATGAAAACGCAAATGAAATTACAAATTTAATTGGCGGGACTGATAGTATATTACGAATAGAATATTTGCCTGAAAATTGGCAACAGGTCTTTCAGAAAGAAGGTTATTCTGCAATTGTTCCTGCCAAACACAAGGACAAAATATACGGTTTCGCTCTAATTGGCGAAAAATTGTCCGAAGCCCCAATCGATAGCGAAGATTTCCACATTATTATGTCTTTTTTAAATCAGGCAGTTGTTGTTATTGACAACATAAAACTATATGAGGATTTGGCTTCTCGTGAACGTATGCGGCACGAACTCGAACTTGCTCGCAAAATACAGTTATCCTCTTTGCCTCATAAATTGCCCGAAACTGATAATATTAAAGTTGCTGCAATTACCATTCCTGCCTATGAAGTTGGTGGAGATTTTTACGATTTTATTAATGTTTCCGAGGATGGTTTCACTGCTATTATAGGCGATGTCAGTGGGAAAGGTGCCTCTGCTGCATTATATATGTCCAAAGTTCAAGGAATTATTCGCACTTTATCCGAATTCTCTCTGCAACCCAAAGAATTATTGATAAAAGCAAATAAATTGCTCTATAACTACATTGAAAAAAATGCATTTATTTCTGTTCTGGTTGCAAAAATTCATTACTCTCAAAGCAAATTATCAGTTGCTCGTGCTGGTCATCTTCCTCTTATAGTATTTTCCAGCAAAGAAAAACGAGTGCTTGAAATCAAACCCAAAGGAATAATTTTAGGGGCAAGTTCAAATGATTTTTTCTCTGCAAATATTGCTGAAGAAACTTATAGTTTCAGTCCTGGTGATATTTTGCTTATGGCTACTGATGGTGCAATCGAAGCCCGCAACAACGACGATGAATTTGGCATAGAGCGATTAAAAGCATTAGTATCGCATTTCAGATACTTAAATCCCGAAGACCTGCTAAATTATATTTTAAGCGAAATATATCGTTTCTCTGGTAAGGATTATTTTGAAGACGATTTATCTTTAATTATCATAAAATTAGTGTGAAAACTAACTCAAAATACTTAAATTATATAATATGAAAGTTGCGTCCAAAATATTACTTTTATTTTTAGTTTGTTTCACATCATTATTTAGCCAAACTCGTGAAAAAATACATATCGAACAAAAAGGCAGTAGAATATTAATCTTTGTGAATGATTTATATACCAATTGTGCTTCCAAATACTCTTCCGATATTGACATCCAGGATAATAATATTTATGTTTCATTTTTCGATATTTCAAATCAAAAAGCAAGGTGCAATTGCTATATTGATTTAACAATTCAGTTAAATCAAATCCCGTCGGGTGAATATAAATTATTTGTGCAGAAACGTGAATTTAAGAAATTTGGTTACGCCAGAGATACTACGACCAATCTTTTTACCCAAAATATCAAAGTCAGGTCTAACAACACAAGAATTATGGCTTCGAATTCAATTGAACAATCTGATTGCAAAAAATCGCAAGAACGAACAAAAAATGAACCTGAAACAAATAAAGAAGTCATTGTAAATACAAATTCATCAGCTTCTACAATCACATTGCTGTTCGACCTACCCGATGATGCTGATATCAACGTTCAACTTTTCAATATGCTTGGCAAGCAAATTTTCTCTGCCTACAAAAATGGATTATCCAGAGGAACAAACAGCGTTACCTTTTCGGTAAAAGATTTGAACACGGGAATTTATATCGGCAGAATTACTACAAATAGCGGTCAAACATATAATTTCAGACTGAACTGGTCTAAATGACGAGTTTTTTAACATATTTTGCTATTGCAAGCGATGCTGTAAGTCCTGGCGATTCTATCCCAATGAGATTAATAAAACCCTCTAAATTCCTTTCAGTTTCATTTTTTATATAGAAATCTCTAAATTGTTCATCAGGTTTTTGCAATTTTGGGCGTATTCCTGCATAATCGGGCGATAGCAAATCAATAGTTAACCCCTCGATGTAGCTTTTCCCCGAATTATAAAACTTTTCTGCCAGATGATTTGGCACATCATAATCTATTTGTCTTGAATTCAGAAATAAAGTGTCAGGACCCAATTTAAGACCGCCGTTTAAATCCTTAGTAAGATGAATTCCTAAACCATAAGCACTATCGCTTACTGGATAAACCAAATGTTTTGTTTCAAATTTACTTGAATTTATCTTAAAATAATGTCCTTTGCAATAATTTAGTTGTAAATCATTATCATTAATCCCAACAATATTTGCAACTTCATCAGATTGAAGCCCGGCAGAATTTATTACGATTGCAGATTTTAATGAGAAAATATCCCCTTCGTTTGACTTTATCAAAACTTCAAATCCATTGTTTATTTTTTCTATGCCAATTACTTCCGAATTGTATGAAAATAGTGTCCCATTATCGATAGCCAGAGCTTCCAGGCATTTCATAAAACTGTGCGTATCAATAATACCCGTATTTTTCGAGAGAAAAGCACATTGAGAATTTATACAAGGAGCAAATTCCTTCAAATACTTATCGTTCACGAATTCAATTTCTTGAACACCATTTTCCCTTGCATTTTCAAATATTGAATGTAGTTTTTCTTCTTGCTCATTTCTAATTGCAATTACTAACTTGCCAATTTTTTGGTGTGGAACTTTATATTTTTCTGCAAATTCATATATTAATCTATTCCCTTCTATACAAAGTTCAGTTTTTAAAGAATTTTTGGGGTAATAAAGTCCTGAGTGAAGCACTTCACTGTTTCTTGAACTTGTTTCCCAACCAAAAGACGGGTGCTTATCAAGCACAACGCAAAAAAAATTGCTGGAGAGTTCCTTAGCGATTGCTAAACCAACTACCCCAGCACCAATAATGACTATGTCTGCAAACATCTTATTAATTCTGGTTTTTCAGTGCCATTTTCAAGGATGCATTTAAAGGGAATATCAATTCAGATATTTCTTTGCCGATAGCACTAATAGGCAATACCTTGCAATTGATACCCGATTGAACCACAGCAGTAGGCATCGAAGGAGCCGTCGCTGTTGCTGGGTCCTGAACTATCACGTTGCCTTTGACAGAGGCAATGTGTGCCGCACCCTGAGCCCCGTCTTTTCCTAATCCCGTTAAAATTACTGCAATACTATATTTCCCAAAAGCTTCTGCTACGCTTCTAAATAATGGGTCTGCTGCTGGACGAACGAAATTTTCTTTCGGTCCATCATCTGCCGTAATTTTATATGTTTTGGGGTCAATTCGCATATGTTTATCGCCAGGAGCGATATAGATATTATCAGGTTCGGGAATAATCCCATCGTATGCTATCGTTACATTGAAAGCGGTTTCGCGCTGCAAGCGTTGGGAGAATGTTTCAAGCATCCACGATGGTCCGTGCTGAACAATGAAAAATGGAGCGTTAACTTTTTCTGGCATTTTCTTAAATAGTTCAATTAATGCAGGAGGTCCGCCCGTGCTTGTTGCTATTGCTACCGCCACATAGGGTGGATTTACATCAAGCTCTCTTGTAACTGGAACAACTTCAATATCATCGGCAGTCTGTTGGTGCCGTGCAAGCCCATCCTTCAATCTAACGAGCAATTCCTCAACTTCAATGGGTTTGGCAATGAAATCATCAGCCCCTGATTCCAGCGCATAGGCGCGAGCACCTTCGCTCACAAGAGCTGTAATCATCATAATAAATGGAAGTGGTTTGACGTTTGCTCGCATCCTTCGAATGAGTTCTATCCCATCGACTTGTGGCATCATCCAGTCTGTTAATACCGCATCAAACTTTTCTCTTTCCAGATGCTTGATGGCTTCCAGTCCGTTGTTTGCAACTACCACTGAATATCCCGCCTTCGAAAGTATCCTTTTGAGCAAAATTGAATTTGTGAGTTCGTCCTCTACTACTAAAATTTGTTTAAGTTCAGGCATAATTTATCTAATATTTGTTAAAATCAATATTTTCAAAAACGCAAGAGTAATCAATTTTATTTTATTTGCATTTTAATTTAGTGATAATATTTTTTTTCCTATTTTTGCAAATATAATAATGTTTATTAATAATTAAAATTATTATGAAAAAAAATCTCTTTATCTTTTTGTTCTTTTTAATTGCATTTTCTTTTGATGCAACCTCTCAAACGAAATTTCTTGTTAGTGAATATAGAAATGTTTCTGGGAATACTCAAGGTGAATGGATTGAATTATTGGTGATTGAAGACAATGTTAGCATTGTCAATTATTACTTGCGTGATAATTCTGGCGATGGACTATGGATGGGAGGCGTTCGTTTCAAGGATGTCCCGCTTTGGAGAAATTTGAGGAAAGGAACTTGTATTTTGATATACACAAGAAACTCAAGTGGCGTAACAAATGACCTTGACGCAGAAGATGGATTTATTCGTCTTTCCGCTGAAAATGAAAATTATTTTGAACAAGTATTAGAAAACGCAGCTGACTGGGGTGCTTCTGCTCTTAACTTCAATCAAACAACCGAATGCGTTCATTTATTGGACAACAACAATAATCACCATCACGCACTTGCTCAGTCCGCAACAAATATGATTTTAACTGCTATTGCAACACTTCCATATCCAAAAGTAGTTCATCAAAACGATAATGCAGCAGCTGCCGTGCGTTTTTGGGGATATGGTGGTGGTCCTTACCATCAAGTTTCAGGTAGCGATTCAACAACTAATGTTGCCTATGGTGAAACTCCCGGCTATGCTAATTTACCGCCTAACCCATCTATTACACCAAAAAATCATTTCTACTGGCGTTCGCTCAGGCAACCTGAGTGGAATAACCCACAGCTTACAATTTCTCTTGTTAGCGAAGGTGTAAAATTGAGATGGAGTAGTGCAACTGATGCTTTCCCACAAGATAGATTTCAAGGATATTTGATTTTAAGACACCTGAAAAAAGATGATGCTAATGCTATTCTGCCGCAAGACGCTTATGTGTATAGCGAAGGTCAATTCTTAGGACCTTCTGTTGTTGTGGCAAATATTAAAGGAAGTGATATAACTGAATTTATCGATAAAAACTATGAATGTGATGTAGAGTATGTATATAGAATATTTGCTTACCGCTACTCGAATACAGGTGATGATACAGATAATAAACCTGAAAGAGGGCGTGGTCGTTCATATAACGAAACAAACTACTCGCGTGCTGAGATTAAAACACCCGAAGCCGGCAAAGTTTCAATAAAACTTTCTATTCCCGGCAAAACTACATTTTGCGTAGGCGATACAATTACCCTTTTTGCAAACGTTTCTGCGGGAAATTTCACCTATCAATGGCTCAACAACAACGTTGTGTTCTCAAATCAGAAAAAAGACACTATCTCTTTCGTTGTGCCAGGCGGAATTTCACGAATTGCGCTTAAAATTATCAATGAAATCAATTGTTCTACAACTTCAAATGAAATCGTCATTGAAGGTGTCGAAGTTCCAAAACCCTATTTAGCCCAAATCAAAGGTAAGAAGGAAGAAAGGATAATCAAAGACGAAACTATTTTTTACTGTATTGGTGATACTTTAAAATTAGTTGGAAATGCAGGAATTGCTTCTTCCGATGCTCAAATTATTTGGTACAAAGATGGTTTGCCCTGGATTGTTGGACAAAAAAATGTTTCAATTACTACAAGTGGCGTTTATTATTTCGAAGCAACAAATAAAAATGAATGTGGAAGGTCTTCTCCTATCATCACAGTTATTTTCAAAGAATACAACTTTGATGTAAATCCTAAAAGTTTAAACTTTGTTGTTGCAAAAGATGAAGATTATTTAGAGCAAACTATTACTCTAACCAATTCTGGCAATTCCACACTCGAAATTTCTCAGGATATGCTCATTATCCCTGTTTCTTACTCGATTGTTGAACCTAATTCCTTCCCAATATTAGTTCCACCGAATAAATCTATTCAGTTAACAATTCGTTTTGCTCCATCTGATTACAAACTTTATAAAGGAAGATTGATTTTTTCAACTCCATGCAACACAAAATTTGTGTCTGTTCAGGGATATAAAGATGCTGGCAAGTCGTTTTTATCAGCAGGCGACGAAAATATAGATTTAGGTAAATTCCTGTTTTGCGAGTTGCCTTCCGAAATTGATACTACTTTGAGTATTACAGCAATTGGAAATGAAAACATTATTACTGGTGCAGCTTCGCTTTCAAATTCAGTTGATTTTGTGCTAACAGCAAATTATCCTTCATCAGTAAAACCATTTGAAAGTTTCCCAATTAATGTGAAGTTAATTTCTAATCAAATCGGCACTTATCAAACAAAACTCTATATTCCTTATAAACCTGAAACTACTACAACCAATTTCGACACTCTTAAAATAAATATTACTGCAGAAATATATGAACCAATTATTAATTTTGACCCAAATATTAGTTTAAAAATTGAAAATTGCAATCGCGATACTATTTTTACTCTCAATTTAATCAATTCATCTCCTGACAGAATTGTATTGGAGCAATTCTATTCAAGCAATCTACAAATATTAGATTTACCAATTGAAATTGAGCCATTTGGTAGTGCTGATGTTTCAATTTACTTTCAACTAAATGATAACATAGAATACTTAAACGAAAATTTACGTTACGAGCCTTGTTCAATGGCACTCCCAATTAATATTGTTGCTGAATATGTCGGTATTATTCCTGTGCTCTCTTCAAGTTCTGTTGATTTCGGCACGTTATATTTTTGTCAATCACCTGTTGAAAAGGAAATCAACCTTCAAATTTTGAATTATAAATCGCCTGTTGAAATAAAACAAATAGAATATCAAAATAACCTATATTCTCTTGATATTCAGGAAAATCAATTCCTTCAAGAGACAAATTCCATCAAAGTTCGGTTGTCAAGCAATCAAATTGGACAACATTCATCGGTAATTTCTCTTGTTATTGGAGATTGTAATGATACAATTAGAATACCTGTAAATGCAAATCTTATTGACCTATCTTACGCTCTATCAACAAATATTTTAGATTTTGGAACTGTTCAACCTGGAAGCGAGGAATTGCGTACTTTTAGTTTTACAAACAATTCTGCTGATGATATCGTGGTTTCGGGAATTGATTTCCTTGATAACAGATTTGTAATTATTAGCCCAGCTTCATTCCCAATTTCTTTACGAAGTGGCGAAACTGTTTCATTCGAAATTAAATATGTTCCTCAGGATTTTGAAGAAGAATTAGAGACTTTTGCTTCGATTCAACTTTCTTCACCTTGTCAGATTTCGGAGATAATAAGTCTAAAAGGAAATAGTCCTAAGAAGAAGCTCACTATCAATGCCACTCTTGAATTACCGCAAGCAAAGGTCTTTGTTGAAGCAGGTAAAAAAGTTAAAATTCCCGTCAGATTTTACTCTACTGGTGCTAATACATTATCACAAGGTGAAATCAATAGTTTGAGATTTAATTTAGTATATAATCCAAAATTACTTTATCCTGAAACTATCTTACCCTCTGGTAGTATTGTCAATAATTACAATAATTTGACAATACGTGAAATTAGCACTGGAATTGCAAAAATAGAGATTACACCTAAAAACACTAATTTAATTAACGATGGCGAAATTTGTATGGTCGAATTTCTTGGTTTGCTTGGTAATTCATTTAATACTAATTTGACATTGGATTCAGTCGAAATTTTAAGCCCAAACGATTTTATTATTTCTAAATTAAATGGAGAAGTTGAAATAACAAGCAATTGCTTGCCAGAAAATAGAATAATTGATTATTCCGCAAAACCTGAAATTAAAATGATTTCCGATAATTACAACTCTCTCGAAATTGAAATTACAAAGGTAACAGACAATAATTCTGAATTACTGATATTTGATTTGATGGGGAACCAACTAATGAATATTAGCGGTATGAATAATAAAGCAGGGAAGTATAGATATATAATTGATAAAAATCAACTTGCAAGTGGTGTTTACGTGCTAACTTTTGTAGAAGATGGTGTTTCTGTAAGTAGAATTATCAATTTACGCAAATGAAAACTATTGCAACAATAATTACTGTCCACAATAGGATTAGCTATTTAGAAAAATGCTTGTATAGCCTGATTAATCAAAGCGTTAAGCCTGATGAAATTATTATTTGCGACGACGGTTCTTATGAAAATGTAGCGGATTTTTTGAAATCTTTTTCAAAGCAAAATAACTGCTTGATTAAGTACGTTCGACAGGAGTTCAATGGTTTTAGAGTTGCAAGAAGTAGAAATAATGCAGTTTTATACAGCAAAAGTGATATTCTTGTTTTTCTTGATTCCGATGTGGTTATTACACAAAATTATATTAAAAGTATTTATGACTTTTTTCAATCCAATTATAAATACTTCATTACAAACTACCCTGTTAGACTGACGCAGGAACAAACTGATAAATTATCATTAGATAATATAGCTCAATATAAATTTGACATCATTACGTTTAAACAAAAATTTAAGATTTTCAGACAATTTATTAAAGACTACTTTTATACCATTACAAACAAACTTAGAGGAATAAGTAAAAGATATTCTCCTAAGTTGCGTGGTGGATGTTTGGCAATCACGAGAGAAGATTTCTTTGCGGTTAACGGTTACGACGAAAGATTAATAGGCTGGGGCAACGAAGACGATAATCTTTCAAAACGTCTCTATATCTATGGTTTGAACGGAAGAAATATTGGTCTGCGAGAATTTCCTATTCACTTATATCATACACCATTCCATAACAATGGATATCGAAGCAATAAAAATTTAGCTAATGAGTTGAAAAAAGAGATTAATGCTGGTAATTTCTATACACCTTATGGTATGTTAAATAGATACCAAAAAGACGAAATATTCTATGCTGAATTCTAAAAACTCTGTTAATTAATTCTTGTTAATTAAATATAATATTGTTAATTTTAGGTGAATATTTGTAAATTAACTTTTGCAATTTGTAATTATTCATTGAATTTGATTGTTATTTTATAAATTTTAGGAGATTTTTTTATGAAAAGATTATTTACTTTTGCAATCCTTTTAGGATTGCTTGGTCTGTTCACCACTGCGAATGCAGATTCTCCTCGTAAGGTTCTCTTTCAGCACTTTACAAGTGCAAGCTGTGGACCTTGCGCTCAACTTGCTCCCGACTACTACAATTATCTGAAATCAAATTTAGACAAAGTAATACCTATTTCGTTTCACGGAAATTATATGCAAGATGTTATGGAAGACCATTATGGTGAAGCTGCTAGCGCTTATGCCAATTACTATGCTATTCAAGGTGTCCCAACTCTTGTCATTTCCGGTAACAAATACAAAAGTTCGCCCATCCCTGGAAATTTTTCGAGCATTGTTAATTCTCTCTCTGCAGAAAGTTCTCCTTTTACAATTAACATCCAAAGTTCCAAAACAGGTATTACCAATGACTTAGCTATTTCAGTTCATTCTTCTAAAAAATACTTGAATGATTTGTATCTTAGAGTTGCTGTTGTGGAAGCTTATCATTATTACGATAACGCCGGCACTAACGGAGAAAAGCATTTTTACTTTATAAACCGTAATATGCTACCTGATCCACAAGGTACTGCATTCAAAATTAGCAAGGACGAAACTAAATCATTTAATCTTTCTTATAATCTGCATCCTGAATGGCATCCCAATATGGTTTTTGTCGTTGTTTGGGTGCAAGATGACAGCAACAAAGAAATTTATCAAGCCGCATCGACACCTATTCCTGATTTAACAAATATTGAGAATAAGCCAACATTTTCTTTGCAAATCGTAACTGCTGAACCAGCAACCAAAGTAACAGAAATGCAAGAATATACTAAAATTTTCCAGGTCAAGAACACTAATAATTTCCCTGTGAAAGCTGCTTTCGTTATTGTTCCCGATATGAGTTCTATTCCTGATGATTGGAGCGTAGTAATTGATAAAAGTGAAGAAACAATCCCAGCGGGCGGAACTACTGAAGTAAAAGCTACTATCAATACAGGTGTAGAAAATGCTCTTGGAATTTTTACTCTTGGTGCAATTCCTTTGGAAGATTACGATTTACCCAAAAGTGCTATTAGCAGTATTTATATGCTTTCAGAAGGTGTAAAATACGCTATATTTAATTCTATGATGAGTATGTATGGACCACCTATTTTCAAAATGGTGCTTGATCCTACAAATTATGGTGATAGAACTGCTTTACTGCCTTTTGTCCCTGAAATCACTTCTGTTTTCAAACCTGAAGATTTCGATGTTGCAATTTTCTCTACAACTACTCCTTATGGTTCGATAGCTTTCCTGTATCCCGATATGATTAATGCCATCCATAATATGCTCAACAATGGAAAAAATGTTATTGTTTTCTCTGATGCAAGTGGACTGGCGGCTCAGCATCCTCAAATGCCTCAACAATACTCATCTGCAATTAACAACTTTTTCACTAACACTCTGAAAATTCAATATGCCGGCACTCTTGGCTGGGTTCAAAATAGTACACTCTACCAATTCCGAGTTGTAGGATTACCAACTGATACTGTTGGACGAGATTTTTCTGCTAATTTCAATGGTTCTACTGTTTTATTTACACCATATACAGATTTCTTTACAATTCCTTCTGGTAGTCCTGCTGAAATGGTTTGCTACTATAACAACGACGAGAATCCTAATGATATGTCCAAAGTTGCTGGAATTCGTTTAGAAAATCCTAATGGCTCCAAAATCGTTTATTTTGGTTTTCCTCTCGAAGTAGCTACAAGTATTGCACCACAAAGAATCCTGCTTTTGAATGCTTTCCGCTGGTTCGTAGGAGAACAAAAAACACCACAACCTGAAATTGTTACTGATCTGACAGATATTGATTTTGAAACTGTTAAAATTGGCGAACATAAAGATATTACAATCGAAGTATACAATTTCGGTGATGCTGATTTAAAAATTTCAAAAATTGAAGTTCAGAATGATCCTGATGGCGTCTTTACAATATTAGACCCAGAACCTCGAACTGTCGAGCCTGATGGAATGACCTCATACACCATTCGTTTTGCTCCAAAAGAAGAAAAAGTGTATACTCTAAGCGAACTTGTGATTTTCAACAACGATAGAAATTATAAAACTTACACAGTTGGTCTTAAAGGTTCAGGAGTATTGCCACAAGCTACCGGTCCAAGAGTTAAATTATCAGCTACAAGTGCAGATTTTGGTATAGTAGATACTGACAACTACTCTGATATTTCTATTGAAATATCAAATACTGGAATTCAAGACCTTGTTATTACTGAGTTGAGAATTGATAATAACGAGGATAATGTATTCGAAATTATCAGTAATCTTACAAATCCATTGCCTTCTTCTATTCCTCCTGCTGGAAAATATACTATGACAATTCGCTTTACTCCTATTAGCGACAAAATTTACAATGCTTTACTTAGATTTACCGCCAACACCCCTGAAAATCCTTACTATGAAATTCCATTAAGCGGTATTGGCAATATTCCTACAAGTGTAGTAGATAATTCTAATGATTTATTCGAAATCAAAGTTGGACCCAATCCATTTGCTAATGCTACAAACATCACCTTAGCAATCAATCACAATAAACCTGTAGATGCTCAAATCTTCTTGGTTGACATCTCTGGTAAAAAGGTTGAATCCATTGTAAATGGTACTATTGCCACTGGTTTGCATAATTATAAATTTGATGGTTCTGTTCTACCAAATGGAACCTATTATTTGATTTGCGACATTAATGGCAAGAGAACTGCTCTTCCTTTGATTATTTCTCGCTAATTAGCAATTCTCATATTCCATACAAAACGGCTGTCCCGAAAAAGGACAGCCTTTTTATTTGATTTATATTTCTCGATATAACAGGACATTTTTTTGTAATTATTAATTTAGTTTGTAATTTTCATTTCGATGATTGTCAAAATGTCAAAACGTTTTTTGAGTATGAGAAAAAAGATTGAAGTTCTAAAAGCTGTATCTGAACCGAATAGAATAAGAATATTGATGCTTCTTATGAAAAAGCCTTTGTGCGTCTGTGAAATTACTTCTATATTAGGACTAAACACTTCAACTATTTCAAGTCATCTATCAGTTTTAAAAAATGCCGGTTTTATTATTGATGAGAAAGAAGGAAAATGGATAAATTATAAAATTTGCGATGAAATTGATGACTATAATTCTGCTGTATTAGATGTTATTTCTAAATATTTTTCTAATGAACCACAATTAATAAAAGATTTGGCAGAAATTGAAAATGCAAATAGATACAATTTAATTCAAATTGAGACAAATGGTAAAAGGTGCAAATAATGGATTGGAAAAAAGAAGGTAAAATTCTCCTGATTTTAGGACTTGTGTTTTTAGGTTTTTATTTTCTTCCTATTGGAGAACATCGTTTTGATAACGCTATTTTCGAAGCATTGTATTTAGCAAAATGGTACGCTCGCGAACACGTGATTTTTTGCCTCATTCCTGCTTTCTTTATTGCAGGTGCGATTGGAGTTTTCATTTCTCAACAATCTGTAATGAAATATTTAGGTGCAAAAGCGAACAAAGTGCTTGCTTATGGTGTTGCATCAATTTCTGGTAGCATATTGGCTGTATGTTCTTGCACTGTTTTGCCATTATTTGCGGGTATTTACAAAATGGGTGCCGGTATTGGTCCCGCTACTGCGTTTTTATATTCAGGTCCTGCAATAAATGTTCTTGCAATAATATTGACAGCGAAAGTTATCGGAGTTGAGTTAGGTGTTGCTCGTGCTGTTGGTGCAATTGCCTTCAGTATTATTATTGGTTTGATTATGCATTTTATCTTCCGAAAAGAAGAAGAGGAAAAGGCAATTCAACAGGCAGAGCTTCCACAACCAGAAATCAGGCATAAATTATATCATAATGTTGTATATTTTGGGTTGATGATAGCAATTCTTGTTTTCGCAAATTGGGGCAAAGCCAGCCCTGATGAAAAGTTCTTCTACTTTTTATTTCAAAATAAATGGTGGATAACATCTATTCTCTCTACAATTTTCGCCGTTGTCTTAGAAGTTTGGTACGAAGTAAAGTTAAAAAAAATAATTGCAGTTGTCATTCCAATTATTGCTTTATCAATTATTTTTTATGGAAATCCGCTTATTCCATTTTTAGCGGGTATTGTTGCATTAACCTACCTCACTAAAACAGGAAACGACGAAATGCAAGATTGGCTCTACCAAACCTGGGATTTCACCAAACAAATTACTCCACTGCTCTTGTGGGGTGTTCTTATCGCGGGCTTTGCTTTGGGTCGCCCTGGTAATGAGGGAATTATCCCATCTGAATGGATTTCTTCCCTTGTTGGTGGGAACTCGCTTGGAGCAAATTTCTTTTCATCTATTGTAGGTGCCTTTATGTATTTCGCTACATTAACCGAAGTTCCAATTGTTCAGGGATTGCTCGGCAGTGGAATGGGAAAAGGTCCTGCTCTTGCACTTTTGCTTGCTGGTCCTGCACTATCTTTGCCTAATATGCTTGTTATTAAAAGTATTATGGGCACAAAAAAAACATTAATATTTGTTAGTTTGGTTGTTATTATGTCTACCCTTACTGGATATATTTTTGGTTTGTTTTATTAATTTTGGAGAGTTATTATGCTAACAATTAAAGTATTAGGTCCAGGATGCGCTAAATGCGTTCGCTTGCAAGAAAATGTTCAGCAAGCTGTAAGCGAATTGAATATTGATGCTCAAATTGAAAAAGTAACCGAACTCGATAAGATAATGTCCTATGGTATTATGGCTACACCTGGTTTGGTTATAAATGAAAAAGTTGTTTCATTCGGCAAACTTTTGAATGTAAATGATTGTAAAAAAATTATAGAAGAATATTTATAGGTTTTCCAATGATAAGAAAAGTATCAATTTGGCTGATTTTGCTTTTTATTTTTTCAAGTAGTATTTATCCATCTACTAATTCATTTGTAAAAGTTTTCTATTTTCACGGTCCAATCCGTTGCCATACCTGTTTGCAAATTGAAAATGAGATTAAAATGACGCTCAATCAAAAATTTGACAAGGAAATGAAAAACAAGAAAATTGTGTTTGAGTGCATTGACTATGTTTCTGATACCACGAATAACTATGAAAAGCAATACAATCTCGAAAATCAAGCACTCATTATCGCCAAATTTGAAAATAACAAACAGGTGAAATGGAAAAATTTAGACAAAATATGGAAGTTTACAGGTAATTTTGATAAAATGTCCCGTTACATTTCAAATGAAATAAATGATTATTTAAAATAATGGAGCAATTCAATGCATATCAAAATTCTTGGGACGGGATGTGCAAAATGCAACTCGTTGGAAAGAAAAGTTCGTGATATTGTTGCACAATACAACATTGACGCAATAATCACCAAAGTTTCGGACACCGAACAAATCAGCCGCTACGGAATAATAATGACCCCCGCACTGGTTATTGATGAGGTAGTTGTTAGCATTGGTTCTGTTCCATCAGATAAACAGTTATTATCAATGTTGAAAGGTGAAAAATGAGAACCATCTTGTTTCTTTGTATTTTATTTTTAGCTTTCGGCTGCAATAAAAACAATAAACCTGCCGAAACCAAAGATAATAAAAGTAAGCAAAATAAAGAGATAAGCTCTAATGAAAGCACTGCAAAAATAATATTCTATGAATTTGGTTCGACAACCTGCATACCTTGCAAGCAAATGAAACCTGTTATGGAGGCAATACAGAAAAAATACGCCGACCAAATCGAAGTTGTTTTCATTGATGTAAACAAAGAACCCGAAAAATCGAAATCGTTTGACATCAGGCTTATCCCAACTCAGGTCTTTGTCGACCGAAAAGGTAATGAATTACACAGGCACGAAGGCTACTATCCCGAAGAGGAAATTGATAAATTCCTTCAATCAGTTGGACTGAAAATTGTTAATTAGGATTTAATATGGATATAATTTTCACAAAGCTTTCCGAACTTCTTTATGGTAGTTATATTTTTGCAGGTATCAGTTCGTTCACTTGGGGTGTTCTCAGTATTTTGCTTTCTCCTTGCCATCTTGCGAGCATCCCTCTGATTATCGGCTATTTAACTTCAAGAAATGATATAAGAACAACTTCACGTTCATTTATAATATCTTTGATTTTCTCTGTCGGAATTTTAATAACTATTGCTGTCATTGGTTTGATTACCTATTCATTAGGTAGATTAATGGGCGATGTAGGCGTTTGGGGTAATTTGATAGTTGCATCTGTTTTCTTCATTGTCGGGCTTTATATGCTCGATATTCTCAACCTTAATTGGGGAGGTTTTTCTCATAATAATACAAAATATGGTGGTTTGTTTGAACCTTTCCTGCTTGGATTGATTTTCGGTATTGGACTTGGTCCCTGCACTTTTGCTTTTATGGCACCTGTATTAGGAGTAGTTTTTCAGTTGTCTAACTCTGAGCCAGTTTTGGCAATATCTCTTTTGGGTTACTTCGCAATTGGGCACTGTTTTGTCATTGTGCTTGCAGGAACACTCGCCCATAAAGTAGGGAACTATCTTAAATGGACTGAAAAATCGAATTTGTCGAAGATAATTAAAAAGACTTGCGGGGTTTTAGTAATTTTGGCTGGTTTTTATCTTATTTACATCTCTTTTTAAAATAATTCTTTATAAAGTAGAGATTTATCATTAAATTTGTTAGCTGTATTAATATTATTTTCGGAGTTTCTAAATGCGTTATTTGTTTTTTATAGTTGCTTCATTTTTGTTATTGAGCACTTTGAATGCCCAGAACAAACCTTCTAAAACAAAACTTTCTGCTCAACCTGCTGGTGTTGAACTGAAAACTTATGAGGATTCCGTTGCTTATGCAATTGGTATCAATATTGGTAATAACTTAAAAAGAGATGAATTATACTTCGACCTCGATAAAGTTAAGATGGGAATGAACGATGCTTTGTATTCAAATGTTAAATTACTTGACGACGAACAAGTTATGGCTATCCTCCAATCTTTTAGCACCAAATTGCAAGCAAAATATGAACAAAAACAAAAAGAACAAGCTGCTGCCAATACTAAAAAAGCTGTGGAATTTTTAGAAAAAAATAAAACAAATCCTAATGTAAAAGTTACTGCTTCGGGACTTCAATACGAAGTCCTAACAGAAGGAAATGGACCAAAACCAACTGCTAACGATAAAGTTAAAGTTCATTACTCAGGCACTTTAATCGATGGTAATAAATTCGATAGTTCCTATGATAGGGGGGAACCTGTTACTTTCCCACTGAATGGTGTGATTAAAGGCTGGACCGAAGGATTACAACTGATGTCCGTAGGTTCAAAATATAGATTTTACATTCCACCCGAGCTTGGCTATGGTGAAAATGGTGCTGGTGGTGTTATCGGACCTAATGAAGTTCTGATTTTCGAAGTTGAGCTTTTAGGTATTGAACAATAGTCATTTTCTTATTTTAATATAAAAAGGCTGTCTCTCAATAGACAGCCTTTTTTATTATTTGTAAGCACTTTTTCATTAGTTTAAGTTTTATATTCTTCGGCAGTTTTCTCACTTTTCGAAGGTTTTGACACAAAAATTGTAAGGTTTTATCTTTGTCGTGTCCCTACAAATTTATCTTTCATTTATGTTTGACATACCTTTTGGGTTAGATAATAAAATAGGCTGCTTCTTTTTTGAGAAACAGCCTTTGCATATTTATTATCGAAAATATTATTAAGCTTCTTCTTGCTGGCTCTTCTTGTAAGCTTCAATTAATTCTTGTTGCACGTTAGGTGGAACAGTTTGATATTCAACAAATTTTGCAGAATAAGTAGCGCGAGCTTGTGTCATCGAGCGTAATGCAGTTGCATACTTGTCAAGTTCAGCAAGTGGCATACGAGCTTTAATCTTCTGATACTTGCCTTCGCTGTCAATTCCAAGAATTAAGCCACGACGCGATGGCAAATCGCTCATAACATCGCCCATAAATTCTTCGGGTACCTTTATATCAAGTTCGTAAATTGGCTCTAAAATTTTTGGTGCAGCCTGAACAAATGTTTCTTTGAATGCCATCATACCAGCAGTCTTGAATGCAGCTTCGTTAGAATCAACGGGGTGCATTTTCCCATCGTAAATCGACACTCTAATATCGCGAACATACGAACCTGTAAGTGGTCCTTCCTGCATTTTTTCCATAATACCTTTGAGAATTGCAGGCATAAAACGAGCATCAATTACACCACCAACAATACAGTTGACATATTCAAGCACTCCACCCCAATCGAGTTGAATTAATTCCTTTCCACGAACCGTGAGCCCTGCTGGGTCGGGCATATTTTCCACCCAGGGTTCAATTAACATATGCACTTCTGCAAACTGACCTGCACCGCCAGATTGTTTCTTATGGCGATACATTCCGCGGGCCGGTTTTTGTATTGTTTCGCGATAAGGGACGCGCGGTTCAATAAAGTCTGCTTCTACTTTGTAACGATTTGCTAAACGCCATTTTATTACTCCAAGATGAAGTTCGCCCTGTGCATAAACAATTGTCTGGCGAAGTTCCTGTGAATGTTCGATAACTACGGTTGGGTCCTCTGCGTGCAAGTTATTTAGTCCCATACCAACTTTTTCTTCTTCGCCTTTGGTTTTTGGAACAACTGCTGTTCGAACTTTTGGATTAGGGTATTCTACTTTTCTGTAAATGACATTGAAATTCTTTTCGGCAAGAGTGTCGTTAATATTTGTAGTTTTTAATTTCACAGTCGCACCAATATCACCCGCAGGAATTTCAGCTACTTCTGTTCTCTTCTTCCCGCAAACTGTATAAACTTGACCAATTCGTTCGCTTTGTCCGCGGTTACTGTTAATCATATCGAGACCCGAACGCACCTTTCCAGTGTGAACACGGAAGAAAGTCATATCGCCAGTTTTTGCATCAGAAAACATCTTGAAAATAAAAAGAGAAGCAGGCTTCGCAACATCAGTTGTTACTTCTGTCGAACCGCTTTCGGTATACACTGGTAATTCTAACGGTGATGGCAAATAATCTACTACAAAATCTAAAAATCTTGTGATTCCAGCTAAATTTTTCCCGGAAGTGCACAATAATGGGAATATACTGCGTGCTTTAATTGCATTTTTTAGTCCCGTTTTGATTTCGTCTTCTGATAGCTCGCCAGCTTCGAAATATTTATTCATCAGCTCTTCGTCTGTTTCCGCAATCGATTCAATTAATTCATTCCGTAATTCATCTGCTTTTGATTTTTCGCCAGCGGGAATATCTTCTTCTTTGGCATTTCCGTCGGCATCAAAAGTATACATTTTCATTGACAAAATATCAATAATTTGATTGAACGAATTACCTATCTTCACAGGGTACTGCAAGATTTTAACTGAGTTGCCAAACTGAGATTTCACATCTTCCAGCACTTTGTCCCAATTTGCCTGGTCAACATCTAACTTATTTACAACTATTACTGCTGGTTTGTTCATTTTGCTTGTATAAGTCCAGCCGTGTTCTGCCCCTACTTCAATGCCATTTTGAGCATTAAGGAAAATTACTCCACAATCAACAGCTTCAAGTGGTGCAATCATTTCTCCAATGTAGTCGTCATAGCCAGGGCAATCTATAAAGTTAATTTTAGTATCTTTATATTCTGCAAACATAACGCTACTGAAAACAGAACTACCTTTCTCCTGTTCTAATTCGTGATAATCAGATGTAGTGTTTTTATCTTCAACACTACCACGGCGGTTAATTGCTCCACTTTTGTAGAGTAATGCCTCAGAAAATATTGTTTTTCCAGTCCCTGCGTGACCAATAAATGCTAAATTCCTGATGTTTTTTGGTTCGTACACTTTCATTAATTAACCTCTTGTATTAATTGAAAAATTAACTTTTGCTATTTATACAAAATTATAATTTATATAAAATCTATGAAAATTTTTAGTAAATTTTTTTATGCTCAATTATTTTATTTCTAATATTTTAATCTTTTTTTCATCTTTGCTTAATGAATATCGAAATTTGTAATAAAATAATATTTGTTGATGAAATTAAAATATTTGTGTGATTTTTTTAAGTTTATTCTTATATTAGTATAATAGATGTAATATTAGCAGATAAAAAAAGTATTATAAATAATAAATCTGGGGTTTCGTTATGAAAAAATTATTAACACAAATTTCATTGTTATTCTTCTTGCTTTCCTTTGGAACATCTGTTTCCAAAGCAGATTTAATTACCATAGGTACTGGTACTACAACATCATCATTCCCATTCTACACTTGGTATCATGATGCTGTAACATATTTGCTTTACACTTCAACAGAAATTACTGCTGCTGGTGGGGGAAGTGGTACTATTACTTCTATTGCTTTTAATGTTTTAGGTCCAGCCGGTATTTCGACGAATCCTCCACTCCCAATGAATGGCTTCACAATTTATTTGCAAAACACTACATTAACCCAAGTTGATGCTCCAATAACTACTGGTTGGACACAGGTTTATTTTAATGCATTGTTCAATCCAGTGCTTGGTTGGAATACACTTGTATTATCTACACCTTTTGAGTACGATGCTACGAAAAATTTATTAGTTAAAGTATGTTACGACAATACCAGTTATCAAGATGCTTGGAGTGTATCTGCTACATCAATTACTGGTACGTGCTATGCCCGATATGCTGACGGTCATGCAAATACTTGTAGCAGTGATCCCTCTTACACTAGTACTCCAGCTCGTCCCAATATTCAACTAAATATTGAAATGGGACCAACTATTATTAGTGCTTTCCCTGCTCCATTTGCCGTTTTAGCAACGGATGCTATTTATAATGGTCCTCCTCATAAACCAGGTTTAGTGATTAAGCGTAAACAAGCCGATCCTCCAATTAGAGTTCAATACAAAATTCGTGGTCCCAAACCTTCTACAAATGTTGTATATACTGCTGTTCCGTCTGGTGCCGATACTATTACAGAATTGATAAATCTTCCTGCTTCGTTGTATGGTACTGCTCCATCATATCAATTCCAGCACAGATTCTCTGCTGCAAAAGGATATTTGGCACTTATCGACCCAAATAACCCAATTACTGGAAATACAGGTGGTTTAGATCTTTTCAGCCGTCCAGTAGTAGGTGGTGAATACGAAATTCAAGCTACATTAAGGTATCAGCCACCATATGATCAAACTTACTTAAAGAATTATGTTAGTTCGTTTTACGTTTCCCTTGCAAACGACTTAGCAATAACAGAAGTAATGGAACCTCGTATATATACTTTAAAGAAATTTCCTGCTTTCATCAAAACACCAATTAGATTTGAAGTGAAGAATGTTGGTGCAAATCCAATAACTGAGTACAAAGTTTACGTTAGAGTTATAAAAGATAATCAGATTGTTTGGCAGGATTCACTCCATCGTCGCTACCCACAAAATATGTCGCAACCTCTTGCCCCAATTCAAGGAACAGTAATTGAATATGAACTCAAAGACTTTATCCCGCAAGAAGCTGGATTTTACTTCCTTGAAGTTCAGGCTGTTCTGCTAAATGCCAATGATGAAAGTCCTATCAATAATATTTATCCTCAACCTGGTGAAACACACAAATTCTGGGTTGTATACGATCAAGAACCCGAAGCAGATACAGTATTGGTTCCATACAAAGGAAGTAATAATTATGTAGGCCGTCCCGTCAGACCAATTGTAAGATATACAAATAACGGTCTAAGCGATATGAGCTACATAAGAACCCGTATCGAGATTGCGAATGTTCTTACTCCGAATAATATTATTCACAGAGATACATTAGTTGTTCAAGATATTCCCGCGGGTGTTACTGGTAACTTTACCGATGCATTCTACTTGAAATCCTTTATTCCACCCGCTAAGGGCACTTATAGGATATGTGCTTATGTTGATTTTCCAAATGATCCAGAACCATCAAATAATGTTATCTGTGATACATTCCTTGTTACACCAGCATTATCCGGAACATATACTATTGGTCAGTTGAATGCGGGCAATCCAAGGAATTATCTAACAATTCAAGATGCAGTCGATGACTTATATCTTAAAGGTGTCGAAGGAAATGTTGTTTTTGAACTTACTGACGAAAACTACAATGTTGGTTCTACTACCTTGAATCCAACACTTCCAGCATTGGATTTGCGCACACGTATTTATGGTGTCGGTCCAAATAGCACAATTACATTTAGACCAGCTCCAAATAGAGCAGGAAGCCGTGCAAGTGTTCGCGTTAATCTTATTACTAATTCTGGTATTGGTATTCAATTCGGACAAGCCGATAATTCAACAAATCCGAATGCTTCAATTAATATTCTTGTTGAATCTCATATGAAAAGACTATATGCTCAAAATTATGGCTACATTATCTTTGATGGAGGTAATAATAAATCATTGCTATTTACTCTGCAAACAAGCGTGCCTCAAAGAATAGTCTTCTATATGCAAAACTCAATGAATATTACCGTCAAAAACTGTATCATTACTGACGGATTAAATCAACCACCAAGCTTTACCTGCCAATTGCCTAACAATATTTTAAGTGGTACAGAATTTAGATTTGATAATGAATTCGACCCTGGTGTTTATTCATACTCTGCTGCAATAACTTTGCGTTCTATTCCACCAGTTGAACAAAAATATCAGTTCAATTATTATAATTTAGATACAATAACTACTAACAATATCCAGATTTTGAACAATGAAATTAGCAATTTTGCTTATGGTATCGTTTCGAATGGTATTGGAATGCTACTCAGAAACGGCTTTATGACTAACTATTACAACAGAAACAACATTTATCGTGGCAATTTCATCACAGACGTCTCTACTATGGGTATTTTCCTTGGATTTGAAAAGAATTCAATAGTCGAACGTAACAGAATTCATAATGTTACTGGTACTTGTGGAAATGTCGCAGCTGGGATTTCCCTTGGGAATCAAGTAAAGACTAACTACCTTGAATATTCAAATACTGGCATTTACATAAGTGGCAATGAAATTAGTAATGTTGTTCATCAAAATGAATCTTATGGTATAAGGGTATTCCAGGTCCGCCTTGAAATGATTGATATTGCCGGTCAAACTAAGATATTCCCTGATGCAGATGAAAACATTATTACAATAAACAATCTTATATGGGGTATTAATGGAACTAATGAAGCTACCGATAAATATGGTATTCGTTACTATACTAAGCGTGGTGCTTCATTCGACCAACCTTTCCACAACAGATACTTTACAATGAACGATAGAATTGTAAATAACACTGTTGTTGTTAGTAATGATGATTTCGTTAATACGGGCGTGGTTGCAGGTATTGCTATTCAACACGCTCGCAATACTTTTATGTACAACAATGCAATAGGTGTATTAGATTCCAGTTTGGGCAATAATCAATTCGCTGCTGCTGTTATTTATCAGGGTATGCTTCCTAATGAAGCTGGTTCAAGCTTCAATAGAAATGCTTTCTGGGTTGGCAAACCCGGCGAAACACCTATTTATAGATTTATCCAGATTACTGATTCAAGCACTATTCTCGAATACGGACATAAAAATAACTTTTTGCAACTTTCTCAGTGGTATTATTGGACAGGGCAAGATTTGCAATCAGTAGTAGGTGATTTCTTTGAAGATATGATGGTTGTAAACACAATTCCTCCACAATTAAGAGTTAAAACTAATCCTACACCTATCGGCTCAATCCTTAACAACCGTGGCGAACGCCTACCAGAAGTTGTCGACGATATCGACGGACGTCCTCGTGGTGTTGCAAATCAGCGTTATGATATTGGTGCTATTGAATTTGACGGTCGACTTTACAATAACGATATGGAAGTAATGTTGATTACTTCTCCTGCTTCTTACAAGGAATACTACGGTCCATTTGCCGATGCTGAATATATTATGACAGAAGCACCTGTTACAGTTAAAGCAAGAATCCGCAATAGCGGCAGCAACCAATTGACAAATGCAAACCTGAAAATTCAGATTTATCGTGAAACACCAGCTGCTTATGATAGCACTCAGTTTGTCGGTGTACTCGAAAAAACTAAAGTTATTCCTGTTACTATTACTTCAACTGATGACTTCGAAGCTGATTTCTTATTAGCAGACGAAAATGGTTTAGGCGACGACTGGATTCCTCAAACCTATGCTGATTTACGTGGTATGGGATACACTATTCCACCTCAGTTCAAAACTATGCAACCTAATGTTACTCCAAGATATAGAATGGTGCTTTCAGTAGACAATGCTTCTGATGAAGTTATTTCTAACAATGTATTCACTAAATACGTCCGTTTCTATTTGAAACGCTCTTCATTAAGTATTTTGCTTTCTGTTGAAAATAGTCACATCGATATCGATACTCTTGATGCAAATGGCAATATCATCCCACGTCCTGATATGACTAACCTTGACCAAATTGCAGGTAGATTAAATTATGATACCCTTGTTACTGCTTTCAAACGTATGGGATTTGTTGCTGATTACACTCTTGAAGTGCCTCGCTACGATATTGATATTTTCGAACGTAATGCCTGGGAACCAAAAGCAGTTGATTATTCAATGTATCGCACCCTAATTTGGTCTGATGGTGATGATAAACCTCTTACCCGTTATCAAACATTTGATTGGCAAAAATTCTTAGCATTAGGTCAAATCGGCAGCAAACGCAACGTTATTGTTGCAAGTCAGGAATTTATTCGTGAAAACCAGGATATTTATCCATTCATCAACTATGAATTTAGAGCTCGTTATTCTACACGAAACAATACAAACTTGCCTTACAATATAACTGAACTTCCTACTCAAAGATTGGTAGGACTTGCTATGGCAAGAGATTTAGAAACAAAAGTTCTCACAACAGGCTGGGTTAACAATAACGTAACCCCTGCTGTCAGCGATTTACCACCTGCAACTGTGTATCACGATATTTTCTATGTCAATGATGGATTTTCACGAATTTCCTACTATGCTAAGCATCCTACTAATGTCGTTCAATCTCAAAAAATCATTGGTATCGCTACTACTACTTTGAGCAAAAACATCCTCTACTACGGTTTAGATTGGCGCCATTTCGGTGATGCTGAATTTATCGTTCGCGCTGCTACAGACTTCTTGACTGATAACGAAGGCTATATTATTCCAATCGAATTGCTCTCTTTCGATGCTAATCCTGTTGGAAAACGTGTTGAACTACTCTGGACAACTGCAAGCGAACAAAATGCATCTCGTTTCGATATTGAACGTGCTGTGGTTAATGACAATGTGAAAAGTGCCTTTGTTAAAATTGATGAAGTACGTGCAAACGGTAATAGCAGCACACTCAAAGAGTATTCAGCTTCCGATAGAAACGTCGAATTTGGTGCTACCTATGCTTATCGTCTAAAAATGATTGATATGAACGGTGAATTTAAGTATAGCGATGAGAAAATTGTAACTCTTGCAGGCGACGACTTATTCACAATTAGTGAGGTTTCTCCAAATCCTGCAACTAATGATGCTTCAATTGAATTCACTCTTTTGCAGGATGCAAAGGTCTCAATTGAAATTTATGATGCTGCTGGTAAGTTAGTTAATTTAGTTTCAGATAAAGTCCATAATTCGGGCTTGAATGTAGTCAAATTCGATACGAAATCGCTTGTTAGTGGCTCTTATAAACTTGTCGTTAAAGTAAATAATACTGTTGTTGTTAAGAACTTCGCTGTTGTCAAATAACGTTTTCATTCTATTATTAATAATGGCTGCCTTTCACAAAAAGACAGCCATTTTTTTTGATTATTAAGAATTAGTTTTATATCTTACAGTTTTGTTAAAATAGTAAATGAGTATAATGAAGTTCAAATTGAATTTTGCAAATGTATTTAACAAATCACTTGATATTATTGAAATTGTTGGCAATAAATTACCCCATCCTGCAACAATTTTCGGTCTGCTTGCTCTATCGGTAGCTATTATTTCTTTCTTCGGCGATTTATTCAATTGGCAGGCAGTTCATCCATCAGATGGTTCAGTAATTACAGTTAATAATCTTATTAGTGCTGATGGTTTTCGCTGGATTTGGACAAATATCGTATATAATTTTGTTAATTTCCCACCGCTCGGGTACGTTCTTGCAGTTATGGTAGGTGTTGGAGTTGCAGAAGGCGCCGGCTTATTCAACGCTTTGATTAAAGCGCTTGTTATTCATACCCCCAAAAAAATCATTACCGCATCTATTATTTTTACTGGTATTCTATCTCATCTGGCTTCCGAAGCTGGTTATGTAATTTTAATTCCCCTCGGTGCCTTAATTTTTCATACATTAGGTCGCCATCCAATGGCTGGTCTTGCTGCTGCCTTCTGTGGTGTTAGTGGTGGCTTCGGTGCAAACTTATTAATCGGTTCAGTTGACCCAATTTTAGCTGGACTTTCTCAATCTGCAGCTCAAATTGTTGACAAAAGTATATATGTCAATGCTGCAGTTAATTTATATTTTATGTTCTTCTCTTGCTTTGTGGTCTTTATTGTTGGAACTTTTGTTACTGAAAGAATTGTTGAGCCTCGTCTTGGGAAATACAATGGTAATGCTGAAAAAATTCCTATCGAAGATATTACCCCTACTGAGAAAAAAGGACTTGTTGCTTCTCTAATTGCTTTTGTACTGGTTATTGCACTTATACTATTAATGGTGTTCCCTGAATGGGGAATTCTCAGAAATCCAAAGACTGGTGATATTCTTCATTCTCCATTCTTTGATGGTATTATCATTGGCATTTTAATCCTGTTTCTGATTCCTGGCTTTGTTTATGGATTAACTGTCGGCACCATTAAAAACGACAAAGATTTTATGAAACACATTACAAAGTCAATGAGCACTCTGGCTTCATATATTGTTCTTGTCTTTTTCGCTGCTCAATTTGTTTACTTTTTCAGATATAGCAATGTTGGACTTATTTTTGCAATTTCAGGTGCTGATTTCCTCTCGCACGTTGGGCTTACTGGTATTCCTTTAATTGTTGCCTTTGTCATTCTCTCGGCATTTATTAATATGTTTATGGGCAGTGCATCTGCAAAATGGGCAATAATGGCTCCTGTGTTTGTTCCGATGTTTATGTTTCTTGGGTATCATCCCGCCCTTACTCAGGCTGCCTTCCGTATTGGTGATTCAGTTACAAATCTGATTACTCCAATGATGAGCTACTTCGCTCTGATTGTTGCTTTTGCTCAAAAGTACGACGAAAACTATGGTATGGGAACTATTATTTCAACTATGCTACCATACACTTTCTTTTTAACAATATTTTGGACATTATTATTAATTGTATGGATGTTGCTTGGTCTGCCACTCGGACCAGGTGGTCCTTTGTATCTATAAATTTGAAGGTATAAAATGAATAGAGTATTGATTACTGGTGGTGCTGGATTCTTAGGTTCGCATTTATGTGATAAGTTTATTTCAGAAGGTTTCGAAGTTATATGTATGGATAACTTTATTACAGGCTCTCCCGATAATATAGCACACTTATTTGGAAATAGTAAATTTCAGTTTATTCATCACGACGTTACAAATTATGTTTACGTCGAGGGAAAAGTAGATTTTGTGCTTCATTTTGCTTCACCTGCATCGCCACTTGATTATTTAAAATTGCCAATTCAAACACTCAAAGTTGGCTCGCTTGGCACTCACAAAACACTTGGGCTGGCATTGGCAAAAAAAGCTACTTTCCTTTTGGCAAGCACAAGCGAAGTTTACGGCGACCCACTTGTTCATCCACAAAGCGAAGATTACTGGGGCAACGTCAATCCTATTGGTGTCCGTGGTGTTTATGATGAAGCAAAACGTTTTGCCGAAGCTATGACTATGGCTTATCACCGTTATCATAATCTGGACACTCGTATTGTCAGGATTTTCAACACTTTCGGTCCAAGAATGAGACTTTGCGATGGTAGAGCAATACCTGCCTTTATTACTCAAGCTTTAAACAATGAACCTATAACTGTGTTCGGCGATGGATTGCAAACTCGTTCAGTTTGTTATGTCTCCGATTTGATTGATGGAATTTACAAACTTCTGCTTTCCAACGAAAACGAACCTGTTAATATTGGTAATCCTGACGAAATAACAATTTTTGATTTAGCGAAAGAAATTATAGAACTTACTGGTTCTAAAAGCCAAATTGTTTTTAAAGATTTACCCGAAGACGACCCCAAAGTAAGACAACCTGATATTCAAAAAGCACGTTCCATACTTGGCTGGGAACCAAAGGTTTCTCGCCGTGAAGGTTTGATTAGCACTATCGAAGACTTTAAAAGGCGACTTAAAATGTAACATTATCCAAAATTCAAACGTATATAACAATATGTTTAACATAAATTGAATGATTATGCAAGATTATCCAAGAAGAGATTTTTTAAAGCATTGTGGGATTGGTTTAGGAGTTGTTATGACATCAAATTTATGGTTAAATGAACTACTTGCTAATCCTACAAAGGCAGTAGGGGAGACCCTTCTTTCGAATTACTTCGGTTTTACAAAAGAGCAGCTTAAAAAATTGCTCGAAATTGGCTTATCCAGAGGTGGCGAATTCGCTGAATTATACTTTGAATACCGTATTTCTAACAACCTGACTTACGAAGAAGATATTGTGAAATCTGCTTCCGAAAATATTATGCTTGGTGTTGGAACACGTGTTATCAAAGGGAATAAATTCGGCTATGGTTACACAAGCGACCTAAGCTTCGATAAAATTAAAGAAGCATTCCTCGCTGCTGCAGCGATTGCTGATTCCTCTAATGGTAACAAAGTTGCAAATCTCAACGAAAAGAAAGTTCCAAATCAATTTTATTCAATGCAGCAACCCGTTAGTCTTGCTTCGTTGGAACCTAAAATTGATTTGATTCGCCGTGGTTATCATTCTGCAAAAGCTTACGATTCTAAAATCACTCGTGTTACTTCATCAATCGCTGACGAAATGCAGTATATCCTGATTGTAAACAGCGAAGGCTTGATTGTTTCTGATGTCCGTCCTCAGGTTCGCCTCGTAGTCAGTGCAACAGCAGAAGATGGTAACGTAAGAAACACAGGTCGTGGAAATGCAGGCGGTCGTGTAGGACTTGATTTCTACGAAAAAATCATAACTCCCGAGCAAATTGGTTATCAGGCGGCAGAAGAAGCAGTAATTCTACTGAAAGCAAAAGATGCTCCTCCTGGTGAAATGCAGGTTGTTCTCAGCAAAGATGAATCAGGTGTTATGATTCACGAAGCGGTTGGGCACCCTCTCGAAGCCGATGGTGCCTGGAAAAAAACTTCGATAATGTGGGATAAATTAGGGCAATTAGTTGCTAATCCTATCGTTACAATTTATGATGATGCTACCATAAAAGACCTTCGTGGAACCCTCAATATTGATGATGAAGGTGTTGTTTGCGATAACGTGATGTTAATTGAGAAAGGAAAATTAGTCGGCTTCTTAAACGATAAACTTTCTGCAAAAATACTCAATCACAAAGAAAACGGTCACGGGCGTCGCCAATCTTATATGCATCCACCTATCCCAAGAATGAACAATACTGTTCTTGCAAAAGGCGATACTCCACCCGAAGAAATCATTCAAAGCGTTAAGAAAGGATTTTATGCCGTTACTTATCAGGGTGGTATGGTATCAGGCACAGGTAAATTTACTTTTTCTGTAAATTTAGGGTATATGATTGAAAATGGCCGCCTCACCTATCCTGTTAAAAATGCCACTTTGATTGGAACAAATATTGATATTTTAAAGGAAATTGATATGGTCGGCAATGATATGGGATTTTTCCTTGGCACTTGCGGAAAGGACGGACAATCTGTTCCTGTTACTTGTGGAACTCCAACATTAAGAATTAACAGAATGACAGTAGGAGGTGTAGCATAATGAAAACTGATTATAAAAAACTCGCCGAGCAAATAGTCGAAAAATCAATAAAAAAAGGTGCTACCGAAGCGCAATGTAGCATCTACGACGGAGTGCGTTTCTCTGTTGATGTGCGCGAAGGAGAAGTTGAACAGCTCATTTCTGCTGGTTCCACTTCGCTTTCTTTGAAAATTATCGTCGATAATAAAGTAGCAACTGCATCTACTTCTGACTTATCTTCAAAAACTATCGATGATTTAATTGAAAACTCTATCAAGAAAGCTAAATACTTGTCGAAAGATGAATTCGCAGCACTTCCCGATTTAGAAAAAATTGATTTCAATATCGAAAGTTTGAAATTATATGATGATTCTGCTGAAAAAGTATCTCCATCAGAAAAAACAAAACTTGCAATTGAATTAGAAAAAATCTGTACTTCAAACAAGCAAATCACGCGTTCAACCGGCGCCGGTTTTAGTAATTCTTATGGAACTACTTATCTTGCAAATAGCAAAGGTTTTTCTAATTCATATAAAAGTTCCAGCTGCTACGTCGGTGTTGGTCTGCAAGCAGGCGAGGGAGACAATTTATACGAAGATGGCTATTATGATTCCTCTCGTTCATTCAAACAACTATTGCCCATTGACGAAATTGCCAAAAAAGCAATTGAACGAACAACAAGAATGATAGGTGCAAGAAAAATCCATACTCAAAATGTACCTGTTGTCTTGGAACCTGAAATGTCTGCTCAGATGCTTCTTGGCTTCCTTGTAGAATGTTTATCAGGTTCTAATATCTATATGAAGCGAAGCTTTCTTGCAGGTAAAATCGGCGAAACAATTTCCAGCAATTTGGTTACTCTTATTGACGATCCTCTTATCCCTGGTGGAAGAGGAAGCGTTCCATTCGACCGTGACGGAGTTCCTGCTCGTAGAAAATCTATCATCGAGAATGGCGTTTTGAAATCTTACTTTTTAGATAATTACTCTGCTAAAAAATTAGGTGTGAAGCCTAATGGTCCCGGTCCAACAAATTTAACTCTATTACCTGGAACAAAATCGCAGCAGGAAATAATTCGTTCTGTGGATAAAGGTTTGTTGCTCTGTTCAACAATTGGTCAGGGAACTGTTCCAACTTCAGGCGACTTATCCAAAGGTGCTTATGGTATCTGGATAGAGAATGGTCAGCTCACTTATCCCGTAAATGAAATTACAATTTCCGGTAATTTAGGTACAATTCTTAAAAATATTGCAATGATTGGCAACGACCCCGATCCACGCTCCTCTTTCTCAGCTCCTACTTTACTAATTAGTGAAATGACAATCTCCGGCATCTAAATGAGAAATAACTGTTTCCAATAATTCTGTCTATGACCTTCGGAAGGGTTCAAACCTTCCGAAGGTTTTACATATTAATTGTGATGATTAATCGCGTCATATCTCAAAAAGTAAAGAAATAATAAAGGCTGGCCTTTTTTAGGACAGCCTATTTTTCAGATATACGATACTTTATTATTTGTTTCTTAATGGATTAAAAGTGTGAATAGAATGATACGGCTCCTGTTGTGGAGTTGGAGAAATATCCTGTCCGAAATTGAATAAATCAGGCGAATATTTATTTTTCAACTTATCTTGTAATGCAATAAGTCCTTTTATAACTGCTTCGGGACGTGGTGGGCAACCTGAAACATAAATATCAACAGGGAGAAACTGATCGATGCCTTGTACAACTGAATATGAACGAAACATTCCACCTGTTGACGCACAAACACCCATAGACATCACCCATTTTGGGTCAGGCATCTGGTCGTAGATCTTTCGAACAACCCACGCCATTTTGTAGGTAACTGTTCCCGCAACAATAAGAAAATCTGATTGACGTGGCGTCATACGAAAAACCTCAGACCCAAACCGAGCTACATCGAAGCGAGACGAAGCAAAAGCCATCATCTCAATAGCACAACAAGAAATTCCCAGTGGCATTGGCCACAGCGAATTCTTTTGTGCCCATTTAATTACTTCACCAACGGTTGTAGTTAAAAAACCATCGCGTCCCAATATATTTTCTAATCCCATTCGAAGCCTCCTTTTTTGAGTTCATAAAAATAACCTGCAAGCAGAACTACAATGAAAATCATCATCGCAATGAAAGCACCTATACCTAATTCACTCAATTGCACAGCCCAGGGATACATAAACACAACTTCCACATCAAAAACGATAAAACTTACTGCCACCATATAAAATTTAACTGAAAAGCGTTCTCTTGCAGTTCCATAAGGCAACATACCGCTTTCATAAGTTGTTCCTTTTCCATAAGTGGTGCGTCTTGCTCCCAGCCATTCAGAAAGTAACATAAAAGCCAAAGCAACAATAAATCCAAATACAATCATCAAAATCAGCGGTATATATTCAATAGGCATAACTATTCCCCAAATATTCAAAAAACATAATATTTAACGTATCAAAAATATTAATATTTTTAAATAAAAAAGGCTGTTCAGCGAACAGCCCGTTGATTGGGAGGGAGTTATCCTTTTCAGGAATTAGCGTTTCAGCTGATTTACCTCAGCCAAAAGTGTATCACTCACAGTTATAGTTCTCGATGCAGCTTCAAATGCTCTTTGCGTTGTAATCAATCGAGTAAATTCAACTGTCATATCAACGTTAGATTGCTCCAACGAATACCCAATTATTGATGTTGAGCTGAAAATATCATTTGCTGTCCCAATTATTGGGTCCCCACTATTTGGAGAAACTGAAAAGAAGTTATCCCCCGTGCGAACAAGTCCTTCTTGATTAGTAAATCTTGCTAAAAGCACCTGTCCGAGCAGTTCTGTTTTCCCATTAGTGAATGAACCCCAAATTTTGCCGTCTCGCCCTACCGAGAGTGTCAGTAAATCGCCAGAAGTGTATCCATCTTGCGTTTTGAAAGATGCAGTATTTGCTCCTGCAAATTGAGTAATACCACTCATTAGATTATTCGGGTCAGCAAGTTGTATTGTCATTGCTGTTGGAGTAGTAGCAAATACGTTATTACCAATTGCGGTATTTAAATCAGCATAGTTAATCAGAACGTTTGTAGGCGTGTTAAGTGTTCCATCAGCATTAAATTGAATAGTTGTGGCATTTGTGTTTACAGCCTGACCATCAATTGTTGCGGCCAGAGCATATTCATTTGGATTTGCCGTTTTTGTAAATGTAAATGTTAAATTATGCACTCCACCGATATTATCATATACGTTAATACTTGTGCTTCGAGTATCGCCCGTAGCCATCCCTGCGTTCAAGTTCCCAAAAAAGCTTATATTTTGAGTTTGGCGTGGGGGAGAAGTAATATCTGGTGGAATTACTAAATTATTCTTTGTAGCACTTAATCGGTTACTTCCATCAGCGTTTTTGATAATTACTCCATTTGTTGTTTTATCAACGTTATACCCTTGTAGAAAAGCACCAGTGGCTGTATCTATTAAGTTTCCATCTCTATCCTGTGAAATATTCCCAGCTCTTGAATATAGTTCTCTTCCATTCATATTGTAAATGAAAAACCCATCGCCTTGAACTGCCATATCAAGTGCTCTTTCAGAAGATTCAATTACACCTTGTGCCATATTTTGAGTTATACTTGATAAGCGAACTCCATTCCCAAATTGATGTGGATTCAATCCTCCATTCCCACGGCTTCCTTGAACGTTCGGAGCTACTCCATGAGTATAAACTTGATAAAACTGGTCACTGAAATTTGCACGATTGGATTTATATCCTATGGTATTTGCATTTGCAAGATTATTAGATATAACATCCATTCTTTGTTGGTGCGCACGCAATGAACTTGCACCAGTTGCCAATGAACGAGAAAGACCCATAAAAAACCCTCCTTGGTTATTAATTTGTCCATAAAATTCTGCGATTTTCTCGGTCATTCAAAAATCGCTGGGGTCTCCTTGCTGCGAAGCTTGGTCCAACCCCTTTTGATTAAGCAAAAACTGCTGAATCAATATTTGTTATTACGTTATCATCCATTTGTCCCTTTTGCATCATTGTAACAACAGTTCTATTCTGAACGCTGACAATGAATGCTTTGTCGTCAAGCATAATTAATGAATCCCTTGCGCCTTTAGCAGCGGCTTTATCTACTGCATTTTCTAATCTCACTATCTCGCTTGCGGTAATATCTATATTTTTACTTATCAGACGAGATTTTGCGTGTCCCGAAAATTTAAGATTACTTATCTCATTTTCTAATAACTCTTCAAATAGGGACTTTGTTTTTACAGTAGGTTTTGCCGCAGGACTACGAAGGGCATCAACGCCTCCTATCGGTACAAATGGAAGATTCACTCCCTCAAGTTCTGCCATTGCAAAACTCCATTATTATTTCAAAGAACTTTAGCTTGCAGTAATATCGAGCACTTTCCCAAGCGATACTTCGCTTCCAGAAATAACTAATACTGTTGAATCTCCCTTGAAACGTACAGCGTCGATTTTCCCTTCTATAAAAGTATCAGCCGAGAATGTTGTAGTTCCGTCGTTCGATAATTGAACTTCGTAGGTGTATTTTCCTGTTGGAATTGCATTTCCATTATTATCAGTTCCATCGAAAACGTACTTGTGATTTCCTGTTGTAAGTTCGTTAGAATTCAGATTGATTCTTCTCACAACTGCACCGTTTGCGTCTCGTATAATTAAAGTCCCTGATTTAGCGTTCGATGATACTCCAAAACCTAAATTGACCTTGTTTTCTCCATCGTAAGTGAATTCATTAGTCAATGCTCTTGCAGTTTTGCCAAGCATACCTGGTAGAGCCGAATTTGTAATCGTTTCTGCAAGTGTTTTGTTTAAATTCGCCGTTTCTTCAATCATTGAGCGTATGTCTATAAGCTGCTCAAGTTGAGAAAATTGTGCCAGCTGAGCCGCAAATTCTTGATTGTCGTAAGGTTTCATAGGATTCTGATTCTTCATCTGAAACGTCAGAAGCTTCAGAAAGTCGTCCTTACTTACAATGTTTTTTTTCGAACTCAGCTTTTGAGCTGATGTTTCCGTATTTGTTACGGAATTAATTGAATCTGCCATTGAAACCTCCTGTTTCTGCTAAACGTATTTTTCGATTATCTTTTTCATCCATAATCGAAAAATATCGTTAGCTTCCTCCTGATTTATTTCATTATTGTTTTCAGTTTTCAAAAACGAATTCAAAAATTCTCTTTCTTCTTTTTTGTTCTTTTGCTGCTCGGTGTTGTTTCCCAAATTCCTTTCTTCATAATTTTCGTCTGTAATATCTATTTTCCCCGTTGTAATGCCGTGTTCAGATAGTTTTTCTTTAAGTACGCTTATTTGTTTTTCAATTGCTTCTACTGTCTCCTTCGAACGAGCTTTTATTTTGATTTCTGCAACATCATTTTTCATTAATACATCAACAATTACTGTACCAAGCCACTGTGGTTCTAATATTAGCTTCGCAGTTGCTTGATTCTCGCCACGTATATTCCCTATAAAACCGCCAACATTTTTTCCAAAATTCTCTATTTTCACATTGCTAAATGTATAATTTTCAATGCTTTGCTCAAATATTTCGCTGAAATGTTGAATGTTAGGATTTGAAATATTATTCATTAGAGAGCTGTTTAATATTGGACTTCTAAATGATAGATGCTGATTTGTATTAGGGTTCTGGTTAAAACTATTCTCATTCTGGTCAAAAATATCCAATACATTATCTGTATTACTTATTTCTACTGTATTATTATTTGAATTGATTTCTTTGCTATCACTTTTATCATTTAATTTTGATATGTTTTGCGATAAATTTTCTCTCAAAGGCATATTTTTCAATTCTAAATTTTTAATTATCCTGTCATTGTCTATTTCTAATACTTCTTTCGTCAATTTTTGTTGAATAATATTCACTTGGTTATCATTAAGAACAATTTTTTCTTCGGAACTTCCAATGTGTTCGAAAAATTTCGTTATCGCTAATTTATTATTGAATGATATCGAAGAATTTCCCAATTCGTTAAAGTTTTTCAACAGTTTTATAGTATCATTAAGCAAATCACCATTATTCGTATATTCTCTAATACTTATCAATTGTTTGAATGCGTCCTGAAAAGCAACTTTAAGTTGAGTTCCATATTTTTTGTCCAACGCAGCAAATATCCCTTCGAAATAATTGTAAGCTTTTCTTTGGTCGATATTCAATTTGCCTTCTTTAATTTGAATGATGAAATTATTAATTTGTTCGGCGAACTTATCTAAATTACCTATAATAAATTGAAAGTTTTGTTTTGTTATATCTTCATAATGCTCAAAAATATTTGTTTCATCTGAACGCTTCTCAATAATTTCTTTAATGGTAGGATTTTCTAAAAGTTCATTTTGTGTCTGCTGCAGTAATTCATTAAAGACATTTGTCTTTTCATTTTGAGGGGATTGAGACATTAAATTCCCAAATCCTAACTCGGAATGAGTTACTTCCATTGTTCTCATAGTTGCATCCTTGCAATAATATTTTATTGTCCTATTCCCAGCAATAGAATTGCTGCGGCGTTTTCAGGTTTCATTGCTTCAATAATTTTGCCAGCTTTTTTTCTGTTCATCATTTTTAATATTTTTGCTGCATCTCTTTCGTCTAAACGTTCCAAAATTGCTGCCACTTCTTGTGGTCTTGAATTTTCGTAAATTTTTGCGAATTGTTCAAAATTTATTCTTGCACTTGAATCTATTCTTTGCTCCAACATCTGCTGATAATTCTCTATTCTTTTTTGTGCAAGCTCATACTTTTCTGTAAGTTTTTTTATCTCAATAGCTTTCTTATTTATGCTATCTTGCAACTCTTTTGCGTTTTGAACAGATTTTTCGGCGATTGAATTTGCTCGCTTAACAGAATCTTGATGAAAACGAATAGTCTCTGCAATACTTTTCAATGAATCTCTTAAATATTTCTCAATTCGTAATAATGAATCAATTTTAATTGAAAATTCATTTTTTTTCACCACTTCATTCTCAAAAATAGCCAATTGTTTTTTTGATATTTGAACAGTTGGCTCAATATAGACAGGTTTCAGGGGTTTAATAATTTTCTTTGGTTTCTCTACTTTCTGCACTTTCGCTGTGTCTTTTGTGTCCTTCATACCAAGCAAATCGGGTCTGTATTTTATCACACCAATAAGTCCACCCATCAATAATGCTAATACTGATGATACAATTATTATCCCTATGAGAAGTTGTTTCCAGGTCACTTTTCTTTCCTGATAAATCCCATAATTGCTACTTCATCTATAAAATTGCTCTCTTCTTTTTGAATTTCTTCCTTATATTCTTCAAATTTCTTTTCTTTCAATTTTTCCAGTATCATCTCATCTTTTTTAGCTTCGATATATTTATTTTGTCGAAGCTTTTCTATTTCAAGCAACTGATTTTTATCTTGCGTATGTTTTTCTATTTCTTTTTCAACAAACGATTTATGAGCAATTCTTGCTTGAATATCCGATACTTTTCCACTTGTGTATTTTGTCGAAATAAGATTTTGCTTGTATTCTGCTTTTTCAGCAATTATTTGTTCCTTGCGGAAGCGAAGTCGCAATATTTTTGCAAGTTCCTCTTTCGCCTGATCTGTTCTAAATGCTCGCAAATTAAGTAGCGGTTCGAGCCTGTATGTGAATTTCTTAGCCATCGCTAAATTTTGCTGATTTCAATTACTTTGTTAATGATTTCATCATAACTATATCGCTCATTTATTTCTTGTTTCAAAAAAGAATTGATAACTTCAATTCTTTCAATTGCTTTATCTATTTGTGGATTACTTCCTTTTTGATATGCTCCGACATTTATCAAATCTTCAGCACTTCTATAAACCGCAATTAATTCTTGTATTTTCTTTGCTGCATCAAGATGTTCTCTCGATACAACATCGCTTCGGCAGCGGCTAATGCTTTCAAGAACGTCAATTGCTGGATAGTGAGCAAGAGAAGCCAATTTCCTCGATAACACAATGTGTCCGTCCAAAATACCCCTTGTAGTATCTGCAATTGGTTCATTCATATCGTCGCCTTCAACTAATACAGTATATATTCCTGTTATCGTTCCCTTATCAGAAGTTCCAGCACGTTCTAACGTCTTTTGTAAAATTGTGAATACTGATGGTGTATATCCACGAGTTGTAGGTGGTTCTCCAATCGATAGCCCCACTTCTCGTTGAGCCATAGCCAATCGAGTCGCTGAATCCATCATCAACATTACATCCAAGCCTTTATCGCGAAAATATTCAGCTATTGTGGTGGCTGTTAGTGCAGCTTTTACTCGTATCAGTGGGGGCACATCACTTGTTGCAACAACAACAATTGACCTGTCGAGGCCCTCTTGCTTTAAGTCCTTTTCTATAAACTCGCGAACTTCTCTTCCGCGTTCGCCAATTAACGCAATAACATTAATATCTGCTGATGTGTTTCGTGCAATTGTTCCTATTAATGTAGATTTTCCAACACCCGAACCAGCAAAAATACCAACGCGCTGCCCTTTTGCTAATGTAAGTAGCCCATCAACTGCTTTTATCCCCGTTGCAACATTTTCTGAAATCCTTTTTCTAAATAATGGGTTTGGAGGAACTGAGTATATTGACCTCTTTTCTTCAATTAATAAATCTCCTTTCCCATCGAGTGGTCGACCCAAACCATCTAAAACTCTTCCTAATAATTTATCTCCAACTCCAACTGACAAAGATTTCCCCGTTGCAACAATATCAGTTGATGGTTCAATATCGTTAGTTTCACCAAGTACCATTGAAAGAATTCTATCATCTCGAAATCCGACAATTTCGGCTAATGCGATTAATTCGCCATATTTATTCCGTAATTCACATATTTCTCCAATTGGTGCTTTCGGTCCTTCGCTTTCGAGAACAAGTCCAACAACTTTTTTAACTTTTCCACGCCGAACTAATAGCGGCGTTTGCTTAATTGTTGGTTTAAAATACCGCTCTATGTTAATTGCTTGGTACATTAGTTTCGTCTTCGTTGTTATTTAATTCGCTATTTTCCTCTTGAATTTCTTTGTTTTCAGGCATAATAGTGTCAAGAATATCGGGGTAACTTTCTTTTAGTGTTGATTCAAGGTCTAATTTAATTTGTTCTTTTGCTTCAATCAATGCGTTTTGCAGTTTTTTCAATTGCTCGTTTATTCTTCCATCAATAATTCCTGCGCTTGTATGCAGGACGCAATCACCTTGTTCCAAATTAGCTGATGTAACAATTTCTATTTTATTATCCAGCATACTGAATATTTTTGAATTAACTTTTTGTAATACTTCGAAGTCGTCTTGATTTAATTCGATTTTGAATATTTCTTCATCTTTGACTTCATTAAATACTTTATTTATCTGCTCAATGACTAAATTTTCGCTTTCTACTGATGCAAAACCAATAATTTTTCTTGCGATTTCGACTGACAAGTTTATCAAAGCTTCATTGAATTTTCTTTGTTCTTGCAGAAAAGCTTTCTTCAATTCGAAAGCAATTTTATCAAAGCGTTTTATCCACTGAGTGTGAATTTGTATCTCACTTTGATATATTGCCCTTGCAGAATCTTGTCCATCGGAAAAACCTCTATCGTAAGCTGCTTGTATTTCTTTTGCAGCTTCATCAATTGGGATACTTTCATCCGGGACGCGGCGTAAATCTATTTCTATTGGCTCGTTGGAATCCGAAATAGTGTAGGTTTCAGTAAAATAGGTTACTTTTGGTTGAGGTTCGGGTTCTGGTTCTTCAATGATTTCCTCAACCTCAGGTATATCTTCTTCAATAGGTTTTGATTTTACTAAACTCTCAAGCTCTAATAGCTTCCGCTCGAATTCTCTGCGAATTATCTCTTCGCTTTTGATTATTTTAACTTTTTGTTTGTTTCTTGGTATTTTGAGAATAATCTTGTTCATTTCATTCCTTTTTTATACGAATATATCTTCTTTGCCACGACCACCGATAGCAATTTCTTCTTGTTCTTCAAGTTTTTTGATTATATCAACAATTCGCATCTGTGCTGCTTCAACTTCTTTCAGTTTAACTGGTCCCATAAATTCAAGTTCTTCTTTGACAACTGCCGCAGCACGTTCGGACATATTCTTGAATATCTTTGAACGAATTTTTTCGTCTGAAACCTTCAAAGCAAGCGCTAAATCGCGTTTATCAACATCACGGAGAATCCTCTGAATACCTTTATCATCAATAAGAACAATATCTTCGAACAAGAACATTTTACGTTTGATTTCCAGTGCCATATTATAATCTTTTTCTTCAATGCTTTCTAATAATTGTTTAGCGACAGCATTATTGCACTTATTAAGAATATTAGCAACAAGTTGAACACCACCAGCTTGCGCTAAATTCTGTGAAAGAGTTGCTTCTGCAATTTGGTCTACAACGTGCTCTATTTCTGTTACTAATTGTGGCGATACTTTGCCAATTGTCGCCATACGGAAAACAGTTTCAGAACGTAAATCATCTTTAAATTCGTTGAGCACATCTGCGGCTTGGTCAGGTGGGAGGTGCGACAATATCAACGCAATTGTTTGTGGATGTTCTTTGGATAAAAACGAAGCAAGCTGCTGTGGGTCTGACTTTTTCAAAATAGAAAAACCTCTAACAGTTGTGAGAACTCTAATTTTTTCTATAATTTCGCGTGCCTTGTCCAAGCCGTAACTTTTCTCAAGTAGCATTTGAGCATAATCAATTCCACCTTCTACCATATATGATGAAGCCGTCATCAATTGATAAAATTCCTCAATGACATCTTCAACTACGTGTGGAGGAAGTTCTCTTAAATTTGTTATCTCAACAGCAATTTGCTCAACATCCTTAATATCAAGTTCTTTAAATACTTTTGCAGCTACTTCAACATCCATCGACATTAGCAGTACAGCTGCCTTCTGCTTCCCTGTTAAATCTGATGCTGTAAGTCTTTTCTTTGCCATTATTTATACCTATTTACCTAATGAATACACTTACTATTATTCAACGAACAAACAAATTAATTATGATTTGGGTGATTTTGGTGTTTCAAAATCTTGTTGTAAAAATATCTTAATCAATTTCACAGCATTTTCTGTTTGCTCATCTAAAAATGTTTCTACCTTTTCTTTAATCTCTATTTTCAACATATCCTCTTCGGTCAATTCTTGCGGTTCAACATCTAATGCAGATTTTGCCAATGCTTCGAGCTCTTGCATATCTGTTTCTTCTTCAAGCTGTTGAGGTTCTTCTTCACGAATTTCTCCTTCTAACAGTACTTGCTCAGGTAATTCTGCTGGAAGCAACAATAGATCCTCTTCATCTAATTTCAAATCTTCTAACTGTTCTTCTGGTTCCTCTTCTTCTTCCTCGATGGATACTTCCTCTTTTGCTAACAATTTCGGATTAGGCAATCCTAATGCAATTCGTAACCTATCTTTCACAAATTTCGACTGAATTAACACAAACATCAACATAATTGTAATTAATATGGCTGCAATTAAAGCTATTAGTTTGATAATTTCTTTATCTTTGTACCATACAACCGGCTGTTGTTCTTCGATTTCTTGTTCGAGCAACGATGTATCAAAAGGAACATTTAAGACTGAAATCTGGTCATTTCTACTTGGGTCGTAACCAACTGCGTTTTTAATTGCAAGCGTTAATTGGTCTATTTCTTCCTGTTTTCTTGGAGTATATTCTATCTTTTTTACTCCATTCTCATCTACAATTTTCGTTAAACCATTAATTATTGCTGAAACTGTTAGCCTTTTAATATTTCCTGTGCTTTCAACAATATGAGATACTGTTTTGGATATTTCATAATTTTGAATAACATTAGAAGCATTCTTTGCTTGGCTTACCGTTGGATAACTCAGTGAATCAGTGCTTTCTGATACTTCCTGAATGTTTTGTTCGCTACGAATTACCTGACGTTCAGGGTCGAAGTCTGTAATTGTTTTTTCAACTTGTGTGAAATCAATCTCAGCATTCACTCTAACTTTCGAGTTTTCCGCTCCAAGCACTCCATCAAGAAGCGATTGCACTTTTTCTGCGTAGTGCTGTTCAACCTGACGCTGTATATCGTGCTGTGTTTGAGTAAGCCCTGTAACAGTGGAATTGTCCAATGGTGGTTCAGACAAAATTTTGCCTCTACCATCTACTACTGTTACTTTATCAATTGTAAGTCCCTCGACGCTACTTGCAACAAGATTTTGTATACCTTCAATGCTTATTTTGCTCAAACTTCTACCGCTTTTCAAGTGAATAATTACTGATGCACTTGGTGGTTTCTCATCTTTTTTGAATAAAGTCTTTTCGGGAATTACCAAATGCACACGAACTTTTTTTATTTCGTCCATTGTTCCAATTGTTCGAGCAAGTTCGCCTTCCAATGCTCTGCGATAATTTAATTTTTGCACAAATTCGCTCATCCCAAGGTTGGTTTCGTCGAAAAGTTCATAACCAACTATGCTTTCAGATGGAAGTCCTTCTCCTGCTAACTGTATTCGAGTATCATATAGTTGAGTCTTCTCAACCAATATCGTATTTCCATTGTCTCCAAGTTGATACTTCACTCCTTTGGCTTTAAGGCTTTCTACAATTTTGGCAGCATCGGATGGTTCTAAATTGCTATATAGCACTCCCATTTCAACGGGTTTGCTACTGGACAATATTAGAACAGCACCTAATATCAATCCTGCAATTACACCACCAATTATCAATTTTTGAACTAATGATAATCGTTTATAAAATGTTTTTACTTGCTCTGTGAATGTATTTTCAGCCATAATTTACCTTGTTTGTATTTGTTCACGAAATCATTTTTGGCTAATATTCTCCTCCATTTTATACCTGCATTCTTAATACTTCTCGGTATAAATCAAGTCCTTTGTTTCTCAATTCCATTAGTAATTGAAATGATGTTCGTGCTTTTTGAGCGGTTATCATCACATCGTGAATATCCACAGGTTCGCCTTTTATCAACTTTTCTGTCTGCTCTGCTGAACTAATTTGCATCTTATTTACATCATCAATCAATTGCTTGACAGTATCAGCAAAAGTTACATCTTTTGGAGTAGTCGCACTTTCCCCAAATTTCTGCTGAACTAATGGAAGATACCTTCTCGATGGGTCTGTTTCATTGATAATCATTGTGAACTCCTTTCAAATTGTTTCCTAAAAATCATCTTATTTATATCAATAACTATTCCAAATGATGTTTCCTTGTAAATGTGGCTAATTTTGTTCAATTCTCATTTGATTAGAATTAAATTAGTCCTATTTTTAATATTACTGTTTTTTTGTTAAATTTATTGTATTAAATGTCGAGAATATCGTTATGGTATATTTCTATAAGATAATACTGTTTTCTTTATTAGGAATTTGTGTTGTATTTATAAATACTAATAGTTTATCTGCAAATTTTGTAGAAAACAACGGTCAATTTCCTGAAAATGTTCGTTTTCTCTTTCAAGCGAAGGATGCAAACGTTTGGATTAACGATAGTGAAATATTATTCGATTACTTCAACGAGAATAAATTTAGTCGCTCTACCTTGAAGCTAAGTTTTTCCAAAGCCAATAATTTCAATGTAAAGCCCGCTTCTCAGAACAATCGTATATTCAATCGTTTCACTAATTCTAAACATTTTTCATCAAAAGTTTACGATACTTTAATTGTTCGTAATCTCTATAATAATATCGATTTATTTCTTTACTCAAAAAATGGGTATTTTGCTTATGATTTTCTTTTGTACCCAGGTGCTAATCCCAACGAGATAAAAATCATCGTTGATGGTGCCGATTCTGTCCTAACTGATAATCAGCAAATCTCTTTTATTTCATCTAATCTTGTGCAGCATCATTCTAACTTAAATGTATATTCAGAAGAAAGCAGAATACACATTCCGTCTTCATTCACCTTCGATGGAGCAATTTCATTTTCACTGAATAATTACGACAGTTCTCAAACAATTAGAATAGACCCCGTTGTCTATTCTACTTATTTTGGGGGAAGCTCATTCGATTATTTGCGAGGTATTGCAAAGGATTCGTCCGGTAATATCATTATTGTCGGACGAACCCGTTCGGCTGACTATCCAACAAAAATTGGAAGCTACGACACTACTTTTTCCGACCTATTTGCTGATTTTTATGATGCGGTGGTTACAAAATTTACACCTGACGGGAAAAATATTCTGTTCTCGACGTTTTTAGGTGGTATGGGAAACGACCAAGCCGAAGCTGTTGCAGTTGATAAGTTCGGAAATATTTATATTACTGGCTATACTTTATCTTTGCGTTCATTCCCATTTACTTCCAACGCACTTGACACTTTCGATATAGGTGGTATTGACGGTTTCCTCTCTGTATTAAATCCTCAGGGCGATTCGCTACTTTATTCAACTCTTTTCGGTGGAACAAGCGATGATTTCCCTCAATCCATTGCAATAGACAATAATCGTAATGTTTATATCGCCGGTTACACTAAATCAAGAAATTTCCGTATAACTACTGGTGCTTTCGATACTACATTCAACAGCAATGGTACTGATATTTTCAACGACGCTTTCTCAATGAAGTTTTCCAGCAATTTCAATTTACTTTATTCTACTTATATCGGTGGTTCGGGTGATGATTTCGGTCAATCTATTGCTGTTGATGCCTCAGGTAATGCAGTTATTGCTGGAATAACTCGAAGTTCGGATTTCCCAACATCTTCGTTCGGTTTTCAGAAGATTATTGCTGATTCTGTCCCTTCGTCAAGTACGGGAGATGGCTTCATTTTTAAACTTAATTCAAGCGGTTCAGATAAATTCTTTGGAACATATTTTGGCGGTTCTGGACGTGATGCAATCTATTCTGTTGCACTCGATGAAAACGCAAATATTTATTTTGCAGGTTATACCGAATCGGAAAATTTACCTGTTTCTACAAATGCTTTCCAGAATACATACAACAATATCAATTCAGGCTTTATCGCTGGTGATGCTTTCATTGGGAAGCTCAAATTCAGTGGCGATTCACTCCATTTTAGTACATATTTTGGTGGTTCCGGAAGCGAACGCATTGCAGCAATTGCTATTGATAATTATGGTTTCCCGGTAGTAGCAGGATTTACAACTTCACGAGATTTGCCAACTACACCAATGGCTTTTCAAAATAATTACTCAGATAGCACAGATGCCTTTGTTGCACGCCTAACACCAAATTTAAATGGTTGCCCATACATTAGCTACCTTGGAGGAAAACGCAACGATATTGCTAATTCTGTCCTTCCATCTGATAGTGCATATATATGGATTGCAGGATTTACTAATTCTAACGATTTCCCCGTTTCGGATGATGCGTTATTCAATTCTGCATTTGATAATTTGAGTGATATGTTTTTAACAAAACTATTTGCTAACTATATAGGGCTCGACTTCGAAAAAAGTTTGGGTTCGAGAATTATTAATGTTTGCTCGGACGATAGCGTTTTTGTTGGCGCAAAAGCCACTGGTGGAATTGGCGAAATTTCTTATCTCTGGCTGCCCGTTGATGGAGTTGCGGACCCCGATTCTTGCTATACCTTTATAAAACCAGTTGATTCATCTACATACTACCTTATGGCAAAAGATGAAATGGGAAATTTTGCGGTAGATTCTCTGCATATTATTCTGCATTCTAAACCGAGTTTGTCTCTTGCGGGGTCATTTGTAGTTCTTTCCAATTCGACGGAAGAATACATTCTTACATCCGATTATCAAGGTTTCGCCGATTGGTATGTATCAAATGGAAAAATTTTAGAGAAAACCAATGCAAAATTGAAAGTTAAATGGGCTGATACAACTGCGATTGGTTCAGTAAAAGTTGTTTTCACTTCAATATTTGGATGTGTTGATTCCCTCTTTGTATCCGTAAGAATTGGGAATATACCTAAACCCCGAATTAAACCTATCGGTAAATTCCCCCCTTGCTTCGGCGATACACTATTATTAGATGCCGGGGCAGGATATGCCGCTTATCTCTGGTCTACGGGCGATACAACCCGAACAATTGCAGTCACTCAAAATGGAAAATATGCAGTAAAAGTTGTTGATTCGCTTGGTTTTATTGCCGTATCTGATACAATGAATGTTTATTTTATGACCTACCCTAAACCTATCATCAATGGATTAAGCATTGTAAAACCCGGAATGTCTTACGAATATATCGTTGAAGGTTCGCCCGGAAGCACATTCAATTGGATAATTCAGGGTGGTACAATTCTTTCGGGTCAGGGTAACGACACAATTACAGTGCGATGGAATAATACGCCAAATAGCTCACTTCTTGTGGAAGAAACTACTCGCGAAGGATGTGTGGTTTTATCTGATTTGTTCGATATAGATATTAGCGGCATATTCAAGCCAAAAATTAGGGTGCTTGGTTCGACAACAATTTGCGATGGCGATTCTGTTCTTCTTGATGCGGGCTATGGATTTTCCTACTACTTGTGGAACAATGGTAGCAATAAACGTTTTATTTTTGTTTCTACAGCTGATACTTTCTTCTGCTACGTTCGCGATAGTTATGGTTTTGAGGGATATACCGATACTGTTAGAACAACTGTTATTGAAAGACCGCCCAAGCCCGAAGTTAGTGTTTTTGGTAATCGATTTACCTGTTTAATTGATTCTTTGCCAATTCAATGGTATTTTAATGACCAGGTTATTCCAAACGCAAATGGAACTTTGTATATTGCTGATATTCCAGGTCTCTATAAAGTCTGTGTCCGTGGATATAATGGTTGCACAAATTGCTCAGATGTAATTTCTTATCTTGTTACAGTAGAAGAACCTAACTTTAATGTTTTGTTATACCCAAATCCCTGTGATAATGTATTATATATAGATTTAGGCATTAATTCTCCAATACACTCAAAAATAAGTATTTATAATCTAATCCTTGAAAATATTTTTGTTCAGGAATTTGTTAATAATTCAATATTGCAAATAGATGTTTCCTATTTTCCCGCAGGTGTCTATTTGCTTGTTGTCGAAAATAATTTCGATGTCAAACGATTGCTGTTTCTGAAAAAATAATTGAAACTTTTGTTTCAGATATACGTATTAAGACAAAACATCGAAAATGGAATATGAATTTATTAAGCAATATTAGCAAGCCGATTTATCTAACGTTAGTTGCAATTTTAATATTTTTGCGTGTTTCAGTTGATACGATTTTTTACTTTATTTTGCCACAAGATAGTTTCATTTTCTCTTACTGGACTTTTTTTTCCTCTATTCTTATTTTATCTGCTTTCATCTATTACTTTTTTTCTGAACAATTTCAAAAAACAAACATTGACCTTCCTAATGAAAAGTTTGTATTTGATTTCACTCGTATTTTTTATTTGCAGTTGTTCGTATATTTATTGATTATTTTTCTACCGAATAATGACAAAATTTATAGCTTCGAACTGCCATATTTCAATTTTCTAATCTCAGATATTTCAACTATTTTCTTTGCTCTGGCGACAATTTATTTAGCCTGGTTTATGTTTATTTGGCTTACTCGAAAAAAGCACAAAAGAACAAATTTGTATCTGAAGATAATAGCAGTTTTGCTTACTATTATATTGGTCGGAGAGCTAGCAAACTATGGATTTTTTAAATCAATTTATTTAAGTGAAATCATTTCTCTATTTCTATTAGCTATTTATATCTTTTCTCTCTTGGTAACAAAAAAGAACAATTGGATTGCACAACTCGAACGCAAACCGAAAATACGACTTTTATGGATTTCGCTTGCAAATATTGTTCTTTCTTTACTTTTAGCAGTATCAGTAATTGATAGCGAAGGTTTTTTATCAAGAAATACGATTAATTTCCTCTCTGGTGCTAATAATTTTTTCGGTGCTGTTGTTTTAGCTCTGAATGCTTTTTCTTTGAGAATATTCCTTGCTGTAATTTTCTCGCTACCAACAGCAACTATTGTCGAGCGAAAAACATCAGAGATTTTCTCGCTTACTTATCTTAACAAATTTATTGCAGAAACAACGACTAAAAATCCTGATGAAATTCTTCAAATGGTTACTCAGCTTGCTCTGAACGCTTCTGGTAGTGCTGCTGTTTGGCTCGAAGTTTATAACAATGGGACTATTGATGTCGGTGCAACAGCTCAAATTTCCCCCGAGCTAATCAAAGATTTTCATTCCGATAAGCGAATTGGGAACATTTTTACAACTATTGATAAACCTGTATTAGTTGAATCTGTTCCCGAAAATGAAGAAATAAAATCTATAATAAATTACTTCCGTTTTGCCAATACTTTGATTGCTATTCCACTGTACCAGGGTGCTAAACGCTTTGGTACTATTGTTGCAATTGATACAGAAGAATTTGGATTTGAACCCGAAGATGTTGCAGTTCTATCTGCTTTTGCCGATAATGTCAATTTAGCTCTCGAAAATCATCGTCTATTGCAAGAATCCATCCAAAAAGAACGCTACCGTAGCGAAATGCTTATCGCAAAACGAATTCAGAAAGAATTGCTTCCGCAAAATCTTCCTGAATTCTCAAAATTTCAGCTTGCGGCTTATTCGTCTCCTGCCGAGGAAGTCGGTGGCGACTATTATGATGTTGCACGCTTTGCAGATGGCACTCCTTGCGTTCTTGTTGGCGATGTCTCTGGAAAAGGTATGAGTGCTGCTTTTTATATGGCTCAACTCAAAGGTGCTGTTCATTCTGTTGCTCCTCAGGTGCAATCACCCAAAGAGCTTTTGATTAAACTCAATAGTATTCTCTTTGGATTGATGGACAAGCAAAGCTATATCACCCTAAATTGCCTCAAACTCGACGAAATTAATAATTCTGTTTCTTTTGCTCGGGCGGGTCATCCTCCACTTTTCTGGAAACATTCATCCAATGTCGATACAATTAAACCACAGGGATTAGGCATTGCTCTGGTTGGAAATGAATTATTCGCTAACTATATCGAGGAAGTAAATGTTCAACTGACCGATTGTGATATCTTGTTGTTAATTACTGATGGTGTAAACGAAATTCGTAATTCATCAGGTGAAGAATTCGATTTTCAGCGAATATCTGATTTCCTTGCTTCTCATAATTCTTCGGCTCAAAAATTGCTAAATCAATTTTTGCAAAATATCAATGACTTCAAAGGTGATGCACCTCAAATTGATGATTTAACTATTTTCGTTGTCTCATTTAGTAGTAATAAAAATAAGAGGTCAATAAATGAATAACAGCAATTTCAAAATTGAAAAAAAGAAAATTGATGATTTAGCTGTTCTATCAATTTCAGGTTATTTAGATGCTCATACCTCTCCTTTACTCGAACAGGAGTTAGAAAAATCTGTAAAAGATGGATGTTACAAAATAATAGTTAATTTTTCTGATTTGGATTATATTTCAAGTGCAGGTCTCGGGGTATTTATGGCGTTCATCGAGGACGTTCGCCAAAATGGTGGCGATATTAAACTAACAAATATGAAAGAAAAAGTTTTCGCAGTTTTTGATTTGCTCGGTTTTCCATTGCTTTTCGATATTCTTAACGAAGAAGACGAGGCTATTACTAAATTTCAAGGAAACTAAATGCTTCTGAGCGTTGAAAATAATAATTCCATCTGTATTAATGCTGATAGTTCCGAACTCGAACGAATTCGCAAATTTGTGCTGAATTTTGCAGAAAAATTTGGTTTCGACGATATTACATCTAACAAAATTGCTTTAGCCGTTGATGAAGTATGCACAAATCTTATCAAACATTCTTATAAATACGATAGTTCTCGTGAAATTTGCTTGCAAATTTCAACCGATGATAATCAATTCTCCATTCTCATTCTTGATGATGGTGCTTCGTTCAACCCAAGTTCTGATATTTCGTTAGATATGAGAGATTATCTTGCTAATTTCCGTCGTGGTGGTTTGGGACTGCATATTATCAATCTTGTTATGGATAAAATTCAATATATTCCGCGTTCCGAAGATTTTCCGAAAAACAAATTAATTCTAACAAAATATTTAAAATAAATTTCTTTTTCAAAGTTTCCTTTTTGCTTTCACAAAAAACAAATATTTTTGTATTTCGTTAATTGTTTATTTTCTTAACAATTTAAGGATTTTTAATGACTTCGAAAGAAATACGCAAATCATTTTTAGATTTTTTTGCTTCCAAAGCACATAAAATTGTTCCAAGTGCCCCTGTAATTCCTTATGGCGACCCGACCTTGCTTTTTACTAATGCAGGAATGAACCAGTTTAAAGACGTTTTTCTTGGGCAAGGCAGTCGCGATTATGCTCGTGCTGCTGACACACAAAAATGTATTCGTGTCAGTGGGAAGCACAACGACCTTGAAGAAGTTGGAGTAGATACCTATCACCATACTTTTTTCGAAATGCTTGGTAATTGGAGCTTTGGCGACTACTACAAAGAAGAAGCTATTGAATGGGCTTGGGAATTGCTCGTTAAAATCTGGGGACTTCCGCCCGGCAGACTTCACGCCACTGTATTCCGTACTGACGACGAAGCTTATGAAATATGGAAAAAATATCTGCCAACAGAACGCATACATCGTTTCGATGAAAAAGACAATTTCTGGGAAATGGGGGAGACCGGTCCCTGCGGTCCTTGTAGCGAAATTCATTTCGACCGCACCCCCGACAAAAACGGTGCTCATCTTGTCAATGCAGGTTCGCCAGATGTTATTGAAATTTGGAACTTAGTATTTATTCAATATAACCGTCTAATCGATGGTACTTTGCAGCCACTCTCAAAAAAACACGTTGATACAGGTATGGGGTTTGAACGTATTTGTGCCGTTCTTCAAGGTAAAAATTCAAATTATGATACAGATGTCTTTACTCCAATAATCTCAAAATTAGAAGAACTATCGAACAAAAAGTATTCAACAGATTTATCTCACAAAGATGGGATTGCGATGCGTGTCATCGCAGACCATTTGCGGGCTTTGTCCTTTGCTATAGCTGATGGTGCATTCCCAGGTAACGAAGGGCGTGGATACGTTTTACGTCGATTGCTGCGTCGTGCTGCCCGTTTTGCACGCGAACTTGGATTTAAAGAACCTGTTATTTATAAGCTTCTGCCAACTTTAATTGATATTATGGGTGATGTTTTCCCCGAACTTATTACTCACAAAAATACAATCGAAAGAGTTCTTCGAGCTGAGGAAGAAAGTTTTCTCCAAACACTTGAACGTGGTCTTGAAAAGTTCGAGGAAATCAAAAACGAACTTATTAAAACAAATTCTAAAGTTATTCCCGGCGAACAAGCTTTTCTCCTTTATGATACTTATGGTTTCCCGCTCGATTTGACTGAATTGCTTGCTCGTGAAAATTCACTTTCTGTCGATACCAACGATTTTAATCAAAAGATGGCAGAACAGCGTGAACGTAGCCGTGCTTCCCGCAAAGTCCATAATTACGAAAATGAACTTCCATCATTGGTTTTTCAAACTACTTTTGTTGGTTATTCCCATTTTGAAGTGCAATCCAAAGTCCTATATGCTAAAGATAATTATTTAGTTTTGGAGCAGACACCTTTCTATGCTGAAAGTGGTGGGCAGGTTTCCGATATTGGCGAAATTGTCCTTGCAGGAGAAATTTATCAAGTTCTTGATGTTAAAAAATCAAATAGTGCAATTATACATATAACCGATAGGGAAGTTGAACCGCTTGTAGGTGAAATTGCTCTTGCACGTGTTTCTCGAACACGTCGTTTGAAAACTATGCGAAATCATTCTGCTACTCATCTTATGCACGAAGCTTTGCGTAAGGTGCTTGGCGAACACGTTCAGCAAGCAGGTTCCCTTGTTTCGCCCGATTATTTGCGTTTCGACTTCAATCACTTCGAAAAAGTAACCGACGAACAAATTAAACAAATTGAGGAAATTGTAAATAGTAAAATTTATGAGCAAATTCCCGTAGAAGAACATATTCTTTCACTTGATGAAGCTAAGAACAACCCTAATATTAAGATGTTTTTCGGTGATAAATATGGCGATACTGTTCGATTGATTGTTATGGACAAAAAGTTTTCGCTTGAACTTTGTGGCGGTACTCACGTTCGTAATACTGCTGAAATCGGCATTTTCAAAATAATATCCGAGAGTTCAATCGCGTCTGGTGTTCGCCGAATTGAAGCAATAACAGGAGATGCAGTTTATCGCTATATTTGTCAGCTCCATAATACTATTGCTTCGAAAGATGATGAAATCGCTCGTCTTAAAGAAAGTAATTTACATCTCGAAAAGCAAATCAGTCAATTAAAACTGCAAAATTTGTATTCATCTATTCCCGAATTGATTACAAACGCTATCAAAATTGGCGATATTTCTGTATTAATTCATCAAAGTGAGTTGAATAATATCGATGAGCTTCGGCTTTTTGCTGAAAAGATAAGAGACACATTCGGCAAAAACGGAATTTCTCTAATTATCTCCGAACAACAAGATAAAATAACTCTTGTTTGCTCTGTAACAGATGACTTAAAAGGTAAAATGCCCGCAGGCAAACTTGTTGGAGATGCCGCGCGGATACTTGGCGGGGGCGGTGGTGGCAAACCTCATCTTGCAACTGCTGGTGGCAAAGATATTTCAAAGCTCCCCGAGCTCGTTAATGGTGGATTTATTGAAATTGTAAATAAGTATTTATAGCAATCAAGAGCTTTATTAAAAATCATTATTTTAGAACTAATACAGTTTTAATCCATATACCTGCCTAATAATCACTTGCGACATATCCTTCGGAAGGTTTCAAACCTTCCGAAGGTTTATATTAATAATAATGATTACTTTCTTGCGTTTTTTGTGTATAAATCTCTGATTTATTAAACAAAAAGACTGTCCTTTTGAGACAGCCTTTCTTAAAGAAGCAATTTATTGTAAAATCAAAATTTACAAATTAATAGCGGCGGTTTCCATTGAATCTTCTTTCCATTGGACGAGCATCTTCGCGTCTTTCTTTTGCTTCATTAACTTTAATTGTTCTGCCACCGAATTCGATTCCGTTCAAAGCTTCGATAGCTGCATTGCCATCTGCTTCATCCATTTCAACAAAACCGAACCCTTTGGGTCTGCCTGTTACACGGTCGCGAATCAATTTTACATTATGGACATCGCCATACTGGGAAAACAAGGTTGAAAGTTCCTCTTCTGTGGTTTGAAACTTGAGGTTTCCAACATAAATCGTAATCATAAAAAAACTCCAAAAAACAAAAAAATTAGTTAAAACTTAGTTCTGAGAAAACTCAACAAGATGATTAAATATTTCGATTTAACTCTTGATTGGATTTCTATCAAAACCTAATAACAAATATATGCTTATTATTTTACATAAACAAACAAAATTATTAAATAATCTGTCCATCTTTCATTTTGAGAACTACATCAGAAATAGAAGCAATGTCAGAACTATGTGTTGCAATAATAAAAGTAGTAGAAAACTCAGTTTGTATTTGCTTTACCAAATTAACGAAAGCCATAGCATTTTTAGCATCTAAATTTCCCGTAGGTTCATCTGCAAGCACAATTTCTGGCTTATTTATCAATGCACGTGCAATTGCAACTCGCTGCTGTTCCCCGCCACTTAGTTCCATAGGTTTGTTGTTGATTTTATCAGCAACGCCTGTCAGATCGAGCAATCTCATTGCTTCTTTTTTTGCTTCGTTTGGTTTGCTCCCTGAAATAAGTTTTGGGAGCATAACATTTTCAAGTGCAGTAAATTCAGGTAGCAAATAATGAAACTGGAATACAAATCCAATTTTTCTATTTCGAAAAATATCTAACTCATTACGTGTAAATTGAGACAATTTTCGTGGTATATTATCAATGTTGTATATTATTTCACCGCTATCTGGTTCGTCAAGAGTGCCAATTATATGTAGTAAAGTGCTTTTCCCAACACCTGATGGTCCCACCAAAGCAATAATTTTTGAACGTTCAATTGATGTGGAAACACCTTTCAGAACAACATTCTTCTCTTTTTTGTTATTTGAGTAACTTTTTGTAATGTTGTTTATTTCAATTATCACACTCATTACATTTTTCGCAATTGTGCATTGAATTTGCTCTCTACTGCTTTAATAATTTGGTTTATTGTGCTATCTACTTCTTCATCAGTTAACGTTCGTTCCGATGATGAAAAAATAAGGCTAAATGCAAGGCTTTTCTTACCTTCCGGAATATTTTTACCTGCATAAACATCGAAAATTAAAACGTTCGATAGTAATTTCCCACCATTTGAGCGAATTTCATCTAATAAACTTTTAGCCTCAGTGCTTTCATCAACAATGAATGCCAAATCTCTATCAACAGTTGGAAATGGACTTACGGGTTCATACTTGTTCTCAACTGTTTTGTAGTGAGTAATCTGCGAAAAATCAATTTCTGCAAGCAACACATCTTCTTCAATATCATAATTTTTGAGTATACCTCTATTCACATATCCACAATAACCAATTGTATAATTATCCAATTCGATTTTAAGAGAATTAGGTGAATATATGCCATCACTATCTATTTTGGAGAAACTGATAGGCAGGCGAAGAAAATCAGCAAAATCTTCAACAAATCCTTTTAAATCATAGAAATCAAATGGACGCTCTTTCTCGCTCCATTGTTTTGGGAATGTTTTCCCGATAAGGCTAATGGCAAGAATTTCTCTTTCTTCGTATCCTGGCAGAAGTGCCTTGTTATCATCAGTATGCTTGAAAATTTTCCCAATTTCAAAAATTTTCAGATTAGTATTTCCGTACCTGATATTCAAATTAATTGTTTTCAAAATTGATGGCACAATTGATGGTCTCATAATCGATAATTCCTCGCCAAGTGGATTTGCTATTTTGACGGGATTCGAAGTGAATATCTCAGCTGAACGTGTGTCTACCATATTCTGTGTAAGTATCTCAGTAAATCCATTCGAAACAATAAAATGGCGGATTTTGTTTTTTAGAGGTGAGATTTGCAAATTATCATCGACAATACTTTCGCTAAAAGTTATAGAAGAAACATAATTCGGTTCGATATTATCATAATTATAGAAGCGAGCAACCTCTTCAATTAAATCAATTTCTTCAAAAATATCATTTCTTCGGTGCGGAATTCTGTATTTTACATATTCACTCGTTTGTTCTATTATTTCAAAACCAAGATTTTCAAATACTTGAAGCATAAAATCATTCGAAATATCACAACCAATTATCTTTCGAGCACGTTCAAAACGCAAAGCAATTTCCTTCAATTTTACAGGTTCAGGATAAACGTCTATTTCCGAACCTACAATTTCACCGCCACAAAGTTCGGCTATTAGCACGGCAGCTCTATTTAATGCTGGAATGACGTTCTCAATATCAACTCCACGTTCAAATCTATATGATGAATCACTGGATAATCCTAATTTCTTTGATGTTTTGCGAATAAGTGAGGGATTAAAATATGCAGATTCTAATAAAATATCAGTTGTGTCATCTGTGATTTCTGAATTTTCTCCACCCATTACACCACCTAAAGCAATCGGTTTTTTCTCATCAGCAATCACTATCATATAATCATCAAGAATGCGGGTTTTGCCATCAAGAGTAACAAACGCTTCCTCTTTCTTTGCTTTTCGGACTATGATTTTATTCCCTTCGATTTTGTTATAATCAAAAGCGTGAAGTGGCTGCCCCATTTCATACAGGACGTAGTTTGTAACGTCAACTGCTGCATTAATCGGACGTATTCCAAGCTTAGTTAGAGCATTTCGCAACCAATTCGGTGATGGTTGGATTTTAACATTTTTAATTATGCGAGCAGAATATCTTGGGCAAATACTTGCGTCTTCGATAGTAATACTTGCGTAATTTTCCGAATTTTCATTATTTGAAATAACTTTAATTTCTGGATAACGAAACTTTTTGTTCAATTTAGCAGCAATTTCTCTTGCAATTCCAAGATGACTTAGGCAATCTGCTTTATTTGGTGTAATCCCAATTTCCAATACAACATCGTCCAATCCATAATACTTTGCGAATTCCATTCCGACTGGTGCATCTTCGGGAAGCACCCAAATACCTGAGCTTTCTTCCCCTAAATCTAACTCAACCTGACTGCATATCATTCCAAACGAAACTACATCACGAATTTTCCTTTTTTCGAGTTTGAAACCACCATTTGGGACAACTGCTCCAATGGTTCCGAACACTACTTTCTGACCTTTTCTCACATTTGGTGCCCCGCACACAACTTGAACAGTATCACCGCCAAAATTTACCTGACAAACTGATAATTTATCAGCATTAGGATGCTTTTCGCATTCAGTTACTTCCGCAACGTAAAATCCCGTATATTTTTTATTGTAATCAACGATACTTTCAACTTCCAAACCTAACATTGTCAAGGTATTATCAAGTTCTTCAATTGACATTTCAAAATCAACGAATTCACGAATTTTCTTTAATGATACTAACATACAGATTAATATAATGAATAATTAGACTTACTATTTAAACTTTGCAATATAATATATTGGCAAGAGAAATAAAAATATTAGTTGTAATATCGAGCTTTAAGAACGCTCCAAGAGTGGTAAATAGCGTCGCTTGAAGCTTGAAAGTCCGTCCAGCGAACTATTTTATAAGTTCCATCAGTAGATTGTGAGATGGTCAGCAGAATTTTGCCGTTATACTTTTCTAAATTCAGAGTTTGAACAACGGGCAAATTGATTTCATAATTAGCAGTAAAAATAATTGAATCGGGTGAAGTATATTGATATTGTGCCTTTTCAAAATATAGAGAAATAGTGTTATCTGTACTAACAGATGTAATTATTGACTTAAAACTTCTTTGTTCATCAGCAAAAGACCAATATTGAAAGATTGATTGATATGTTGCAAAAGCATCCTGTGCTGGAATAAAGTTGAATTTACCTTCGCCCACAAAGCAATCAGAATAATTTTGCAAACGCTTGTATTTAAAAGAATTTACAAAGTTTTGCACTAATAATTCGGGACTTGTTGCCGGCAGAAAAACCACAGGGCTTTGGTCGGGCTCTTCGGGGGTACGTGTTTCGAAAATGCCACAAGAATATAGAAAGCAAAGTAATATAAGAATATAGCGTTTCAAAGTGCAATTCGCCCTTCTAATGCACGCGAAAGTGTCGCCTCGTCGGTCCATTCGAGCGAAGAACCAACAGGCAATCCGCTTGCAATTCGTGTAACTCTAATGTTCAATGGTTTTATCAGCTTTGCAATGTATTGCGATGTAACTTCGCCCTCCACTGATGGACTTAATGCAAGAATTACTTCTTCCGCCGAAGGAACTCTTTCAATGAGCTCCTTGATTTTTAAATCTGAGGCATTCACTCCACCAATTGGATTAATTAGCCCGTGCAGAACGTGATATACACCTCTGAATTCGTTAGTTTTCTCAATAGCAAACACATCTTTTGGTTCTTCTACAACGCAAATTATCTTGGAGTTTCTTGCATTTGATGCACAAATTGGACAAATATCGTCGTCAGAATAATTATAGCAAGATTTACATAATTTTACATTGCTTTTCAAATTGCTCAATGCAACAATAAACTCTTCAATATAATCAGGATTTTGTCGTAAAAGAAAATACACCAGCCTTTGTGCGGATTTCCTGCCAATCGAAGGAAGTTTAGCAAATGTGGCTATGGCTTTTTCTATTGTCTGTGAGGTCGAAATCATAAGCCTAAATTAAATCCCGGGATATTTGGAAGCATACCAGTGGCTTTGTTCATTTCTGCCGCTGCTAATTCTGCGGCTTTCTCGCTTGCAATATTGATTGCTGCAACAATTAAATCTTCCAATATTTCGACTTCGTCAGGATTTACTAATTCTTTCGCTATTTTAACAGAAATAACTTTGTTTGCACCATTCATCGTTACGCTTACCATTCCACCGCCACTTTCGCCTGTAACAGTTTTATTGGCAAGCTCATTTTTGATTTTTTGAATTTCTTCCTGTATTTTTTGTGCTTGTCCAAGCAACGATTGCAAGTCAAATTTCATTTTTTCACCCAGTTATTTTTTCAAATATAACATTTTTTAGTTTAATACGTATTAAATAATGATTTATTAACGTCTTTATTTCACAACATTATTCAAGAGGTAAAAATGAGCATATTCAAAAGAATCGCTGACATCTTCAAGGCAAACGTTAATGATGTTCTCGACAAAGCCGAAGACCCCGAAAAGATGCTCAAGCAAATGGTTATCGAAATGGAGCAATCAGTCAATAAAGCTACCCTGGCTGTTGCTCAGGCTATTGCTAACGAAAAAAGCTTAGAGCGAAAATTGGAAAAAGCCCGCAAAGACAAAGAAGAATGGGAACACAAAGCTATGGTTGCTTTGCAAAACAATAGGGAAGACCTCGCTAAAGCCGCCTTAGAGAAAAAAGCAATTGCTGAACGTAACATCAATGATTTAGTCCCTGTTTTAGAACAAGCCCGCCAAACTTCGAACAAGCTTCGTCAGCAACTTGACCAATTAAAATCCAAGCTTGACGAAGCTCGCACTCGTCAAAGCACACTCATTGCTCGCTCGCAAGCAGCTAAAGCTCAAAAGCAAATTGCCCAGTCTTTCAGTGGCGTCGGAACTGATGCATTCAGCAAGTTTGATAAATTCGAAGGTAAAATTGAAAAACTTGAAGCCGAAGCTTCCGCTTTCGAACAACTTGCAGGCGAAAATACCTCTTTAGATGAAGAATTCAAAAAACTCACTTCATCTAAAAGTGTAGAAGATGAATTGCTGGCTTTGAAAGCTAAAATGGGTATGCTGCCACCAAACCAAGAAAATCAATAAAAAGGTGGAATATGGAAATATTAATTAATAAGGAGAAAAATGATATGATAGAAACTCCCGTGGAACTTATCAAATCCACAGTTGAAAAAGTTGAAAACTATTTAAAAGATATTTTCCCCGATTATATTTCATTCGGAGATGGCTCTTTTACCGTGAATTATGGCTCATCGCAGATTATGGTTATTGTTAGACCATTTACCGAAAATGAAACTTGCGTCGAAATAGTCTCCAATGTCGTTACAGGAGCCAATATCACTCCTGAATTAATGAAGTTTTTGCTTAATAAAAATGCTGAAATTCATTTTGGTGCTTTTGGGCTGTTGTTCGATAATACTATTACTTTCCAGCATTCTATTGCAGGAACGAATATGGATAAAAATGAGTTTGAGACATCACTGAAAGCTGTTGCTCTTATCTCTGATTATTATGATGACGAGATTGTTTCTATTGCTGGCGGTAAACGTGGAATAGATTTGCTCGGTGAAGAAATTGAATAAACTTTTTTGTTTTTTAGTAAGTAGATATAATAAAAAATGGGGCTCTTGAATTAGAAAGCCCCATTTTCATAAAAAGTGTATTTGAGAATTGATTAAATATCTAAATTTTTAACGTATTGAGCGTTTCTTTCAATAAATTCTCTTCGGGGTTCTACTTTATCGCCCATAAGTGTTTGGAAAATAAGAGCTGCTTTTTCTGCATCTTCAATATTTACTCGCAATAAAGTTCTTTTCTCAGGGTTCATAGTTGTTTCCCACAACTGCTCAGGGTTCATTTCACCAAGCCCTTTAAAACGTGAGACAACAATTCCACCTTTTAATTTTACCTCTTCATTCCCTTCGTTTGTTTCTTCTTGTTCTTCGCTGGTTTGAATTTTTGAGTTCGGACTATCCTTCATCAATCTTTGGATAATACTATCTCTTTCTTCTTCATTATTAGCATAGTATTCAAGTTTTCCTTTCTTTATTTTATAAAGAGGTGGCTGCGCAATATAAAGCATTCCTTTGTTTATCAAATCTCGCATATATGTGAAAAAGAACGTGAGCAAAAGAGTTCTAATGTGTGAACCATCTACGTCGGCATCAGCCATTAGAATAATTTTCCCATATCGAGCTTTTGTTACATCGAAATCTTTTTCTTTGCCATTACCATTGCCATTTGAACTACCGTTTTCTTCACTGTTAGGTTTGTGGGAAAAGCCAGCTCCAATTGCGGCTATAATTGTTTTTATCTCGTCATTTTCTAATATTTTATGGGGAGTTGCTTTGATAACATTGAGGATTTTACCTTTCAATGGAAGAATTGCCTGGAAACGTCTGTCTCTACCTTGTTTTGCAGAACCACCCGCAGAATCGCCCTCTACAATAAACAATTCAGTATCTTCGGGCGAATTTAGCGAACAATCAGCAAGTTTTCCTGGAAGAGTTGAATTTTCGAGCGAATTTTTTCTGCGTACAAGTTCGCGTGATTTTCGTGCTGCTATGCGTGCCTCAGCAGCCGAATTTGCTTTCTCGATTATTTTTTTTGCTTCGGAAGGATGAGAATCTAAATATTCTCCTAATTTTTCATTGACAATTGATCTCACGATACCTTCTACTTCTGCGTTCCCTAATTTTGTTTTGGTTTGCCCTTCGAACATTGGGTTCGATACTTTTACAGATACAATAGCAGTCAAACCTTCCCGAAAATCTTCACCAGTAAGCTCAAATTTGTTCTGTTTGTTGTTTTTTGCATACTCATTAAGTGTTCGGGTAAGTGCAGAACGAAAACCGCTAACGTGTGTTCCACCTTCTATCGTATGAATATTGTTTACGTAACTCAATAGAGTTTCGCTATATGAGGCGTTATATTGGAAACAAATTTCTACTTCGACATTTGGATTGTCGTTTTTTCCATAAATGTATACTTGCTTTATTATTGGTGTGTTTGTGCTATCAATATAACTAACAAAATCTTTCAAACCGCCTTTGTATTGATATTCTTCTCTAATATCTTCTCTTTCGTCAACTATTATGATTTTGACTTCGGGATTAAGAAATGCAAGTTCACGAAGTCTATCAGCTACGCGCTCAAATTTAAATGTAACGGTTTGAAAAATAGATGGGTCCGGATAAAATTTTATCGTTGTGCCTGTTGAATTAGTCTCACCAATAATTTCGATATTTGTAGCAGGAATCCCTTTTTCATAAATTTGTTGAAAAATCTTACCTTCTCTTTTAACTGTTGCAATCAATTTTGTTGATAAAGCATTGACACAAGATACACCAACACCGTGCAAGCCACCAGATACTTTATACGTATTATTATCGAACTTCCCGCCTGCATGCAAAGTGCACATTACAAGTTCTAATGTGGAAATGTTTTTTTCAGGGTGAATTCCAGTAGGAATACCTCTCCCATCGTCTTCTACTGAACAAGCACCATCTGAATGAAGAGTAACAATGATATTCTTACAAAAACCAGCCAGTGCTTCGTCTATAGAATTGTCGACAACTTCATTAATGAGATGGTGCAAGCCTCTTTCGCTAATATCACCTATATACATTGCAGGACGTTGCCGAACAGCTTCTAAGCCTTCTAATACTCTAATGCTTTCTTCAGTATATTGAGCGTTTGAATTCTTGTTTTCTAATTCGGTTTCTTGGAAATTGTTCATATTTCCTCTAATTCACAATAATTTATTTACAAAAATACGAAAAATCAGCGAATTTTAATAGATTTAATAATGTTTTTTCCGCAAAAAGAATTGAGCTTATCTATCAGAAGTTGTTTTCTAATGAGCATTTCCGTCCGCCAAGTGGACGAATCAGCTTTCAAATGAAGGACGCCATCTTTAAGCTTCTGTGGTTCAATATGTTCAGCGAAGTTTTCCCCAACGATTTCTATCCATTCTTCCTTAATTTTAGCAAACGCAATACCTTCGCCCCAATCTTTTAGTTCAATTAATTGATTTATAATTTCCTTTAATGAATGGATATTATCAGAACTCATTATTCGTCAACGCTTTCGAAAAGATTAATTATTTCGTCAGGTGTTTTGCTATTCAGTATCTTTTCTCTGAATTCATCGTTATTGAGAAATCTCGAAATTTTGCTAAGTAATCTTAAATGCATACCAATGTTGTTTTCTTTTCCTAAAAGTAAAAAGCAAATATTGACGGGTTCGCCATCGAGAGAATGAAAATCAACAGGGGTTTTCAGAGTTGCCATTGCAGCGACTGGTCCATCGATATATTCAGTTTTGGCGTGTGGCAGGCAAATGTTTTTGCCAATTCCCGTCGACATTATTTTTTCACGTTCCATTATGCTTTTCAGAACAGCAGCTCTATTTGTAATTTTTCCTGAATTCATTGCTAAATCAGTGATTTTTTCGAGCAAGTCTTGCTTGTCTTTTGCATCAAGACCCACTTGAATACAACCCTTCGACAGCACTTCATTGATTTTCATTTCACACCTCAATAGTGAGTTTTCGAATATACAAAAATCTGAATTTAATTTTGATTATCAAAAAAAATGTTACTATGTTTGTTAAATTTTTTCAACATTTAATCCGTATAATGAATACATTTGGTCGCATATTCAAAGTATCAATTTATGGTGAAAGTCACGGTTCTTTTGTTGGAATTGCAATCGATGGAGTGCCTGCCGGTTTACACCTTACGCAAGATGACTTCATTTATGAGCTAAATCGAAGAAAAAGTGCCTCGTTTGCTACAACTCCAAGAACAGAAGACGATTTACCAATTATTACATCAGGTGTTTTCAACGATAAAACTACTGGAACACCTTTAAATATTATTTTTGAAAATAATAATGTAGATTCAACAAATTATTCAGTCGAACAACAAAATAAACCAAGACCAGGACATATTGATTTCGTCTCTTTGCATAAATACTTTGGATTTGCTGATTACCGAGGAAGCGGTCATTTCTCGGGTCGGCTCACCGTTGCCCTTGTTGCTGCTGGTGTAGTAGCGAGGAAGGTGTTCCCTTGCAATGTTAAAACATCAATAATTGAGATTGGTGGTCAGAAAGAATATCAGCATCTGTTAAATAAAGTAGTTGAAGAAGGGGATTCATTGGGAGGGGTTCTTGAAACAATTGTCTCTTGTGTTCCTGTTGGATTAGGCGAACCTTTTTTTGATAGTGTCGAGTCATTGATAAGCCATATTATATTTTCTATTCCCGGAGCGAAAGCAATTGAGTTCGGTTTAGGATTTAATTCAGCAAGAATGTTGGGTTCTGAATATGCTGATTCAATAATTAATTCTGATGGAACTACTAAAACGAATAACTGTGGAGGAATAATTGGCGGTATTACAAATGGCAACAGTATTGTGTTTCGCACTGCATTTCATCCACCTGTTAGCATTAGGAAAAAATTGCAAACTTATAATTTTGAAAATAACGCGATAGATGAAATACAAACTGCGGGACGCCACGATAGTTGCTATGTGCTTCGTGTTCCGCCAATTATTGATGCTTGTGTTTCTATTGTTCTGACTGATTTGTATTTAATTAGACAAACTCAAATTTTGCAGAAATAATTTTTTTATATTATCTTACAAATATGAAGCTAATTAGGTATATATTTATTCTGCTAACAATTCTTTTTTATCAAAAATCCTACTCTCAATTATTTAATTGGGAAAAACCTGAAAATATCTCTACAATTAATACAAGTAAAGATGAATTTGCACCTTTTTACGATAAACGTTCCTCTACCTTGTTCTATAATTCAACTATAAGCGGAGTTTCACAACTTTATTGGGTGCAAACAAACGATAGCTTTGCTTTTGGGAAACCTCTTCTACACAAAAGCAAACTCAACAATCCAAAAGAAAATCGTTCTTACTTCTTTTTTGGTGATGATGGAACTATTTATTTGTCGAAATTTCGCCAAACTTCAAAATTTCCCATACTGAACCTTGCTATTTCTGAAATATATCGCAACAACTACTCAGAACCAACTTTGATCGAACAACTAAAATGCGATTGCTTTGTCTCTCATCCTACTTTATCGAGAGATGGACGTACACTTATTTTTTCGTCTAATCGTAACAACAAAGCAAATTTAGACCTCTTTATTTCATATAAAAACAACGATGGATTATGGAGCGAACCAATAGAACTATCAGAAATTAACTCTGACGGTAATGAAATCACTCCTTTTTTGTATAACGATAGTCTTCTGTTTTTTGCCTCAGATGGATTATATGGCATTGGTGGTTATGATATTTATTATAGCGAATTTTATAATGGCACCTGGCAAAAGCCCGTTCCTCTGAATGAAATAAACACCGAATATGATGAAAGTGATTTCATTTTGCTTGAAAATGGGTTTGCTATTTTTGCATCAAATAGACCTTTTGGCTTCGGAGGCTTAGATTTATATTTGCTAAGACCCCGAATTAATAGCAATATTGATAATAAAAATCCTGCATTGCTTGTTAAATATAGTCCGCTGGAAATAAAAACTAAAAGAATTGTATCTTATATTACCCTTGATTTATCTTTACCTCTGGCTTTTTCCGATGAATACTTTAAATACGATGATAATATTAACTGTGTTGATAATGAAATTGAGTTTGATTTTTCAAAATATTCACCCATTAATTGTTTATTTCAAATTGCTCTTCTTTATTCAAAGTATCGAAATGATGTTCTAAATATTTATACTTCAAAATCTATTTCCTATGAACATTTTCAAAAAACACTATATGATTTATGCAACAAAATTGGATATAATGAAAATAATATTCGAATTATTCAAGATAATAATATTTGTGACGGTTGTTTCAAAATAGACATAAAAGAGAAAATTACTTTACGAAATACCACGATTGAGACTGATTTTTCAAAATTGTATTTAGAATTTGAAACAGAGAATATATCATTATACAGTGAACTATTAGTTAAGAGCAATAACTTGCAAAAAAGTGTAAAAAGAATTAAAATTAATTCGTTCAATTTTTCTTCTGAAATAGATGTAAAAGAACTTTTAGCAGCTTGCAAATACGACGAAACACTTGATTTCAGTTTTTACAACATTATCAATAATGATACTGTTTTCCTGTCCAATTTAAGTGTCCCTATTTTGTCAAGTATAACAAAAACTCCAATTATGAAAAGAAAAAATGATAAATTATATTTCTATTACTTGTTGAAAGCATCTGAAAATTATGATGAGTTTCTAAATTCTAATCATAATGAGATAAATATGATAAAACAGAATTATCAGATAGCAAGCTCAATTGATATATTGCTTGATAATTTCCTTTTTGAAAAGCTTAAAAAAATAATAAATGATAATAAATTGTTTCCAGACAAGGCAAATTTTATTCAAACTGATAAAAATAGGGACGAATTACTATTTGAATTCCCACAACATTTTTGGATTAGAGTTGCAGTAAACAATTGATAAATTTTTAAGGAGTTTTTATGAATTGGTATGTTGTAATAATTTTGTTGTATTTAGTTGCTTTAACAATTTATAACTTTTCACAATCTAAAAAAGTTAAAAGCAAAGATGATATGATGGTTGCCGGGCGCAGCTTGGGTGTAACAAAGATGGTTTTCACACTGGTGTGCACCTGGATTGGTTCGGGCACCTTCATTGCAGGAGCAGAATTTGCATATCGTGCGGGTTGGAGTTCGCTTTGGATGCCAGCTGGTGCTTGGGCTGGTATTGCAATAATTTATTTTTTAGCTGCAAAGATAAGAACTTTCGGGCAATACACAATTGGTGATATTTTAGAAGAGAGATATGGCAAGTTTGCCCGCCTTTTTGGTGCAATTGCCTTGATTATTGCTTTTACAACAATTGTTTCATATCAGTTCCGTGCGGGTGGTTATATTCTAAACGTTATTACTGATGGTGCAGTATCAGTAGAAGCGGGACAAGCGATTGCAGCAGGCTTTGTAATATTATTTACTGCATTAGGTGGTATGATTGCAGTTGCTCATACCGACTTACCAAATGGAATAATAATAGTCTTAGCTTGTATTGTTAGCGTCCCATTCGTTGTTGCTGCATCTGGTGGGTTGTCTGCCCCGGCGGAAGTATTACCTCACTCACATTTTGAAGTATTTTCATCTGAATTTGGTCGCTTCCCGGCTTTAAAAGGTTTTTCATACTTTTTGGCAACGATGTTTTTGCTTCTTGGTGTTCAAAGTATGTATCAGAAATTTTACAGTGCAAAAACTCCTGCTGATGCAAAAAAAGCAGTATCATTATGGATTGTTGGGACAATAGTTGTCGAAACAGTTGTAGTTGTAATTGCCATTTATGCTTCATCATATTTTTGGGGGAAAGGTGATTTCGACCCCGCTTCGATTGTTCTTCAAGCAGCAAAATTCTTAACACCGGCTCCGGTTGGTTTGTTGTTGCTTGCCGCAGCAGTAGTAGTTGTTATTTCAACGGGAATGAATTATTTATTAAGCCCATCAACTAACATCATTCGCGACATATATCAAAGATTTATCAATCCCAATGCTGAGGATAAAAAAATCGTTGCTTTACAAAAGATTTTCATTGTTGTTTTGGGATTTATAGCATTTTTAATGATTTTTATACCGACATATTTTAAAATGAATTTATCTGTTCTAAAATATGCATATTTTGCTTATACAGTGTATGGTGTTGCAATCACACCTTCACTAATCGCTGCTCTAAGCTGGAAACGCGCAACAAAAGCTGGTGGGGTTGCAAGTATCATTTCTGGAACTCTTTCAGTGATTATTCTTGATATTATTATTCCTGCTATACTGCCATCAGTTATGTATGATGGCGATCCCTGGGGCATTCCAAGTATCTATCCATCAATAATTATTTCTGTAGGTACCCTATTTATTGTAAGCTTATTAACTCCAAAGCCATCACCAGAACAGCTTGTAAAGCTTTTCCCTGAAAAATAAATCTTTCTTCATAAAATTTAAAACTCTATATTTCGAAAGCACTTAAATATAACCTTCGGAAGGGATGAAGCCTTCCGAAGGTTTTTCTTAATTTATCGCAAGGTAGTTGAAAAAAGTGAAGAATAATCTTAATGAAGATTTATTAAAATACTAAAAGAATACTTTAATAAATTTTATTGAATTCTATTAACTTACGCTCCTTTTTGCATAAACAAGCATATATTAAATTACCTTTAAATTTCCAGAATGCTACTTTTCAGCAAATTCACTTGCACCGTGACATTTTTTATATTTTTTGCCGCTACCGCACGGGCAGGGGTCGTTTCTACCTACTTTCACCTGTGTATTTCTAATTGTTTTTGTTGTAGATGCTTCCGGTGCTTGTTGTGCTTGTGGAGCACCCATAATAAATGAAGGAACAGTTGACGAATGCTCATATTGCATATTTCTCTGTGAATATGTAGTATTTCTAAATGTTGGAGCGGGTTTGCGTCTATCTTCCTCGCCTGAACGAACAATTTGAGGAAAGTATCTGAATGCAAATTGAATAAATGATTTATTGATATCCTTTACTAATTCCAGAAACATATCGTGTGCTTCGTGCTTATATTCAAGCAATGGGTCTTTCTGACCATAAGAACGCAAATGAATACCTTCTTTCAAATCATCCATACTTCTCAAATGGTCTCGCCATTTTTCGTCAATTGTTTGCAATATAGCAACTTGTTCTAATCGTGCCATAAATTCACTGCCAAGCATTTCTTCCTTTTTGCTATAAAATTCCTGAGCAATAGATTTTGCACGTCGAACAAACTCATCAAGTTTCATTTTTTCAAATTCTTCTTCGCTCATCGGAATATCGCAAAGAAGAGTTGTGCGCAAAGAATTACGCAGTCCTTTTACATCTTTATTCGGATGATGAGTTTCATACAAATCGATAAGGTAGTCTTCAACATACTCGAATATTTCGCCTTTTAGTCTATCACCTCTGAGTGCAGCACGTCTCCTTGAATAAATTACCTCTCTTTGATGATTCATTACATCGTCATATTCAATTAAACGTTTTCTAATGGCAAAATTGTTCTCTTCAACCTTTTTCTGAGCATTTTCCACTGCCTTGGTAATCATTGGGTGCTGAATTGGCTCGCCTTCGGGTATTTTAATTTTCGACATCACGCTTGCAATTCTATCGCTCTGGAATAATCTCATCAAATTATCTTCGAGAGAAATAAAGAATTGCGAGCTTCCGGGATCACCCTGACGTCCTGCACGTCCTCGAAGCTGCCTGTCGATACGTCGAGCATCGTGTCGCTCCGAACCGATAATTGCTAAACCGCCATTTTTCTTTACATCGTGGTCAAGCTTAATATCGGTTCCGCGTCCTGCCATATTCGTTGCAATTGTAACTGCACCTTTTCTCCCTGCTAAAGCCACGATTTCAGCTTCTCGCGCGTGGTGTTTTGCATTCAACACATTATGTTTAATTCCTTGCCGGGTAAACATTTTGGAAAGAATTTCTGATACTTCAACCGAAGTTGTCCCAACAAGAACAGCGCGACCTTCTTGAAGAATTTTCTTTGTTTCTTCTAATATTGCATTATATTTTTCGCGTTTTGTTCTATATACTAAATCATCGTGGTCAATTCTGATTACTGGCTTATTTGTTGGAATAACAACAACTTCGAGATTATATATTTTTTCAAATTCAGCGGCTTCGGTTTCAGCTGTTCCAGTCATTCCCGCTAATTTTTTATAAAGACGGAAATAGTTTTGTAGTGTGATTGTTGCAAGAGTTTGAGTGTCCCTTTCAACTTTTACTCTTTCCTTTGCTTCAATTGCTTGATGAAGCCCATCTGAATAACGGCGTCCTTCTAAAATTCTACCGGTAAACTCATCTACAATCAACACCTTGCCGTCCTGAACTACATACTCAACGTCTTTTTCATATAGAGAGTAAGCTCTGAGAAGTTGAGAAATTGTGTGAATTCTATCGCTTCTTTCAGCAAAAAGATAGTATGTTTGGTCAATTTTTTGTTGCTTTTCTTCTGGCGACAACGTATCATCTCCTTCAATTGCACTCAGTTCCGCTGCAATATCGGGGATTACAAACATATCAGGATCTTCTTGACTCTGGCATAGAAGCTGACGCCCTTTTTCAGTAATATCGATTTGGTGATTTTTTTCATCAATAGTGTAGTAAAGTTCTTCGTCAATCTCAGGCATTCGAGCACCTTTATCACGAAGGAAGAAGAGCTCAGTTTCCTGACGTAATTTTAAATTTTCTGCATCTTGCATCAATTTTAATAATTTCTTATGCTTCGGTAGCCCTCTGTGTGCTCGGAATAACAATACACCTGCGGCATCTCTATCTTCTTTTTTGCCTGTTGCGAGCAGTCGTTCTGCTTCTGCAACAATCTCGTTTACTAATTTATTCTGCGCTTCGACAAGTCGCTTCACTCTTGGGTTCATTTCCTCGAATTTTTGGTCAGCAGATGGAACTGGTCCGGAAATAATCAGTGGTGTTCTCGCTTCGTCTATCAATACAGAATCGACCTCGTCCACAATTGCATACCAATGTGGTCTCTGAACAATGTGTTCGGGATCGACCACCATATTATCGCGCAAATAATCGAACCCAAACTCATTATTAGTGCCATAAGTAATATCACAATTGTAAATTCGTTTTCTTTCGGAAGGCTCCATATTTGATTGAATTGCATCTACTGTAAGTCCCAAAAATTCATAAACAGGTCTCATCCATTCGCAATCGCGTTTGGCGAGATAATCATTTACTGTAACAAGATGAGCCCCTTTCCCCGCAAGTGCATTAAGATAAAGTGGCATAATAGCAACAAGAGTTTTCCCCTCGCCCGTTGCCATTTCAGCGATTTTGCCCTGATGCAATACAATCCCACCGATTAACTGAACATCATAAGGCACCATATCCCAGATATAGTGCTGCCCAGCATAGGTATATGCGTATCTTTGGTCAGCAAGTCGTTTGCAAGCTTGTTTAACTACTGCATAAGCTTGCGGAAGTAATTCATCTAATTTTTCTTCGATTCTTTCAAAAATTTCTCTATCAAGCTTTTTTATCCTGTCATTAATTTCAATTACGTCATCGGCAGTTAATTCGGCAGATTTCAACTGATTTTCGAGTTCGTGCTTTTGATTTTCTAAATCAGATATTGCAGAATTAATAATTTCTTTAAATTCAAGTGTTTTTGCTTTAATTTGTTCGTCAGTTAAACTATGAAATTCTTCATAATACCGATTGATTTCTTTGACAATTGGCATTATTTCTTTAATGTCTTTGTCGCTTTTGCTTCCAAATATTTTTTTTAATTTGCCAAGCATTTTCTTTAATTCCAATAATAAACAACTTATTTAAAACGAATGATAGCACATTATCATTTATTTATAGAAACAAAATTAACAGTTTTTTATTAAATACTACTATAAAGTTTGTAAAAAAAACATAAAAGTATTATTTTACTAAAACTTTCGGCATAATTATTGATTATGTTGATAATTAATAAGTATTTGAGGTTGAAATGAACAATGCTTTAAATAGGCTACAATTTGAAAATGATTTACCTTATGGTTTTTCAAATAAAAAAGCAACTGGCGTAATGCCAAATCCATTGCCCGAAAGAGTGTTTTTGAATTTGGGTTGTGGTAAAGATATTAGAGATGGTTTCATAAATATAGATTTGTTCAGCGACGACCCACGTGTTGTCTACGGAGATGTCCGCAAACTTGACTTACCGGATAATTCAGCCGATTTAATATTAGCAAGTGATATTTTAGAACATTTTTCGCACAGAGAAACTCAAAGCATTCTCAATGAATGGGCAAGGGTTCTGAAGCCGGGCGGCGAGCTGATTATTCGTTGTCCTTCTTTAAGGTTGCAAGTAAATGCTTATGTCAATGGTATTTGGAATGCTGATGTTGCTTCCTATATGATTTTCGGCGGACAAACTAATCCGGGTGATTATCATTGCGTTGCTTTCGACGAACAATCGATAAAAGATAAGTTACATAAAGCTGGATTAATTGTTACGGAATTTTACGAAGAAGACACACCACAGGACAGAGGATTTATTAATTTAAATATGACTGTTCGTGCAATTAAGAAGAAAATCGACCAGGAATTGTTTGAAAGTACACCACTTCCAGAAGTAATTGCTCAGGAGGAACAGCAAGGAAGCACCCAAAACGAAGATTTCTTTGATATTGATGATTTATTGAGTTTATCTGATGATTTAACTACGTCTGAAAATGATACCCAAAATGAAATAATTGCTAATGAAAAGGAAATTGAAACGAATAAACCACAATTAAACATTGTTTGGGAAGGTTCACAATTTGTATATCATTCTCTTGCTTTAATTAATCGTGAGCATTGCTTGAATATCATTGAAACCGAAGCTGCAAATCTTACCATTGTTCCTTATGAACCTGATGCTTTTTCGCCTGACTTATTCCCAAAATATAAAAAGTTGAAAGAAAACGACATTCGATACAAACAAGATGTTCCTGATGATGTTGCTCGGCTACCATACGTCTGGATTCGTCATCAATGGCCACCCAAAGCAGAACCACCCAAAGGTGCAAAATGGATTATAATGCAACCCTGGGAATATAATGTTCATCTTGTTGATTTTGTCGAAATTTTTAAACAAGCTGTCGAAATATGGACACCTTCTAATTTCTCACGTCAAAGTTTTATCAATTCAGGTATTGATTTTGATAAAGTCCAGGTTATTCCTAATGGTATCGACCCCGTTTTATTCAAACCTTTTGGAGAAAAATATCCACTTAATACCAACAAACGATTGAAATTTCTTTATCTTGGTGGCACAATTTATCGAAAAGGCTTTGATATTTTGTTATCTGCATATATGCAGACCTTCACTGCTAATGATGATGTGTGTTTGGTAGTGAAAGATATGGGAGGCGATAGTTTCTATCGTGGTCAAACTGCAAAAGATATGATATTGAGAGCGAAACAAAATCCAAATGCACCGGAAATCATCTACATTGATGATTCAATGAGTGAGGAAGAAATTGCATCTCTCTACCGTGCTTGTGATGTATTTGTTAGTCCTTATCGGGGTGAAGGATTTTCCTTGCCAACTCTTGAAGCTATGGCGTGTGGTTTGCCCGTAGTAGTTACCCGTGGAGGTGCAACCGATGACTTTACAGATGAAAAATGCGCCTGGTATTTACCTGCTGAAAAAATTAATATTGGTAAAACACTTGATGGTAAACTATTTACAAATGAAGCATATTTACTCGAACCCGACCGCGACTATCTTGCTGCAACTCTTAAATATATTTTTGCTAATCCAACAGAAGTATATTCTGCGGGATTGATTGCTTCTTCGAAAGCAAGAAAATTCTGGACCTGGCGGAATTCCACCATTAAACTTCTTTCCAGAATTGATTACTTGCAGGGAACTAATTTAGCGCAAATTGCAGAGAAAAAATTGCCAGTTTTTGCCGATGACTACATCATTCTTGGTTTTGCTGAGAATGAATTTATTTCGGGTAATTACGAGAATGCTATTGGGCTTTTCTCTTCATTAATTGAAGAAACTCCTCTGCTTGATGATTTTAGCAAAACTCATATTCTTAATCGTATGGCACAATACCATTTGTTAAATGGAAATTTCGATGAATCTGAGAGAATAATAAATACCATCAAACAATACTATCGTCCAAATTTAGATACAGACTATCTATTTGCTAAAATATTAAAAGCAAAAAATAGAAATGACGAAGCATTTGAACTGCTGACACAAATTTTTGATAGGTGGACTGAAGAAAAATTTAACTGCACGCTTGGAGAAAAACTTGATGACATTTTAACTTTTTGCGGGGAAATCTCACTTGAAGAAGACGATTTAGAAGGTGCGCATCAATATTTCTCAGCGGCATTGAAATTAAATCCAGAAAATGCTCGTGCCTGCCTTGGCGCTGGTAAGTGCTTCGAAAGAATTGGTCACTACGAATCCGCAAAAACTATGTTCGAATGGGCAAAAAAACTCGATAAAAGCTACAAAGATTAAAATATGGAACGTCGTCAGTTCGTTAAATCAATTAGTACTTTTGGAGTATTTGCGTTAGTTCAGAACGATTATAATACTGCTCTACAAAGACTTTCAGACTCACCTTTGATAAAGCCAAAGTGTCTTAAACCTGGTGACAAAGTGGCTGTTGTTGTGCCTGCTACAAATGTTTCCGACCCTGAAGATATTCGTAAAGCAAAAGAAATATGCAATCACTATAAATTGCAAGCAATTTTTAGCAAATTGTTATTCGATGGTTCGGGATATAGAACAAAAGCAAGAAAAGAGAGAGCAAACGAACTTAATAGTTTTTTTGAAGATAAATGTATTAATGGTATTTTTTGTATTCGTGGGGGATATGGTTCTGCTGAAATATTAGATTTACTTGATTACGAACTCATCAGAAACAACCCAAAAGTATTTGCAGGATATAGCGATATTACAGCTATTCACCTTGCAATACAAAAATATTCTCGATTAGTTACATTTCATTCGCCTGTTTTACTCTCTTCATTTAGTGATTTTACCGCATCTTCCTTCGAGAAAACAATCTTTAATAATTCAACAATTGGAGTTTTACAAAATCCAGTTCAAAAAATCGGTATCCGTCAGCAATTTCCTGTTAGAACTATTAAAAGTGGTATAGCGAAAGGCAAATTAACAGGTGGGAATTTATCAATCATTTCTTCTTTGATGGGCACTCCATTTGAAATAGATACAAAAGATAGGATTTTATTTCTGGAAGATGTTGCAGAAGAACCGTTCAGAATTGATAGAATGCTAAATCAATTGCGACTTGCTGGAAAATTTGAGCAAGTAAAAGGCATAGTGTTCGGCTTTTGCAATGACTGCACAATGAAGAGCTCGCCACCTACCTGGGATTTACAACTTGGAGATGTGCTGGACAAATATTTTTCATCTCTTTCTATTCCTTCCTTTTATGGATTAATGTTTGGGCATACAAACGAACAACTTACGCTTCCATATTCAATCGAAGCAATCCTTGATGCTGACGCAGGAACATTATTAATTAGTGAATCAGCAACAATTTAGCCCTGTAAACCTAACAATTTGTTCATCAAAAATTAACATTCAACAACTATTTTTGAAAATTGTTAAGCTTTATTGACGTGATTTATGAAAATTAAAATGTCTCTTTTTGGCAAGATGATTCTTCTTAGTGGGTTCATTGAAGTAATAATGTTGATTATCGTTATTTTCTCGATGTATGCTCTTTATCTAAATGAACGCAATTATAGGTATTTACTTCTTGAATCGCTAATTATTGAATCCAGCAACAAAAGGCTTGAACTTTTGGTAAGACGTGACACAAATTTCAAATCGTTATTCTTGCATAACAAAACTGTAGTTTTAGATAACTTAAATAAATATTATGAAGTTTCGAAAAAAATACCTGCAAATGAACATAAAATTACATTGGATAGTTTAAAAAATCTATACAGTATGTATTTCAAAAAATATACTGTTTTGCTTGAAGAATTTGGTTTAGATAAAAATACGGGAGTAGAAGGAGAATTCCGAAGCAAAATTCATCAAATCGAAAGCTTTTTGAAATCTATTAACAATTATTACTTGCTTGCTCTTACACTGGAAGCTCGCCGAAGAGAAAAAGATTATATTATGAGAAAACGCGATGAATATGTTACAAAAGTGCATTCAACTGTTGATAAAATAAAGAACGACCTAAAATATCTAAACCTTTCTGATAGTGATAAAGTAAAAATGAAAACTTTAATTGACAATTATTTAATCGCTTTTAATGATTTTGTAAGAATTTCGAAAGAAATTAAAAATTATGAAAGCAAAATGAATGAAATTGAATATCAAATGAAAAAAATAATTAACGTTCAAGTTGAGAAATCAAAAGAGGAAGCCGAAAGTTATCATTCATTTATTGTCCCATTTTTCATTATTTCAATATTATTCAGCTTGGTGATGTCAATACTTATTTCAAGAAGTATTACAAATCCAATTGTCAGACTAAAACACGCAACTATTAAGCTTGCAAGCGGTGATTATCGCATCAAAGTGAAAGTTGAATCGGAAGATGAGATTGGGGACCTTGCCAATTTCTTCAACAAAATGGTGGATAATATTTCCAGTGCTAATGAAACAATTATTGAGCAGCAAAAAATTCTTCATCAGCAAAATTTAGAACTCAAAGAGAGCAATATTACAAAAGACAAATTCTTTTCTATAATTGCGCACGATTTAAAAAATCCCGTTAGTGCATTTATGGGAGTGTCGACTTTCCTTTCCCAAACATTTCACGAACTATCAAAAGAAGAACTGAAAGAATTTTTAGATGATGTCAATAATTCCGCCAAGCAATTATACGAGCTACTTGAAAATTTGCTTATGTGGTCACGCTGCGAGCGTGGACTTATTCAATACCAGCCAGCAGTTTATGAACTACGGCAATTTATCATCAGCAATATTAATTTGATTAAAATAAATGCTGATAATAAAAACATCTCGATTAATTACGACTTGGATGAAGACTATAAAGTCTTCGCTGATGCTAATATGTTGAATACTATCATAAGAAACCTGTGTACTAACGCAATTAAATTTACTTATGAAGGTGGCTCTATTAATATTGTTTGTCGAAAAGAAGATGATAATTTCTGCCGAATTAGCGTATCCGACAATGGTGTAGGAATTCCCAAAGAAAATCTTGATAAATTATTTAGTTTACAAAGCAGCATCTCTACAACAGGAACAAAACAAGAGAGCGGAACAGGTTTGGGGTTGATTTTGTGTCGTGAGTTCGTCGAGAGACATAATGGGAGGATATGGGTCGAAAGCACTGTAAATATTGGCACTACTTTTCATTTTACCATTCCACTGCACATAGAAAATTTTACATCAGGAGAACAAAATGGTTGAAAATCAAATACTTGCCTCAATTAATTTCGACGACTTTAAAGATTTTATTTTTAATTACTCCACCGATATTTTTTGGATATTGGACGAGAATTTCCAAACAACATTTATTAGTAACTCGATTGAAAATTTTACTGGTTACTCTGTTGGTGAATACCTAAATCTCTCATTAGAACAAAAATTTTCAGAAAATTCTGTCAATAAGTTGCTTGAACTTTTTAAAAGTTTCAAATATGTAGATGATTTTAAGGATATTATTTTAGAATATAAAACAAAGAATGGATTTACCAAGCACGCCAGTGTAAGCGGTATTGTTGTAAAGGATGATTACGGGCAGGTAAAAAGTGTTTACGGCATCAGTGTCGATTTAGAAGAAAAAATCCTCCTTGAAAAAAACTTAATCTTTGAAAAGCAGAAAAACGAAGAAGCTCAAAAATTCAAATCTATTATCTTGGATTTAATTGGGCACGAATTTCGCACTCCATTGATTGGAATATTAGGTTTTATCAAAATCTTAATAAACAACACTAAAAATGAAGACGAAAAAGAAATTTTAAATTACATATATCAGTCATCTCAAAGATTGAACTCTTCCCTGAATTCGGTTATCACTCTTGCTGCAATTGAAAGCGGGCAAATGGAAATTAACTTCAAAAGTATTGATTTAATGGAATTGATTTACAATATTTATAACTCTTTTGAACCAATTGTTAAAGAGAAAAATATAACCTTCGATATTAATCTTAAAAACTATTCATCTAAAATAATATTCGATGAAAATTGCTTGTATCTTATTTTATCGAACTTAATCGATAACGCGATAAAATTTACTGATAAGGGTAGAATTTTCCTCGATTGTGGAATAATCAAAAAAGAGGATGGCAAACAAATGCTTATTATTACTATTCAAGATACAGGCATTGGAATGGATTCAAGCAAATTCGATATCATTTTTGAACCATTCAGGCAAATTAGCGAAGGTCATAAACGAATTTATGAGGGTTTGGGACTGGGGCTCACTGTAACAAGAAAGCTGGTTGAAAAATTCAATGGTTCAATTCAAGTAGAAAGCAAAATAAACGAAGGTTCTATCTTTACGGTGTTGCTACCGTTGCCATAATTCATTTCATAAAAATACCAACTTTTATTAATTTACCTTATATTTTTTCAACAAAATGGAGAAAGTATGAGGTATATTATTTTTTGCATCATCACACTAATTTTAGGTGTTAATATGTTGTCAGCTCAATCATTACCTTCACGAGAAGAAATCCCTGATAAATACAAATGGGATTTAACTCATATCTACAAAACTGATGCAGATTGGGAAAGTGATTTTCAGGCTTTGTCGAAAGATATTTCAATTATTTCAAAGCACAAAGGAAAAGTTACGAAGTCTGCAAAAAACTTATTGGACGCTTTTAATGATTATTATTCGTTAGAGAAACGACTGATGAAACTATATTTTTATAGTTCGATGGCAAGAGACCTTGATATTACAAACGGCAAATATCAAACAATGTTTCAAAAAACACAGGAATTGTATAGCAATTTTGCTGCTGCTTCTTCATTCCTAATGCCCGAAGTTATGGAAGCTAACGAAGAAACTATCAGACAATATATTAAACAAGAAAAAGGTTTGCAAACTTATTCCCAAACCCTCGATAATATGCTTAGAATGAAAAAGCATACATTATCCGCAAAAGAAGAAGAGCTTTTGGCAAAACTTTCTCCAATAATGAGTATTCCAAACGAAACTTATGGAATTTTGAACGATGCCGAATTGCCTTTTCCTTCTGTAAAAGATTCAAAAGGTAACGATATTCAAATCTCGCACGGAAGATTCCGCTCTGCTTTGTATTCCAACGACAGAGACTATCGCAAACGCATTTACAAAGCATATTATGAGCCATATCGTCAATTGATTGGTACTTTTGCTTCATTATACAATGGTCGTCTGAAAACAAGAAAAATTAATGCTGAAATTAGAAACTTTTCTTCACCGCTTGAAGCAGCTTTATTCGATGATAACGTTCCTGTTGCTGTCTATGAAAATCTAATCAAAGCTACACACGATAATATTAAGCTCTTGCACCGTTGGGGTGAAATAAAGAAAAAAGTTATGAAAATTGACGAACTTCATCCTTACGATACTTATGCTTCGTTATTTCCATCGCTCACAAAAGAATACACTTTTGATGAAGCAAAAGAAATTATCCTGAAAGCTCTCGCTCCATTAGGCGAAGAGTATCAGAAAGTTCTAAAAATGAGCTTCGATAACCGCTGGATTGATGTTTATGAAACAAAAGGTAAGCGCAGCGGAGCATATTCAAATGGTTGTGGTTGCGGTGTCCACCCTTACATTTTACTTAACTGGAATAATACATTAGATGATGTATTTACATTAGCCCACGAATTGGGACACAATATGCATTCGTATTTTACAGAGCTCAAACAACCATATCATTACGCAAATTACTCGATTTTTGTTGCTGAAGTTGCTTCGACTACAAATGAAGCACTTCTTCTTGATTATCTTTTAGAAAATGCTAAAACGAAAGAAGAGAAAGCTGCTCTTATTGAAAAATTCTTGCTTAATATTCAACAAACATTTTTTAGACAAACTCAATTTGCAGAATTCGAGAAAATTACTCACGAAAGAGCTCTCAAAGGCGAGATAATGACTGCCGATGATTTATCCAAACTATTCGGTGATTTATATCAGCAATACTGGGGACCCTCGATGGTAACCGACGAAGAAGAATACATTTCTTGGGCAAGAATACACCATCTTACCAAATATAATTTCTATGTATTCCAGTATGCCACTGGATTTGCAGCAGCACAGGCTTTTGCTGAAAATATTAAAAAGCAAGGGAAACCTGCTATTAATAAATATCTCGAATTTCTATCCTCGGGTAGCTCTTTGTATGGAATTGACGTTTTGAAACGTGCAGGTGTCGATATGACAACCCCAGAACCTGTAAACAAAACATTGGAGAAAATGAAGAAATATCTTGATGAGCTCGAAACACTTCTTAATAGTTAAAATAAATATTCCTGATTTTCAAGACAGGTTGTTCAGCAGCCTGTCTTTTTTTATTAATAGATACAAATATTTATATCTCATATATGAATAAAAATTCAAAATGTTTTGATAAATTGCAAAAGATATTGAGTATAATTCGAGAAAACAAATGAGAGTATTGGTTACGGGTGCTACTGGATTTATTGGAAGTCACGTTGCAGACAAGCTTCTTCAAAAAGGTTACCGAGTTCGATGTATAGCACGTAAATCAAGCAACTTACGTTGGTTGGAAGGCAAAGACTTTGAAATTGTTGAAGCAAGCTTAGATAATCAAGATAGTTTAGTAAAGGCTGTCGATGGCGTTGATTATATTTATCACGTGGCAGGGCTTACTTTTGCCCGTAATTATGAAGAATTCTTGCGTGGCAATCGAGATGCAACTGCAAATTTGCTCAAAGTAACAGAACAATATGCACCTAACATAAAAAGATTTCTCTTTGTTAGTAGTCAAACTGTTACCGGACCAGCGAAATCATTGAATGAACCTGTTGATGAAACCACCCCTTGCCACCCAATTACTTCCTATGGCAAAAGTAAGAAAGCGGCAGAAGACGTTGTTCTATCTTATACGGGTAAAATACCATTTACTATTGTTCGTGCCCCCGCTGTTTATGGACCACGGGACACAGCAATTTACGACGTATTTCGCACTGTCAAAATGGGGCTTGGTGCAATGGTCGGTTTTCGCGACAAATACATTAGCTTAATTCATTCCGAGGACCTATCGCGTGGAATTATCGAAGCAGCAGAAAGCGAAAATACATTAAACGAAATATATTTTGTTTCGAGCGAGGAATTTTACACCTGGAAGCAACTGATAAATCTAATTGCTGAAAAGATGAGCAAAAAGTTTGTTTTAAAATTAAGACTTCCACATTGGGTGGTTCTTACTGTTGCCGGTATCTCAGAGTTTTTGGGCAAATTCTCAGAAAAACCACCTGTTTTTAACTACGAAAAGGGGATTGATTTTATCCAAGATTACTGGATTTGCTCGACTGCAAAAGCAAAACGTGATTTTGGCTATAAGCAACTTATGTCAATTGAAGATGGAATGCAAAATACAATAGATTGGTATAAACAAAACAAATGGCTATGAGGAATATTTACAAAATAATTATTATTTCTTTTTGCATCATAATTCTTGCTTTTTCATTTATTAGTTTTTTAGTTAATCTTAAAAACATCTCTATTAATCAAAAACTTCAATATACCAAAACTATTCAATTAATGGATACAGTAAAAATCTTTACCAATAATTATGGCATTCCATACATAAAAGCTCATAGCGACAACGATTTGTTTTTTGCAGTTGGTTATTTTCACGCAAAAGAGCGACTATGGCAAATGGATTTAGCACGTCGCGCTGGGAAAGGCAAGTTATCCGAAATTTTTGGCGAAAAGACGCTAAAATATGATTTATTTCTTCGTTCCCTCAACTTAGAGAATACTGTTAGAGAAACAAAAGATGTTTTAAGCAAAAAATCACTTCAAATACTATCCTCTTTCTCTAATGGAATAAATTTCTATATTCAAGAAAATAAAAACAGACTTAGCTTTGAGTTTGGTCTTCTTTCGTATGAACCAGAAGAATGGACTGTGGATGATTGCATAATCATTAGCAAGATGATGGCATTTGAATTAAGTCTTGGTTTTTATTACGACATTGCTTTCGGCGAAATGGCAAATTCATTCGGTTACGAAAAAGCAAAACGGCTTATTCCTTCCTATCCTTCCAATAGTCCTTTTGTGCTTGATGAAACAGTGAAAACACGCAACTATTCTATTCCAGAAAATTCAATTGACACATTACATAATGACAGCACAATAGTTTCTCATTCTTTCAATAATAAGTTTAATGTTTTTAGTTACAAGGATTTAAAATCGATATTTCAAATCATCTATGAAACAAGAGATTTCCTTGGAATGAATGGTATGTCCGTTGGAAGTAATTCCTGGTCAAGAAATAAAAGTTTTAATCATAACTCACCCGCTATTTTAGCAAATGACCCACATCTTCCAATAGGCTTGCCCGCAAGATGGTTGCCAATGCACATTCAATCTGACAATCTGAATGTTTCCGGCTTTTCAATACCAGGAATTCCTCTGGTGATAATAGGACGAAACGATAATGTTGCTTGGGGAATTACTAACGTAATGCTTGACGATGTCGATTTTTTTGTTGAAAAAATAGATGATTCCGGGAAATATTATTATTCAAATGATACTTTAAAGAAAGAAATCGCTTATGTTTTAGACACAATTTATATTCGAGGGAAAGAAGAATATGTTTACTACCAAAAATACACAGAAAGAGGACAAATTATTTCGGATTCGCATATCTTTTACCAAGAAAATAATACAAAAAATAAATATTTAGATAAATTTTCTCTAACTTTTCGCTGGATTGGTAACGTTGCAAACGATGATTTTATTAATATGTACAATATCAATAAAGCAAAAAATTGGGATGAATTCACCGAAGCCTTGAATTTATGGAGTGCACCAGCTCTAAATTTTACTTATGCAGACAAGCAAGGTAATATTGGAATTGCGCCAAGCGGATTTATACCAATACGTGACGTAAATTGCAACCCCAATTTCCCAAACAATGCTTTTGAAAGTAAAACGGGTTGGTTGGGTATTGCAAAAGGTGGAGTATTTGGCAAGCTTTACAACCCGCAAAAAAGATTTGTTGCATCAGCCAACAATAAAACCGCTGACGGAATTCCATATCATATTACTTCATTCTGGGAACCACCTTCACGAATTGAGAGAATTGAAGAATTATTGCTGATTAGCGATGAATATACTGTAAGAGATGCCCAATATATGCAAATCGATTATTATTCGATGTATGCAAAACAAATGTTTATGTATATTGTTCCTGTACTTGAAAGATATAATAATTTGCTCGATTCCAATGAAAAACGAATCTACAATGATTTCAAAAAATGGGATTTTGTTTTAAATACAGAAAGCTACGAGGCAACAATTTTTAATCTATTCATTGAGCGTTATCTTTATAATACTTTTTTTGATGACCTTGGTGAGGGATACTTTAAAAAATATCTTTTGTTAAGTGGAATTCCACTCAGAAAACTAATAGAAATATCAACGGACAATTATAACGCTTTTTTCGATGATGTAAGAACTTCAAATGTTGAAAGGCGTGATTACCAAATTGTGAAAAGTTTCAAAGAAGCAATAAAAAAAGCCAAGGAAACATTCAAAAGCGACAATTATAAACACTGGAAATGGGGAAAACTACATACTATAAATCTCAAACACAAACTTTCAGAAGTTGATTTTGTGGGTTCAGTTGTTACTGTCGGACCGTTTCCAATTGGTGGAAATAGCACAACAATAAATAATACAGAATATAAGATATACAGTGATTTTGAAACAGTAATTGCTCCATCTGTGCGTTTTATTGCAGATTTGGGTGATGATGTTGTCCATTTTTCGCTACCAGGTGGAGTAAGTGGCGACCCACTTAGCCCAAATTATTCCAATTTAGTCCAAATCTGGTTAAATGGTGGATATATTAAATATCATTTCAATAATTATTACTTGAATGATTTAAATCTGTCAGTTGTAATTGAACCAATATTATCTGAAAATTGAATAAAATAAAAAAATATTATTTTCGATTTGTTATTTTTGTATTCATTAGAAATTTCATTATTTCATTTTATAAATGTGAGGTATAAGAATGTCGAAAGAAAAAAAATCAAAAACCAAAACTCCAAAATATGTTTATTATTTTGGTGGTGGCAAAGCCGAAGGCGATGCAAATATGAAAGAACTTCTTGGTGGTAAAGGTGCAAATCTTGCTGAAATGGTGAATATGGGTTTGCCTGTTCCACCTGGATTTACAATCACAACAGAAGTTTGTACTTATTACTACCAGAATAACAAAACTTATCCTAAAGAACTATACAAGCAAGTAGAAGAAGCAATTGAAAAATTAGAGAAAGAAATGGGTGCAAAATTTGCAGACCCGAAAAATCCATTGTTAGTTTCCGTTCGTTCGGGTGCTCGTGCTTCTATGCCCGGAATGATGGATACAATCCTCAATTTAGGTCTAAATGATGTTACTGTGCAAGGTTTAATAGAACGTTCAGGCAATCCTCGTTTTGCTTATGATTCATACCGCCGTTTTGTTGCAATGTACGGCGATGTCGTTCTTGAAATGAAACCAGAAAGCAAAGATGAAGAAGATCCATTCGAAGTAATTCTGGAAAGAAAAAAACACGCTCGTGGTGTCAAACTTGATGTCGAACTTACAGCGGAAGATTTGAAAGAATTAGTATACGAATTTAAACAAGCGATTAAGGAACGCACTGGCAAAGACTTCCCCGAAGACCCGAAAGAGCAGCTCTGGGGTGCAATCGGTGCAGTATTCAATTCCTGGATGAATCCAAGAGCAATAGTTTATCGCAAACTCAATAATATTCCCGAATCCTGGGGAACTGCTGTAAATGTCCAGGCAATGGTCTTTGGAAATATGGGCGAAGATTCGGGAACAGGCGTTGCATTTACTCGTGATGCTGCTACTGGTGAAAATTACTTCTACGGTGAATTTTTAATGAACGCTCAGGGTGAAGATGTCGTTGCAGGTATTCGTACACCACACAAAATTGAACTTTTAAAAGAAATTGACCCCGCTTCATATAATCAACTTGAAAAAATTCGCAAAATTTTAGAAAAGCACTACCGCGATATGCTCGATATAGAGTTCACAATTCAAAATAAAAAGCTCTATATGTTGCAATGTCGCGTTGGAAAACGCACAGCTATGGCTGCTATGAAAATCGCTGTTGATATGGTGAATGAAAAACTCATCAAGCCAAAAGAAGCATTAATGAGAATAGAGCCCGATCAGCTTAACCAATTGCTTAGACCTGTATTTGATCTTAACGAAAAGAAAAAAGCACTCCAAGAAAATCGCTTGTTAGCAAAAGGTCTTAATGCCGGACCTGGTGCTGCGACAGGTAAAATTGTATTTAATGCAGAAGATGCTGTTGCAGAAGCTAAGAAAGGCGAAAAAGTAATTTTAGTCCGTATTGAAACTTCGCCCGAAGATATTGCTGGAATGAATGCCGCAGAAGGTATTCTCACTGCTCGCGGTGGTATGACTTCCCACGCTGCACTTGTTGCAAGACAAATGGGCAAAGTGTGTGTTGCTGGCTGTGAAAGCTTAATAATAGATTATAAAGCACGTACATTGAAAGTAGAAGGTTCCGACGTTGTTCTCAAAGAAGGTGACTGGATCTCAATCGACGGTTCAACTGGTGAAGTAATTGCTGGTAAAGTCGAAACTAAACCAAGTGAAGTAATCGAAGTATTATTGCAAAAGACTTTGAAGCCCGAAGATGCACCAACCTACAAAATTTACGAGCAAATTATGAACTGGGCTGATGAATACCGCCGTTTGAATGTTCGCACAAACGCAGACCAACCTGACCAGGCTGCTAATGCAGTTGCTTTTGGTGCAGAAGGTATTGGTTTGTGCCGTACCGAACATATGTTCTTCGGTGAAGGTAAAATTGGTCCAATGAGAGAAATGATTTTAGCTGATAATGTAGAAGACCGTAGAAAAGCTTTGGCGAAATTGCTTCCATTCCAGAGAGCAGATTTTGAAGGAATATTTGAAGCAATGGACGGTCGTCCTGTTACTATTCGTACAATTGACCCACCACTGCACGAATTCTTGCCACACGACGAAGCCGGGCAGAAACAAGTTGCCAAAGAAATGGGAATTGATTACAAGAAAGTAAAAGAAAGAGTTGAAGCACTCCACGAGTTCAATCCAATGCTTGGTTTCCGTGGCTGCCGCCTTGGTCTTATCTATCCTGAAATCACTGAAATGCAAGCACGCGCTATTTTTGAAGCAACTGTTAATGTAATGAAACGCGGTAAGAAAGTTCTTCCAGAAGTGATGATACCACTCGTTGGAAATGTTAAGGAATTGAAACACCAGGAAGAAATCGTTCGCAGCGTTGCTAATAAAGTTATGGAGGAAACAGGCGTTAAGTTCGAATATTTAGTTGGAACAATGATTGAAGTGCCAAGAGGTGCTATTACTGCAAAACAAATTGCCGAAGTTGCTGAATTCTTCTCATTTGGAACAAACGACTTAACACAAACTACACTTGGTTTGAGCCGTGATGATTCGGGCAGATTTTTACCTGAATATGTAAATCGTGAAATTTATGCAGTTGATCCATTCGTTTCAATCGACCGTGAAGGTGTTGGCTTCTTGATGAAACACGCAGTTTCAGAAGGTCGCTTAACTCGACCAAATATTAAACTTGGTATTTGTGGCGAACACGGTGGTGATCCTGCATCTGTAGAATTCTGTCACGAAATTGGGTTAAATTATGTTTCTTGTTCACCGTTCAGAGTGCCTATCGCTCGTTTAGCAGCTGCTCGTGCTGCAATTCGTGAAGAATTAGCTAAAAAAGCTGAGAAAAAAGCAAAAAAGGAAGAAAAGAAATCTGATAAAAAGAAAGATAAAAAAGTAAAGAAGTAATAATTTGCGATATTATTTTGAATGAAAAATAAGGCGGGTTTTCCAACTCGCCTTTAATTTTTTATTCAAATTCAATTTATATATGAATTGTGAATTGAAATACTATAAATCCTTTTCTTCCTCTTTTCTATTCAAATTTTTTTGTTATTTTTGAAAATTGTTTCAGTGTAATTTTTTTTTGATATGGCATTTTTTATAAAAAAGATAGCATTTCCAGATAAGAATCTTATTGAAACTCATTGGAATGACGGCTTTAGGTCAGTTATTAAACTCGAAATCTTGCGCAATAATTGTCCTTGTGCAGATTGTCAGGAGAATAAGGGCAAAAGTCAAAGTGGATTTATTAATTTGAATACTTTCAAACCAGGGAAATTCAATATTAAGAAAATAAATGTCGTTGGCAATTATGCCATTAATCCTATTTGGGAAGATGGACACGACACAGGAATTTATCCATTCGATTTCTTACGTAATTTATTTGAAAATTATAAACTTAATGATGAAGAAATTGATAAAATAATAAAAATTAATAATCAAACGCAAAATAATTAAAGGAGTGTTATGAGAACCGTAAAAGTCCCCAAAGGTACAGAGTTAACTTGTAAGAACTGGCAAATTGAAGCCGCATATAGAATGATACATCATAATTTAGACCCGGAAAATGCTGAAAAACCATCTGAACTGATTGTTTACGGTGGCTACGGCAAAGCTGCCCGCAATTGGGAATGCTTCGATGCAATAGTTGATTGTCTGAAAAACTTAAATGAAGATGAAACTTTGCTTGTTCAATCAGGAAAACCCGTCGGTATAGCTAAAACTTACACATCTGCTCCAAAAGTAATTATAGCAAATTCTAATCTTGTCCCCAAATGGGCTAATTGGGACGAATTTCGCAAGCTTGACGAGCTTGGTTTGATAATGTACGGACAAATGACTGCTGGAAGCTGGATATACATTGGCACCCAGGGTATTTTGCAAGGCACTTACGAAACATTTGCAGAATGTGCCCGTCAACATTTTGGTGGTGATTTAGCCGGTCGTTTCTTGCTTACCGGTGGTATGGGAGGTATGGGTGGAGCTCAACCTCTTGCCGCTACTTTTGCGGGTGCAGTTTCGATAACAGTTGAAATTGATGAAGCTCGCATAGATAAAAGAATTCACGATGGTTATTGCGACATAAAGGTAGACAATCTGGATAAAGCACTTGAACTTGTTGAACAATATAAAAAAGAAAAAAAAGCTATTTCAATTGGATTAATTGGCAATACTGCTGAAATTCTTCCCGAAATATTACGTCGTGGAATTATTCCTGATGTTGTAACTGACCAGACAGCAGCTCACGACCCGCTCAACGGTTACTACCCTGCGGGATATTCCAAACAAGAAGCTGATGAATTAAGAAAATCAAATCCACAAAAGTATTTGGAAGAAGCATATAAATCAATTGCAATTCACGTTCAAACAATGCTTGAATTCCAAAAACGCGGTTCTATTGTTTTTGATTATGGTAATAATATCCGTGGTATTGCAAAAGAATATGGCAATATTCAAAATGCTTTTGATTTCCCAGGGTTTGTTCCTGCATATATTCGCCCGCTCTTCTGTGATGGCAAAGGTCCTTTCCGCTGGGTTGCTCTATCTGGTGATCCAAATGATATAAAGAAAACTGATGACGCAATAATGGATTTGTTCCCTAACGACACAGCTTTGCACAGATGGATTAAGAATGCTCAACAACGCGTTCGCTATCAGGCTTTGCCCGCAAGAATATGCTGGCTTGGCTATGGTGACAGAATGAAAGCAGGACTTCTCTTCAACGAACTCGTAAAAAATGGTGATGTAAGCGCACCAATAGTAATTGGTCGCGACCATTTAGATTGTGGCTCTGTTGCTTCACCTTATCGCGAAACAGAAAGTATGAAAGATGGCTCAGATGCTATTGCTGATTGGGTTTATCTCAACTTTGCTTTAAATGCTATTGGTGGTGCTTCTTGGGTTTCCTTCCATCACGGTGGGGGTGTTGGTATGGGACTTTCACTTCACGCTGGAATGGTTGTGGTTGCTGATGGCACCGAAGAAGCAGAAGGAAGATTATCCCGCGTGCTCACTTACGACCCGTTGATGGGAATTCTACGCCATTCTGATGCTGGTTACGATCGCGCTATTGAAAATGCTAAAAAACATAATATTGTAATTCCAATGTTAAAATGATATTAAAGTTTGTTCAAAAATTTACGATAAAAAAATGTAACTTATTTTTTTTATATTAGTATATTGAATTAAAAGGAGGTGCAATTCTAAATAATTATATTCTTTCATTATTGTAACTTTCAAGGTAATAGTTGTGGGAAGAAAAAAGAAAATAGATACGTTGAAAATAACAGCGAATGGAAGCCATTCTGAGGAAGTAAAAAATGGTAATGAAGTTGCAAATACAAGTTCTAATTTAACAGAACAAATCGAACAACTTTTTAAAACTGATAGAAAAAAGTTTTTAGGCTTCATTCGCCAAAGAGTTCGTAGCCAGGAAGAAGCGGAAGATATTTTGCAGGACGTTTTTACTAACGTTCTTGCAGCTTCAGCCAACGTCCAGAAGCCAATTGAAAATATTGCTTCGTGGGTGTTTACTGCTGTTCGTAACCGAATTATTGATTCATACAGAAAAAAAAGAGCCGAAACCTTTACTGATATGCAGACTCAGGGTCAAGCCGACGAAGGTGTTGATTCATTCGAAAACTTCTTAGGTGATTTATCTACAAGCCCGGAAAGCGATTTGATTAGAAAAACAATTTGGGAAGCAGTTCTTGAAGGTTTGAACGAACTTCCCGACGAACAAAAAGATGTTTTCGTGAAAAATGAGTTCGAAGGTATTTCTTTCAGAGAAATGTCCGAAGAAACAGGAGTAAATATTAATACTTTGCTCGCACGTAAAAGGTATGCTGTTTTGCATTTAAGAAAAAAACTAAGGGATTTGTATAAATCTGTGAACAATTCATAAGTAAATCAATAATGTTCTATAATTTTTCCCCAATATTGAAGTTGTCGATATTGGGGATATTATTTTTTGTTGATAAGTATTTATCGAGAAGTTCTGGATGTAAAATTATATAATTAATTGTTAAATAATGAGATTATATCAAATTACAGTGTTATTGTTGATACATTTACGGATAAATTGGTAACGATAAAAAAAATACCAATTCATTTTATTGTCATTTATTTTTCATTTTTATTTAAATATTTATCATCTAAATTTCACATAAAGTTCATAAACACAATAAATGCTTATAAATTATTGATTTAGGTGTGTCTAAATTCATTTTTTCTTTGTTTAATTCTCTGATATCTTTTTATTTTGTATTAATTATAAGGTTACTTAATATAAATTTATTAAGGTAGTATATGGCAAATGTTCTTAAGAATTACGAAAATCTAAAGAAAGCTCTCGAATTTGCTTCAACCGACGCTGATAACACTGGAAAAATCATTATTCAGGTCGGCTCAGCAACTTGCGAAAAGGCAGCTGGCTCTGATGCAATTCGGGACGAATTTATCAAGCTCATTAAAGCTTCCGGTCGAGATGATATTGTTGTCAAGCAGACTGGTTGTACTGGTCGATGTTCGCAAGAACCAATCGTTGGTGTGTTTGTTCCAAAACAGTTCCCTGTTAAGTATTCACAGGTGAAAGTGGAAGAAGTATTAGAAATCTTCCAAACTCACGTCCTCGGTCAGCAACCTGTTGCTAAATTTATGCTCGACAAGACGACAGACACTCTTTACAAACACGTCGTAACTATATGTTCCTCAAGTCGATGCAATACTGACGATAAGTCCTGGGTTGATATTTTCAACAGACTGATCAAAGAAAAAAATCTTCCACCGACAGAAGTGAAAGTGCTTCAAGGTGGCTGTATCGGCTTGTGTACGGAAGAACCAAGCGAAATTAATCACGGCGTTATGATGGTTTTTCCTGAGAACGTTATTTACAAATTTCATAACGAAGAAGAATTATCAAAAATCATTGATATTCACATAGTCGAAAAAGGGCGTGCTCGTGAATATATGGTTCATACAGACAATTTGACAGAAGTTTATTTCAAATTTTATGGTGATGTCTCTTTCTTCAATAAGCAAACAAGAATAACTTTAAGAAATTGCGGAATTATCGATCCCGAAAGCTTAACTGACTATATTCACGCACAAGGTTTTGAAGCACTTGCAAGAGTTCTCTACAAAGGTGACCCTGAATTTGTTATAAATGAGATTATCAAGTCAGGGTTAAGAGGTCGTGGTGGTGGAGGTTTCCCAACTGGTATCAAATGGCGTAACACACGCACAATGAATCCCGACCCGATTAAATACGTAGTTTGCAACGCCGACGAAGGTGACCCAGGTGCATTTATGGATAGAAGTGCACTCGAAGGCGACCCGTTCTCTATTATTGAAGGTATGATTATTGGCGCTTATGCTATTGGTGCCTCAAAAGGTTATGTTTATATTCGTGCTGAATATCCTCTTGCTATTCAACGTATCGAAAATGCTATCTGGAAATGCCACAAAATGAATTTGCTTGGCAAAAATATTCTTGGTTCTGGATTTGATTTTGATATTGAGATTAGATTGGGTGCGGGTGCGTTCGTCTGTGGAGAAGAAACTGCTCTATTGCAATCAATCGAAGGAAAGCGTGGGCAACCTGTAATTAGACCGCCTTACCCATCAGTTAAAGGATTATGGGGACATCCCACTTGCATAAATAATGTTGAAACCTGGGCTAACGTTCCTGCTATAATGCTATATGGTGCTGATTGGTTCTCTCGCATTGGAACAGAAGGAAGCAAAGGAACAAAAGTGTTTGCTCTTGCTGGCAAAGTTAAAAATACTGGGCTTATCGAAGTTCCTATGGGAACCACACTTCGTGAAATCATTTTCGATATAGGTGGCGGTATTCCCAATGGTCGTCAGTTGAAAGCTGTGCAAACAGGTGGTCCATCTGGCGGCTGTATCCCAATGAGTAGAATTGACACTCCTGTTGATTACGAAACTCTTAAAAGTATCGGCTCAATGATGGGCTCCGGTGGTATGATTGTTCTTGATGATGCAGATT